>Ga0209267_1000277_pt1 | contig 37877 bp, 18 predicted proteins | sample GraSoiAngelo_137_FD_185894 | JGI IMG/M metagenome (GOLD analysis project Ga0209267, IMG submission 185894) | Grasslands soil microbial communities from the Angelo Coastal Reserve, California, USA - 14_0929_09_30cm (SPAdes) (version 2) | ecosystem: Environmental > Terrestrial > Soil > Grasslands ... | reverse complement strand
GGGGAATCGAAAGCAACTTTTTGGTGGAGAAGTGTCAGGGCTATCAGTACGAGCATTGCTTTTCGCAGGACTGGAAGGCCATGAAGGGTTACCACTTCCTGATGCGACTGGGACATCTGCTGAACACCTTGGCGCAAAACACGGCACATCTGGCTCGCCTCGTGCGTAGTCGCGGGCGGCGTGGTCTGATTCAGTTTCTGAGAGAGACGTGCACGGGGCCTTGGCTGGACGCTACAAGAATTCAACTGCTCCTCGCCTCTCCCTGCCAGCTTCGTCTGGAATGAACAAAACCCTGAACAATGACAATTCCAAGCCTCCTCGCAGGATCGACACGGCAGGGTGTCGCTCTTCGCTAACGGATGGCCCAACAATCAACAAGGAAGAAGCAAAACGAAACAGGAAGGAACGCCGGGATGGCCTAAGTCGCCGCGTTCTATCTACGCTTTGCCCCGGCTGGACCGCCCTGGCTACCGTGTGTCCGGGGCATGCGGCAGCACTGGCCAATCCGTTAGTCGTTGTCTTGTGGGCCGCAATGCGGCTAGAATCCCAGAGTCCAAGACCCCCGGGTATCGGTGGGGCGATTAACGCGCACTATGTGTAAGCGGTTACATTGTTTGGCAATGATGGGCATGGTCCTTCGCGGCGTGCTTCGGCGTTATGAGCGACCCACTCGTGCTCCAGGGCCGGCGTGGAATCGCGATTCCCATGGCCAGAGAAACCTCCACCGTGCCGGGGTGCTGAGCATCGTCTCATTGCTATGGGGCGGTGGACTGCTTGCGCAAGCTGCTGCCACCGCTGTGAACATGCAAGTCAAAGCGGATCAAGAAGAAGGGTTATCAAAGCCCATCTGGAACTCCTTTGGCTATGACGAGCCGAACTACACGTACAGCCCGAATGGCAAGAAGCTTCTGGGTGAATTGGCGGCCCTGAGCCCGCTACCGGTCTATATTCGCACCCACAATCTGTTCACCAGCGGTGACGGATCGGCCTCTCTGAAGTGGGGCTCAACGAATGTCTATACGGAAGACGCGTCTGGGAAGCCGATCTACGACTGGACAATTGTCGACCGGATTTTCGATACCTATCAAGAACTGGGCATCAAGCCGCTCGTGGAGCTTGGTTTCATGCCGCAAGCACTCTCCATCAGGCCCGAACCTTACCGGCACAATTTTCCGGAAGGTTCGATCTACACCGGCTGGGCTTATCCGCCCAAAAGCGACCAAAAGTGGGCAGATCTCGTGTTTCGTTTCGTCAGACATCTCCGTGAACGATACGGCGATGTGACGACTAGAAGCTGGCTTTGGGAAGTCTGGAACGAACCAGATGTCGGCTATTGGAAAGGAACGCAGGAAGAATATTTCAAGCTGTATGACTATGCCGTCGACGCGGTCTTGCGAGCACTGCCGGACGCGCATGTTGGAGGTCCTGACACTACCGGCCCGGTTGGGAACAACGCCGCAGAGTTTCTTCGCGTATTCCTAGAGCATTGCGCGCATCAGCGCAACTACGCAACTGGCAAGACAGGTGCACCGCTGCATTTCATTAGCTTTCACGCGAAGGGAGCACCGACACTCGAGAACGGCCGCGTGCGGATGGGAATGCGCCATCAACTCGCCGCCATTCAGCGTGGCTTTGAGATTGTTACTTCGTTTCCCGAGTGGCGGGACACTCCGATCATCCTGGGAGAATCCGATCCTGAAGGTTGCGCCGCTTGCTCGGCCGAGAAACATCCTGAAAACGCTTACAGAAATGGACCGTTGTTTGCATCTTATACGGTGGCAATCTTGAACCAGATCGACGCGTTAGCCGCAAAGGAGCACGTCAATTTCCAAGGTGCAGTGACTTGGTCTTTTGAGTTCGAAAACCAACCTTATTTTGCTGGGTTTCGCGAATTGGCCAGCAATGGGATCGACAAGCCGGTCTTGAATGCCTTCCGTATGTTAGGGCTGCTGGGCGGAAGGCGGCTCGTAGTGGACAGCGCGGGAGCCGTATCCGCCGACGAAGTACTGAAGACCGGCGTGCGCAGCCGTCCGGATATCAATGCCATGGCGACCCGCCAAGAGAGGGAAATTACGATTCTCGCTTGGAACTATCACGATGATGATGTGCCAGCGGTGGCTACTTCAGTCAGCCTTTCAGTGACGGGAATGCCCCCGGCAGTGAAGCAGGTCCTGGTCGAACACTTTCGCATCGACGACAGTCACAGCAACGCGTTTGCCGCGTGGCAGCGGCTGGGCTCTCCGGCAAATCCTTCTGCCGACGAGTATCGCCAACTGGAGGATTCGGCTCAGCTGCAACAATTGGCTTCACCGCAATGGAGAAAGGCAACGGAAAGCCAGATCAGGTTGGAATTCACGCTGCCAAGAGAAGCTCTCTCATTGTTGAGAATCACATGGTAGACCGGTGGCAGAATGCGGACGCCAAGATGAGACTTAGCCAATGAGAAAAGCTTACTTCCGGCTGGCCGGTGCGATCTTGCCGTGCTTGCTGATGCTGTCCTTGATTCCAGCATGGTGCGAAACATCGGCCGCGCAGGAACGCGCCCGCAAAGAGCCTCCGACTCCGGGGCCCATGCTTGCTCAGGGCAGGATCACTCTGGACACTCCAGAATTTACTCTCGACCTTGTGCGTTCGTCGCAAACCGTCGCAAGCCTCAAACCTAAAGCGGCTCCCGAATTCGATTTCACTCCCGGCGATCTTATTGTTGAACGCTCGAAGGACGGCTACTACCACTTGGGTGACCTGAACTTGCGCGTGCGAATAGGAAGCTCGGACGAGTGGAAGAACTATTCGACGGCTGTCGTCCGCCAACCCGTTCTAGCGCTTCCGGCATCAGGCGCAGTGTTGGCCGCCGCTGATCTCTCACCTACTCTGCCCGCTGACATTCCGCTGCAGATCTCGCGCATCTGGGCGCTTGAAGAAGGAAAGCTTGTCCTGCGTTTCGCGCTGAAGAACAAGACGCGGGAGCCAGTACAGGTCGGCGCACTGGGCATTCCCATGGTTTTCAATAACGTGCTCAATGATCGCTCGCTTGAGGAAGCCCACGCCAAGTGTTCTTTTTATGACCCTTACATTGGTGAGGATGCGGGTTATCTCCAGGTCACCCGGCTTAACGGTCATGGTCCGGCGCTGCTGGTATTGCCGGATGGTAAGACTCCGTTCGAGGCTTATGGCCCAATTTTAAGCCAGGGCAGAACTCGCGGAAAGGACCCCGGACCAATCTTCACCGATCCTACACCGCGCTGGGTGACGTTTGAAGGCTTCTACGATTGGATGGTACATACCAAAGCCTTTGCGGAGCATGAGTGGAAGAACGCCCAGCAGTGGAATCCCCCGACATCGCTTACCCTGGCACCCGGTGAGTCGAAAATGTACGGGCTCAAGTTTGTGGTCGCCGATTCCATCCGAGGTATAGAGCAAACACTCACAGAGAATCATCGCCCGGTGGCAATTGGTATCCCCGGTTATGTCTTGCCGATGGATATCGATGCGCAACTGTTTCTGAAATACGCCAAAGGCATTAAGTCATTGGTTGTCGAACCCGGTGGAGCCATTACGATCGGCAAACGAGATGTTCCGTCCTTAGGATGGAAAGCCTATGAGCTCAAAGGCAATTCCTGGGGCCGCGCGCGCCTAACGATCACCTACGAAGACGGACTAGTTCAGACCATCCAGTATTTTGTGGTCAAGCCCGCCGCCGAGGCCGTCGCCAACATGGGTAGTTTTCTGACCACCAAGCAGTGGTTTGTCGATCCTAAGGATCCCTTCCATCGCAGCCCCTCGGTCATGAGCTATGATCGCGAAACCAACCAGATCGTTACGCAGGACAGCCGTGTGTGGATTGCTGGCCTGGGCGATGAGGGCGGCTCGGGTTCCTGGCTCGCGTCCATCATGAAACAACTGGGCCAGCCCAACAACGAAGAGCTCGACAAGATTCAACAGTTCGTGGATGGCGTGCTCTGGGGCGGCCTGCAATTCAGGGACGGCCCACATCCATATGGCGTGCGCAAGAGTCTGTTCTACTATCAGCCCGATCAGCTGCCGCCGAATTACTATCGCAGCGATTTCGATTGGAGCAGTTGGACCAGCTGGAGCATGAAAACGTCCGAACGAGTGGATCGGTCCTACAACTATCCTCACGTCGCTGCCGCCTACTGGGTGCTGTATCGCCTGGCGCGCAACAACCAGGGACTGGTCACCGACCATCCCTGGGACTGGTATCTCACACATGCCTATGAAACATCCGTGGCGATGACCAAATTTGCTGACGGCCTGGCCGTTTTTGGCCAGATGGAGGGCAGCATCTTTGTTCAAATTCTGGCCGACCTCAAACGCGAAGGCATGACCGCGGAAGCCGCGAATCTCGAAGCCAGGATGCAAACACGCGCCAACCGCTGGAAGTCCGAGGCCTACCCGTTCGGCAGCGAGATGCCCTGGGACTCCACTGGTCAGGAAGAAGTGTACGCGTGGATGAAATACTTCGATTACCAGGACAAGGCTGAGGTGACTCTCGACGCCGTCCTCGGTTACGACCCCACCATCCCACACTGGGGTTACAACGGAAGTGCGCGGCGTTACTGGGATTTTGTTTTTGCCGCCAAGTACAGGCGGCTCGAACGGCAGCTCCATCATTATGGTTCGGGTCTCAATGCCATCCCGGTGCTCGCGGAGTATCGCGAGCATCCGGGCGACTTCTACCTCCTGCGCGTCGGCTATGGCGGGACGATGGGAACGCTCACGGACATCGATCGCGAAGGGTTCCTGGCTCCGGCATTCCATTCCTGCCCCGACATGCTCAAGTTCGATCCTCTTTCCGGTGACAATGGGCCAAACTTCTTCGGCCACGCCTTCAACACCGCAACCTACATCGTCCATCATCCCGAATTCGGCTGGGTCGCCTTCGGCGGCAACGCCAGGGTCGATGGCCACACGGTCAAGGTCGCGCCGCTCGATTCTTTCCGCTTGCGCGTTTATGTGGCCCCTTCAGGGCTCTGGCTGACTCTCGATGCCGGAAAGTTTGAGAGCGTGGAGGTGGATGCCAAGACCGGCGCCGTTCGTGTCGGCCTGAGCGGTGTCACGCAGTTTACATCTGCAGCTCGTCTGCGCATCGAGCAGCCAGCCAAGTTGCAAGGCGTAGGAATCTTTCACCCGGCGAAGCCGCTGCAGACCGAGCGAGACGCCTACGTTGTGCCGCTCGAAAAGGGTACGACCTGGGTTGAGCTAATCGCTGGTCGGTAGCTCGGGACACGCGCCTGATGCGAAATCGCGGCCGGGAGCAAAACTAGACCGGTCGTGGTTTGCCGCAGGATGTAGTCAACAACAGTATCGAGGTAGTTGAAGCTATGCGCCCTCCCTCCTTACTACTCGTGGCGGTTTTGTCTGCCGGCTCGCAACAGGTGGCCGTTGCTCAGCAATCCCTGGGCAATGCTCAATTCCAGGTTCGCTACTCGGCCTTCGGCGTTACCAGCGTCACACACGTCCACGACAAGGACGATACGGAGTACATTTCTGCCGGCGATACCTTGGGCGATCTCCTGATCCGGTATCGGTTGCGTGGAGAAAACACCTGGAAGCAGGCCTCGGCGGCAGCGCTCGACAAGTCAGCGGAGAAGGATCAGCCATCTCCCAGTTACACCATCGGTGTTCCAGCTCCGACGATCGCTACCTCCAGCAAGGCCTCGGCTTCGGTGCGCTTCCCGGGTGTGTTTGCACTGAACGACCAGAAGGTGCCGAAATCCTCGCACGATATGGGGATTCCGCTATTTGTATGGCCACGCAAGAAAGGCACACGGGAGTGGGTGCAGTACGATTTTCCCGAGCCCAAGAAGGTATGGTCCGCTGAGGTCTATTGGGCAAAGTCTGACAATCCGGAGAACCCCTGCAAACTACCAAAGAACTGGCGCATTCTTTACCGCGACGGGGAGAGCTGGAAGGAGGTAAGCGCCAAGGGAGGCTATTCCGTCCTCACGGACCAGGACAGTAAAGTGGCCTTTGAGCCCGTCACTACTTCGGCCGTGCGTGTCGAAGCGCAATTGGACGAAAGCGCCACCGCTGGAATTTTCGAATGGCGCTTGAACGACGAGAGCAAGCATGTCGATGCCGTCACCGACCTGCAGGCCAAGGAGAACTTTCAACTCCAGAATAACGCTCTGGTTTGGACCATCTCATTGCGCAATGGCACAGACCACGACCTAGAGATTGGCGATCTGGCCCTGCCACTGCCCTTCAATACGCAGTACGTTTGGGATAAAACGGAAACCTACACCAAGAGGCTCATCGCACATCGCCTCATCTCGGGTAATGGCTCGTTCATTTTTTGGATGCGTACCAATGCGGAAGGTCCATACCTCGTGATGACGCCGCTTCCGGACACTGCTCTCGAATACTTCGAAGCATCACGCTTCCCCCGCAGCTACACGGCCTACATCCACTCCGCGGCAAGCGGAGAAGAGCTTCGCGCGAAAGGCGGAACCTGGCGTTTGCCAAACACCCACGTCCTTCTTGCGCCCCATGGACATGCCGGGGACTCCAAAATCTACGGGTTCCGGTTCCGCTGGGCGCAGGATTACGCCGGCGTGCGAGAGGTGCTCTACGAAGAGAATCTCTTCGACATCAACGTCGTTCCCGGTATGACCGTTCCCTGCGACCTGACCGCCATGTTCTCACTGCATACGCGCAATCCGATCCGCGCGATTGTGCCGGAGTATCTTGACAAAACGAAAATCGAGTCTGCCGGAGAGCGAGGGAAGGATGTGCAAGTCTACAAGGTTCGGTTTTCCCGCCTGGGGGAGAATCTTCTGAAACTTAACTATGGCGAGGGCCGCTATCTCTCGCTTGAATTTTTCGTCACCGAACCTCTGGAAACCTTGTACAAGAAGCGGGCTGCGTTTCTCGTATCGCACGAGCAGCACAAGGATCCGAGCAAGTGGTACGACACCCTTTTTTCGCAGTGGGACATGAAGCACCAAATCCTCCGTAGTCCGGACGACCTCGACGGCTTGCAGTCGTACGCGGTCGCTTCCGACGACACCGTTCTGGGCAAAGCGCCCTACGTCGCGGGAAAAAACATCTTCTATCCCGCGCAAGCAGAAATCGACGCCGTTGAGGATTACATCAAGAATTTCGTTTGGGGTGGGTTGCAAGAAACCGATAAGGAACCGTACCCCTATGCGATCTACGGCATTCCCAATTGGAAGGTCAATCGCGACAGCCTCAAGGACGACCAGAGCGGAAAAAAGCACGTCTGGAGAATCTACGACTATCCGCACGTAATTCTCCTGTACTTCAAGATGTACGAGCTCGCCAAGCTCTACCCGAAAATGACCACATACCTCGACAAGGACGGCTATCTCGAGCGCGCCTACGGTACGGCAAAAGCGTTTTTCACCGTGCCCGTGGAGATCTTGAAATGGTCGGCCTACGAGACCGGCACGTACGACGAGTTGGTCATCCCTGACTTAATCCAGGGGTTAGAAGAAAACGGACACCAGGACCAAGCCGATTGGCTGAGGGCGGCCTGGGAGAAAAAGGTCAAATACTTCGTAAACGACCACCCCTATCTTTTCGGGTCGGAGTACCCATTTGACTCCACGGGATTCGAGTCTACGCACGCTTTCGCGAAGTATGCGATGAGCCACGTCTTGAAGCCCGGTGAAGCGATGCCTCCCGATCTTCCCCCGGAGGACTTCCGTCGGACCGTGAAGTATGAGGACGCCAGGGCTCTATTGGATCAGCAAATCAAGCTGAACTTGGCTTGCCGGGGGTGGCTCGAAACTGCCTATTACCATCTCGGGAGCGACTTTCGTGCGTCCGGCAGCGCCAGCTACACGCTGAGTTACATGGCCCAAATGGGCGGCTGGGCAATCTCCGATTACGCGCTCTATTTCGCGCCGGATCCCGCGCCCTACCTGCGTCTGGCCTACGCGTCGTATCTGAGTTCCTGGGCGCTCTTGAATTCGGGAACGCCGGAATCCAACTACGGCTATTGGTATCCGGGCAAAGAGAACGACGGTGGCGCAAGCGGTGGATTCGAACCACGGCCCTGGGGCCGAGCTTGGCTTGGCGACAAAGAGATGGGTCGCGGACCCTGGTGGTATTCCGGCGAGATCGATCTCGGGTTTGGCGGCGCACTTCGTTCGGCGGCGACCGTCGTCGTTGATGATCCCATTTTTGGACTTATTGCTTACGGCGGAGATCTGCAGCGGAAGAACGCGTTGACCTACGTCATTCCTAAGGACGGGCTCCGCGCCCGGTTTCATGTCCTGCGCGGTTCCCAGCGTTTGCATCTGCTGCTGGGGCGCGACGGCTTTGCGGCAGGGCAACCAATCGCGTTCGATGATGCGCTAAATCGCATCACCGTAAGGCTGGAAAACCGCGACGGGCGCCCGCATAAGACAACCCTCCAAATCGCTGGCTTGCCCCCAGGTACCTATCAGGTCACCGTCGAAGACCGGCTGCTCCAGACGTTGACGAGTCATGAAGGCGAAGATCAACAAGTTCGCGTCGCCGTGGATCCGAATGGGGCGTCCATTACAATCACGCGAGAGAAATCAGTCGCCCCTGCCATGCTGTTGCCGGCGCCGCCAAATCGAGCACGATCCCGGGATTCCCATTCCCAGTGCGAGTTCCAAGAGCGGTGATTGGAATTGCCGGGATTGAAAACTCAGAATGGACACCTAATGAATAAACGACCTGACCGCCGTCAAGTTTTAAAAGGTGCGACCGCTGCCTGTGCCGCATTGCTTTTGCCGGGAAAGACAGAATCCGCGGTGCCCGGTCTGCGGATCGCCGGTCAGGATGCCGAGATTCAAGTGGCTCCCGTCAGCGCACACACCGCGCGACTCACGATTCTCCTCACTTCTGCGCTTGAAGATGGCCGAACAATGGCCGTCGCGGGGGATGGTTCGCTGGTCGAAACTTCATGGGGGGCGCCCATCGTGAAGCTGCGTATCCCGGGACGCGCGCGAACAGCAAAGATGGGCAATCTGATCGTGAAGGTTACTTCCGATCCCGTGGCTTTCACCATTGAAACGTTGAAAGGCGCGAGGCTCCAACATCTGAGCGTGCACAAGGACACCGGCGTCGTCTCATTCTCCACGGGCGATTCACCGTTACTTGGACTCGGTGAGGGCGGGCCGCAATTCGACCGCCGTGGGTCAACCGATCGGATGCGCAGCGGCCAAGGAGGTTTTCAGCTTCGCACGCATGGCGGACGGGTTCCCATTCCTTGGCTCATTGGTACCGCCGGATGGGCCATGTTCATTCACCAGCCTTTTGGGACCTTTGACTTCACGGGAGCAGAAAGCAAGTTCCAGCCAGCTGGCCCCGATGCGGCGCTACCCCTGGACATTTTTTTTGTCGCTGCGAGCGAACCCGCGACGATCATGGCCGAATACGCGCGTCTGACAGGTTATGCCGAGATGCCTCCGCTGTGGAGCTTTGGTTATCAACAGTCTCACCGCACGCTCGCCAGCCGCGAGGAAATCATTGCCGAGGCGAGAACATTTCGGGAAAAGAAATTGCCCTGCGACACGCTGATCTACCTCGGGACCGGGTTCTGTCCCTCGGGGTGGAATACTGAGAACGGCTCATTCTCCTGGAACTCCCGGGTATTCCCCGATCCCAAGGGAATCCTTGACGAACTCCACAACGAAAATTTTCGTACCGCACTCCATGTGGTAATCAAGACAGACAAACTCCGTGGTACCGTGGACGACCCTTGCGAGCGGGGTTGTGTCGACCAGGAGAAAGCGTGTTGCTACTGGGATGCGCATCGCGAAGACTTCGCCATGGGCGTTGATGGCTGGTGGCCGGATGAAGGTGATTCACTGGACATCGCCTCACGGCTCGTTCGCAATCGGATGTATTGGGAAGGTCCACAGCTCGAAAGGCCGAACCAGCGGCCGTACGCGCTGCACCGCAACGGCTACGCCGGTATGCAGCGCTACGCGTCATTCTTATGGTCTGGAGATGTCTATTCGACCTGGGAAACGTTGAAGGTTCACATTCCCGTGGCCATCAACACGGCGCTCTCCGGCATTCCGTACTGGGGAACGGATATCGGTGGGTTTGTGCCCACAAAAGAACTCACCGCGGAGTTATTTTTGCGCTGGTTTCAGTTTGCTGCGTTCTGTCCTCTGTTCAGATCCCATGGCCGGAACTGGAAGTTGCGCCTCCCGTGGGGTTGGAATACAGGCGATCCCGGGCCGCTGGAGATCAACCATTACAATGGCGCGGCCATCCCTGATGCGAGCGAGTTGCATAATGGACAAGTGGAACCGATCTGCCGCAAGTATTTGGAACTGCGCTACCGAATGCTGCCTTATCTCTACAGCGTCGTGCGAGAGTGCGCCACCACGGGCATGCCAATTCTGCGGGCTTTATGGCTCCACTATCCCCGCGATCCCCAGGCGGTCGCGTGCCAAGACGAATACTTGTGGGGACGCGACCTCCTGGTCGCGCCGGTCGTCGAGCAGGGTGCCACCTCGCGCAATATCTATCTTCCCCGTGGAGTTTGGTACGATTTTTGGACCGGCGAACGTGTGCCGGGCGGAGCGGAGATCAGCCGCAAGGTCAACCTTGAGACCACGCCGCTGTACGTGCGAGCGGGGACCATCTTGCCTCTTGGTCCAGTAAAGCAATACGTGATGGAAAAAGTGGATCAACCGCTCTCCATCTCGATCTACCCCGGCGCCGATGCTTCGTTCTTGTTATACGAAGACGACGGCATTTCCTTCAGCTACCGCAAGGGCGAATGGATGGGCGTGCAAATGCTGTGGCATGATGCCCGGCGTGAGCTGACACTTTCTCTGGCGGGCGGATCGCGCATGCTGCCGCCGTCGCCGCGCAAGTTCGAAGTTACGCTCGGCCAAATCACGCGAGCAATTTTCTTTGACGGACATCCGCTCGGAGCGTCGCTATGAGCGAAGGCTTGCATTTGCGGTCGGGGAGAAACATGACTTCTCAGTCGGCGACAAACTTCTCCTGGTTGCCGGCTACGGCTTGAGCGTTCCGCACCAGCCCGGTGGATTCACGAACCATCAGTTCCGGGTCGATTAGAATCTCGCGCCCCGTGAACTGCTCTTTCTTGGCATCGGGAACCAGATTCTCGAAAATAATCTGACCGATCTGCTCGCGGGGAATGTGCGCGGTGGTAAGCGCCGGAGAACAGAATTCGGCGAGCTTAATGTTGTCGAAACCCGTTACGGAAATATCTTCCGGGACGCGAACGCCCTGATCGCGAAGTTCCCGCAGGACTCCAACGGCCATAAAATCGTTCACGCAGATAATCGAAGTTGGATGGAAGCCGGAAGAAAGCAGTTCGCGAGCCGCCCGCCGCCCTCCTTCCAGGCCGTCGGTCCCGGCAACGATGTGGGTTTCCGCGCTGGGCGAACAGTGCGCCACCGATTCCAGAAAGGTCTTTCGTCGTTCGTTGATCGGCTCCAAGGTAGAGTGATGCCCAACAAAAGCCATTCGTGTGTGACCCAGCGAATAGAGATACTCCACGATCTTTTTCATCCCTTTCCGGTAGTCCACCCTGACGTTGGTGATATTTTTTTTGGGTGTTCCGACATCGTAAAAGACGATGGGGATTCTGGTATCGGTCAGGACTTGCATGAGATCCGCGTCCATCTCGGAGACGATCGCTGCCAGCCCAGCAACCCGCCAGCCGATCATCAGACGCGCACTGGAGACCAGCTGCTCGGAGCGGTAGTCCGTGTTGGCGACAACCACTTCATAACCGCGGGAGTGCGCTGCCGATTCGAGCGCGCGGAAGATGTCGAAGAAAAAGGGGTTTTCCATATTCGAGACTAGAATTCCCAGAGTACGGCTCTTGCCTCGGGCCAGAGAACGGGCGTGCAGGTTGGGATGATACTTCAACTCCTCCGCGGCTTTGAGGACGCGAGCGCGGGTGGAGTTCTTGACCACCTTTAAGTCATTGAGCACGCGAGAGACAGTGGCGGTGGAGACACCGGCCTTCTTCGCAACGGCATTCAGGTTCATGAGTTCGGCCTGCTTGGGCATGGTCTTTGGTGGAGGAAACCTACCGCCATCGATTCTAATGTACCGCAAACGCCTCCTCAAGTTGACCGGAGTGGCGAGCCTAAGCCCAGCACTTCAGGGCAAGTTGGAGCGAGGACTAAACAGCCGAAATAGTGCGCGCAATTCAAGACCTAGTGGTGTCGGTGATCAAAACCGCGCAACCCGAATCACAAGACTATGCGCATCATCGCGGACGTCCCGGAAGTGGTTCCCGGTCCTCGTGGATTTCAAAGTTGCTGGGCGGGCTCACGCCAAGAAGGTTTCGAACGAAATAGTCCCACCGTCGCCGCACCAGATACAAATTGCCACCTTCGCCGTGATACATGTTGGGAACGATGAGCATGTCGAAGTCCTTGTTGGCCTTAATAAGCGCATCGGCAAACCGCATCGTCTCGACAACGTGGACGTTATCATCGATGTCGCCGTGCTCGATCAGCAGCCGTCCCTGGAGCCGGTCGGCCATCGTGACGTTCGACTGTTCGGCATAGTCGGGCCCCACCGGGAATCCCTGATAGAGCTCGTTCCACCAGGCCTTATCTAATCTCGCATCGTGATCTCCGGAGATGGCAACACCAACTTTGTAAAAATCAGGAAATACCAGCATGGCATGAGCAGCGCCGTACGCTCCGGCGGAGGTCCCGAAGATTCCTACACGTGTCGCATCCATGTAGGGATATTGAGCGATCATTTGCTGGATCATGACCAGGTGATCTTCGAACGCTCCGCCCAGATTTCGATACGAGAACTCGTGGAATGCTCGAGAGCGCCCCGTGGTGCCGCGACCGTCGACCATCACTACGATGAAGCCGAGCTCCGCGACCGATGGCAGGCCCCGCATCGCCGCGCCAAAAGTCTTCGGAACAAAGAACGCCTGGGGACCCGTATAGGCCATTTCGATGACGGGATACTTCTTTGCGGCGTCGAAGTTGGATGGCCGCCAAATCAAACCATAAAGATCCGTGGTGCCATCCTTGGCCTTGCCGTGAAATGCCTCGGGGAACTTCCAGTTCGTTTTGAGCAGTTCGCTCGAGTCGGTTTGTTCAAGGACGCGAATTGGCGAGCCGTCTTTTGTATTTCGGAGGACGGCCTCTCCGGGAAGGTCAGGCCGCGAAGAGTTATCGACAAAACAAGAATGGTCAGGAGATATGCTGACCGTGTGATTGGCGTTCGCGGGAGTCAGCATCATCAAGTTGTTCCCGTCGAGGCCGACGCTGTACAGGTGTGTTTGATAGGGATCTTCGCCCTTCTCGCGCCCGTTCGCCAAGAAATAAACGCGCCGCGATTTCTCGTCGACGTCGACGATCTGACGGACAACCCAGGGCCCATGGGTTACCTGGTTTTTCAGGGAGCCGGTTTTCTGGTCGTAGAGGTATAAATGATTCCATCCGTCCCGCTCCGATGACCAGAGTAGTTCTGCGGAGTCGCGCAGAAATCGAAAAAAGGTCTGGCCCGGGTCAACGTAACGATCCGACTTTTCTCGAACCACAACCTTTTGTTCTCCCGTTTCGGAATCCACGGTGCGCAGCTCGATGGCCTTCTCCCCACGGTCGTCGGCTTGGTAATAAATAGCCTTGCTGTCTGGAAACCATTCGAAACCCGGCCCACCCTGAAACTGAATTTCCAGGGATGCGGTCTTCACATCGATGGCCTTGCCCTTCTGAACATCAAAGATGATCGGATCGGCTTTGGGCAGCACTTCTCCGGGCAAGGGGTAGACCACGGTGAATGCCTTGGGGCGCAGCTGCCCGGTGGGAACGAATTGCAAGTTCGTGAAGCGTCCCGCGCTTCGCGTGTCCATCCGGTAGGTCACCAGTTTCGAAGAATCGGGCGACCAGAACACGGCAGGCCGTTGCTTCACATCCTGAGTGCCTTGCGCCACCATCGGTCGCAGCGATGGGATTGGCGTGGCGTAATCCCAGGATTCCGTGCCATCGTGCGTCAGCCGCACGATTTCCCCGGTCGGCGCATAACGGAGATACAAGTCGTGCTCTTTCACATAGGCAACCCACTCCTTGTTCGGCGAGGCCTGCTCATACTGCCCCGCCACGGGTTCGGGTTCTCTCTTGCACTCATAGTTTTCGAGCTGGCAGGTCCATGGCATCCCGTCAACTTGAAGCGAGATCGACCTTCCGTCCTTGGCGTAATCGAAGGTATCGAACGGAAGCTCCGTTGGCTGGTATTCGCGCGTCGCAGCCTTTGAAAGAGACGCCGCTAAGCGGGCGTGATCGAATGCCGGGCCCGACGCGTTCTGTTCGGCATCAACGAGTATGAATTCCGTACCCTTCGTGCCGGCCTTGCGATACCAGAAGCGGTTCTTCTCGGCGATCCAGTGGGGAATGACATCCGCGACATAGACACGATGTCGCAGGTTCCCCGGCAGAAATTGTTGGGCGCGCTGGTAGTCCTCGCGTGTCCCCTGAGCCAGAACCGCCGGTAACGGAAGAAACGCAACCACTGCGGCAATGGCCAAAGTTCTCGAGCAAGTTGTCATCGCTTGTTCCGCCTTTCAAGAAAGGTTGGTTTTGAAAAGAGCCAGCTTCGGGTGCTTGGTTCCTATTCCGGTTGCCGTTCGGATGGCTGGGCAGGAGCGCCTGCAGCGCTGATTGGAGTTATGCGGCGTTCGGCCAGAACGCGGTTAAACTCCGGGACATCTTTCTCGAGTAAGGTTCGAACGCCGTTTTCGGCCTCGGCAAGGTCTTTCTCAAGCATCTGGAGTAAAGCGACTGAGGTGTCTGTCGGACCGGATCCCACGCCGCCGGCCACGTCCCCGCCACCCGTTCCCACTTCAGCATTCAACCAGATCAGATTGAGATAGATCTTGTCTGCCGAGGAATAATATTTGTCGTCGCTTAGGGCTTCGGCCTGTGAAATGAACTTGTACTCCACGTTTTGCATCTTCTGATCCATCGTTTTGAGAGACTTGAGCAGTTCGGCATTCGGATTAGAATTGTCTCTGTCATCGTCCTGTTGGTTCTTGCTTCCATCTTCACCATTGGACCCCGGACGCTGCTCGCCTTCGCTACGCAGCATCGCTTGGATTACCGCCATTTGCTTGCGCATCCATTCGATGCGGTTCACCGACTCGGCGGTCTTGCTGATGTCGTCCCGGATTCGCACCTGCATCCTAAAGGAGGCTTCCAGTTCCGCGTCGCTTGCGGAGTTCTGGGGGTCCTTCACGATGGTGAGGGGCTGCGTGTAGGTCTGGCCGTCGATCGTTAGGCGAACCGTATATTTTCCCGGCAGCGCCATCGGCCCGACTTCCGCCTCCTTAATACCCCAATGGAGGACTGGTCGGCCGTCTGTTCCGCGAAATCGCGGCTCTTCCCAAATGTGGGGGTTCTCGGCCGGCGCAGTGCGCAACGCCACGAGCTTGGGGGCTTCATAGCGGAGGTCCCATTCAGCTCGATTCATTCCCACGCGGCGGGGCCCAGCGAGTTTTCGGATCAACGCGCCATGGGAATCGAGGATCTCAATTCTTGGAACTGTTTTTGGCGCTGACTTCAATGAATAGTTTATTAGGCCGCGTCCCCCGGGAAGCAGTGCAAAAGTATTGCGCGGCTCAAACAGACGGACCTCGGTGTCAGATACTGCTTGTGCCATTTGTTCGAGCGGTGTGATGTCATCCAAAATGTAAAGCCCTCGCCCGTACGTGGAGATGACCAGATCGTGGAATTGCCTCTGTACCACTGCCCAGGTAACCGGCGCGTGCGGCAAGTCACCGCTTAGGGCCGTCCAGTGGACACCGTCGTCGAGCGAATCATAAATTCCATTTCCCGTGCCGGCAAACAACAACCCCTTGACGTGGGGGTCTTCGGCAATGATTCGAACGTATGCCAATGGATGCTTGGGCAAGCCTCCTACAATCGGTTTCCATGTCTTGCCGAAGTCGGTGGTCTTGTAAATGTAAGGATCGCGGTTGTCGACTAGGTGGAAATCGATGCTGACGTAGGCAGTTCCCGGATCGAAGTGTGACGGCTCGATGCTGGTAACCGTGCCCCATGCCGGCATGCCGCCAATGTTGTTGGTGACGTTCGTCCAATTCGCCCCGGCATCTTTGGTGTACCAGATCTGCCCATCATTGGTTCCGGCCCAAATGAGCCCCTGCTGTAACTGCGACGGAGCGATCGCGAATACCACCTCACCGTAGAATTGACCCAGATTGTCGCCAACGATTCCGCCGGACGACACGATACGCGAGGGATCTTGTGTCGAGAGATCGGGACTTATGACCGACCAGCTCTGCCCTCCATTGATGGTCTTGAAGATGACCTGGCATCCGTAATAAACGGAGTTGTGATCGAATGGATCAATGGCCAGCGGAGGGGTCCAGTGGCAACGGTACTTCAATTCGTTCGGAGGTGAATCCAGAGTGTGAATCCAAGGACTCACGGAGCGTGCGCGTTTGATTCTTGCGTCCCAGCGCGTCACTTCGTTCGCATAACAACTGGACCAAACAATATTCGCATCCAGGGGGTCAGGAAGCGTGAAGCCCGATTCGCAGCCACCCATTCTGCGTTCCCAGCCCATTTCGGGAAAACCACCCAACGGCAAGCTGGGACCGCGCATGTTCGGTCCGTCTTGCATGTTGCTGTAGACGTAGTAGGGCACCTGATTGTCCACGGCGACGTGATACATCTGGCCGATTGGCAGTGTCACGTGATGAAATCCCCGCCCGTGAACGGTGGTAATATTCAACCCGCCATCGTCGGTAATCACGAAGCGATCCGGATTCAGCGGGTCAATCCAAATATCGTGATTGTCGCCACCCCACGGCACTTCTTTGAATGTTTCACCACCGTCCAACGATTCCAGAAAGCTGCTATTGGCCACATAAACTTCGTTTTCGTTTCCGGTAGAGACAGCAATTCGAATGTAGTACCCGGCGCGTCCGATTAACTGGCGCTGGTAATTTACGGTATGCCAGTGTTCCCCGCCGTCGTCCGATCTCCACAGCGAGCCTTGATCATTCGTCTGGATCAAGGCAAAGAAGCGGTCCGAATTCGTCGGAGCAATCACCACGTCAATCTTTCCAACCGGCGGCTTCGATAATCCGTGCCCCTCGAGTTTCGCCCATTTCGTCCCGCCGTCCTTGGACAGGTAGATCGCGCTGCCAGGTCCTCCGCTGAATTCTCCCCATGTGTGCATTTCCAGTTGCCACATGCCGGCAAGCAGAATCCGGGGATTGTGAGGATCCATCGTTAGGCCGGAGCATCCGGTGTTTTCATCGGCAAAGAGCACTCGCTCCCAGTGCTGTCCCCGGTCGGTTGTGCGGTAGACACCGCGCTCTTGTTGCGGCCCCGTGGCGCGCCCCAGTGCGCAAACATAGGCCACATCTGGATTCGTTGGATGAACAAGAATCCTCCCAATTCTGCCCGCCTCATCGAGGCCAACGTGATTCCATGATTTTCCGGAATCGGTGGATAAATAGACGCCGTTCCCCATGACGTCGCTGTCGCGAATAGCCCAGGCTTCCCCCGTCCCGGCCCACACCATGCTGGGGTCGGAAGGAGCAACCGCAATTGCTCCAATCGCGGCGGCCGGCTGTTTATCGAAGATGGGTTCCCAATTGTTGCCTCCGTCAGTCGACTTCCAGACACCGCCGGATGCGGCTCCGGCATAGTAGATGTTGGGGTCTCCGGGAACTCCTGCCACGGAGGCGATTCGATTCCCGACACGCGGTCCAACAAATCGGAATCGAAAAGTCTCTTGGTCTTGGGGTGCGACGTTTGGTTCCTGGGCAGAGGCGGCCAATCTCACGGTCGACACCCCCAAAGCCAGAATTCCGATCTTCAGGCAAAACCGCGGAATACACATTTTTCGGCACCTCTTTGCATCAGCCACCTCTAAGAGTCAGAAACGGTGGCGGTTAGCGCGAGTCAAAATAAAGTTGATGCGCCGCCTGGATTATGTATATTGTATGCATGGCGACTCGTCAACCCCTATACTGAATGCTTTCTTGCCGTGCTGCGAGCCGTCCGTTTTCCGGTTTCTTTGACTTAGTGGGCGCACGAGTGCTGTCGCCTTGTTGTGAGGCTAGCTGGGTTCTTCACGAAGAAAGCAAACTCGCTAGGATTTTCCGGTGTCGGTGGTGAGTCCCGGTGCGGGTGATTGTAAATGATGTGTACCTTTAATCATCTGAGTCCGGTGGCGCTTAAGTTTTCTAAAGATTGGTCGATGTTTTTCAGAGTTGATATCTTTGAAGCGCAGTTGCCAGTATCATGATGTTTGTGGATTTCGGCCCAATTATGGAGACGGTCACCCCAAAACAATCCGCACCGATCCCCCGACAATCCCTTTCTGCTGCTGTTGTCGAGAGGCTTACAGAAAAAATCCTCAGTGGCGAATTGCGCGAAGGAGAACAACTTCGGCAGGACGCCATTGCCACCGAATTTCAGATCAGCCGTATTCCTGTGCGTGAAGCGCTCAGCCATCTGGCGGCTGAAGGGCTCATTACCATTGTCGCCAATCGAGGCGCTGTTGTTTCGGCGCTCTCTCCCGGCGAGATCATGGAGTTGTTTGAAACGCGCGCGGTCCTGGAGTGCTACATGCTGCGCTGCGCGATCCCTAATATGAAGGAAGATGAGTTCAAGCGCGCTGAAGACATCCTTCGCCAGTACGAACAATCTCTTGAGAATGATTCGGAGGTGAAGTCCTGGGGCCGGTGGAACTGGAGTTTCCATTCCGCACTCTATGCGCCCGCCAATCGTCCGGTCATGCTGTCGTTCTTGAAGAAACTTAACATCAACTGTGACCGCTACACTCGTCTCCACCTGGTCTTCACGCGTGACTTGCACCGCGCCGGCCAAGCGCACCGCGAACTTCTGGATGTCTGCAGGACGAAAGATCCCGAATTAGCCTCTGCCGCTCTGTGGAAACATATTACGGACGCCGGCGAATACTTGAAGGAATTCATCAAGCGCCATCGCGAGCAACACTCCTGAGCAGCCGCGCGTGCTGGGGTTTGTTCCTCGCAGTGACCACAAGTTACGTCCTTCGGAACATCCAACCAGGGTAGCGTCAACTGCCAATTGTAAGTGCTTCGCCAGGGACAAAGGCCGGGAGGGCAGATCGATGGACCGTCGACAATTCTTGAAGGACCTTGCCGCTGTGACTGCGGTCACTCATGGTCTGCCGGACGGTGTCAAACCAGGAGAGATAGCGGGCGAGACTCGCGATCTCGCCACATCTTCCGACCCGCGCTCGACTTTGGGAGCCGCCCCGGATATCGATGGTCACACCTTGATTTCTGAATTCAAAATTGACGCGACGATGTGGAAAGTATACGAAGACTTGCGGACTCGCGAGGGAGCGATCACGTTTGTTTCTTCAAAGGAGGGAGTGCGCGTACTGAGGAAGAGTGCAGAGGCTACATTCCCGGGGGCCGACCCAGCCTATCTGGGATTGAACTTGAAGGACATCGGTACAACGGGTGCGGATCTTCTGGCAGAACGCCTTCTTCTAAGCGGGGGTGACCCAGATCCTATGATGGTGAGGTCCGCTGCTCCACCTCTCGGATCGACCTCATCAGAGCGCTCGGGTTGGAAGCTGCCCTGGGACACGATTGTGGGGACAAAGGAATGTTTTGACACCATGCCGGTGTTCCCAGCGGGCAGCACGAGAACTTACCATCCAGTGCAGTACTTCCCCGAGCTAACGAACCAAGCGGCCCGAAAACGATTCGATGGACTCATCGGCGGCTGGATGCCTGCAGTGCGAAAGGTCGTGACAGTTTCCGAAACCGCTTACGACGAAATCGTGGTGTTCGGCGACGTGCAGGCGCGCGACAAATTCATCGTGCAGACGTGGCATCGCACGGCGCGTGTCGAGAATGGCAAGATCACAAAAGTTGTTTACGGCCACACCTACCCAGGTTTCCCTCCGCGGCGTGAGGACCCCAGCCCTGAACAGTTCTACCGCGCGCTCGCAGCGTTCACTGGTTACTGGGAGAGGTTGTTAAGCGATTTCTCAGCGGCTTCCGTACCCGAGAATGACTGGATCGACATGTCTAAACATGCGTTTGCAAAAGAGCTCATGGTGCGGCCTGGCGGCGTTTATCCGAAATATGGGGCGGTCGACCGCGATTACTACGGCTCAGAGTACGACGGGTTCCAGGATATGGCCAGCACGGTGATCGACAACTTCTTTAGCGATTTCGTGGACGCCACGGGGGTGAACAACATGCGTGGGCCGGAGATCGCGCAATTCGGTCTTACGCTTTCGCTGCTGGCACGACATTTCAACTATACGGGAGACGATGCCTTGTTGCTGCGACATCGCGACAAAATCGCAGCGACGGCGGCTCTGCTTGTGGATCTTCACGAGGAAAGCCTGCGCTTGCCAAAGGACGATCCCGGCTACGGGTTGATCCACGGCTGGAGCGAATCGGATTCTTGCCTGGCCCCGAAACCCATGACTTGGTGGTTGCCTTACTTCGCGAACAACGCATATTCTGCGAGGGGGCTCAAGGATATCGCCCGAGCGTGGACCGCAGTTAGCCGATCGAAGCCCTCGCCGGCGATGGAGAAGATGGCCGTCGATTGGATGGAGCGAAGCAAGGTACTTCAGGACGCTCTTGTGGCCAGCATGGAAAAGAACGTACGAAAGGACATGCACCCGCCATACGTAGGGCCTTTCCCGGGAACCGCGCTGACATTTTGGGAATCGATGCAGAATGAAAGGCCGAGCCCGCAACAGTGGGCGCACCGCGCCTATGCCGAACTGCTGCAGGCTGATATGCTGCCCGCCAGCCTCGCTAACGTGGTGATCGACTGCATGCGCGCTTACGGCGCCACAACGCTTGGAGTCGTTGCCAACGTAGAGCGGCCGCATCCTGAGGGCCGCGACATTCTAGGTTTCATTTCATACGGCTATGCGCAGATGCTGCTGCGGTTGGACCGCGTTGAAGAATACCTGCTGTTTCTCTACTCGCACCGTTACCACGACCACACTCGGGGGAGTTGGACTGCTGGTGAAGTGGCTGGCATTAATGGAGACACCGCGCTGTTTTGCATTCCCGCGCAGCAAACCATTCCGCTGTTGGTTCGCTGGATGTTGGTTCTCGAAGATTCCGATGAAGAGAAACTGTACTTGGCAAAAGGAGTTCCTCGTGACTGGCTGGCCAGCGGGAAGGAAATCCGAATCGACCGGGCGCCGACGCGCTGGGGCAGAATTAGTTTCAGACTGGTAGCGATGCCTGCGGAGAAAAGCCTCGTTGCTAGCGTGCAGCTATCCCGCCCGGGGTCGCCCAAAGAGGTACACTTGAAACTGCGACTGCCCCTAGAAAACAAATTAGTGAAAGTCAGAATCAACGGCTGGGTTGCCAATCTTCGCGGTCCCGGCAATGACACTGTGCTTATCCAAACTCAAAAAGAGAGTCGATTCGAAGTTGTTGGCGAGTTCAACTGAGTTGAGCCAAGATGAAGAGGGTGTTTGAAATGGACTGCATGCAGAGGCCTGTAACACTGTTCCGCGGACGAGATTTATGACCGTGCGGAGTTCTGGCGCAGTAGAACAGGAATTCCCCGGCCACTCCGCACGCACGGTTGCCGCCCTTCCAGGAGTTCTCAGCTCGAAAAGAATTCCTGGGCGCCAATCGTTAAGCGATGACGTTCCTCGGCCTCATGCTCCTGCTTTATGCTTTCGCGCATTCTTCTGATAGCCGAGGCCTACATGTCCCGATCGCCGTTGCAATGGAAATCCGAATGCAGCTCCAGCAGATTCTACGCCGCGAACACGTTTCGGATCATGAACCATAAGTTCGCCGGGCGTTCTGCCAGCCGGCGCACGAACCACGGATACCAGTAGCTTCCGTAAGCGACCAGCACAATGGAAGTGCAGCCCTCTCTGGCCAGGCGCTCCTGTTCGGCTCGTTGGATGCCGTAGAGCATCTGGATTTCCAAATCCCTTCTTAGAAACCCCTCCGCCGAAGCAAAACTAGCCAGCCGACGTATCAGCGCCACGTCATGCGTGCCGAAAGCGGCCCGCATGCTAGAATTTACCTTCTTGGCCCGCAGCATTTGCTTTCCAAGCTCGAAATAGCTTTCGTCGACGTCCTGTTTACGCGGAAACGCAATCTCCGGCGGCTCGTTGTATGCGCCTTTCACCAATCGGATCGAGGGCCGCAGCCGCAGAAGTCTTGCCAAGTCCTTCGTTGTCCGATGGAGATATGCCTGCAGGCACACACCAACGTTCGAATGCGCGGCCAGGACCCGGCGATAGAGATCCAGCGTCGCGTCCACATAATTGCTAGCTTCCATGTCCACCCAGACGATGGAGTCCTTTCGCGCGCGCTCAACGATGACCTTTAAATGTTCGAAGCAAAGGTCCGGCGAAAGGTCCAAACCGAGTTGTGTCAGCTTCACCGAAATTTCGGCCTGCAAACCGCTCTCTCGAATGCGCTCCAAGACTTCGAGATAGTGCTCCATAACTTGTTGAGCCTCAGAGCGATCCTGGATATTTTCGCCCAGATGTGTGAAGACCGTCCCGATCTTCTTCCCACGCAAAATCTGTGCAGAGCCAAGCGCATCATCGAGCGTTTCGCCGGGCATGAACCTGGATACAGTGCGCCTGAGAAACTTGTAATGTGCCGCGCGATCACGCAACCATTCGTTTTGAGATGCTGCGAGCAACATCGATCGCATGAGACTCATGAGTTCATGGCCTCTTTGCCTTGGAATCGACTCCGCTGGGGCGCCGCTTCGCTGGAAAATATGAGTTTGCACATCTTCTCCAGGAAAAAGTCTTTCGGTCCGGCGAAGGTAGCCGGTGAACGGACGAGGCCCGCGAAAGTGGCGATTGTGGGCAAGAGTTCACCGATGGTGAAGAACACGGAATCCCGTCGCTGCGAACGAGTGTCCAGCATCGCGGCAGATGCTTTTTTCCAATCCTTGGCGCCCATGCTGCGGTAGCGAATGAGCAGGTCACTGAGCGTACGGCCCGCCGCGATGTAGTCAGTGTCGTATTGATCATGCACGCGCTTGAGGCTGATCAGGCCGGAGGCCGAGTAAACCAATTGAAGGGGGGAGTGGTGATGGGACTGCGCCACGGCAGTGGACACTCGAAGCAAGCGCTTGCAATATAGCACGCTGGATATATTATACAATCCGAGAAAGGAGCTCAAGGCGCTCTTAACAGCCACGATCGAGGCGGGGTTATCGAAGTCGGGCTCGGCCAAACCCCACGCGCTGTCGTCTTCGAGGGAAAGTCTATCGAGGTATCGCCCTAACGGGCGTTCGCCTCTCTGGTCAAAGGTTTGAAAAGGCGGCCTAAGCGTGAAAACTGAGTTTCGCACCTCACGACCCAGGATATTTCCGGTGATCTCCAGACGAGGTTTTCTGAAGACTGCAGGCGCAGTTCTGGTCGGCTCGCGTGCAAGTCTCCGGGCCGGCGCGGCGGTGAACGCGGTTAGGTATGTCGACGTTGCGGGTTCCGCGGGTATTTCTTTCCAACATGACAACGCAGCATCCCCTGAGAAATACTTGATTGAAACGATGGGTTCGGGCTGCGGATGGATCGATTACGATCAGAATGGATTGCTCGACCTTTATCTTGTCAATGGAGCATCTCGGCGACCGAACACGTCCAAGCATGCGCTGCGGAGCGCCCTCTATCGCAACAACGGAGATGGAACGTTTACAGACGTGACGATAAAAGCTGGCGTGGACGCGGAAGGTCTGTTTGGAATGGGAGCTGCCGTGGGCGATTACGACAACGATGGATGCCCTGATCTATTCGTTCTCGGTTATGGGCGGTGCATCCTGTTTCACAACAATGGCAATGGAACGTTCACGGATGTGACTGACCGCGCTGGTGTCGGAAACCTCCGGAAATGGGGTTCGAGTGCTGCGTGGTTTGATTACGACAACGACGGCCTGCTGGACTTGGTGATCGCTAACTATGTGGATTGGTCGCCGGAGGAAAATTTCTGGTGTGGAGACAAGGGACCAGGATTGAGAAGTTATTGCCACCCAGACGTATATCGCGGCCAGCCGCCAACGCTATATCACAATAACGGCGACGGTACGTTTTCCGACGTGAGCAAGCGCTCCGGAGTGGGAATCAGGCCGGGGAACGGGCTGGGTGTGGTCACTTTTGACTATGACAACGATGGGTGGCAGGACATTTTTATCACCAACGATCAAATGCCGAATTTCCTGTTCCATAACAATCGTGACGGCACATTTCGAGAAATAGGTTACTCGGCAGGCGTAGCGGTCGGCATCGATGGGCAGTTTGAAGCGGGGATGGGAACGGACGCCGCAGACACAACCGGGAGCGGCCGGTCAGACCTAATAGTTACGCACCTGGATCAACAACTCGCGCGCCTCTACCAAAATGTTGGCGAAGGGTATTTTGAGGACGCCACCTTCCGATCAAAGATTTCGTATGCCACATTTCATCTGAGTGGGTTCGGCACGCGCTTTATGGACTATGACAACGATGGCGCGCGCGATCTGTTCATGGCCAATGGACACGTTTTGGACAACATTCAGCGCTACCACGCCGAGACAACGTACGCGGAACCCAAACTCATGTTCCGCAATGTCGGTCATGGTATTTTTGAGAATGTCAGCGATCAGCTCGGAGCTGATTTTCTATTGCCGCGCGTCAGCCGCGGGGCGGCCATCGGGGATTTTGATAACGACGGAGATCTGGACATCATCATTAGCAACAATGGGCAGGCCCCGCAGCTTCTCCGCAACGATGGCGGCAACGCCAATCACTGGTTCCAGCTTCTTCTCATCGGCACGCGTTCGAATCGCGACGCCGTCGGAGCTCGCGTGAAAGTCACTGCCGGCGACCTGGTTCTTTACGATGAGAAAAAAGGGGGCATGAGCTATCAATCCGCGCAGGATCCGCGGCTGCATTTCGGGCTCGGCCAGCACACCACCGTCGAAGAAGTCGAAATTAAGTGGCCGAGCGGCGAGCTGACCAAACTCACGAACATAAAATCCGATCAGATCCTGGCCATCGAGGAGGGCAAAGGGTTGGTCTACCGGCCCTTTCCCCGCGTCCCTGTCAGATCCGCTTGAACCGGTTTTCGGAACCGCGATAGTTCTTCATTCTCTCTGCTTGCGGTTTCTGCTCGCCTCGACTCGCACCTGAGGCGCCTGGGATTGGTTTGCTGTCGCCGGGAGCTGTCCGGATTCTTTGGGCCTGCTCCTGATTCAGTTTGGCAAGTATTCCCAGCATCGCTTCCGCTTGGCCGGGCTGCCCGCTCTTCCGATACGCCGCCGCGAGCAGCGAATACACCGCAAGGTTTTGCGGACTGAGCCGTCGACCGGTTTCCAAATGTTCGATCGCTGCTTTCAGCCGTCCATCCAAAAGGTCCACATGGCCCAGCGCAATTTGTGAGCTCGCGTAATTAGGTCGCGCAGCCACCGACTTTTCCAGCGCGTCGCGCGCCTCCGCAAATTCGACTTGACCAGGGCTTGCTCCGACGCGGATCAGTGCTTCCCCTAGAATTGCCAGCAATTGGTAATCTTGTTTGCCTTGCGCGGTGGCGGTTCGCGCCACGCGAATCGCTTCTGCAAGGTTTCCGCCAAACAGGCTCTCTTGCGCTTTCGCAAGATATCCGATCTCGGAGCCCGGTGCGATTTGCGCCGCCCGCTCGAAGTCCATCCTCGCACCGTCAAAGTCATCGAGCATCGCAAGCAGATAGCCTCGTTCGTAGTGCAGTCGTGCGGATTCGGGAAGATGTTGGAGACCGAGTTCGATCACTCGAAGACTCTGTGCAGGCTCCTCACGTCCCAGGAATGCGCCGCCAACGAACAAATAGAGCTTTTCGTTTTTTGGTGTAGATGCCGTCGCTCTCCGTAGCGCTTCGAATGCCTGCCCCTCCTGACCGTCGCCCGCGTACGCCTGTGCGAGCAAATTCTCAACGCTGGCGTTCTCACGCCCGTGCTCACGCAACCCGATCAGAACGGAAATCGCCTTTTGAAATTGCCCGGTGCCGACGTAGCAAAGCGCTAAGTTGAATTCGGCCGCGTAGTCGTTCGAAACGCGCCCTTGCGCCTCGAGAAGATGCGCAATCGCCTCCGCAAAATGACCGCCCCGGGTTAGCTCAATGCCTGTTTGTAACTCGGATTCGGCCAGAGCATTCTGGTCCGTTCCCGATGGCTTCATGGCGGCCGCCGGCGAATCGAGCCGCGCCTGCGCCCGCGTCAACTCGCAGGTGCCCAAAATGAAAAAAATGCCTGCAATCGGCGCCAGCCGGATTCCTTGCGGCATGAATCTTATTCCGGACATCTTCAACTCTTACGACCAGCCACCATGGCCCTCCACAATTGTAATGTAACGATCGATGGGAAGACCCGTGAATCTCTCAGTCTTCCCGCTTGGATTCGGCCACTTCACTTCCATCCAATCAATCTTGGCCTGTCGGCCCAGTCCCAGAACGATACGAGGATCATGGGCAGAGAGGTAGCTACCCCCACCCACTTTCGAATAGTGGCGCAGAAGATCGCCAGATTGGTAAACCACCTTTGTTCCGATGGCGTCTATATTGGCTTTGCGGCCGATCAATCGCAGGCCGAGCCAGTGATTCCGCCGGCCAGCGTAGTTCCGCAACAGTAGAGGCGGTCCCGCATTCTGCGTCACCAACACGTCAACCGAACCATCGTTATCGAAGTCTCCGAGCGCCAGGCCGCGCGCCGCCAAATTCTTTGAAAAAATTGATCCACTCTCAGCGCTCACATTCTTAAGACCTGACCCGCTGTTTCGAATCAAAAGCATCGGCTCACGATAGGTCACATCCTCCATGCGCTTTTCCACCATGGTGTCGGGGTGCCCGTTGCATAGCAGCAAGTCCAGATTACCGTCGTTGTCATAATCGAAAAACTTCAGTCCCCAGCCGCTGAGGCGGCTCGTCAAGGCATCAATGCCAGTCTGAATCGCAACATCAGTAAACGATTCATCTTTGTTGTTGTGAAAGAGCGCGAAAGACTCGTGATCCACATTTGCGACGAATAGATCGAGCCAGCCATCCTGATCATAGTCCGCTGCATCGACACCCATCCCCGATCGCGCCAGGCCAAATGAGTTGTAGCCCACGCCGCCCAGCGAACCAATCTCCTCAAACCGACCCTTGCCACGGTTGGCGAACAGAAAATTCGCAACCGTGTCATTGCTGACGAAAAGGTCCATCCATCCATCGTTATTGATGTCTGCCGCCACCACACCCCAACCTTTTGCCGGCGACCCGCCAATCCCGGATTCCTTGCTAACGTCGGTAAATGTACCGTCGCCGTTGTTGTGGAAGAGCCAGCAAGGCATCGGCTTGTACGGAGTCGGCTTGCAGTACCACCGGGCGTTTGTTGGTCCATAACCGCAGAAAATGTTTTTTGACTTGTCGAAGTCCACGAAGCGGCAGACAAATAAGTCCAGGCGTCCATCATTGTCGTAGTCGAACCACACTGCGCTCGTGCCCCAGCCCGGTGCGCCGACGCCGGCCTTCGCCGTAACATCCGTGAACGTGCCGTCCCCATTGTTGTGATAGAGGATGCTGTGCGGATACTGGGTCACGTAGAGATCCGGCCAGCCGTCGCGATCGTAGTCACCGACCGCAACACCCATGCCGTAGGCGTTTCCCGGCACGCCGGCCTTCTGCGTCACGTCCGTGAATGTGCCGTCGTGGTTGTTGCGATAGAGCGCGTTGCGGAGTGGAGTGGCCGGGGTGTAGAAATCGCACGGTCCGCTATTCACAAGGTAGATGTCCATCCAGCCGTCGTTGTCGTAGTCGAGGAACGCGCACCCGGGACCTACGGTTTCCGGCAAGTACATTTCCGGCGACTGACCACTGACGTGAACCCAAGATATACCGCTGGTCGCGGGCGGAACTTCTTCAAACGCGGCAAAGGAATCCGTGCCTGCTCCGGCCATTGCTCCTGGGTCTATATGGCCGAGCGCGGCACTCATCCCAGACCACCCGAGAATCTGCAGGGTGCGCCGCCGAGAAATTATCTGACTCAATCGCATTTTCCCGCCTGGTTTACGTATGCAGCGCAGCGCCGCACGCTTCGGCTACGGCCGGACCCCGCCTGGATTCTTCTCGGAGACTTGCCGTTGAATGGTCATCTCGCGAACAGCGTCCTCTTTACGCCCGGTGCGCGCATAGGCGATGGAAAGCTGGTAATGTCCGGCAGGGTCCGCCGACAGCATCTTCACGTAGCGCTCCAGAGGGGCGACGGCTTCCGAAAAGCGTTCGGCGGAATTCAACGACATGCCCAGGGCGAGGAATGCTTCGGCAAACCCCGAATCCAATCTTGCCGCGGTCCCGAAGTGCGAAATTGCTTCATCCCATTCTCCGGCGCGCCGTGCGATCTCTCCCAGCCAAAAGGTGGCTGCCGCGTTGCTCGCATCAATCTTTAACTCCGCTTCAAACTCTTTTCGGGCTTCTTCGGTGTTCGCCGCAGACTCGGTCTTCGAAAGTGCCACGCGCCCCAGCCGGTAATGAATCCCCGGCAGGTTGGGGTTCTGTTCAAGAATCTTTCGATATTCATTTCCGGCGGCGTCCCAGTTCTGCTGCGACTCGAGGGATTCCGCTTCAAGTTCGTGGGCCTGATAGGAAGTAGGAGCGACGTCAGCCATTTCCTGAGCCGCCCGCGTAGCAAGCTGCGAGAAGTAGTGCGTCATAATGTAGAGGACTTCGGGATCTGTCGGAAAGTCGCGCTTGAGGATCCACAAAGCATTGACGGCCGTTTGCGCCTGATCAAGGCTCATGGCGCAACGCGCCGTCGCCATCGCGGCACGGTACTCCAGCTGCTTGTCCGTCATACGGGAAATCGACCTCTTCAATATGGGAAGCGCCTCCGGACACCGCCCCTTGGCGGTGAGGTTGATCGCACGCTCAATGGAGGAAGTAGCTCCTTCTGGGGCCTTTTCTGCAGTCTGGGCTGCGAGGAAACTGGCCGACAAAATCACGGCCAGCGGAACCTGCAGCGTGAGGCAAACCAGTTTAATCATAATTCCGCAATATAACCCACTTGGAGGAAACTCTCTTACGTTTGATGCACCGCCGCGCTGATGCGGTTTCCACCTAAACAAAGAGGCAAATGCCGCGTCGCCTTCCTGCAAAACAGCCCTGCAAAACAAGAAAGGCATTCACTGAGCTTCCCGGGGTGTCGGGGAAGTCTTGCCCAGTGAATGCCTTTGCAGGTCAGCAATGAGCTGGCCTGTCCGAGGTTAGAATTCGATGTTGGCCCGGAACCCGATCTGGCGTTCAATGGCGCCAGTCGCGAGATTCCGAATCACATTGGTCTGTCCGAATCCCGAACTTTGGATTCTGGTGTTGGGGCTGCCCCATACCGGGTGATTCCACACGTTTACGAGTTCCGTTTGGAAACTGAAACGTAGATTTTCGCGGATGCGAAAGCTCTTGGTAATGGCCATGTCTTGGAAGAATTCATGCGGGCCATAGATAAACGGATTACCCGACGATGTCCCAGCAGCAGTGTTGGGCGAAATGAAAGCCCTATTCGAGCCACTGCTGCCAATATACTTCGTCGGATCCAGTCCGAACCCATAGGTTTTCCCCGGAGCGGAAAATACCCCGATTCCATTTTGTAATTGCGATACCGTGACGCCCGTCAAGACCACGCCGCCGTCGCCCAGGTCAAAGCCGCCCGGCCCATCACCAAAGGGAGTTGCAGCAGGACCATTGGTAGTGCGGTATCCGCCGATCAACTGCGAAGGCAGGCCGGTCTGGTAAGTCAAAATGGTTCCAATACTCCAGCCCCCCACGATTCTGTCGGAAACTCCTCCGCGGTTGGCCATGGCCTTACCCTTGCCGAAAGGCAAATCATAAGTGCCATTGGCATGGAAGACGTGCCGGATATCAAACAGCGTGGGGCCGTAGCTTTGGCGCAAGTTACGCATGGAAAAGAGCCGGAATGCTCCTGTCCACGTATTCCCCGGCTGGACGCCCAACGTATGGCTCCAAGTGTAGTTTGCTTCAAATTGCATGCCGTGCCACCGTCTCTGACGCCAATCCACCTGAAGGGCATGGTAGTCGCCAAACCCCGGATCCGTTAGATAGCCGGTCGCCTTGCCCGCATTGTACGGATTGGCCTGGAAGAAGTTAATGGGATAGCCATGCCCTGGATTCGCTGTACCGTTGATCGCGCAGGGCGAAAAATTCGCGCTTCCGACCAGATTGCACAGGTAAGTGGAGGAACCCGCCAGTGAGCTTGCGAAGTCTCCCGCCCGTCCGTTATTCAGGTAATTCACAAACGTCCCGTTAGAGAACCCTGCCGGATCCAATCCGCCTGGGTTTGTAAATGCAGCAGTAAGAATCGGCAGCGGAGATTGTCCGGGCAATCCGTTGTTTGCAAACGTATTTCCGTTTCCGTTTGCCTGGTTAATAGCCAGGTTCTGTTGTGCCAGTTTGAATTCAGCCAGAAATCCGTTTTCGAAGATATTCACTTCGTTCGGATTCAGCTTGACCCACTGGTGAACGCTGCGGTTCCCCTGGTAGCGGACTTCGATGACGTTACTTTGGCCAACTTCACGCTGAATGCCCAGGTTCCAGGACTCCACATAGGGCTGGTGGATGTTGGGATTGATGCCGTTCACTCCCGTCCAGTAACCGAAGAAGGTTTCATTGGACTCAGGAATGACATTCTGGTAGGTGGGAGGGCTTAGCGTGTACGGCGCCGGTTGGGCGTTGCCCAACTCATAACTTCCGGCATAGTACCCTCCTGTGGCCGGAAGTGGCGCGCCGGGAGTGACGGGGCTTAGGTTGAAGGCTTGATAAAACGCATAGCCGGAGTTCGACGCCGAGTTCCAGAAGAACTGGTAGGGTTCAGTGAAACGGCGCAGGGCAAAGCCTGCGCGAACCACGGTCTTACCACCACTGAATATCTTCCCCATAAACCCGTCTTTATAAGTCGGGTTCCAGGCAAGGCCGATCGAAGGCTGCGGGCTGACATTCCAGGGTTTGTAAACATGTACTCTCCCAACGTAGGTCGGGTCTAGGCCCGCCGGGTCGCTGGTTAGAACCCCAGGCTTAAAGATGTTGTTAACCCCGGACGGCCCCCAGATCCCGACCGGGTCGGCGCTGTGGTAGGCACCGGTCAGGTCATGGTCGTCCCCCGTGAAATCCCAACGAAGCCCCAGATTCACGGTGAGATCCGACTTCAATCGCCAGCCATCCTGGAAGAACAAACCCCAAGCCGATTGCAGCTCGTTGAGGTTGTAACCCCCCACCGTCGTACTGTACTTTCCCGCCTTGACATCGTACGGGAAGCCTGCGCCGCCGGGATTGACGGAACTGATCCTGCCCCGCAAGACCGCGTACAGATCTTCGGCGTTGGACCGATCCGTTGACGAAGCATTCGGGAAGTTGGTCGCAAAGTAGTTTTCAATCGCCGTCGTTGCCGGATCGTCGGTGACCAGGCCGATATCGTTGAAGGGGAACCCCGCCGGCGCATTGTAGTAGTGGTCTTGCTCGCGATAGTACGAAAATCCAAAGTTCAGAAGGTGCTTGCCGCGCTGCCAGGAAACATTATCCGCGGCGTTCACAAGCGGATAAAGTGTTGTGATGGGAAGATGATTGTCGAACACTTGGCCCGAACTACCAACCGAACCTGGCCAGTTGATCTGCGGATTTGTAAGCCATCCCGGGCTGGCGTCATATCCGAACTTCCCACGATTGAACAGATATCCGCCCCGGAACTGGTTAACAATGGTCGGCTTGATGGTCCAGTCAAAGCCAATTGCGGCCGTGAAATACTCGTCTTGATTCGAAGCCCCAAAACTCTTGAATGCGGCACCTGGGTAAGGCGGCGGTGTGGCACCGGGCTGGTTAGACTTCGTCATGTTCCACGAGAAGTACATTCGCAGGTTGTCTTTGATGTTGTAATCGACCCGCACGGTCGGGTAGTACTTCGTGATGGGAGACTGCTGCAAAAAACTAATGTTGTTGATATATGGCAGGGCAGTTGTTGTGACCGTTCCCCCGGCCAGCGAACTGTCGATGTTTTTGAACAGACCAAGGGTCACTGGATTCACCGTGGAAGGTAGACCTGCGGGTGCTGCGACGTCCGTCAGAAGATTGATGGTGTGCGATCCGTTGGCGTCGGACCAGGTGAAGTCACCCCCCTGCGCCGCCTGCGTGGGGAAGTTTGCGCCGCCTGTGGAATTGTTAGCTGTCGACGTGCTCGTATTATAAGAGCCGGGTTGCTTGGACATGGCAAACGTTCCGAAGAAAAACAACTTGTTCTTTAAGGCTGGTCCACCGATGCTGCCGCCAAAGTCATTCAGGTGGAATTTTGGTTTCAGCGCGCCGCCAGCGTCGTTCACCCAGCTATTTGCGTTCAATGCGGAATTTCGGTGGTCGTCGAAAAGGCGCCCGTGGAACGCGTTGCTTCCGCGGCGAGTCACGAAGTTAACCTGGAAATTCGACTGTCCGTACCCCGTGTTCATGTTAAGTTGGTCGGTCTGGACCGTCATCTCCTCCATGTCCTCAATGCGCGCCTGGACGAGAGGCTGAGAGGCACCGCCGAACTTCATGCGGCTGGTTGTCGCGATTACCCCGTCAATATTGTTCCCCGTGGCGGCCAGCGGCATCCCATTCCAGGTCGTTTGGCCCTGACTGGGGTTGGTAACGGCACCCGGAACGATCCGGGACAATTGCGCGATGTTGCGGCCTATGACGGGCAGTTCTTCGATCTGTCCTAAATCAATCTCACCAGTGATGGCGTTCGATGTTCTCTCGACCACAGGCGCCTGCTCGACAACCTTGACCTCCGCGGCTTGTGTGCCCACCGTCAACGAGACATTAATGTCGGTCGTGCGCGTGGCTTGCACGGACACCGATTCAAAAACTTGCTCTTGAAAGCCGGCTTTGCTCACCGTCAGCTTGTAAGTCCCAATCGACAAACTCACAAATGAGCACACCCCCGTGGAATCCGTAACGGCGGTCCGCACGTTGTTTGACGATAGGTCTTCCAGTTTCACGTTGGCTCCCGGAACAACGGCTCCGCTTTGGTCGAGAACTTTAATCGCGATAGTCCCCTGAGAGGTTATCTGCCCCCACGAGACCGGAGCACCGCAGAAGAGAGCCAATAAGAACAACCCAAGATTTCGGCGTACCAATACACAAACACCCCACTTATGCGCCATCACACCCTCCTGAGCCGGAGCCATGTATAAATTATACAGAATTACTCCGTTGGGGGCTTTTTACTCTTCATCTCGAAGGCTTGTCAAGCACTTTCTGCAAGCGCTTGCAGGACCAGTCCTCCCTTACGGGGGAAACTTCTCCTTGCGCGATCCGAACACTCCAGACGACGAGACCGTTGGAAAAAAGCAATCGGGGTGCGCTTACTGAGCCGATCACTGAAGTTCTAACCTTCTCCATCCACTGTTCAACCAGCGGCCAAATCACCTTGAGAGCGGACACCTCTCTCACACTGCGTTTCTATCGTCGCTTGTTCAATCGGAATATAATGGAGAATCATGCTACGAGATCGAGCACATAGGCCCTCTTACGTCAGACCTGCTTCGGTAATGATGGTTGCCGCTCTCGTTTGCGGAACCCCTGGGGAATTGCTTGGCGCCCAGGCAGAACGGAAGATGTCGGAGGGGAGCTCTTCGCCAGCGCGCATCGAGCGGGGTGTGGATCTTGCTTCGAAGGGCAAATGTCCCGAGGCGCTCACAATTTTGAGAGAATCCATCCCCGCTCCCGTTGATAAGCAGCTTCGCTACAGGGCCGCGATGGCCAGGGCGCAATGTGGAATGAGTGTCGACCAGGCTGATGTGGTCGTCGAATCACTCCTCTTGCTGAACCACGAGTTTCCCGACGATTCCAAGGTGCTCTACATTACTTCACGCTATTACTCCGAACTGGCCAATCGTGCCGCCCGTAAGCTCACTGTGAGGGCTCCCTCCTCTGCTGAAGCTCAGGTGCTCATGGCCGAGGCCTATCAGGCGCGTGGAGATTTCGAAAGCGCCACAGCGAAATACCGCAGGATTCTGGAGCAGTACCCAAAACAACCTGGCGTTCATTACCAACTCGGTCAAATCATTCTTGCCAAGATCCCGACGGCTAGCGAGGAAGCCAGGAGAGAATTCGAGGCCGAGCTGCAAGTCAATCCAACTTCACCCGCAGCAGAGTACATGCTTGGAGACCTTGCCTGGAGGGCGATGAAGAGTGATGAGGCCATCCCACATTTTTCCCGGGCCACGGAACTCGACGTGAGTCTGGCGCAGCCCTACCTTGGGCTCGGGGTGGCGCTCAACGCGGTGGGCAGGTTTACGGAGGCGATCGATGCTCTCAAGAAATATGTCCGGCTAACCCCTGCGGACCCCGCAGGATACTATCAACTTGCTATCGCCTACTCACGGATTGGAAACCAGCAGGAAGCAGAGAGACAGAGGACTCTCCAGCTCGAAGCCGAGGAAAAGTTGAAACTGGGTTCGGCATCCACCCAGGGCGCGCCACAGCCGCACTAAAGGCTGACGGACCTAGCGGACAATTGAATCTCGTCACTGCTGGTTAAGCGACTCACTTCTGTGCGCGAACTGCTTACTTCCTTGCGCCTACTTCCACTGCCCTTCACCTTCAACAATCTTGATGTACCGGTCGATGGGCAGATTCTTCAACCGTTCTGAACTGCCGCTGGGCTGCGGCCATTTCACTTCGAGCCAATCAATCTTGGTTCGAGGCCCGAGTCCTAGCACAATCCGTGGGTCGTGGTAGGAGAGATAGCTGCCGCCACCAACCTTGAATTGATGGCGCTCAAGGTCGCCGGCGCGATACGTCATTTTGGCGCCCACAGCATCGCGGTTGCATTTTCTCCCGACCAGGTGAATCCCCAGCCAGTGGTTCTGCGACCCTCGGTTATTCCGCAACAAGATGGGAGCGTCATTGCTCACCGAGACCAGCGCATCCACCGATCCGTCGTTGTCGAAGTCGCCGACAGCCAGACCCCGGCCGGCAATCCGTTTCGAGAAGACGGGCCCGCTCTGCTTGCTCACATCTTCAAACCCTCGGCCCGTGTTACGGTACAGCATCATGGGCTCAGCATAGGTCACGCCGGGAACCATCTTGTCGACGTTCAGTTCGGGGTGGCCGTTGCAAAGAAGCAGGTCGGAGTTCCCGTCATTGTCGTAGTCGAAGAATTTCTGGCCCATACCACTCAACAATAACGTCCCAGAGGCAATTCCAAAAGCCGGTGCGACATCCGTGAAGGTTTCATCCCGGTCGTTGTGATAGAGCGAGAACCTCTCGTGGTCAATATTCGCAACGAACAGGTCCATCCATCCGTCCTGATCGTAATCGCAGGCATCCACCCCCATCCCAGAGCGTGCGCGACCGAGGGGATTGTAGCCGACGCCAGAAAGTGCTCCGATTTCATCGAACCGGCCATTCCCTCGATTGACGAACAGAAAATTGGGAACCGTATCGTTGCCGACGAAGAGGTCCATCCACCCGTCATTGTTGATGTCCGCGGCGACCACTCCCCATCCCTTCGCCAGCGATCGATCGATACCGGACGCTTTGCTGACGTCGGTGAAAGTCCCGTCACCGTTATTGTGAAAGAGCCAACAAGGCATGGGCTTGTAAAAGCTTGGGTGGCAATACCACCTCTCGCCGGATAGCTTGTTCCCGCACCAGATGGTCTTGTCGAGCTGTGCAAACTGGAGGACAAACAAATCCAGTCGCCCATCGTTGTCGTAGTCAAACCAGACCGCACTGGTGCTCCAACCGGGCGTACACACCCCGGCTTGAGCAGTCACGTCCGTAAACGTGCCATCTCCATTATTGTGGTAGAGGATGCCCTGCGCATACTGAGTCACGTAGATATCGGGGAACCCGTCGTTGTCGTAGTCACCCACGGCCACGCCCATTCCGTACGCGTTTCCCGTCACACCGGCTTTTTCAGTGACATCGGTAAACGTCCCATCTCGGTTGTTGTGGTACAAGGCGTTTCGCAGCCGCTGCGGCGGCGTATAAAAGTCACACTTGCCGCTGTTCACTAGGTAGATATCCATCCAGCCGTCGTTGTCGTAGTCGAGGAAGGCACAACCCGCGCCGGCCGTTTCCGGCAAGTACTTGGAGAACGACAGCCCCGCGGTATGCACCCAGGTGATGCCGCTCGCGGAAGGAGGAATCTCCCCAAAGTCAGGCAAGGGTTTGGATCCTGAAGGTGGCGCAGCTTGTAGGAAACTCGAGACGGCCCTCGGCATCAAGCTGTATGCTGTCGCTCGCCCCACCATGCCGAGGAACCGCCTGCGAGAAAGATAATTCTGCCATTCCCTCTGAAGTTTCGAATTCAAACCGGAGCCTCGTCTCAACTGCCGAATATTATCAGCGCGTTCTCCACAAGCACAATGTTTGCGCCGATGTATCGCATAAGGTCACGTACCAGTCGTGCGCTCTTCGTGCCATGTCGCGGGTCGATGGCAATTTGTGCACATCCATTGGCCCATGACACGGTCGGCAATGAAAACATGGTGGGAGCCGTGTCAATGATCTTTCGCGCACGGCAAAGGGTCCCACCACCATCATGACGAGTGGCGAAAACAACAGGACTGCCGTCCGTCCACACCGCGCACAAAGGGCTATCTGGCCCGCCGAGAGGGGTCCATCGCTATGGCAGCGCACATGGGGACTCTGCAACCGCTTGCAGGAGTCGATGCTCCGGAGATGATACCCTTATATTGGCGATCGGTCAGAAAGCCAGTCTCCTTGACAGAGACACGAGATGAGCAGTAAGTTCTCACTGCAAGCGCTTGCAGCTGGCGTCGCCAACTGGGATTGTGGTGTCCTGGGACGAAACGCGTTTTTTTCAGAGACTCGCGAGAGAACTCCTGCTGCAGAATCTCAGCGCCCACTGCTGAGTGTGCAGCTTCCACAAGCTTCGTGCACGAATGATCTATGGGGGCGAGACATCTATGAACTCAGCGCATCGTTGGAGTCGCCGGCAATGGCTTTCGGCAGCTGCTGCAGCCACGGGAGCCGCGGCAGTGCTTCCAGGCCGCGCACTTGCGGGCATGGGATCTGCCGCGGGCCGTGCGGTAGCAGGGGCGCGTGAGGCTGTTGACGCCAAACTCAAGCCATTCCCGTTGTCCGGGGTGCGGCTGCGCCCCGGAATCTTCCTCGACTATTTGGAGAGCAATCAAGGATTTCTGGATTCGCTGCCGAACGATCGCCTGCTTCACACCTTTCGATTGACCGCGGGAATCCCCACGTCTGCGGATCCGCTCGGAGGTTGGGAGCACCCCAGAGGCGAATTGCGTGGACATTTTGCGGGCGGCCATGTGCTTTCGGCGTGCGCGCTGCTGCATGCTGCTACGGGCGACGATGCCATCAAACAAAAGGGAAACGCACTAGTGGCGGAGCTGGCGAAATGCCAGCAATCGATTAATGCGGATGGTTACCTCAGCGCCTATCCGGCGAGCTTCTATGATCGCCTGCGCGATGGGGAGCGAGTCTGGGCGCCCTTTTACACCTATCACAAGATTCTCGCCGGGCACCTCGACATGTACACGCTATGCGGCAACGAGCAGGCGCTGGCCACCGCGGAGAAAATGGCCGCATGGACCGGCAAATACCTAAATCCGATTAGTGATGAACAGTGGGCCAAGATGCAGATGGTCGAGCACGGGGGCATGAACGAATCCCTTTTCAACTTGTACGCGCTCACCGGAAAGGAGCAGTACCTCGCTCTGGCTAGACGCTTTGAACATAAGAAGTTCTTCGACCCCCTCGCCGAACGCAAAGATGAGCTCAAGGGACTGCATCCCAACACGAATATTCCCAAAGTAATCGGTGCGGCTCGCGGTTACGAACTGACCGGCGACCAGCGCTACCATGACATCGCGGATTATTT
>Ga0209267_1000276_pt1 | contig 37973 bp, 23 predicted proteins | sample GraSoiAngelo_137_FD_185894 | JGI IMG/M metagenome (GOLD analysis project Ga0209267, IMG submission 185894) | Grasslands soil microbial communities from the Angelo Coastal Reserve, California, USA - 14_0929_09_30cm (SPAdes) (version 2) | ecosystem: Environmental > Terrestrial > Soil > Grasslands ... | reverse complement strand
CACAACGAGGTCTTCTCTCGAATCTTCGCCGCCGACAGCAGTCTTCCCCAATTGGAAGTCACCATCTCTGATTCTTCGTCCAAGACAGGAGCACAAAAGGAATCCGCTCGCGTCCGCCTTGTCAGCGGAGATTACTTCGCCACCCTTGGAGTCACTCCCGCTGCTGGCAGGTTTTTCACCCGCGAAGTAGACCGCGCCAGGGGCGGCTCGCCGATCGCGGTTCTCAGCTACGGCTTCTGGAAGCAACGCTTCGGGCTTGACCCGTTGACGCTTGGCAAGACCATACAGATTCGCCAAACGTCATTCCAAATTGTAGGTGTCACTCCGCCGGGATTCTTTGGAGAGACCGTCGGAGCGTTCCCCGATCTTTGGATCCCTATGATGATGCAGGACTCCGTCTACCCGGGACGCGATCTCCTCACCCCGGCGAAAGACCTGACCAACGTGCACATGTGGCTTCAGGTCATAGCGCGATTGAAGCCCGGGGTCACGCCAGAACAAGCCAAGGCCAGCGTCAATGTTGCGTTCCAGGCCCTCCTGGAATCCAAGGTTGGCGCCTCGATCTCAGCGGATGAGCGCCGTCAAGCTCTTGATCAGCGCATCAATTTGCAGCGAGCAGCGCAAGGTTCTTCCGCGCTCCGCGCGCATTTTGGTCAGCCGCTAAAAGTCTTGATGGCCCTGGTAGGACTCGTGCTTCTTATCGCCTGCGTCAACGTTGCGAACCTCCTGCTCGCTCGCGGCGCAGCACGGCAAAGAGAATTCGCCATGCGCATTGCCATCGGCGCGGGCCGCGGGCGGCTGATCAGGCAATTGCTGACGGAGAGCCTGCTTCTCGCCATATCGGGCGCCGCTGCGGGTTTGCTGCTCGCGCGCTGGGCCGACGCGCTTCTGCTGCGTATGGTTTCCGGCGCCTTGTCCAGCCCTCGAAGCATGGACCTCCATCTACAGCCCGACGCGCGCATGCTCGGCTTCACTCTGGGCATGACGCTGCTCACCACCATCCTTTTTGGATTGATTCCTTCATGGTACTCGACGCGCCTTGATCTCACGCCGGTCCTGAAGTCCACTCCAACCGGTGCGTCAAGCGAGGCGTCCCACCGTCGCTTTCCTGCAGGAAAAATCCTGATCGTCACCCAGGTAGCCGTTTCCGTGATTCTCCTTGTTTCCGCCGGGCTTTTTGTCCGCAGCCTCTCCAAACTCGGCGAGGTAAAACTTGGCTACAGCCGCGAGAACCTGATTCTCTTCCGAGTCGATGCTGCCCCCGGAGGCTACCGAGGCGCGGCGATCCCCCGGTTTCAACTCGACTTGCTCGCCAGGATTTCCGCCATCCCCGGTTTGCGCGGCGCCACGGTCTCCAAAAACGGCCTCTTCAGCCACTCGGAATCGGGAGATCCGGTTGCCGTCGAAGGGTACACTCCCAAGCCCGATGAGGAAATGAATTCACGCATGGATCATGTCGGCCCGGGCTATTTCTCCACGCTCGGAATTCCCATCTTAATGGGGCGGGAAATTGAAGCACAGGACACTGCTGCCAGCATTCGCGCCGCGGTCGTGAACCAGACCTTCGCGCTCCGCTTTTTCCCCAACGCCAATCCCATCGGCAAGCACGTGAGCGATACGTATTCCGGCAACCTCGCCGAGATGGTCGTCGTGGGTGTCGCCGCAGACGCCAAGTACAACAACTTGCGCGAGAAGGCTGTGCCTCGCATCTACGCTCCACTGGCCAATCCCATGTGGGAAAATCCTGCTGCCGTCTATGAAGTGCGCACTTATGGCGATACCCAAGCTGTAGCTGTCGCGCTTCGCCAAGTTGTCCGGGAAACAGCTCCGACGCTCCCCCCCATCGAAATCCACACCATGTCGGAACTAGTTGACGACTCGCTCGAAACCGACCGCTTCATCGAGCGACTCGCAAGCGCTTTCAGCTTGCTGGCTCTTCTTCTCGCCGCCATTGGCCTCTACGGCCTGATGGCCTACTCGGTGGCTCGCCGGACGAGAGACTTCGGAATTCGCCTGGCCCTGGGCGCGGAGCCGGGAAATGTTCTTTGGCAGGTGTTGCGCGAGACGCTGGTGCTCGTACTGCTCGGAATCTCCATAGGCGTGCCTTTGGCGCTGGGCGGGACTCATCTGGTACGTAGCATGCTATTTGGGCTAGGTTTCGCGGACCCCGTCGCAATTCTGCTCGCGGCAACTCTGCTGACTATTGTTGCTGCGCTTGCCGGTTTTCTGCCAGCCTGGCGTGCTTCTCAGGTGGACCCCATGGTCGCGCTACGATACGAGTAAATCATGGCTCTGGAGAGAGCCACACGAAGGATAAAAGTGGTGCCCGCATCTCGGTCTTGTCGTATCACCTTTGATTCTTGCACAAGTATGCCAATAGTCTGATAGACAGCTCGTCCGAGAGCTGGGGTGCAGTTTCTTATTGTCCAAATAGCTGTTCGAAAATTTCCTTCATGCCAGTTATCCGCCCGCGGCAGCGGCGTGCTGACTCGCAACAACTCCCGGTGGAGGAAGTGGAGCGCTGTTGAAAGTTGTTCGCGTTCCGGAACTCCGTTTTCTGGACCTCGACGGGCGAGTCGAGCTTGCCGGTCACGGGTAGCAGCAAAGAACATAATGAGCGCGCGTGCGTGAAAGCGAGCGAAAGGGAGCCGGTGCGGACGGTTACGGCACGAGCATGACGGGGGCCTGCCAAAACGCGCCCTTCTGTCCGGTTGGGTCTAACACGGTCACCTGGCAGTCATACTTGCCTGGCGCAAGCTGACTGAGAGCAATGCTGAAGCTGAGAGGCATCGTTTTCAGCCGATTATTCAGCCCACCCGTCACTTCAATCGGTTGCGTTTCGAACGCTTTCGTCTGAGCGCGGTAGAAACCCACAAATGCGATTAGCGGCTGAACGCTTGGTGCGCCCTGCTCGTACGCTTGAAGATAGACATACATGTCCCGGCTTTTGCTGAACACCCGAGTTACGCTGGGAATCAATTTCTGACCATTCTGGACCAACGGGTTGACCGCCTCTTCTTTGTCTTTATCCTTATTCTTTGCCGCGTTATAGAGCGCCTCCTTGAGGTCGATGCGCTGGCTGCCCAGTACCACGGAGCTGATGGGAATTCTCTTTTCCTCTTTGTTCAGGTTGGGAATGACAAAACTGGTTTGATAAGTCCCGATTCTCCCGGTTTCGGCATCCCGGGCAAGAAACTTGATCGTATATTTTCCGGGGAGAAGCGTGAACCCAGTGTCGTATTCAATCGGCCGCTTGGATAATTCGAATGCCGTGCGATCGCTCAGCTTGATATTCACCTTGTCGCGCACATTGGTAACCGTCATGCCTCCGTAGTCGTCTTTGATCTCACCGATGAAATCGATGAGGGTGCGTTCGGCGCCGCCACGCTTGGCAATGGCAAGTTCCCGTCCTGGGATCTTCACAACGATGGGGACGAAATATTCGGCCCGATTCAACTGGAAGTAATCTATTTCCATCGCGATGGTGAGTTCCGTAATCGGGTCGTCCAGCAGCAGCGCATCTTCAAGTTGCCGTTCTTTATCGGCAGCGGTGAATTTGCTGAACTGTTTCGCGGCGTAATAGCCCTGGCGATAATCCAGATTGGCGGACAAGTTCGAGTTCAACGAGATTTTGATGCGCCGGAATTTTCCGTCTTGAGCCGCATTGCTGGTGTAATACCCCAGGATGTAGTAGCTCGAAACGGTTTGCTGGGCCTCGACGATTCCCCTGGTCAGGTCGTTATAGTCGAGCAGAGCCTTTCCGCCGGTATCCCCGGCGAGCGCATAAAGCGTGTCCTGCGACTGCTGAAAGTTCGTTGTTACCGCCAGTGCCGAGGCTCCGGAATACATCCCCATGTTGCCCGGCGAACCTTTCGTGGCGTCTCCCAGGGGGGCTTGGGCCACCAAACCGCGCGCGTCGATGGGCCAAAACGACACACCGGCACGGATGGCGGCGTCGATCGTAGCGTGGAGTTGCGCCTGGTTGTCTGCGCCATTCAGCCTCAGACCGCTGGCGAAGTAGACCAGCGACTTCTTCTCGCTGAGCTGCCCCAACATTTTGGCGGCAGTTTCGAGCGCCGCCAACTGGCGGTCGGTGTTGAAGATGTTGAACTCGCTGTCGTCCTGACCGAAAGCTGCTCCGGTATCGGAAGTGCTGGCGTCGTCTGTGGATTCATCCGATCCTTGGCCTTCTCCTACAATCAACGTTGCGATGACGCTCAACAGCCGGTTACGGTCACCGGTGAAATCGAGAAGTACGTCGACAGCGCCGCCCGAATATCTAAGGATGGAGACCAGATCCGCTGATGTCATCTGCGTCCTGATGAATTTCTGCGCCGCGGCCAGCGCACGTAACTGGTCCGAAGGCGGCATGGCACTCATGTCGAAGTACAGCGCCAACAGACGGCGGTCTTTGTATCGAATGTTCCCAGGCGTCTCGGGCGAAATTCGAGTCCTTGGAAGGTCATGGTAGATCTTGATATCTTCAGGCTTGGATGGAGCGGCGGGCGCGGCGCTCTGAGCCTCCGGCAGTTCCTGGTGTTCGCAGAAACGGATTGCCTGCGGCACGCCGTTCTCGGCCACAGTGAAATCCTTCGCCGTCAAGCCCTCAATGGGGTTCCCTTTCTTGTCCTTGACCACCACCGTCTCGACGACTAACTGAGTGCTAACGGCGATCTTAGCCGTCCCTTTACCTTCAGGCGGAGTGTTCTGCCCGGTCTGCTGCGGAGCGGCAGCCAGCGTCCATAACAACAATGCGGCAATGACACCTCGCATGGTTCAGAACCTCAAGCGCAGTGTGGTTTCGAGGCTGCGCATGGAATTGGCCGTCGCTGGCAATCCAAATTGCGTGCTGTTAACGGTCGCATTCCAACTGGTAAAAGTGACATGGTTCAGAAGGTTGGTGGAGTCCATCCGCAAATCGAGATTGAATCGACCATCCAAACGGAAGGTGCGCGCGATCGCAGCATTCAAGGTGAATTGAGCAGGGCCGATGATCGAGTTTCTTCCCGCGCTTCCCCATTGGCCCGGGAGAGGAGCCGTGTAAGCCGCCGGATTCAAGAACAAACCCGATGGGGCCGTGTAAATTGGCGCGCCCGTGTAGTCTGGCCGGATGCTTCCGGTTACCCCCGTACCCGGCACCGCTGCAAGATAGATGGGTGTCTCGGGAAGACCGCTGCCGACTGCGATCTGGGTGAGGAAGGTCCACTCTTTGAAGAGCATCCCCTTCCAGCCGTTCAACAGCGTTTTTCCTCCGAGTCCCAAGCCCGTGGTGTACTGCAGCTGGGTGTTCAGAAGGTGGCGCTGATCGAAAGTCGAAAGCCCCCGTTCGGCTCTCAAATCAAGCCAGTTCTGCGCGATGGTAGGGGAGTTCTGGCTGGCGCTGTGGCTTGTTCCACCCAACACCACGGTAGCGGGACCAGACGAACTCGGCTGCGTGATTTGTGTGGCGGCAAGAGCTCCCTGGCCTCCCAGGGCCGAATCATCATCGATGGATTTCGAAAAAGTGTACTGCAAGGTGGCCGTAAGACCATTACGCAACCGTCGGCGTAGCTGAATTTGGCCAGCTTCGCGGGTCGAATTGCCATGCGAGGCGAGGTAAGCAAATCCGATGGGACAGCTTGGGCAGGGATTCGATGCCCCGATCGGAACAGTATTGGGCAGGAATTCCTGAACTCCCCGCGTCCCTTTGATGCCCAGATATGTTGCGGACAGTTGCAGCGCGCCGGGCAGGTCGCGTTGTATAGAGAACTGCCAGTTTTGCGAATAACCGACACGAAAATTCGGGTCGACTGCGAAGGTGTTCGGCGTGACTGAGGAACAAGTGTTGAATCCATTGGCCACCGTGAGCGGGCATGTCGGGCCGTTTTCGACGCTCAGACTCTTCGAGAGCGGCGCCTGCTGCGCCATTTGTAGAGAGATCGTTTGATAAACGGAAGTGTCAGAGTAGATTCCATACCCCGCGCGAACTAAAAGTGAGGACCCCGAGATCGGACGCCAAGCGATTCCGACACGCGGCTCAATAAGGCGCTTGTCGGTATGAATCAGAGAATCTGGGTATCTTTGGCCCGTCAGCGGCCCAACCGGATCGGTTGCTACAACCGGCGCTGCCGCCGCGAAATTCCGGGCGATGTCCAAATTTACCAAGCGGCCATACAATTCCGTAATGGGTGCACCGTATTCCCATCGGATTCCCGCGTTTAGCGTGAATTGCGGACTCATTCTCCAATCATCCGTGAGGTAGGCGTCGTAAACGGATTCGCGAAAGTATTTATCAGCGTTGCCGAAAGCGATTGAACTGGTGTCCGGAATTCCCAGCAGAAAGTCGGCAAAATCCGAGCCACCTACCCCAACGCCATTGGCGCTTCCCTGAGTAGCCGCGCCCGTGAAAGTAAACGTGCCTCGCGGATCTTGTTGAGACAGGTAATTGAACTGCTGTCTCCGGAAATCACCACCAAACCGGAAGTTGTGACGGTTGAAATTCCGTAGCATGGAATAGGACAACGCGCTGGTCTGGTTGCGATCGAATGCGCTCTGAGCATCGGACAATGCTGCCACACCGCTCGAGAAGGCGAGGCTCGGCGGCCCCCAGTTCATTGGATCTTGGCTATTGCCGGCTATTCCCGCTTCTCCGGAAACATTTTCGCGATTGGCCCAGTATGGCTTGATCCGCGTAGACAACCGGCTAAACCGGTACCCCAGATTCAGGAAAAGCTCTTGGTTGAAGCGGTGCGACCAATGAATGCCGGTATTGATGCCCAGCATATCCGTCGCATCCAGAAAGTCGAACAGGTTTGGGCTGTCTGTTCGCGTGCTCAGGAATGCAAAGTCGCCATAGAGTTGATTCTTGCGGTTGAGTGTCTTATCGAACCGTGATTCGAAAGCATCTTGATGCTTGTTGCTGATGATTGGAATTTGGTAGTTGTACCGAGGATTCCCGGCGACGTTTGGCAACGGATAGAAATTCAACAAAGCTTGCGCTTGGGGGCTGATGTGGCTCTGTGGAATCGTGTTTCCGGGAAACGGCAATCCCGTTGCCGGATCGAACACTGGATTCAACGCCTGTGAGAAATCTCCGTCGCGTTCGGCCAAATTCGGCACCAGTGCGGACTGCGTGGTGGCATCGCGGTCTCGCGTCCATTGGTAGCCCACAAAAAAGTTAGGACCGTGCTGGAACAAATGGGGAATTCTCAGCGGCCCGCCCAACGTCAGCACACCCGTCACTCGGTTGTAACTGGCCTTGGGTGTGTTTTGCCCACTCAAGGAAAAAGGCCGGGCATCCAACCCCGCGTTGTCCAGGATCATGCCGATTCCGCCGTTATACAGCCCTTTCGCGCCGCTGCGATTATTGCCAAACGCCGCAAATTGCGCGAACGGTGAAGCAGCTCCGTTATTTACACTGCCATTGATGAGCAGGCCGTCGGAGGCGAGTTGGTTGAGATCCTCTTGGGATGTCTTGATCTCAGGATCCTTGTTGTCCTGCGGTGTTGTTTGTTCGCTCTTGGCCTGTGGAGCCGCAACGCCGGCGGGAGAAACTGCCGACGTGATCTCGGCCTTGACTTGGTCGAGTGGCAGCATCTTCAATTCCCATTTCGCGGCAGGCGCGTCCGGCGCAATCGCCACATCCTGTTTGATCGTCGAAAAGCCCGTCATCTTGACTTCAATTGTCCACGCTCCGTCTATCAAGTCAGGAAACGAATAGAGGCCTTGTTGGTCGGTGATGGTGCTCAATTCTTTGCTGCCCTGAGTGGCCGTTACCGTTGCTCCTGGAACCGGTAAGCCGCCGAAGGTGACCTGCCCGTGGTATTCCGAAGCTGCTAGCACGCTGGCGTTGGCCAGCCACGCCATGGCGCAGAAAAGACGGAGGTAGTTGTTAATCTGCGGCCATAACATTGAATACCCCGCCCGGCGCTAATTCTCCGAAGGCCTTTCCACATGATCGATGACCAGAACCTCCACCGGGCCTTTTTGTGGTTCCAGTCTTAGCCCAAGCTGTTCCTGAATCGCCGTGAAGATGGAAGGCCCGGGTGGGGGAGTGTCGTCAGTCCCTTGCTGGCCAACTGTCGGAGTTCGGTTCTCATCTGGCGTCCACTGCAGTGTAAAATCATAGTTGCCTTTGAGCCCGGTCTTGTCGAGAACGGGGCGGCCCAGTTGCTGCTGTGATAACATCCGCACCAGGAACGCGATAGGAACGCCTTGACCTGTTAACAGGCCCCTTCCAAAGTGCATGATGTCCCCGTGGCCGTGGCCCTCAAGATCTTTCATTCCGTTGGGGTAGGTATCGCCGGGTTTTGCCTCCTGGACTTTGGGACCGCCCTTTGCGATGACCAGCACATACGCTGGAAGTTCTTTGCTTTCGCGATGGAGTGTCAGCTGGAAGCGGTCCACCAAGAGCGCCTGAAGCATTGGTTGCTGTTCAACACTACGTTGATCGAAGGTCAGCTTGCGCAGCTTATCGGCTACGGTACCGTCCAATTTCGCCTCAACGTTGTATGTTTCAGCGTTGAGCCACTTGGGCGCTCCTGAGATCTGGTAGTCTTCGACACCATACGCCATTCGAATGAGCATCTGCAGTGTGATATTTTTTGCAGTGAACCCGTCCGGCCGGAAATCCCAGATGATCATACCGCCGCTACCGAACTTGCGTGGTCTGATCGAAGCGACCTCGTACACAGGCACAGTAGTTGTGTTCGAGGCCTGGAACTCAGCCCGGCTTTGCGTTGCGAGTAGGACGCCAAACACGACCGGCACGGCAACCGCGCCCAATCCAGCCGCGCTGAGCAATAACCTTCTACTGAAATCCAGTGTGCGAGCAATACGCTCAGTCATGACATGGGCAATCCTTTCATAACATTGAATACGCCGCCCGGCGCTAATTCTCCGAAGGCCTTTCCACATGATCGATGACCAGAACCTCCACCGGGCCTTTTTGTGATTCAAGTCTTAGCCCAAGCTGTTCCTGAATCGCTGTGAAGATAGAAGGCCCGGAAGAATCAGGAGGGCTGTCAGGCCCCTGGCCGCCGTCTCTCGTCCCTTTAAACATCGGAGCTCGGTTCTCCTCTGGTGTCCACTGCAGCGTGAAATCATATTTGCCGGTGAGCCCGGACTTATCGAGAACGGGGCGGCCCAGTCGCTGCTGTGATAAGTGCCGCACCAGGAGCGCGATAGGAACTCCTTCACCTTTTAAGAGGCCCCATCCAAAGGTCATTCCAGTGGGGTCATTGTCGCCAGGATGTGTCTCCTGAAGTTTGGGACCTTTCTTCGCGATGACCAGCGCATATACAGGAAGTTCTTTGGTTTCGCGGTGGAGCGTCAGCTGGAAGCGGTCGCCTAGAAGTGCCTGAAGCATGCGTCGGTATTCAACCAGGCGCTGATCGAAGCTAAGCTTTTGCAGCTCATCAGCTACGGATTTGTCCGCTTTCGCCTCAATATCGTATCGTTCAGAATCGAGCCAGGCGGGTGCTCCTGAAATCTGATTGTCTTCGACTTCGTATGCCTCTCGAATGAGCCCTTGCAGCGTGACGCCCGTTGCGGTGAACCTTTCGATCCAAAACCCAAGCCCCAACATATGGCTGCTGTATTTGTTTGGTTTGATTGAAGCGACCTCGTACTGAAGCGCCGATGCACTTGTGTTTTGAACCCGCGACTCTGCCCGACTATGCGTTGCGAGTAACAGGCCAGACATAACCGGCACGGCGACTGCCGCGAATCCAGCTACAGCCAGCAATGGCTTTCTACTGAAATCCCGTTTCGAAACAACATCCTCGGTCATGTACCCCGCCGGCCGTTAATTCTCCGAAGCCTTCTCGATACTTTCGATTACCAGGGTCTCTACCGGCCCTTTTTTCGCTTCCAGTTTTAGGCCCAGCTGCTCCTCGAGCGCTGTGAAGATCGACGGCCCCGAGGAATCTAGCGGAGGTGCATCGGCGGTTGCGTGGGCATCATCTGCGCCCTTGGACATCTGGGCGGTCTGGTCTGGCGTCCATTTCAGCGTCCAATCATAATTACCCTTGAGCCCGGTCTGGTCTATGACCAGCCGTCCCAATTCGGGTTGCCCTGACAGTAGGTCCGCTAGAAGGTCGATGTTTATGTTAGTAGCGCTGAGTTGGCCGGGGCCCATCATTCTGATTCCGCGGAACCCCTTCTTCGGGGCAGAAGCGCCATCCGAGGCAGGTTGCGGAACTTCCGTCTGGATCAGTTTTGGACCACTCTTCGCTACAACCAATGCATAAACTGGAAGGTCTTTGGTCTGGTGACTCACCTTCAGATTAAAGCGATCCGCCAGCAGCGCCTGGACCATCAATCGGACTTGTCTCGCTTGCTCTTCAAAGGGAAGCTTCTGCAATTTGGCGGCTACTGAGGCCTCTTCTTTTGCCTCGATATCGTATTTTTCGGAATTAATCCAGCTTGGTCCTCCCGAAAGCTGATTGTCTGATTTGATGTCGTAAGCAAACTTAATAATTCCCTTTAGTGTTTGGCCCTTTGTCGTGAACTTGCCGGGAGACATGAAGAGTTGAACCATATTGTCTCCGGGGCGACTCGGCTTAATGGTGGCCACCTCAAACGGTTGCACCGCGGGACCGTCCGCTTCTTGCAATTGTGCAAGAAGTCGCGGTGGGCTGTTCGCCAGGCCCAGCACGACTGGTACGGCGACAGCGGTTGAGCAGATTGTGAGGAGCAGCAGCCTCTTGCCAAAACCCAATCTCTCTGCCACGCGCTCGGACATGATCCGCACAATCCGTCTCTTGAGATCGGCGCCCGTTACTCCCGATACGCACGCCAGCGGAGCTTCCACACAAAATTCGCAGGTCTTCAAAATACTCTCGGCATAGACCTGTCGTTCGCTGCCCATTTCCAGGACCTCTTCGTCGCAGGCGCGCTCGCGTTCCTCCAGCAACCGCGCCCCCATCCACCAAACTAACGGGTGAAACCAGAAGATAGCTTCGACCACCATGTGGACCGCAGCGGCCAGATTGTCTCGACGACGCACATGCCACAGCTCATGAGCTAGAATTGCTTCCAGGTGCGCGTCTTCTAGGCGCCCGGAAATGCCTTCGGGCCATAGTAAGACCGGACGGATTATGCCGAATATCCCAGGCTCAAGAGCAGCCCGTGACAAGCGCACCTCGATTCGTTTCGGCATTTCGCCTACACGCTCAAGCCGTCGCAGCGCCACAACTTCGCGTCCCTCTCGCAATGGCAGGGCTTGCCGTACGGCTGCGGAAATCTGGCGCCAACGCACATACCACACGAGGAGCACTACTAGAAATCCGCCGAGCCACGTTGCAGCAAGAAGCGCCGGAAGCACACGGATCAGGTTCGGGGAGGCCGTCGAGGGAGTGACCCGAGCAATCACCGAGATCGTCGGCTGCGTAAAGGGCCGGCTGACCTCGTCAATCGCAGCGTACACCCCGGCTTGCGCCCGTGCGGAACCGTAAGACCAAGGTAAGTGGCTTCCCATACCTACCAACACTGAAAAGGGGATTAGAAATTTCACCGACGCTGCCAGCCAGAGCCAGTAGCGAGCCCGGGCCTGATTCTTTCGTAAAATCAAAGTTAATAAACCCACCGTGATGGCAAATAGCGTCGATTGCCACAAGTGATTGCCCAGCGCTGGCGCAATGGCCACACACATTGCAGACAAATATTTCAGGATCATTGCGCTTTTTCCTTTCTCTCAAACCCCCAGGGAATTCTCTCGCTCTTCCGTGACATCGTTGTCCCGTGCCCGCCGCTAATTCTCCGAAGGCTCTTCGACATGATCGATGACGAGAACTTGCCCAGGACCTTTTTGCGATTCCAGTTTCAGCCCAAGCTGCTCCTGAATCGCCGTGAAGAGTGAAGGCCCCGAAGATTCGGGCGGGGTAGTGCTACCGGTACCTTGCTGGTCGTCTTCCGCCCCTTTAAACATGGGACCTTGGCTCTCGTCTGCTATCGTCCATTGCAGTGTGAAATCATAGCTGCCCGTGAGCCCCGTGTTGTTCAGAACGCCGCGGTTCAGAATGTTTTCCGACAACAGTCGTACCAGTTTCGCCATCGGCAGCCCTTGACCTATTAGCTCGCCCCTTCCTCTATGGAACCTTCCCAGCTTGAACATGCCCGCTCCGCTGCCGCCGTCAGCCCCTTGGAATCCGTTCGGATAAGTGTCGCCGGGTTTGGCCTCCTTAAGTTTGGGGCCATTCTTTGCAATGACCAGGACATACCCGCCAAGCTGTTTGGTTTCGCGGTGGAGCGTCAGCTTGAAGCGGTCGGCTAAAAGCGCCTGAAGCATGTGTCGCCTTTCAACGTTACGTTGATCTTCACTAAGCTTACGCAATCCATCGGCCACAGCACTGTCCATTCTTGCCTCAATATCGTATTTTTCAGAGTTGAGCCAATTCGGCGCTCCGAGGATTTGATTGTCGTTGACTCCGTATGCCGTTCGAATAAGCATCAGCATCGTGACGCTCGTTGCACTGAACCCATTCTGTTCGAACATCATTTTGAACAATCCGTTGTCAGATTTGTTTCGTTTGATCGAGGCGACCTCATATACAGTTGCATTGGCGCCTTTGGTCTGGGGCTGCGACCCAGCTCGGCTTGCCGTTCCGTTTACCAAGCCAAAGACGACAGGTAGTACGACGACCACCAATCCACCCAGGCTGAGCAACAGCTTCCTACTGAAATTCAATCTGCGTGCGACACCCTCGGTCATGATACGAACAATCCGTTTCTCGAGATCGGCACCCGTAACTCCGGACACACAGTCCAGCGGAGATTCCACACAGAATTCGCATATCTTCAAAATACTCTCGGCATAGACATGGCGATCGCTGCCCGATTCCAAGACTTCTTCGTCGCAGGCGCGCTCGCGCTCCTCCACCAACCGGGCTCCCAACCACCAGACCAACGGGTGAAACCAGAAGATGGCTTCTACCACCATGTGCATTGAAGCGGCCAGATTGTCGCGACGGCGTACGTGCCACAGTTCGTGGGCAAGAATGGCTTCCAGATGCGCTTCGTCGAGACGTTCAGAGATGCCTTCCGGCCACACCAAAACGGGCTGGGCAATGCCGAAAATCCCAGGTTCTAGAGAAGCTCGCGAGGATAGCAGTTCGATTCGTTGCTGCATTCCTGTAATACATCCGATCCGACGCAGCGCTTCCACTTCGCGCCCTTCCCGCAAGGGCACCGCTTCACGAATGGCCACGGAAATCCCCCGCCAACGCAGGTACCACACGGAAAGGACCACCAGGAATCCGCAGAGCCACGCGGCCGCAAGCAGCCCCGGAAGCACATGGATCACACTCGGGGAAACTGTTGAGGGAGTGGCCCGGGAAATCACCGTCATCGCCGGCTGCGAAAAGGGCTGGCTGACCTCCTCCATCGCAAAGTACAAGCCGGCTTTCGTTCCTGCCGAGCCGCGTGACCATGGGAGATGGCTTCCAATGGCGACCAGCAGCGAAAAGGGAACTAGGAATTTCATCGATGCGGCCAGCCATAGCCAATAACGAGCCCGGGCGTGGTTGTTTCTCAAAATCAGTGTCAATAGTCCGGCTACGACGGCAAATAGCGTCGACTGCCATAAGTGATCGCCCAGCGCTGCTGCGAAAGCGGTCCACGTCGCCGGCAAATATTCTGGAATCATTGTGACTTATCCTTGCGTTCAAGCTTCCGGAGAGTTTTCTGGGCTTCCTTTACATCCTCTAGCGTGAGTTTGCCGGACTCGATCAGGTGTGCCATTACGGGTTGAGTGTGTCCCCCGAACAAGGCCAGCAGGTCATCAATCAACCTTCGCTCGGCGGCATTGCGGGAGACCGTGGCCTCGAAAATGTGAAAGTTGCCGACCTTCTTGATGCGTCGCACGGCGCTTTTCCCTTCCAGACGATAAACGGTTGTCTGGATAGTCGTGTAGGCTGGTCGGTTTTTTTCGGGGAACGTTTCCTGAATCTCGCGGATGGAGGCCTTGCCCTGCGTCCACAGTGCCTCCATGATCTGAAGTTCGAGCTTGGTTAGTTTGGGTTCGGCCATTGGTCCTCTACTATGCACGTATGTAAACCTACTATAGCAATAGGCACCGTGCAAGTGTCTTTTGTGGCCCCCCGTTGCGGGCCATTGTTCCCTCCTGAGGAACAGTGGCACACCATGTCACCCTTTAGGCGCGTTCCTTGGCACAGGGAGTTCCGGAGTAAGCACAAAGAGAGCGGGTTAACCGTCGTTGCGTTTCAGTGGATGAAGATGCGTGGAAATCGGTCGAGCCATTACCGGAAGAGAAAAAAGTCCACTATCCAGTCGTGATTGGCGATGGGGACTTCGCGAAGTTAGTCGGCGTTACGGCGTTGCCGGTAATGCTACTGATCGACCGCGATGGTGAGCGCGCGGACTCGGGACGTGGTTGTGTTCCGCAGAAGTCAGGACACCCCTACCAGGGCCGGCTTGGTCTGAGCATTGGTTCCATTCTGCAGATTTTGGCGGTCGATGGCTGACCACACGATGCGTTCTGTTTCGGCCGAATCAGGCGGGCATGCCAGGTAATCAAAGGCTCCGGCGCGAAGAGCGGTGAGATAGTGGTCCCATTCGGCGAACCGGGATAGTACGACGACTGGGGTGGGATTCACTGCTGCGATCACTCCCCGGAAATCGCCATCCGGCAGAGTGTCATGGCAAAACACCACTCTAAACTTCTGTCGGGCCAGGAAGCTTCGTGCTTCGACGAATTCCTTGCAGTAGATTGAGCCTAGACCACATCTCTCGACTGCACCGCTAATCTTTTGATGATGGTCTGCTTCGGGAGAGATCACCAATACCTGGTCGATGCTGCTCATGTTCATAGTCTCTACCTTTCCCAGCGACACGCTGCATACGAGAACGGAAAGAAATTGGTTTCGAAGGGGGAAAAGATGATGGCAAGGAGCCTGCTATTTGTCCATAGAACTAAAGCTGATTTTGCAATTTTTTTTCATGGGGCACGCCCCACTCGGGAATAGCGGGTGCCCCGTGCCGAACCGAGAAGGCGCGCGGCCTTGGCTAAACGCGCTGCTCCAAAAATAGGCGTAAGTCCTTTGAATTCAATGCGGCGTTCCCGCTAAACCGCCTTCCTTCCTGCTCGGTGGTACGCCAGGGGGCTGAAAACGAGATCTCAGTGTCCGGCTTAGCCGGGCCATTGGCGCGCGAACACCCAAGATTGGCGTCTTCTGGGCTGACCGGCACACCGTGGGGGCGACGCACAGCACCGATATCGCCGCGCCGTGATCAGATTTGCGGACGGGTTGGACCAGGACAAGCCCATCACATGATGTAAGGATCGAAGCGCGACTCGAAACTCCGCCGCTCATGGCACTTCACCGCCTGAAGGGATCAGTTTCAGGACTACGTTTTTTCGTGTACCTTCGTCCAGTTGCACGATCTCCCCGCGAGTGCCGTAAGACTTCATGAAATCAGGCTGACGAACATCTTCCTGCAATTCTTCGAAGGCCAGCACCGTGTACTTCCCGGGATTTAGGCCGCGCAAGCTGAAATGTCCGCTCTCATCAGTTGTATCTCGCTGGAAAAGATCCGAGCGCGTTCTGTGCTCCGCGCTGGGAACATCCACAACGGTCGCATTCGCGATCGGCTGGCCGTTGCCGTCGACAACTCTCCCTGTAATACTCGCTCCGTTTGCGCTGATTACTACTTCCAGGAACGTCTGGGGAAGAATTGGGAAACCAGAATCGGCCACATCCCGCCCGTCGAGATGGACCGATTTTGTGATGTAATCGGGCAGATCATTGGATCTGGCCACAACCAGCAGCTGGTAATTGCCTCCGGGCACGTTCTTCAGTTCAAAAGTTCCGTCACTGTTCACATTGGAACTTGTCGGAAGGTCCATCGCGCGTTCCTCTACAAGTTCGGCACCTTGCTCCTCGACAGAGACGAGGGTCACGCTCAATTGTGTCCAATCGAATTTCTGGCCCGTATCTAGGCTGAATTTTCCCCGAACCTGTCCACCGGCCTCTGGCTGAAGTCGCAATCCCTCGACGTGAGCATTACTGACTTCGATCGGCTGACCCAAGCGGAGCATCCGTATGGCTGGCTGACCGCCTTCAAATGTGACCATGATTAGCCTTGCCACATAGGACCCGGGTAAGACGTTTGCAAATTCGAATCTGCCGCCCTCGCCAAGCTCTTGCGGAGCCACCTGCAAGCCCCCACGGCCCTTCGCTTGCAACATGATCTGAGCCATGCCGCCCTGGCTCGGGACCCCCGTTACGGACCCGCTGACGCGGTACGCCCGGCCCGTCAGGAGGCCAAAGTTAATCCGTGTTTCTCCCCCCGCATGAATCTCCACGGCAACAGCTTGGTCCTCATCCAAAACTCCCGGATAGTGAGTGGTTAGCAATATCGATGGATCCTTCCCATTCTTGTTCTCTTTCAGACCCGGCGGTGGGGACGTTGGCGGGGGAGAGGCAGTAATCTTATAGCGTCCCGCTCGCAAATCGGAGATACGAAATTCCCCAAGATCGTTCGTGGCTGCATTGCCGTAGTTGCGGGAATTCCGTTCCGCTCCCATAGAGCCAGCCCTGGTCGCTGTGACGCTAACACCACCGATCGGGTCTCCGTCCAAGTCTGCGATCTTCCCGGTGATGACGGCGGCAGGTTGCATGTGCAAGATCAAGTCGTTCTTGCCGGACGCCGGTTCGACCGAAATGGTTATTCGGCGGTTGGACTGCACAAATCCGGGGCGCTCGACGACCACGACGTACTGTCCAGGTTGCACGCCATCAATGGTGAATTGGCCTTGCGCATCGCTAATTGCCGAATAGTTTGAGCCGGTGGGCCTTTTTCGTCCATACAACTGCACGTTTGCCTTCCTTATCGGTTGCCCGTCCGGCTCCTTTAAGACCTTGCCTTGTATGCTGGGCGTAGAGGCTTGTTCGGGCGGGCTCGCTTGAATTGCACCAGCGATTGGAACCAAGATCAGAGAAAATGCCATGATCAGGAGTTTCACGAAGGGCCTCCGAGCTGCTACCTAGCCAACCGGAGCGAACGTGGCGTCACAAATCCGAGGGCGAAAGAATCTAGCTCGGTAGCAAAGTAAGATTCTTCCTGGCCAGCGGTACTGCATATGCGGCGGCGGGATTGTGCGCGATTGCCGTTGAAGCCTTGGAGTAGTACTCGAAGGCTTTGTCTTTCTCGCCCAGCTTCTGGTAGGTCTGGCCAATCATGCATTGGATGAATGGGTCGTTCTGGTTGGCCTTTAGCAGTTCCTCGAGGGCCGCCTGGTAATCTCCCGCATAGAATGCGACATAGCCTTGAAGGTAGGGAAGGAACTGCGCCTGCTCCGGATTGGTTCCCTTGCCGAACACGTTCTTCGCCGCAGCGATGTGTTTTTGTGCCTCGGCTTGATTCCCTCGCCGGGCAGCGATGCGGGCCTGGGCGTGCTCCCAACGGAACTCCCAAAGGTCTTGGCGAGCCGGTTTGATATCTGGTTCCTTCAGTCCGGTGTCGTGCCCGAGCTGATACCAGTGATATGCGGCGTCCAAATCCCCTGATTCAATGCAAACGCGAGCGGCCTCGTCGGCAATCTCGCCCTGCTGAAAAAAGTTCTTCTCGCTTCCGTAGATGTCGAAGACCTGTTGTTCGTGCTCGACGGTTTTCTTGCAGTTTCTCTCAAAGGCGTACGACATGGCCATCGCCCTTTGCGCCATGGCCTTGTGCTCGGGCGTGTCCGCAACTTCGATTCCTCGGGCAAAATACTTGCGGCCCTCCTGGCCTCGCCCCTGGAGGTCCAGCACACTCCCCGCCGCGATGTTGGCGGCAACGGAATTCGGCGAGGTCTCTAGAGTCCTGCGATACAGCGCCAGGGCGTCGTCCAACTTTCCTTCGCGCATCAATTGCTGACCCTGCCGGATGAACTCGGGCTGCTGCTGTTGGCTACCCGGCGTTTGCGCCAGTAGAGGTGCGAGAGAAGCCGAAACGACGAGAAAGGCTCGGGGAAATATGGCCATGGTCGCTTTCATGAGCGCGATTATCCCACAAAGCCGTTGGCGTGACGTTAACATCGTCGTTCCGCTAACAACAGCAGGCAGACTATCGACGGCCGAGACATCCACAACTTGCTTTCGGAATCGTATGGCACCGAGGCCATGAATGAATCGATTTAGACCCGGGCAACATCCTGCGAAGTTGCAGTGGGCTCCCCGGGACTCGAACCCGGAACCAATCGATTATGAGCCGATTGCTCTAACCAGTTGAGCTAGGAGCCCGACGCGTTGATATTGTACTTCGACTTCCAAGCCCTCTCCAGCTTCTTCCTTCCGGCCTGCTGCACACCGGATTCGTTCAACCTCGTCCCGACCCCCCACGGAACGCCTGCCAGCCAAAACCCAAGCGCCGCTGATGTATTGAGGGATATCCCGTCGATGGGGTGTCAAGGTCCGCACCGGTTGAGAATTTTTTGGCTTGGACATTTGTCTTGCGAATTTGCCGTTAAATTCTTCTCAATCCATTCTGAATTGACCTGATCGACAGCGCCGGCCGCATGTTTTCTTGCTCACTCATGTTCGGAGGGGACGTCTATCGCTACTGGGGTGTAAGGCCGGCGCGGGTCCGGCGAGATCATCTTAGAGTTTCTTTTGGAGAGGAGATAGGACGATGCGCAAGGTGTGGAAGTTTGCTTTGGGCCTGGTCGTGGGACTCGGCGTTTTGGCAGGGAATGCCGGCGCGCAATTCAAGAACGGAAGCCAGCCGACGGAGTTGAACATTCCTCGTGTCAGCCAGCGCGGCACGGTGTCCCAACGGATCGGACTGACAGATATCACGATCACGTATCACCGGCCGGCAGTCGGCGGGCGGGAGATCTGGGGCAAGACCGTGCCTTACGGGAAAGTATGGCGAGCGGGCGCGAACGAGAATACCACCATCACTGTTTCGAGCGATGTTTCCGTGGAAGGGAAACCCCTGGCAGCCGGCACCTATGGCCTGCACACCATCCCGGACAAAGATCAGTGGACGGTGATTTTCTCGAAAAACTCGACTTCCTGGGGCAGTTTCAGCTACGACGAAAAAGAGGATGCCCTGCGCGTGAACGTGAAACCGCACGCCGCAGAATCCTTTGAGGTGCTGACCTATGTCTTCGATGACATCAAGCCAGATTCGGCAACGGCAGTTCTTAGATGGGAGAAGCTTGCCGTGCCCTTCCATGTCTCCGTGGACGTGAAGGCCGTTGTTTTGCAAAGCATCAGGAACGAGCTTCGGAGTGTTGGCGGATTCAGCTGGGGCGGATACGACGAGGCGGCGCAATGGTGCCTAGACAACAACTACAACCTCGAAGAAGCGCTCAAGTGGGAAGACACCTCGATCCAAAATGAAGCGCGATTTGAAAACTATGAAACAAAATCGCGAATCCTCGATGCCATGGGACGAAAAGAAGATTCAGCCAAAGTGCTTTCGGCGGCGCTCGATAAAGCTAACGCCATCCAGCTTTATTCTTATGCCCGCGGCCTCCAGCGCCAGGGCAATGCCAAACGCGCCTTTGAACTGTATCCCCAGGTTCCCCAGAAGGACCGAAACCACTGGATCAGCCACCTGGCGCTCGCACGCATCTCTTCGAATACCGGAGACTTCACCGCCGCAGCCAAGGAAATGACAGAAGCAATCAATGGGGCCCCTGAGACGACCAAGCCCTTTCTTCAGCCGCTTCTCAAGCGCTTGGAAGCCAAGGACGACATTAACAAATAGTCCGCGTGCCGCCCCTGGGGCGTTGCGAGATGGGGGTACACCCCCGCGGATTTTGTCGCGGTGTCTTGCATATCAACCTCCTGGAAATTGCGCATCGATAGATGTGGCTCACACGAGCCGGGGCATCTTTCGGGACGCGAGCCGGGGGCTAGGCCAGCGACAGCGCGGCCTGCTTGCGGTCCGCGACGGCGGCCAGCGCGGCCTCGATCACACTGCATCCTTCGTCGAGCTGCTCGTCGGTGACTACCAGCGGAACGAGGATGCGAATCACATTGTTGAAGGTGCCGGCGGTGATGGTGATGAGGCCGTGCTGGTAGCAATACTTTGCGACTTCCGTGGTCTCGGAGTCCGCCGGCTCGCGCGTCCGCGCGTTGCGCACCAATTCAATGGCGCACATGCCGCCCAGGCCACGAATCTCGCCCACTAGCGGCCATTTTTTCTGCCAGGCTTGGGCGCGCTGTTCGAAATGCTTGCCGATGGAGGTGGATCGCGCCAGCAGGCCGTCTTTCTCAATCGTCTCGATGGCCGCGAGCGCAGCGGCGCACGAAGCGGGGTGACCGCAGTAGGTGCCACCGAGAGATCCAACGCCGGGTGCGTCCATGATCTCGGCGCGACCGGTCACCGCGGCGATGGGCATGCCACCGCCCAGCGACTTGGCCATGGTGATCAAATCAGGCTCAATGCCGAAATGTTCCGAGGCGAACCACTTGCCGGTGCGGGCAAAACCGCATTGCACTTCGTCGGCGATGAAGAGAATGCCGTGTTGGCGGCAGATATTTTGCAGCAACTGGAAGTAGTCGCGCGGCGGAATGACGAAGCCGCCTTCGCCGAGAACGGGTTCGGCGATAACCGCGGCGACGGATTCCGGAGCGACGGAACGTTTGAAAGCGTCTTCCAGGTAATGGGCGAAGGTTTCCGCGGTGGCCCCTATTTGGCCCCGGTAGGGATAGGCAAAAGGAATACGGTAAATGTCGCTGGCAAAAGGTTCGAAGCCGGCTTTGTAGGGATGCGTTTTGCTGGTGAGCGACATAGCCAGAAGCGTGCGGCCGTGGAAGGCATCTTCGAAACAGATCACCGCCGGGCGCTTGGTATGGGCACGCGCGATCTTGATGGAATTTTCGATAGCCTCGGCGCCAGAGTTGACCAGGATGGTTTTTTTCGGGAAATTGCCGGGAGCCAGCGCATTAAGTTTTTCCGCGACGGCCACGTAGCTCTCGTAGGGAGTCACGGCGAAGCATAGATGCAAGTGCTTCTCGAGCTGCTCGCGGATCGCGGAGATCACCCGCGGAGAGCGATGGCCGATGTTCAGGCAGCCGATGCCGCCGGCGAAATCCAGATAGCGATTGCCGTCGACATCATCGATGGCGGCCCCCGCGGCACTTGCGGCGAAGACCGGGGTGGCATTTGAAGGGCCGCGTGGAATCGCGGCCGCGCGGCGCGCCATCAAAGCGCGTGACTTTGGTCCCGGAATTTCCGTGCGAATCTGAATGGTAGCCATTTTTTGTTTTCCTTGCTTTGAAATTTAATACCAGCCGATGGGCGTCTCGTCGAGATTGACGAACACCTGTTTGGTTTCGAGATATTCTTCAAGTCCCCAGGGACCCAACTCCCGGCCGAAGCCAGACTGCTTGTAGCCGCCCCACGGTGCCTCCACGTAGGTCGGCTGCATGTGGTTGACCCACACGATGCCGGCGCGGAGCGACTTCACCACGCGGAACGCTTTGAAAATGTCGCGCGTCCAGACGGCCGCGGCGAGGCCATAGGGCGTGTCGTTGGCGATGCGAATGGCCTCCGGCTCGTCTTCGAAGGGAATCACGGAAGCGACGGGACCGAAGATTTCTTCGCGAGCGATGCGCGCGTTGTTATCCACGTCATAAAAGATGGTCGGCTCGATATAGTAGCCCTTGCCGAATTGTTTCGGCCGCCCGCCGCCGATGGCCACTTTTGCTTCCTTCTTGCCGACTTCGAGGTAGGCGCTAACGCGCTCGTATTGCTCCTTGCTCACCAGCGGCCCCATTTTCGTTTCGCGTTCCAGCGGTGCGCCCAGCTTGACGCGCTTGGCCTTCTCGGTCATGGCTTCGAGGAATTTGGAGTAGATTTTCTTTTCGACCAGGATGCGGCTGCCTGCGGAGCAGACTTCGCCTTGATTGATGAACACCCCGAAAAGCGCCCCGTCAACGGCAGCTTCCCAATCGGCGCCAGCGAAGAAAATATTGGGAGACTTGCCGCCGAGCTCCAATGTGACGCGCTTGAGGGTGTCCGCCGCACTCTTGACAATTACCTTGCCAACCGCAGCGCTGCCCGTGAAGGCGATCTTGTCCACCGCGGGATGGGCCACAAGTGCGGCTCCCGTTGTTTCGCCAAGCCCATTGACAATATTAATGACCCCGGGCGGCAGCCCCAGCTCTTCAAACCAGTTGGCGACTTCCATCATGGTGAGCGGCGTCTGTTCGGCAGGTTTAAGCACGCACGTACAACCCGCGGCGATTGCGGGAGCGAGCTTCCAGGAGGCCATCACCAGCGGGTAGTTCCAGGGAATAATCTGTCCGGCGACGCCGACCGGTTCACGAAGTGTCAAACTCAGCGCGTTGGCGGGCACGGGATTAACGTGCCCGAGAACTTTGTTCGCCAGCCCGGCGTAATATTCGAAGCAGGTGGCGGCGTCCGCGATGTCGTACTCCGCTTCCACAATGGGCTTGCCGGAATTGCGGCATTCCAGCTCGGCGAGCTGCTGAGCATTGGCTCGAATCTTCTCCGCCAAGCGGTGCAGCAGGCGACCCCGCTCGGCAGCGCTGCTCTCTTGCCAGGGGCCGGAATCAAACGCGGCTCGCGCGGCCTTCACGGCGTCGCCGACATCGGCTACCGTGGCCGCGGCCACGTGCGCAATTACCTCTTCGGTCGAAGGATCGTAGACGGGAAACATCTCCCCGGAAGAACTCTTGACCCACTGTCCATTGATGTAGTTTTGATAGGCTCGCACGACGGTTTTCACACTGCTCGGCATAGCTGCCTCCCAAATTCCATTCAAAGCGCGGGCGCTGCCGCCAGTTTCCGCGCGGCCTTGCGCCTGCCGTAGATAAAAAAGAAAAACGCCGCCAGACCGACCAGCGACAAAGTCCCGGCAACCATCTTGATTTCAAATAACCTTATGGACTCGATTTGATGCGAGGGAATGAACGCCACGCCGATTCCCAAGATGGTGGTGATGAGTCCGCAGCTGCCCGCCAGGACCAGCGTGGTCTTGCTGTAATACCCCTCGCCAGGGGGCGATTGTTTAGCGAGTTTCAGCAACGCCCCATGCATATAGAGAAAAGGCACGAGCTGCAATACCACGGCCAAGTCCAGCATGGTAACAAAGGCTTCCTTCACTCCGGCGCCGACAAAACTCATGGCCAGGAAGATCGCGGAAAAGCTGGCATGCACAATCAGCGCGACGTACGGCGTGGCAAACCTCTTGTGCAACTTGCCCAAACCCTCCGGCAAGTACAGATCGAGACCGGCAACAAAAGGAATCCGCGCCGAGCCAGAAAGCCAAGCCGAGGCGATTCCGGCAATGGAAATGCTGAGTACCAAGGCGAAGGGGGAGACGATCCAGGGCACCTGGACTTGCTCGGCCATGTGACTGACCGCTTGGACGACGCCCTGCAGGACCCCGATATCCTGTTTGCTCACGGCCAGAAGCAAGGTCAGAGTTGCCCCGATATACAAAATACCCGACAGCAGACCTCCCCAGCCAACGGCTCCCGGAAGCGTGCGCCCCGGATCCTGAATCTCGTCACCCATGATGGAAGCCAGTTCCAGTCCCACCAGGCCGAAGCAAATGATCCCGAACGATCCGATCAAACGAAGGTCGCCGGTAATACGAAAGTCGGCGGCGGTCATGGTGGTGCCAAAACGAAAGAGCACGACAAGTCCGAGGCCGATGAGCATGATTGCGGTGACCGAGGTGCCCATCCCCCCCAGATTATTGATCCACTTACCCACGCCCAAACCGCGCACATTCAGGGCCACCAGGAGGACCAGAAGCACGGTCGATGCGCCCAGCGCAAACAAGTGATTGTCAGCCAAGGTACGGGCGCGCGGACCCGCGACATAAACGGAGATGCCCACGAAATAGAGGAGCACCGTGGGCACGTAGAATATGTTGTTCGTCCAGTAGCACCAGCCCGAGAGGAAACCGTGGAAGTCGCCGAATACCCTCTTCGCCCAGAGGTACACGCCGCCCTCACCGGGATAGCGGTGCGCCAGTTCGATGACCGCGATGCCCTGCGGCCAGAAAAACAGCAGCAACGCCAAAGACCACAGCCACACCGTTACTCCGCCGTTGGCGGCGATGGTCGGAACCACATTGAGGTTAACGATGGCCACAACAAATAACAAAACGAGGTCCCCCGCACCCAGAACGCGGCGCAAGTGGGGTGCTCCCGGTGCCGCGGGCGTTCGGCTGACCTCGTTCGCCAATGGCTTTCTCCCCCCACTGCCATACCAAAGCCTAGTGTCCTGCCGCACCGACAAAAGCGAGGCCTCGCTCTTCCTGGGCCTTTCTAAGGGCCGGTGCGACTTCTTCGAATACCGCGAGGTGTTTGTCGATATCCGCCTCGGTATGCTGCACGGAGATGGTCCACTGCTCGTCCCACCAATAGGGCTGCGCCAACACGCCTCGATTGACCATGCCGAACCAGTAGTGGCGCCACAGATCGACGTCGATCTTGGTCCAGTCGCGGTAGTTTTGAATTTCCTTCGGATAGAGCATCAACGCGCCGTTGACGCCGGCGCTGGCGACATAGGCCAGGAGGCCGCATTTCTTGACGATGGCGCGATAGCCCTCGGTGAGCCGCTTGCTGAGATTACCGACGTGAACATAGTTCTCGCGCGTAAGAACTTCGCGGAACGTCGCGAGACCAGCAGCCATGGCCACGCGGTTGGTGTTGTAGGTGCCGCCGTGGAAGACCTTGTGCTGCGAAATCAGATCCATCACTGCGCGGCTTGCACCGAACGCTCCCAGCGGCAAGCCGCCGCCGATGGACTTGGCCAGACAGATCAGGTCCGGCTTCACGCCGAAAAATTCGCTGGCGCCGCCCCAGGCCAGCTTCGCGCCGGTCTTCACTTCATCGAAGATCAGCAAAGCGCCGTTTTTGTTGCAGGTATCGCGCAGCGCTTGGAGAAAACCAGGCTGCGGGAGGCATAGACCGACGTTCATCAGAATGGGCTCGAGAATAATGGCGGCGATTTGTCCGGGATACTGCTGGAAGCGGTTTTCGACGCTTTTCAGATTGTTGAAGCTGGCGACCACAACATTTTGAAGCGCGGACTTTGGCACCCCGCCGCCACCGGGAACGGAACTGGGAGCATCAGGATCCCCGTAGTCTTCCGCCTTGGGCTTGACACTGACAAGCGCGGTGTCATGCAGACCATGGTAGGAGCCCTCGAACTTCAGAATCTTGTCGCGGCCGGTCGCGGCGCGCGCGATGCGGCAGGCGTGCATGGTGACTTCCGTCCCGCTGGAACCGAAACGCACCATTTCGACGGGATAGCGCTTCGAAATCTCTTCGGCAAGTTCCCATTCCTGTTCATGGGGCATCCCGAAAGTCGTGCCCTGGTGCAGTTTTTGCTCGACGGCTTGGACGACGGCAGGGTGACAATGCCCCGCCATCAAGGCTCCAAAACACAGGTTGTGATCAATGTATTCGTTGCCGTCGACGTCGTGAATCCGGCTGCCCTTCCCGTCCTGCACAAAAATCGGATAAGGCTCGTAGTGGCGATAATTGCTGGCTACACCGAGCGGGATTCGCTCGAGAGCACGTTTGTGAGCTAGCGCCGATTTCCTGGTGCGCTTTTCGTAGGTGGCGATTTCTTTCTGTAGTGCGTCGTGCATGGGAGTACTCCGTGATTGCAGGACTGTTCCCTGCGGTCAGTTTGTGCGAGGAAAATCTCTTGAGGCTGGTGCTGGTCTCGCAATTTTCTTGAACGTGAGAAGGCCACGCCCCCGCGGACCGCGCCAAAGAAATCTTTGCTTCCATTTGCGCTAGAAGTGAAACTTCAGCGCGAACTGCAGCAATCGCGGATCGCGGACGTGCAGAACCTGGCCAAACGTCCCGCCCTGATTGGAAATGTTGCCGTCCACGGTGTAAAACTGCGCGTGGTTCCAGATGTTAAAGACGTCGGCCCGGAACTCCATTTGCCATCTCTCTCCAAATCTGGTGTTCTTCAGAAAACTCATGTCCCAATTGTTGATTCCGGGACCGCAGCAGATGGAGCGCGGGGCATTGCCGATGGTTCCCGGAGCAACCGTCGAGTTGGTGAACAAATTAGGATCGAAGGCATAACCGGAAACCGGCTGGCAAGCGGGGAGCGTGGGATCAACGACTTGTGCCAGTGGGCCGGTGAAGGCCGCACAGACGGTGTTCCGGGGGTTAACTGATTTGAAGGCGCTAACGAAGTTCGGCTGGCCCGGCGCCTCAAAGTCAAATGTGGTGTCCAGTTCCTCGACATCATCCTGTGAAGTGATGCGCACCGGGAAGCCGGTCTGGAAACTCAGAATTCCCGATACTTCCCAGCCATCCAGAAGCTGGCCTTTAAAACCATCAAATTTCGGCACCGGCAAGTCCCATACATAGTTGAAAACGAAACGATGCCGCGCATCGTAGTTGGACAAGCCATAGGTGGCGTTGAAGTTGAGAGGATTCAGGGCACTTTCAAAGCTCGAGGCGTTGTCTAGAGACTTGCTGAACGTATAGGAGGCCTGAAACTGCAGGCCATGAGAGAAGCGCTTCTCAAAGAGCGCCTGTAGGGAGTTGTAGTTCGAATGCGCAATGGTGTCCTCGCTGAATATCCCGGAGAATGGCGGCACGCCGGTGGCTGGACACTGCTGGCCCGTCAATGGATCGCAAAGAGGAGATGAGTAGCGGCGCAACCCCACCAAGGTGATGCCCTGGGAACCAACTACCGACCCGGCAGCGAGTGTGGTCGGCCCGCTGGGACCGTAAGGAAGATAAAGACCTCCGCTCGGAATGGGCGTTCCCGGAAGGATGAAGTAGGGACTGTCTTCGCCGAAAGAACTACAGGTGGTCTCGCTCCCTCCCAACGCCGTAAGCACGTTTCCGGGATTGGCGGCGGCGATGGCGGCGATGGCGTTGCAAGTTTGCGGGGCCCCCGGGCTAACCTCATAGGTGGCCAGCAAGCGGTGGCCCTGTGAGCCGACATAAGCCACCTGGAGGAGGGTATTGCCGGGCAGTTCGCGCTTGATCGTCAAGTTGTATTGGTCTTGATATTGAGGCCGCATATTGGGCGGAAATTGTCCAAAATAAACACTGCCGGCGAAGTTGGACCAGTCGAGCGGTTGACCTCGTTTGGGATTCAGAATCCCGGTAAATGGATTGGCAAAGACCGCGCCGGTCTGGTCCACGTAGGGCATCTGAAGGAACGAGGAGCCGATGAAGTTGCTACCACCGAAGGGCGGCTCGGCGCTGAACTGCTCGAGGACCAACTGCTCGATAGGATTATAAAAGATGCCATATCCCATGCTGACGCTGGTTTTGCTGGGACCGCCGGTCAATTTGGCCAGTAACCCATCATGCCAGCCCGGGCTCCAGTTTAGGCCGAGGCGCGGGGCAAAGCCTTTGTAGTACGTGTTAGTCAAGCCGTTGGGAACGCCTTTGTCACCCGGAACAACCAACCCCACGGGAGTGACGCCTGCGGCGTCGCATCCGGCCTCTCCGGGTCCAAACGTTGCGAAAAGAGGATTGCTGGGGTCCAGGCTACAAGGATAGACGGTCGAGCGCTGCCCCGGGTGAAAGGTCTGCACTTTCTGGCCGATGTCAGAGAGCGGCGTATTCATCTCCCAACGCACACCGTAGTTCAGCGTCAGGTTGGATTTGATCTTCCAGCTATCCTGCGCAAAAAGATACGTGGATTTGCTGCGCACCAGTTCGTGCTGCGCCGAGCCTTGGATGTAGCTGTTCGCCAATCCCAGGAAATAATCGGGGTAGGCGCTATCGGATCCTAAGTCACTCCCGGTTGGCCCAGCCGTTGTGGAATTAAAGGTCATCCAGCCATTGACGTCGAAATACAACAGTTGATCGAACTTCTGGTAGCGCACATCGCCGCCAAATTTGAAACTATGGTTCCCCACGATCTTGCTGAAGTTGTCGCTGACCTGGAAGGTGTTGCCCACCTGCGGCAATTGGCCTCCCGCGTTATTTCCGATGGAGAAGCCGCCGTTCACTTGAATAAACGGCACGCCTTCTATCTTGGAGCCTAGTCCGGAATGGATGCCGCAGTCGGCGGGGCTGGTGGCCCCGGCGGCGCAGGCGGCGTTCAATGTGGCGGAATCGCTCACCCCGGTAAAACAAAACGCCGCTGCCGCTCCGCTACCACAGGAGGCCTGAATGGCATTCGTCTTTGTCGGACTATCAAATTTGAGCTGGCCCTCACGGAAAAAGGTAAAGCGGAGCTCGTTGACGCTCCGGGAGCCGATGGTCGAGGAGTGGCTGGCGTTTATTTGCTGCGTGCGCGTTGCGTAAACTCCCGGGAAGTTTCCGAGCGGAGCTCCCTCGGCTTGAAATTTGGCGAACGGATCGAGGGTATTGTCGTCGTCAAAATAGTAGTACACGGCGGTTTTCTGACTGTTATTAAAAGCATGATCGATCTTGATTTGAAATTGATCGCCCCGGTCTCTCTTCTTTGGAACTGTGACTACCGTGGATGCGCTTCCCCCTGCGCCGGGTACGTACTGAAGCAAGCTCAGTGCCACAGGATCAAAACAAGCTGCGGGAATTTGGTTATCCACTCCGGTGTTGAAGTTGGTGAAAATACCGGGAGAAGTTAAATTGCCGTTGGCATCATAGGTACCGCCGTACTTGTTGCCGACGGCTATGGGTAAACCGCCCTGTGCCTGCACGGCTTGAGCGCATCCCGGGCGGTCGTTCAAAACACCCGCCACCGTGGCGTCGGCCAGCGTACCCTGAAATGGTGTCGCCCCCCCGCCAAAAAAGTCGCCGCCGACCTGGGCGGCCGTGGGCACGGTAACGGGTTGAGAGACAATCCCCTGCACAATTCGCCGGCCCTCATAGGAGGCGAAAAAGAAGGTTTTGTCCTTCTTGATTGGCCCTCCGAGCGTGCCCCCAAACTGGTTTTGTTTGAAAGCCGGCTTGGGAGAGGGAGTGAATGTGAAGGGATGGGTATTCAAGTGATCGTTGCGCAAGAACTCGTAAAAGCCGCCATGTACATTGTTGGTGCCGGACTTGGTGACCACGTTGACGACCGCTCCAGAGTTCCGGCCGTATTCGGCATCAAAGGAATTGGAGATGACGCGAAACTCTTCAATACTGTCCGGTGAGGGTTCTACCGCGGGCAGGTTCGCGAATAGATCGTTGCCGTCGCCGCCGTTCACGGTGTAGTTGTTGGAGCGGCCGCGGCCACCATTCACGGTGACCACCCCGGCCCGATCCGATCCGTAGAACAGGTCGTTGCCGAGCTGGGATTGCACTCCCGGTTGCAGCTGGAGCAGTTGATAGACATCGCGTTGATTTAGAGGCAGTTGCGTAGAAGAGCGCTCGTTCACGACGGCGCCAAGCTGAGTCGAGGTGGTATCGACGACCGGCGGCGCGCCGGTGACTTCGACGATATCGGTCGAACCGCCCAGCTGCAGGGCGATGTCCAGAGTGAGGACTTGGTTAAGGTCCAGCACTATTCCCTTACGGACATATTTCTTGAAACCTTGGAGGGTGAGATCGACTTCGTAACTGCCGACCGGCACTTCAATGAAAATGTATTCGCCATTCGCGCCCGACAGTGTTTCGCGCGTGGCGTGCGTGCCCTCGTTGATCAGCTGCACGGTGGCGGCCGGTACTGCGCCGCCGCTCGGGTCCATCACCGTGCCGCGGATGCGGCCGCCGGTGCTCTGCGCGCGGGCCAACGGCACGGCCAGGCACAAGGCCACGGCCAAGACGGTTTCGAATAGGATGCTGCGGTAACACCAGGAACGCAGTTGCCGGAATCGTGCGTCAACCTTCATGAACTCACCCCTATGCGGTGAAGAATTTTTGAACAACAATTCTTCGTAGTTGCTGTGTCCCTCGAACCTTACTATAATCCTGTAAACTTAGAGAAAGCCGGGACCGGTGTCAAGCAGAAAGAATTTATCCAACGCCTCGGCCGCGCGCAAGCCGCCGCGCCCGTTGCGCATCAGCGAAGTGGCCCGCCGCGTGGGTATTTCCTCCTCGGCGCTGCGCGCCTGGGAGGCCTTGGGCCTGCTCTCGCCCGAGCGGACCGAGAGCCGCTACCGTCTCTTTACCGAATCCGATGTGCGCCTGCTGCAACGCGCCATTTTCCTGCGCCGGGTCCGCGGCCTCAATCCCGCCGCCATCGTTCACGTGCTCAAACGCCAGGGAGTTGTCTCTGCTCCCCGGGAAAGCTCGCTCCTTCCCGGGCAGCGTTTCCGCCGCTTGCGCACCCGCCGCGACCTTTCGCTAGCTCAGGTGGCTCGCGCCACGGGCGTCTCGGTCGGTTTTCTCAGCGGCCTCGAACGCGGCCAGATGCGTTCCTCGATCGCCACGCTGCGCCGCATCGCCCGCTTCTACCGTACCAACATTCTTTCCCTCTTCGAAACCGCCGGCGATAATCCGCGCCTGGTGCGCCCGCACCAGCGAAAAATCCTGGAGACCACGCCGGACGTGCGCATGGAGCTGCTGGCCTGGGGAAACACGGTGATGGAGCCGCATCTTTTTCGCATCAAACCTGGTGGCGGCAGCGGTGCATCCTACTCGCACGAAGGCGAGGAATTCCTGCATGTCCTTCGCGGAAATTTTGAGATCTGGCTCGGCGCCAAGGAGCATTATCATTTGAAGCCTGGCGACAGCCTGTATTTCGAAAGTTCCCTTCCGCACCGCTGGAAGAATCCCGGACGGACGGAAACTTGGCTATTGTGGATCAACACGCCGCCAACATTCTGATTCCGAGGACTAGGTGCCCATGAAAGTTCGAGCGTTTCGCGTCGTTCTTCAGTCGCTCCCGCTGTTGCTCTCCTCTGCTGGGATGGCGCGCCCGCAAGGCCGGATCGTCGAACCGGCGGATATCATCGTCGTTCACGGTCGCGTTTACACCGAAAACCCCAAGCAGCCGTGGGCCCAGGCCGTGGCCATTCGCCACGGCAAGATCACCGTGGTCGGTGACGACCCGGAAATCGAGCGCCGGCGTGGCATGGGCACAAAAGTCATCAACGCCGGCGGAAAACTTGTGCTCCCGGGTTTCGTCGATTGTCACATCCACTTTATGGACGGCTCTTTGAGTCTCGGCCGGGTGAATCTTGAAGGCGCAAAAGACCCCTCGGAGATTCAAAAACGATTGCGCCAATATGCCGTCGAACATCCGGGGGATGACTGGATTCTTGGCCGCGGATGGAATTACGCCATGTTCGGTCCCGAGGCCCTCCCGCACAAGAAATATCTGGATGAAATCTTTCCCAATCGCCCGGTATTCCTCGAAGGCTATGACGAACATACCTACTGGGTCAATTCCAAGGCCCTTGTGCTGGCCGGGATCACCCGCGATACGCCGGATCCGCCCAACGGCACGATTGTTCGCGACCCCCAAACGGGGGAGGCCACCGGTGCGTTAAAAGAGTCGGCTCAGGACCTGGTCGCCAAGATTATTCCCAAGCCGTCTCGCGCCGAAAAGCTTTTGGCGCTGCGCGCGGGCATGAGATGGGCGAACCAACACGGCATCACGCGGGTCCACAGCGCCGGCCAGGATTTCGAAGATCTCGATCTTTTCGACGAAATGCGCCGCCGCGGCGATCTCAGCGTGCGCTTGTATATCGCTTACTTCCTCAATCCGCCCGAGCTCCGGCCCCAGGACCTCCAGGCCATCGAGCATGCCCGCAAAAAATTCCACGACGACTGGATCGACGCCGAGGCCGTCAAATTCATGGTGGATGGCGTCGTCGAATCGCACACCGCCGCAATGCTTGAACCCTACAGCGACGGTCCCTCCTTGAAAGGCAAGCTCTTCTGGGAACCCTCCAAGTACAAGGCGGCAGTCGTGGAATTGGACAAGCACGGGTTGCAGCTCTTCACCCATGCGATCGGCGACTACGCGGTGCGGACGGCGCTGGATGCCTATGAAAATGCCGAAACGCAAAATCACAAAAAAGGTGATCGCCGGCCGCGCATCGAACACATCGAGACCATCGCCCAGTCCGACATTCCGCGATTCGGCAAGCTGGGGGTTATCGCCAGCATGCAACCGCTCCATGCTTACCCGGATTCCAATACGCTGGACGTCTGGGCGCGCAATGCCGGCCCCGATCGCGCCTCCCGCGCTTGGGCTTGGAAGAGCATCGCCGATGCCGGAGGCCGCCTGGCCTTCGGCAGCGATTGGCCGGTCGTCACTCTCAATCCGTGGGAAGGGATGCAGACCGCGGTAACTCGCCAAACCTCTGACGGAAAACCGGCAGCCGGTTTTGTTCCTGAGCAGCGGTTGACGGTGGCGCAAGTGGTTGAGGGCTACACTCTGGGAGCGGCGTTTGCCGGCCGCCGCGAAAAATCGGAGGGTTCGCTGGAGGTCGACAAGTTGGCCGACCTGATCGTCGTTTCTCAGAATATCTTCGACATAAACCCGCATAACATCGGGGTCACAAAAGTTGTCACCACCATCGTGGGCGGGCATCTGGTGTATCAAGCGGATACCAAGTAACCGGGAGGAGCAATGAGCTCTCGCGCTATTCTTCTGGGAATTCTGGCGCTGGCCCTGGCCGGCAGCGCGTGCAGGAAAAAAGAAGAAGCGCTAAGCCTGCTCGTTTGGGAAGGCTATTCCGACCCCTCCTTCGTCCAGGCTTTCGAGCAGCGTCATCACTGCAAGGTGCAGGCCTCCTACATGGGCTCCAGCGACGAACTGGTCGCCAAACTTCGCGGTGGCAGTGCGTCAAATTATGATGTGATCTCCCCGTCCAGCGATGTGGCCGCCTCCCTTGTGAGTGCTGGCCTGGCCGCACCGCTCGACCTAGGGAAAATCCCGTCGTATTCGCAACTTTCCCCCAAGCTGCGTGAGCTTCGGCTGGTGAAGAGGAATGGCCAGACCTACGGCGTGCCGTTTGTCTGGGGGCCCAACCCGATTCTCTATGACACCACGGCTTTTGCCCGGCCGCCGGATTCCTGGAGCATCTTTTGGGATCCCCGACACAAGGGAAAGATTTCGCTGTGGGATGAGCTTTCCAGCGTGTACATGGCCGCCCAGGTCCTCGGCTACGACCATCCCAATCCCGACCAGATTTACAACCTGAGCGACGACCAGCTGGAAGCCGTCAAGAAAAAACTGATCGAATTGAAACCCAACATCCGTAAATACTGGTCAACCGGCGGTGATTTGACCAACCTGTTCCAAAACCATGAAATCACCCTGGCCATGGGATGGCCGCTCGTGACCAACCAGCTGCGCGCCCTGAACTTTCCTATCGGCGAAGTGATTCCTAAAGAAAACACTACCGGCTGGATCGATCACCTGATGGTCACGGCGGCGAGTTCCCACCAGGAATTGGCGACGCAGTTCTTGGAGTACATGATCGAAGCCGAGACCCAGAAGAAAGTGAGCGACGTCACTCACTACACGCCCGCAAATCCTGGAGCATCCCAATACCTCAGCGAAGACGAAAAGAAGAGCCTGCACCTCGACAATCCGGATGCCTATATGCAAAGGATCTATTTCTGGCGGGATGTTCCGCGTCGAGCCAAGTACACCGAGATATGGAATGAGGTGAAAAACGCCTCGTGAGTTCCGTGGCTGCAAATTCGCTCGACCCGGCTTCGGCAGTACTTCTTGAAATCCGCGGTGTGGCCAAGCGTTTCGGCGCGCGGGAGGTGCTGAGGAACATCTCCTTGAACATTGCCGAGGGAGAATTCCTTGCCCTGCTCGGTGAAAGCGGTTCCGGCAAAACTACTCTTCTTCGTCTCGTGGCCGGATTCGAAGAACCGACGGCGGGAGAAATCTGGATGAGCGGCGAGCGTTTGGACCTGCTTCCGCCGTACCGGCGCCGAGTAAACACGGTGTTCCAAAACTACGCGTTATTCCCGCATTTGAGCGTGCGGGAGAACGTCGCTTACGGCTTACGCGTCAAGAAAACTGCTGCCACCGAGATCGACGGCCGCGTCGATGAAGCTCTGCGCATGGTGAAGATCGAGGAATTCGCGGCTTGGCGTCCGTCCAAACTGAGCGGTGGGCAGCAACAACGTGTGGCGCTGGCACGCGCGCTCGTCAATCGTCCTCGGCTTCTCCTGCTCGACGAGCCACTTTCCGCGTTGGACGCCAATCTGCGCAAGCAGATGCAGAGCGAATTGAAAGCGCTGCAGCGCGAAATTGGCATCACTTTTCTTTTCGTCACCCACGACCAGGAAGAAGCCATGGCGCTGTCCGACCGCATCGCGCTGCTGCGCGACGGAGCGCTGGAGCAGGTCGCCTCGGCCCGTGAAATCTACGCGCATCCCGCCACGGCGTACACCGCCCGGTTCATCGGGCAAACCAATTTATTGCGTGGAGAGATTCTTGACGGCATGGCCAGGTGCGGGGCCATAGCATGGCCCTCGGATGACCCCGGTGGTGCCGCCATTTTCTCGTTGCGCCCGGAGGCCATCCGTCTCGCCTCGGATGCGGTGGCGCGCCCGGGAACCGCGCGGTTTCGCGCCGCCCTCGAGCAGCAGTTCTTCAGTGGCGCGAGTGAATTGCTTGAAGTGAATTGCAGCGGTCAGCTCTTGCGCGTGCGTGTCTCCGCGCGCGGGCCGCTTTCCGGTGAACACGAGTTTGTTTTTTCGACCGCCGACGCCATCCGCGTCCAGGAGTAATTGCCCTTTTCCTGCCATGTACTCAAAGGCGTACAAAAAGCTCGTTGCTCTCCCACCGCTCCTGTGGGTCGGATTGTTCCTCCTCGTTCCTTACGCGCTGATGTTGGCGCACAGTTTCTGGGCCGTTCATGACGGGATGCTGGTCCGACAGCCGGACCTGCACAATTATGTGACCCTCTTTTCCAAGCCCGTCTACGCCGCCGTCCTAGTGCGAACCATGCGCATCGCCGCTGCGGTGACGCTGTGCTCCCTGCTGCTGGGCTACCCGCTGGCCTATTACCTGTCGTTTCATGCTGGTGCTCCTAAAGAGCTGCTCTACCAGCTCGTCATCGTGCCGCTGTGGGTGAGCTACCTGGTGCGCGGCTATGCTTGGAAGACCATTCTCGGCAGCGAAGGCGTGCTCAATGGCTTCTTCGAATACCTGCATCTCACCCATGAGCCCGTCGCGTTCCTTCTTTACAGCCCTTTCGCCGTCGTGGTTATGCTCACGCACATTTACACGCCTTTCGTCTTTCTGCCCGTCTACGCCGCCCTCGAGCACATCCCGCGCGGGCTGGTGGAAGCCTCGGAAGACCTGGGCGCTGGAGCGGCTCAAACATTTCTGCGGGTCATCCTGCCTCTGTCGATTCCCGGCCTACTCGCTGGTGCCACGTTCGCCTTCGTCCTCTCGCTGGGCGATTTCCTGGCGCCGCTCCTTGTGGGTGGCGCTTCCGGCACGATGATCGCCAACGTGGTACAAAGCCTTTTCGGTGCGGCCTATGATTGGCCGCTGGGCGCGGCGATTTCTGTGGGGCTCCTGATCATCACCGTCTCCCTGCTTTTCCTCAGCGAGCGGCTCGAAAAGCGGTGGCGCTACTAATGAGCGGCCACTCTCGAAGCCGCCGCGGTGCGCCGCTCCTCGTTTATGCCGCGCTCGTTTTCGTCTTTATCTATCTGCCGGTCATCGTTCTCATTCTTTATTCCTTCAATCGTGACGGCGTCGGCGGTTTCCCTCCCCGCCATCTCACGCTCGCTTGGTACCGCCAGCTTTTCGCCGATGCCCCCCTCTGGGATGCTGTCCTTAACAGCCTGAAGGTCGCCGCCGGCAGCGTGGCGCTCTCCTTGACCCTGGGATTGCTTGCGGCGCTGGCGCTCGACCGCGCCAGCTTCCCCGGAAAAGCTCTCTTTCGCCGCCTGGTGCTTTTGCCGCTGATTCTTCCCGGCATCATCACCGGGCTCTCCCTGCTCATGTTCCTCGTTTTTGTGGGCGCCCAGCTCAGTTTGTTCACCGTTTTTCTTGGCCATGGCACCGCGCTGATTTCTGTCGCTACCACCGAGCTCTTCGCGGGCCTTCAAAAACTGGACCGCGCCCAGGAGGAAGCTTCCCTGGACCTCGGCGCGACCCCCTGGCAAACCTTCTGGCGCGTCACTGTTCCGAATCTGAAGCTTTCTCTGATTGCCGCCGGCCTCTTGATCTTTACGCTGTCGATGGATGAGATCGCCGTCACTTTTTTCTTGACCGGCCGCGACAATACCTTGCCGCTCGAAATTTGGGGCCGCCTCCGCCGCGGCATCACTCCTGAAATCAACGCCGTATCAGCGCTGATCTTGGCCGTCTCGGTGGCCTTAATCGTCATCTGGCACCGCGTGCGCACCCGCGGCCTCGGTGCCGATGCGCCGGAACTTCTCGAAAGACCCTAGGAGGCTCGGTGACGCCGTCACGCCGTGAGTTCATCAAGTTTGTCGTCGCCGGTTCTGTGGCCGCCGGCGGTCCTATCGACCCGACGCTTCTGGCCGTGCCGGACTCGAAATCGCCATCGGTGCCGCTCGTTCACGGGGAACGCTTCGAAGTCTGCCACCAGATTCGCGACGGGCATCCGTTCAAACACCCGGACACCACCCGCAATGCGGATATCGTTATCGTGGGAGGAGGCCTCGCCGGTCTTTCCGCCGCTTATTTCCTCCGGGGCAAGGACTGGCTGCTTCTTGAGAAAGAACCTCAGTTCGGCGGCAACGCTCTTCAGGAAGAATTCCAAGGCCAGATTTATGGGACCGGCTCCGCATACGCCTATCGAGATGACGAAGGCGATCAGCTTGCTTCGGAAATCGGCCTGCGCATGCCTCTGGTCAACTCGCCCGATCCCACCATCGTCAACCGCACCTATGTCCCCGACACCTGGAAAACCGGCATCGATCAACTTCCCTATCCGAAGGAAGTGCGCGAAAGCTTCAAGAAATTTCGTGACGACACAATGAAAATCAAGGTTGGCGAGAAAATGGCCGAGCTCGACGCGCAGCCGTTTTCGAATTTCACCGCCGCTTACGCGCCCGAAGTTCAGCAATGGTGGGACGGCTTCGGCGCTTCGAATTGGGGCGCGACCACGGAAGAGAGCTCCGCCTATGTCGGGCTCGCCAATGTGCAGGATCTCACGAGCGGCGGCGACTCGAAGCGCGCCATCCTTCCCGGCGGACTCGGTTGCCTCACCCACAAGCTCGTCGAAGTCCTCCAGCCGAAATACCAGGAGCGCATGCTCGACAATGCCGCTGTCGTTGCCGCCATCCAGGACCACGGCGTCGTCCGCGTCACCTACCTCCACCAAGGAAAACTCATCACCGTCTCGGCCAAAGCTGTCTTGATGTGCGCACCAAAGCACATCGCCTCGCGCATCGTCATGGGTCTCCCCTCTCGACAGAAAACCGCGATGCGCCGCTATCGCTTCGCGCCCTATCCCGTCGTCAACGTCATCTTCCCTAAGCCGGTCTACAACCGCGGCTACGACAATTGGTGCCCCGGAAGCGTGTTTACGGATTTCATCGTGGCCGACTGGACCATGCAGAAAAATCCCGGATACCAGCAGAAGCACAACATCCTTTCGTTCTACACGCCGCTGCGCGAACTGGAGCGCTCCACGCTGCTCGACGAAAACGGCTGCAAGTCTCTGGCGGCCCGGGTGCTCTCCGATTTCCAAAAGCTGCTGCCGGAATTCAACGTAGACCCCGTGGAAGTGCGCATCTACCGCCGTGGCCATCCGATGTTCATGGCCGTGCCAGGCCAGTACACCAAGAATCGCCCGGTGGCCTCGCGTCCGCTGGACCGCATCTTTTTCGGCAACTCCGATTCCGGCGGCCCGGAATCACTGACTAGCGAAGCCGTGCGCCTTTCGAGAGCGGGCGCCGAGTGGGCGGAACTCCTCGTCGGGGGGAAGCCCGGAGCAAGAGAGTTAGCGGAGAAAGCCTTGCTCGCGATTCCAGAGTAAAATGCCCGGATCTCAAAACAAATTGTGTCGTCTCGGAGCGAGGATCAACCTATGACGAACGGTAGGCTTCATCCATGGAAGTCCGTGTTGGGGGCGGTGATTATGCTTTTCGGCGTCGCTCCCCTGGTGGCCCGGGAACCGGCGCAGTCTTTCGATATCGTCATCACCAACGGCCGCATCATCGATGGCACGGGCTCGCCTTGGTATATGG
>Ga0209267_1000269_pt1 | contig 38727 bp, 34 predicted proteins | sample GraSoiAngelo_137_FD_185894 | JGI IMG/M metagenome (GOLD analysis project Ga0209267, IMG submission 185894) | Grasslands soil microbial communities from the Angelo Coastal Reserve, California, USA - 14_0929_09_30cm (SPAdes) (version 2) | ecosystem: Environmental > Terrestrial > Soil > Grasslands ... | reverse complement strand
ATGCTATTTCCTGCGCCCCAACCATATCCCGTGAAGTCCATCAGAATCTCGGCCAGTTCCGCCACAAACACGAAGCGGGGAAACTCAATCACTGCATTGATGAAGTTGGGCGGGGTGACCGGGGGAGGATCCGCCGGAGGTGGTGGTGTGGGTGGCGGCAAGAAAGCGCGAGGCAGCACTATCCGACTGCTCTCCTCAGTCTCATAGCCGTAGTTGAAGCCGTTCGACGTTGTAGCTGGATCGTGCTTCAGCACGTTCACCCAAATGGTGTGGTCTGAAGTATTCCCTGCCTCAAAGTTCGTGCTGAATAAGTCGTTTAGCAGACGCAGATCGGACTCGCACACGCCAGCGACGTTCTGGGCCCGAACTCTCGCCTCGGCATCGCCATCGCAGGTGACTATGAAGTTCTTCGTCTCCGCCACAATCTCGAACTGACCAAAATAGTTAGGCATTTGCACCAATGCTGCGCAGTTTTGTTAAGCGACGCGATCTTTTTCCGGGTTTTTTGGTAACGATTTCGTAACGCGGACGAAGAAGGAGTTGAATCGAACGCTCCGCGAGCCGACTCGCAAAGAAAGATCGTTTCCTGAAGCGTCGTTGAATACGCCATGCGGAAAGGCCGCGTCAGTAAGACCAGTAGATGGCATTTGTTTGCCCGAAGCATACTGGCGAAGTCTCTGGGGCAACGGTTACACGATCAGCGTGTCGCGGGATTCAACGCGGGCTTTGGCCCACCGGGCGGGTGCATCTTTCACGTTCGTGTGAAAGATCGCCTACCAATCTCCATTCTCTTTCTTCCAGACGGAGCGTCGTTACGAAATGAGCTGCGAGACCCTACGGCCTAACCAGTCGATGAAAGCCAACGGCCCCATTGCGAAGCAACTTCAGCGTGTTTGCCACGACAACCTGCGGTGGCTTATCTCTTTCTCATCAGACGCATGCAACGCGTTCCATTAGGCAATCGCCTGCCGAAACGCTGACAAAAAAGATTCCATCTCTGATTTCTTTCCAATGGTGAGACGCATATGATTGGGCAGCGCCGGGAACAAACGGCCGACGTGGATGTTGCGGTCCTTCATCGCCTTAATGATCGGTACGACGGGTCTCCTGCAATCGAACATGATGAAATTGGCTTGAGAAGGGATTGATTTGTAGCCCATCTTCTCGAGCTCGGATGTCGTGAATTGTTTCGCTTCTTTGTTCAACCGCTGGCCGTTTGGGACGTGATCTGGATCGTCCAAGCTCGCGGTTGCGGCAGCCAGCGCCATGCAGTTGACGCTGTCCCACATTTGCTGCTGGCGCATGCGTTCGATCGTTTCCTTTGGCGCGACACAGTAACCGCAGCGCAATCCTGCCATTCCGTAAATTTTTGAAAACGTGCGGGAAACAATCAGGTTCGGATGATCCTTCACGAGCGGGATCACACTCTCGTAGTCGGGACTGTCCGCGAAATGGAAATATGCTTCGTCCGCCAGAATCATTGTCTCGCGCGGGGTCTTTGCGACGAAGTCGCGTAATTCGTCCTTGGGCGTGATGCTGGCAGTGGGGTTGTTCGGATTGCAGACGTAAATCAAACCGCCCTTTGCAACGGCAAGCATTTTCGGCAGATCATGCGCAAAGCTGCTGGTCAGCGGCACCTTTACTACTTCAGCGCCATTAGCACTGGCATTATTGAGAATTGCTTCAAAGGTCGGGTCCGCTGCGACTAGCTTTCCGTTCTGAGGTCCGGTAAATGTTTCAGCGCAGAGTTTCAGAATCTCGCCTGAACCGTCGCCCAGCAGGATCTGATCGTGATTGACTCCGTTCAGCTTTGCAAGTTTATCGATCAGCACATTGTTATGTTCGTCCGGATAGCGGCAGGCGAGGCCGAATGAATCCGTCATCGCCTGCAATGCTTTCGGACAAGGTCCATAAGGGTTTTCATTCGCGCTCAGCCGAACGATTCCCCCGTCTTCCGCTAAAGGTGTCGTAACGGACTGAGTTGGCTTTGCGAAAGAAACCGGTGGCCTAACGACTACCGTCGCCGCGCTTATGCCCAGTAACTGTGCAAATTTACGTCGAGAAATAGACATCGTATTCATCGTTGAACCCCTCCTAGTCGATTGTTAGGCTGATCCGAACGAAATGCCAGACCGAATTGCACCAACCGTGGTTTTGCTTGCTGCCGCGGTGGCGTGCGCAATCCACGGCTGCGCCAAAACGCGCGAGGACGAGCACGCCCAACAACTCGCTTCACGTGTGCGAGATGAATTTCTGCATGCCTGGAATAATTACGAGCGTTACGCGTGGGGTCATGACGCATTGCGACCGTTAAGTAAAACTGCGCACGATTGGTACGGACAGTCGCTGTTGATGACGCCTGTCGATGCACTCGACACACTCATTCTGATGCATCTCGACGCCGAGGCCGAAAGGGCGCGATCACTGATCGCTACTGATCTCTCGTTCGATCGCGATATTTACGTCAAGAATTTCGAGATAGCGATACGCTTACTCGGCGGGCTGCTTTCCAGCTATCAACTGTCGGGCGACAAACGCCTTTTGAGGCTGGCCGAGGATTTAGGCAACCGCCTGCTTCCGGTTTTCAATTCGCCGACCGGGCTCCCTTATGTTTATGTCAACCTCCGCACTGGGCAGATATGCGATCCGGTAACGAATCCGGCAGAAACTGGCACGCTGCTATTGGAGTTCGGCACTCTGAGTAAATTGACCGGCAAGCCCGTTTTCTACGAGAAAGCAAAACGCGCTTTGGTTGAAACGTTCAAGCGACGCTCTCCGCTCGGGCTCGTCGGCGAAAGCATTAACGTGGACACAGGGGCCTGGACGAATGCTGACAGTCACATCAGCGGTGGTATTGATTCGTACTACGAATATTTGTGGAAGTGCTGGCTTCTTTTCGGCGATAAGGATTGTCGCGACATGTGGAATGCCAGTATTCCAACCATCAACAAATATCTTGCCGACGAAATCCGCGGCGGCCTCTGGTACGGCCACGCTGATATGCAGACAGGTGAGCGGACTAAGACAGAGTACGGCGCGCTCGATGCATTCTTCCCTGCGTTGCTCGCCTTCTCCGGCGATGTGGAGCGCGCACGTCGCCTGCAAGCTTCATCGTTCAAGATGTGGAACCTGTACGGCATCGAGCCGGAAACTCTCGATTACAAAACGATGCGCGTGGTGGCCGGAAGTTATCATCTGCGTCCCGAAATCATTGAGTCTACTTATTATCTTTACCGTTACACGGGTGACCCGGAATATCGGCGCATGGGCGAGAAAATGTTCGATGATTTCGTTAAATATTGCCGCGCGGAGGCTGGTTACGCTGCGCTTGCCGACGTAATCAGCAAAGAACAGGTCGATGAAATGCAGAGCTTTGTCCTGGCTGAGACTTTCAAATATTTTTATTTGCTCTTCGCACCGCCTGAAACCTTGCAATTCGATAAAGTCATCTTTAATACCGAAGCGCATCCACTAAAACGAACGCGATGAAGCGTTCTGCTCACATTTTCATATGATTTTTGAGTTCCTGAAGCAGCAAAAGCGACGTCGCCTGCGGGCGCGACAGTTTCCGCAAGAATGGCTGAAGTTGATTCAACGGCACGTTGTATTTTTTCACAAGCTGACCGCGGGCGACCGCGCGGAACTGCTTGGTCATATGCAAGTGTTTCTTGCCGAAAAACGTTTCGAAGGATGTGGCGGTTTCGAGATCACGGATGAGGTCCGCGTGACCATCACGGCGCAGGCTTGTCTCCTATTGTTGCATCGCGAGACGGACTATTTTCCACACCTGCTCACGATCCTGGTTTATCCATTGACATACATGGTGCAGGAAGACCACCGGATTGGTGAGCATGTCTGGGAAGAAGGAACGGTAGGTCGGCTTGGCGAGACAGGCCGAAGGATGGGATCGCTTGTCCTATCGTGGGGAGCCGTCAAACATGGCGCGGCTGATCCCTCCGATGGTAAGAATGTTGTTCTTCATGAATTTGCTCACCAACTGGATTACGAAAATCATGCTGCCGATGGGGTGCCGGGATTGGCGACGCGCGAACAGCAATCGGCCTGGAGCGAAGTGATGAATTCCGAGTTCGCTTCGCTGCGCGCTGCCGATGAAAGCGGGATTCCAACACTGCTCGATACTTATGGAGCTACTGATCCCGTTGAGTTTTTCGCCGTATCGGTCGAAGCATTCTTTGAGCAGCCACGTGCGTTACGCGCTCGTCACCCGCGGCTATACGCAGAATTGCAAAACTATTTTCAACAGGACCCTGTCGATTATTCTGCTGAGCCCATTCTGGAAGAGGTGTGATCGGTGACCCGTGATCAGTGATCGGTAAAGATTTGCCACAGCGCCGAATCCTGTTCACCGATCACTTTGGGAACGCATAAGATCACAAAGGCACGAAAAGCATCAGTGCGGAGAGTGCGACCTCATATGGCAGATTTTTTACCGGTAACAATCAACGCCTCCGCCGGGAGACTCATCGTTCCGCTCGCAAAGTATTTCCTCGCAGCATCGGCAACAGCTTGCTTCACAGTTGGTAATTGAGCGGGCGTGAGTCTGGCCATTTTTTCTCGCAAGCTGTCGGACATCTCAGTCCGCAACTGCCAGAACTGCTCAAATGAGATCGCCGCTTCAATTCGAAAATTCAGCTGGCGTTCGATCACATTTTTAGCGTCAGCCTGCTCCAGGATTCCAGCCAGCTCACCAGGAACGGCAAAACGGAAAGTATCCGGCGCATCGGAATTCTGCGGGTAGCCTTCAAGAAACCGGTCGATTACGTCTGTGACGGTTGAAAAGAAAGGATTGGCTTCGTTCGGACCCCAGACGGCAAAGGCGACAGATCCATCCTCGAGAACGACTCTCAATGCCTCCCGCACTGCGGCGACAGGGTCGGCGAAGAACATTGCTGATAACCTGCCTACTGCTACATCAAAGGTACAAGTTTCAAAGGGTAGGTCGTTGGCGGAACATTGTCTGAAATGGATGTTCGTAACCCCGCGTCGGGCTGCCTCCGCCTGAGCGCTCTCGAGCATACCGGCTACGGGATCGGTGTACGTTACCGACCCTGTAGGCCCCACAATTCTTGAGATTGAGAGCGATGGCTCGCCGCTGCCACCGCCGATATCCAGCACGTTCTGGCCAATTCCAATCTGCGCCTGTTCGACTAAACCGGATGTTAACGGCGCGAACATTTCTGTGATCAGGTCGCGATACTTGTCCCAATAACGCGCAGAGGTTTGCCACGCGTGGAGCGTTTTGTTCTGGTTCTCAGGAATCACTTTGTTTCGAGGGAGCCGACCTTTGTTTCACTCCAAGAGGACGGGAGACGATCCTTCGTCTCAACGAAGCTAAACGTTGCTCGAGAGGCGGCGACATGATGCCGCCGTTCCGTCCACGCTTTATTGCGGTTGCGGCACGATCCGGAGATATGGCTTGGGAGCTTTCCAGCCTTGCGGATAACGCTTCTTCGCTTCTTCGTCGGACACCGAACCGGCAATGATCACGTCGTCGCCTTGTTTCCAATTAACGGGCGTTGCTACCTGATGTTTCGCGGTCAATTGCAGGGAGTCGATCACCCGCAACACTTCGTCGAAGTTGCGGCCTGTCGTCATCGGGTAGACGAGGATCAATTTAACCTTCTTGTCCGGGCCAACGACGTAGACATTGCGCACAGTCGCGTTGTCCGCGGGTGTGCGCTTCTTCGGGTCGCCTTCAACGTCCGCGGGAAGCATTCCGTACAATTTCGAGATCTTAAAGTCGGAATCACCAACAATTGGGTAGTTCGGTGCGTGACCCTGCGTTTCTTCGATGTCCTTCGCCCATCCTGAATGATCGCCAGTCGAATCGACCGACAATCCCATCACCTTCACATTTCTGCGGTCAAACTCTGGTTTGATTTTAGCCATATAACCAAGTTCGGTCGTGCAAACAGGCGTGAAGTCCTTCGGGTGTGAGAACAGAATGGCCCAGGAGTTGCCGACCCAATCATGGAAACGAATCCGGCCCTCGGTAGTTTCCGCTTCAAAATCCGGTGCTGTATCACCAATTTTCATTTGTTTTGCCTCCTTTAGTTACTACGGAGAAGGTTTTCTCAAGTTCTGAAGCGAAAGTCAATAGTGGCGTGCGGGGTCGCCTTTCTTATTGAGCGGTCAGTTCGCAAAACTTGTTAAGATCGATGTTCCCACCTGAGACGATTGCGACGATCGGGCCTTTGCCAGCCTTGCCACGCAAGGCTGCAGCGAGCGGTAGCGCGCCCGCGCCCTCGGAGATTACCCGTGTCTTTTCCGCCATGAGCCGCATGGCTTGCCTGGTTTCCTCCAAGCTGACGACGAAGTAATCGTCGACGACCGGTTTCATTCGTTCCCACATGCGAGAGAACATGCTTTGGCCGCCGGCACCATCGACGAAGGAGGCTTTCCACTCGTTGAACACCTGTGGCGACCCCATTTTGAATGACAGGGCGGCGGGTGCGGCTGTGTCCGGTTCGACGCCGAAAATCTTTATCTCCGGCTTGAGGGCTTTGATTGCGCTGCCGACGCCAGTGATAAGTCCGCCGCCACCAATGCTGGCAATGACCGCCGCCGTATCCGGGGCGTCCTCCAAAATCTCTAGTCCCATCGTTCCGTGGCCCGCGATGAAGTTGTCGTCGTCGAATGGATGAATGAATGTTCCTTCGGCCCCAGGAAATGAGCGCTCCTCCAGCGTTTTCCATGCAACGTCGTATGGTACTGGAAATAGTCTTGCGCCGAGCGCGCGCATCCGGTCCAGCTTTGATTTCGGCGCGGTCTCAATCACCACAACAGCGCATGGCACGCCTGCTTGTCGCGCCGCGTAGGCGACGCCTTGTCCTGCATTTCCCGCACTGATTGTCCAAACACCGCGCTCGCGCTCGGAATCCGAGAGCAGTGCAACCGCATTCGCGGCACCGCGCAATTTGTAAGCATTAATCGGCTGCAGATTCTCCAGTTTGAGTCGAATGTCAGGAAAGTCCGGTCCGAGCTCCAAGCGGATGAGCGGCGTGCGAACGATCGTCTGTGCGATTCGTTTGCGCGCTTCCCGTATTTCTGACAGTTGAATCGGACAAACCGGTTCGAGAATCATCGGCTCACTGTAGAGGCAGCCGCGCAGGCTGCAATTCCAGTTCGGGGGCGTGTCTTGTCATGTTGAGCCGTTCGGCTCTGCTCAGGACAGGCTCCGCGAAACATCTCAGGATCACTTCGTGTCAGCGAAAACCATGATCCGAGATTCTTCGCTTCGCTCAGAATGACAAACTGGATAAGCGACAAGCAAATTGAACAGTCCTTGCATCGTGCATGTCTGAGCATTCACATGATTAAAATTACCACTACAGCTCTAGTTGCGGCCGCGATGCTCATAGCATCCAGCGCGTTTGCAGGAGACAAGGCATGTTGTGCCAACGGCGCGGCGAAGTCGAATTCAATGGCTTGCGTCAATCTGGCAACGCTCAATCTCACGCCAGATCAAAAGACAAAGATAGGAGCGTGGCAGGCTGAATGCATGAAGGCAGGCTGCACAAAGGAAAGCCGGCAGACGTTCCTAAAACAGGCGAAAGGAATTCTTTCTGCACAGCAGTTCGCTCAGTTGAAAGCGCAATGTCAGAAGTCTGCTAAAGAGACAAAGAAAACAGAAGCCTGATTTGCACCGATAGTTTTCAAACGAAATCGCGCCGTGGAAAATCCCGGCGCGATTTTGTTTGACCCCGCTTCTGAGTTCGCATGTTCGCGACACTCGTATTCTAGAACTCATCTCAAAAATGGCGCTGTCCCTTGAGCGAAGCGAAACAGCTCTGGCTCATTTTCGTTGGTGGATCGGTCCAGATGTGATCTGAGATTCTTCGCTCCGCTCAGAATGACATTCTGAGATGACTTCTAGAACGTTTTGTCAGAATCGAGGAGGATCGTGACTGGGCCTTCATTGACCAATTCTACTGACATCATCGCTTGGAAAACTCCTGTTGCTACGGTGACTCCCAACCTGTGCAAAGCTGCGCTGAACTCTTGGTAGAGTTTATTTGCCTGTTCCGGCGGCGCCGCGGCAATAAAGCTGGGCCTGCGCTGCCCGCGGGCGTCGCCGTAAAGCGTAAACTGCGAGACAACCAGCGCGCTGCCTCCTGCATCCAGCAGGGAACGATTCATTTTTCCCTGGCTGTCTTCAAAAATCCTTAGATTCGCGATCTTCTCGGCCATGCTGACAGCGACAGCGGAGGTATCGTTGCGCCCGATGCCAAGCAAAATCATAAGCCCTCCCGCGATTTCTCCCGCGACACTGCCCTCGACAGTTACACGGGCGCGACTTACACGCTGGACAACAGCTCGCATCGGTCAGCTACAAGATTTTCTCTAGCAAATTGGCAAGACGCCAACCGGCTTTGTGCAGTTCATTACGCACTACGTTAGTCGCCCAACCGCGATAAACACCATGATCCGCGGCTGGTTTTTCGACGGCTTCACCGGCCGCAACGGTCCGGTCTTCCTCTTGTTGCGGGTGCACATCTGTGAATTGCAGCCGCGCATACGCTTCGCGCGCGATTGGCAAGATTTCGTCTGCCCATATCTCGGCATAACTATCGACAGGAACGTTTGGTGGCATTCGCCAGTTGTCGGGTTCATGCGTCGCCAGCTCGCGAATCAGTTCCTTCTTATGCGGCTCGATGAGTGTCTGCATATCACCTGTCCGCAGCGGACCGGGAAGTTGAGGAAAAAGCGCGTTTACTGCGTCGTAGTCCCAAAAGCCGTGCAATTTCTTCTTATGAATTCCGCGCCTGCGAGGCGGTTCGTCGCTCAGTTCGAGAGTAAACGTATTTCCACCTTCATCCCCAAGTGCTGACTTATCTTTGTCAGGGTCTGCGACTCGGCCTTGTTGATCGAAATATTCCGCGCCTACGTGCAATGGCTGGTGAATGTCGGCAACGTAATGCGCAAGCAAAATAAGTGCTACGGCCTTGGTAATCTTTCGCTCATTTTGTTCAGGCACTCGTCCCTGCAAAATCTGGACGCAGAACGGAATCATATGGACTATGTCCCATTTGCTGCGGCCGGCGTGTCCGTCGCGGTATCTTTGCGCCGGCACGACGGGAACGTCGGTGTAATGGAACCAATGATGCGAAGGCGCGCCTGGATTCACGCCGGATGGCGGCGGAGGATTTGCTCGCCAGAAATCGCGCAACTGCCGGTCAATGTTGCGATGCGCCGAGTAATGAAACGATCTCGGATCATCAGCGCCCTTCTTGTCCCAGCCTTTGATCTCGTCGGCAATGACGGCTGCTTTTTCCAGAGTAAGTCCGTCCAGCACCGCGCGAATCTTTGTGGCGGTGACGGTATTTGCCAAGCGTTCGTCGGCGATCGCGCCGACAATCTCATGTCCAAGCGGGCCGTACGCTTGCGCCGCAGGAAATTGGAGAGCAGCAAGAATCGACGGGAAGAGCAGAGATCGCGAAAAACGTTTCATTCCAAGAATGCGCGATAATACGGTTCTATCCGTACTGCGCCGATGCCTCACGCGCAATCTGCGCGAATTTTTTCGAGGCGTTTCTGCAGTTTCGAGAAATGCGATCCGGCCCAATAAATCTGGCCGCAGCCTGTGCAACGCCGGAATTGTTCGTAGTAGATTTTCGTAAGCGGTTCGAGCCTTTCAATTACTTCGGCCTTGGAAACCTTTTGCAGCGGCGCGTTGCAGCGAAGGCACCGCGTAAATGGAGCGAGGGAACGAAGAAGATCAAAGCGGCGAATTACTTCGACGGTTTGTTCATCGGCGTTTTGTGAGCGCGGGTTGTATCCGGTCCTTACTACTGTGTGCATGAGCAAACGACGATCGCGCGTCAGAAGCGCCCGATTTTCGCCTTCCATTACTGTGAGCAATTGCCGATCTTCCGCTTGAGAATCGTAGGCAACATCAAAGCCGAGCAAGCGCAAATTTCGTGCGAGGCTGCCGAGATGGCCATCTGCGACAAATCTATTAACGGTAGTAGTTTGCAATCGTTGTTCCTTAAATTGCGGAGTTCCTGTTCCTACCGGATAAAGCTCGATATCTGCATCGCCCTTAATCGCATAATCAAAATCCACCGGCTGTCCGTTAACCAGGATCAAATCGACTTCCGGATGCGGCACCCCGCACGATTCGATTACATCCTTTACCGACGTTTTTTCGCTTAAGCTGCGTTCGATCCTTTGACCACGCGCTTCGGTTCGGAGAAAAAAATCCAGATCGCCATGCAAATCGAGCCGAACCGTAAACGGGTTCACGTCAATCCATGATTCGCGCTTTGGCGTAAGCGTACTCAAACGTCGTTGCGCGCGGTCGCCCCATGAACTTGCCGGGTCCGAGAGGCTCATCTTCTCCGTAATAGCAGTCGATCTGCCACCGGCGCAGACCGCCTCCGGTATCCATGATCTTCCATCGATTGCTGCGAAATATCTTATCCACGTCCGCAGACTCAGTCTCGACAATTGCGCCGCGGCGTAAACTACCTTGAGTCAACTTTAGCGCAGCGGAAAAGCGTGGGACCAAAACTCCGCCTCCCCCGGTAGGGTTCGAGGCGAACGCATATGAATCTCCGCCGTTGTAACGAATGTAATTGCGTCCGTTTACCGGTGTAGCAATCCGGCCGAAGCCTTCCTTCTTCACCGAGCGCAGAAAGTCGCGTGGATATTTTTGCCCATGCAAACCGGGTTTTGTGACGGGCGTTGCATCGAAACCGCGTTCGAAAGTGAAGCCGGATTCTTTCGGTGTGTAATAAAGAGTACAGACAATGAAGTATTCGCCGTTGTGTCCTTGAGGACGCCGCGCCAATTTTTCGTTCTCGTACGCAAGCCGCTGGACAACTTCAGGCCACGGAATGTCTGCTCGAAGTTCCGAACAGGCGAGAATGCTGAAGGCTGCAATCCCAGTGATCAATCGCCAAAAAGCGATTCGATCGGCCCGCCGATTAAAACTTCGATGGGAAGTCGTTTCCATTCGTACTCGTAGGGTGGTTGGTTCCACGCGAACTCCTTTGGATACAATTTTCGGAGCGCGCGAATGATTTCAACGCCTGTTTGAAATGGCTGAAACGCGTTTCGATCGGTGACGTGCAACTGCGCACCGCTACAAAGTTCACCGGCGAACTTGTGAAACGTCGGCTGAAAATAATTTTCGCGGAAGAAAACGCCTGGCAATCTGAATGCGCTGAGTTCGCGGCAGAGCGCTTCGGCGTTAACAAACGGAGCGCCGAAGATTTCGAATGGACGCGTTGTGCCGCGGCCTTCTGAAATATTTGTTCCTTCGAGAAGACACATGCCCGGATAAACGGTCGCGGTATCGAGCGTCGGCATGTTGGGTGATGGCATGACCCATGGCAGACCGGTTTGATCGAACCACATCTGGCGCTCCCAGTTTTTCATTGGCAGGATCGACAATCCACAGTCCGGGAAAACCTCGTCTCGAAACTGCTGCGCTAGTTCTGCGACTGTTTTTCCGTGTCGCACTGGAATCGGATGGAGACCCACGAACGATTTGTAATTAGGATCAAGCACTGGGCCCTCGATGGTCACGCCATTAATCGGATTCGGCCGGTCGAGTACAACGACTTGTACGCGCGCTTTTTCGCAGGCGCTCATACAGAGATACATCGTCCAGATGAACGTATAATAGCGCGTCCCGACATCTTGGAGATCAACGAGCAAGACATCGAGATCTTTCAGCATTTCTGCGATTGGCTCGCGGTGTTCGCCGTACAGACTGTAAACGGGAATATGAAGACGCGGATGCTCGTAACTTTTCCATTCCACCATGTTATCCTGCGTCTGGCCGAGAAACCCATGTTGCGGGCCAAAAAACGCTGAGAGACGAAAAAGATCGCCATTGTGTCGCTCGAGAATCCGCGATGCATGCTCGAGCTTCGCCGAGATCGATGCTGGGTGAAGCAGCACCCCGATGGGGGCACCGCGAAATTTCTCTGGCCAGAGTTCAACCAGATGATCGAGTGGCAGGACGACGGGCATGCCGTTCTACTAGCACAACGCGGAAATTCTCGCGATTCGGTTGTAGGGGTGCCTAACCGCGTTAGCAAGACGGGCGATTGCAGTACCACGCTTTTACACGAATCTTCGTAGCACGGATTTAACGACAATTGCTATTGCAGTCATAACAACGCACAGCTTCGCGAACAACTCGCCATGGCGTGTGTAAAAGGTTAACTCGTGCTCGGTGGGAACCTTGATATCGCCTGTGAGTACCCCTTCAGTGAATGTACTGCCTGTATCATCCTGCAATTTTTGGGTGACTCGGCCGAATTCGTTCACAAGACAGGTGACGCCAGTGTTTGCGGCGCGAACCATCGGACGGCGTGTTTCCACACAGCGAAAAATGGCGTTTGCCAGGTGCTGATGCGAACCGGCAGAATGCAAAAACCATCCGTCGTTTGTTATGTCTACCAGTAAATTCGCACCAGGATTCGTTTCGCCCGGAAGCACAAATCGTCTGGTCAACTCGCCAATTGTATCTTCAAAACAGATCAGCGGCGCCACCTTCACGTCACTGTTTGTTAGCTCGAACACGGTGTAGTCCTTACCCGCTTTGAAATCACCAGGCACCTGGTCGCCAACAATTCGCGCGAGCAGTGGTACCCTGTGCCGGCCCGGGACATATTCGCCAAAAGGGACCAGATGCAGCTTTCGATAAACCTGCACTTGCTCGCCAGCCTCTGAAACAAGGAGCGCCGCGTTGTAAACGTCGCCGTTCTCTTCGTCGATCGTGCCCAGGAGAATGTCGCTCTCCGCCGACGCGGCCAGGTCCATAACGAATTGATAACTTTCCCGGTCTGCGAGAACCGGGCCGGGCATGGAGCTTTCCGGCCAGATCAACAAATCGGGTGGAGGATTTGAGCGCAACGCAATTTCGCTCAAGTGCCGGAATTGATCGAAAATCTTGCGCGTAAACTGCGGATCGAACTTTTGATTTTGAGGCACATTTGATTGCACTGCGGCAACTCGGAGCGGCTTTGTAGGTGGCGAAACCTGAGTGGCACGAATTCCGAAAGTGAGCACGCCTACAATCGCTGCCAATGTGAGCGTCAGGTCAAAATGCGGGCGCACTACACGCGTGCTCGCCTCAAGCATCAAACGGCGCACGGTTGTGACTGTAATGACGTTCGCAAACGCGACCATGAACGATAAGCCAGCAACGCCGGTGAACTCCGCAATTTGGATCATGGGCCAGGTGCCATGCAACGCCACACCGAGGCCGTTCCAACCGAAACCGGAGAAAACCCAGCCCCGCAGCCATTCCTGGGTCACCCACGTAGCAGCCAGAAGAAAGGCTAGCAGCAAATTATTTGTCGACCTAATCCACGGCGACCGCGGCGAAGCTGCGGTGCGGCGGGCTTGAGCCAGCATCTGTTCCCATTTAGTTGAGCCTGGTTCTCTTCTTATTTCTCGTGGCTGAACCAAACCGCAAAACCACGCCCAGAGCGCGAGATAGATTGCCATGTAAAATTGGAGAACAAACCAGCCGAGAACAGTGACGGTTGTGAGCCAGAAGAAAGCGGTCCAGAAAAATGTCAGTCCGGTAACATAACCCAACAACAGATTATGAAGCCAACGATGACGCGACTCTTTGCCTGAAAACCAAACTGCAGCAATGAGCGGCGTGACAGCAATCCAGCATAGCCAGGTGAAATTAAACGGCGCAAAACAGCCCGTATAGAGCAGCCCGCTAGTGATCGCCGCAAGCCAAGGCCAGGCCACAGTTAATTTTTTCATCACGTCGTGCGACTCAGTCGCGAGTTCCAAGCTCCAACATCCAGTCTCCAGAGAAACTTCAAGGGCCAAACCACACGCCGCTTCCTATACTGTCATGTTGAGCGGAGCGAAACATCTCTGATTATTGTCCGCAGAGCTGAAAAAAAGGCCAGAGATCCTTCGCTTCGCTCAGGATGACAATTGCGTCTTTGAATAGGCGCCTGGAATTCGGAGTTTCAGATTATCTGGTCGGCGTCGTCGGAAACTAGGATCGCTGCTGATTATCCTCGCGTAGGCGTGACTCCGCGTCCTCTTGCAGCCAATCCCAGAGACGATCGAGTTTCTCTTTCACTTCGGTCTTGATTTGATCGAGATCCACGGAATCGAATTTTCCTTTTTCCGGCCGGCGGTGCGCGAAAAGGTAATACTTGATCTTTGGTTCCGTTCCCGATGCGCGCACCGCGATGCGTGCTCCGTCTTCTAACTCAAACATCAACATTTTCTCCTTCGGAATTTGGTCGCTCTCTGCGTCTTCGATTTTGTCGCTCTCGAAGTTTCGAACGCTTGTGACCTTTGAGCCGTGCACTTCCGGGAACGGATCGGTGGCATAAGACTTAATCAGACGCGCGATTTTTGTTGCGCCTTCCGCGCCCTCGAAAACGAGGGAACCGTTTTTCTCGGCGAAATAACCGAACTCGGAATAAATGTCATCGAGCAGTTCATCGATTGTATTCCCGTGCGCCTTTGCGTAAGCAGCTACTTCGCAAAACATGATTACGGCGCCGTTGCCATCTTTGTCGCGTACAAAATCCGCTCCGCTATAGCCATAACTTTCTTCGCCTCCGAAAACGTAAAATGACGAGTGTTCAAGACGTAGTTTCCGCGTTTCCTCCTCGGAAAGATCGACATAATTCTGGTGGTCCGGGATTGCGCGTTCGTACTTGCCAAGCTTCGCGCCAATGTATTTGAAGCCGGTCAACGTTTCGACGCAACGCAGACCGTAATGTTCGGCAATCGCTTTTTGGAGATCGGTTGTGACAAAGGTTTTGATAATGACTCCGCGCGACGCGTTGTGTTTATTCAGCACGCCTTTCTCAAATAGTGTCCTGGTTCGATACCAGGCAAGGATCGACCCGATTTGATTCCCGGTGAGCAATTTTATTTTCCCGTCGCTTGCACGAACAGCTGCGCCCATCCGGTCGCAATCTGGATCAGTCGCGACTACCACATCGGCATCTTCCTTTTCCGCCAGATCGATTGCCATTGTTAACGCTTCGGCATTTTCCGGATTTGGCGATTTCACCGTCGGAAATCGGCCATCGAAATGGTCCTGCTCGGGTACCACTTCGAGATTGAAACCAAGTCGCTTAAGCATCGGTTCGATGATTACACCGCCAGTCCCGTGCAGAGGCGTATAGACAATCTTCAGCGATTTCGCTTCGCGAATGACCGTTGGATCGAGAACGAGCGTTCCCAGCCGGCGCATGTACGCTTCGTCGATGTCCGTGCCAATCATTTCTACCTTACCCTGTCGGTCTTTTGGGAGCGGCGTATAGGCTTCGGAGGCGATCGCGTTCACTTTAGCAATGATTTCGTTCGCATGCGGTTCGATCACCTGTGCGCCATCGCTGAAGTACACTTTGTAGCCGTTGTCATACGGCGGGTTATGACTCGCAGTGATCATCACACCCGCGCTTGCCCTGAGATAACGGACCGCAAATGAAAGTTCCGGCACAGAACGTGGGCTCCCGAAGATGAATGCGTTGCAACCGTTCTCGGATGCGACTTTCGCAGCAAGCTCAGCAAACTCCTTCGAGAAAAATCGCGGATCATACGCGATCACAAATTTTGGCTTCGTTGAAATTTTCGCGCTTCGGTTCCAATCGTGCAGATACGCCACGAGTCCCTGCGTCGCACGGCTGATGTTAAAGAAATTCATCGCGTTCGTGCCCACGCACGGAAATTCGGGCCGTTCGCTTGCGCGCGCGTTCCCGCGCTCGGAGGCAGTTACGATTTTTCCAATGGTCCGCCCGCGAAGCCCGCCCGTTCCAAACGAAAGCGTCCGGTAAAAGCGGTCGTTCAGTTCCTGCCATTTTGTCGCGCTAACGAGCTCATCAACCACTCGCGAATAAAGATCCGTCGGCGCTCCTTCTAGCAGGGTGTGAATGTTCTTCGCCGCCGATTCCATCAAATGCCCGTCAGTAACAGCACGTTCGATTTTCGAATTGAGTTGTTCAGCATCACCTGACATCGCTGCCAACTCTTCCGGCATGCTCTTGCTTTGCAAGCGTTTGTCTTGAACGACTTGCTGCCGTATGGCACAAAATCGAGGCGTGAATCCGAAGACATTCTTCGGTGAATTAAAGCGGCGACATAATCGGTGTCCTCAACGATCGAACGCATTCGCTTACAGCCAGCTTCGCATTCATCGCCTTACTCTATATTGCAGCAGCAAGCTTGATTCTTAATCTGAGAATCCGCGATCCGCTTCAGGCTTCGCAAGCCTCGAAATCAGGCTGAAAAATAGTCTGTGTAAACCGTTTCACGAGCGATCATATCCGGCTAGAAATCGACGTGACCTCCTTCTCAGCTGATCAGCAGCGCGCCTTCACTGATCATTTTGGATGCTCCACGCGCTTTTCAAGTCACGCGCATCAAGGTAGAATGCTGCTAGGACGAGCGCTTCGTCAAGGCGCGCAGAGTGAACCCCAAGAACTTGTTGACCGAGCTGAAGCGGCGCAACGTTTACCGCGCGGCGGTCGCTTACGGAGTCGTCGCATGGTTTCTCACGCAACTCACAACGCAGGTCTTCCCATTTTTTGAAATTTCAAATTCTGCAGTGCGTTTTGTTGTCATTGCGCTCGCGGTCGGATTTCCAATCGCGATGCTACTCGCCTGGGTCTACGAATTCACCCCCGAAGGAATAGTGCGGACGGAAGATCTCCATCCGGCACAGGCGAGGTCGATTCAGCGCGCCACCGGACGGGTCCTCGACTTCATCATCATCGGGGCTCTGCTGCTGGTTATCGCAATGCTGATCGTTGGGCGACTCCCGTTTTACCGGCAGACAGGCGAGTCGATTTCTCAGAAAAGCATCGCGGTGCTTCCCTTTGAAAACTTGAGCGAAGACAAAGCGAATGCCTACTTTGCAGACGGCATCCAGGATGAGATTCTGACACGCTTATCCAAGATCGCGGATTTGAAGGTCATTTCGCGCACCTCTACGCAGCATTATAAAAGCGCGCCGGAAAACCTGCCCGAAATTGCCAGGCAACTTGGCGTCGCCCACATTCTGGAAGGAAGGGTGCAAAAGAGCGGCGACGCCGTGCGCGTGAACGTGCAGTTAATCCAAGCGGCGAATGATTCCCATCTGTGGGCTGATACGTTTGATCGCAAACTGACCGACATCTTTTCGGTCGAAAGTGAGGTGGCCAAAGCCATTGCCGAGCAGTTGCGAGCGCACCTCAGCGGTCGGGAAGAGCAAGAGATCGCCGCGAAACCGACAGACAATCCTGAGGCTTACGATGCCTACCTGCGCGGGCTGGCTTATACATTGAAAACTGCCACCACACCCGCCAACGCCCTTGGTGCACAGAAATATCTCAGAGAAGCGGTGCGGTTGGACCCGAAGTTTGCGCTTAGTTGGGCGCTGCTGTCATATGTTGATTCGCGTGGCTACCTCACAGAGAGTCTTCAACCAACGGTCGCCCTGCGTGAAGAGGCACGGCAGGCAGCCGAAACCGCGCTCACTCTTCAGCCCAACCTTGGCGAGGCTGTACTAGCCAAGGGAGCTTACCACTACTTTTGCCTAAAAGATTACGACACTGCGGTGCATTACTTTGAGCAAGCACGTCAGTTTCTGCCGAATAGCAGCCGGATTCCTGAGTCGCTCGCTTATGTCGCACGGAGGCGAGGCCAGTGGGACCGGGGCGAGGCGTACTTCATCGAAGCCGAGCGGCTCGACCCGCGCAACGTTTACCTGCTTACCCAGCACGCGTACACCTATATCTGTCTTCGTCGTTTCCCCGAAGCCTTACGAAAGCTCGATCAGGTTCTCGATATCATACCGGACGACGTGGATACCCTCGCGGAAAAGGCGGGTATTGCACAAGCCGAGGGCGATCTGCCGCGCGCCGGTGCGCTACTCGCGCCGCTGCATCCGAACGCCGACGACGCCAGCGCCTTGGAAACACAAGTTTACCAAGCGATCCTGGAGCGCCGCCCTGGACAAATCATCCCTCGGCTAAAGGAAATATTGGCCAAGCCTGATCCAGCGTTGGGTTACGTCAATGGCGCACTGCGGTTTGATTTAGGCTGGGCGCAAGAAGTCGCCGGTGATCACGCTGTCGCCCAGGAAACTTGGCGCCAGGCGCGCAGCGAACTGGAATCTTTCCTCAAAGAACAGCCGGAAAATGATCTCCTCATTGGCGATCTCGCGCTGACGAATATGGGCCTTGGTGACAAGGCCGCCGCATTAGCTCTGGCCGAACGGGCGATCGCTGCGAACCCGATCGAGAAAGACGCGGCGGATGGTCCCATGCCGATCGAGATCTTCGCCCGGGTAGCGGCGCGCATGGGGGAACCCGACCGCGCCATCGCCGCTTTACAGAAACTGCTCTCGATTCCGTACGAGGGAGCACTCGCTGCAAACGTGCCGCTCACTCCCGCGCTACTCCGGCTGGATCCGATGTTCGATCCGCTCCGGAATGATCCGCGTTTCCAAAAACTCGTCGCCTCCCTCGCGCCAAAGAAAGGTTCACCCTGACCATTCATGAACCCGCAGAATTTCTTTGGAATTGAGACGGCGCAACAGGATCAACAATCCAATCCATCCTGCTAATCCTGTCAGAACTTTTTTTCCTGACTTCCTGTTTTCACATTCGATCCTCCCGGCTCTCATGCCGCTACCTCACGGCTTTGCCGTGCATGTCGCTCGTCCCACTCGCTCCATTCCTGATTATTTTGCTTTCGTCGCCGACCGATAAACCAACGTCGCCGCAGCAATATCTTCCACCGCCATCCCTAACGACTTGAAGATCGTGGTTTCGCTTGCGCGCGAAGGAATTTTGCCAGCGAAGGCCTCGCCGAGTTCGGCGTAAATTTTCGCGCCGGAGAGAATCACGTCCCCAGATTCTTTCATTGCGCCTTCGCGCGAATCGACAAACACGACATTTGCCATTGCCTCATCATCCATCTCACGCCAGTCGGGTCGAGACGCGCCAACGGCATTGACATGACAACCGGACTTTAGCCACGAACCGTGTAGCACTGGTGTTTTCGAGCTCGTAGCCGTCACAATAACATCGGCGCCGCGCACTGCTTCCTCGGCAGGCATCGACTTCGCGCCAATTTCCGTGGCAAATTGTTCCGCGTGCTCGCGTGTAGGACTCCACACGCGAATTTCTTCGAACTGCCTAACAAGTCGCAGCGCTTCCGCATGACTATGCGCCTGCACGCCGCTCCCGAGGATCGCGAGGATCTTTGCCTCGGTCGGAGCGAGAAGTTTCGTCGCAGCCGCTGAGACGGCAGCAGTGCGCATCTCCGTGATCAACCTTCCGTCCATGATTGCGAGTGGTGCGCCAGTCTCCGGATCAACAAGAAAAATTGTTGCCATGTGCGTCGGGATTCCGCGCTCCGTATTTGATGGATAGAAGGTCACGGCTTTCAACCCGAGCCCACTTGGAGTCAGCGCAGGCATCAGACCCAGAAAACCGGTCGCCGCGGCGACATCGACCTTGATGACCGACCGCACCGGCTGGATCACCTTGCCCGCGGAGAAATCGATCAGCGCTTTCTCCATCGCGGGAATCAAGTCGGCCATCCGCAGATGCTGGCGCACCTGTTCTTCGTTGATAAAAAGCGGCTCGTTAACCACGAATAAACATTAATGCACACTTACGAAAGGAACCAAATTCGTGTCTATTCGTGTGCATTAGTGGTTACGAATCCTTATCCGTGCTATCCGTGTAATCGGTGGTTGAAAAACTGCAAACACGCTGCGTGATCGTAGGCGGCGGGCCGGCAGGTATGATGACCGGTTATTTGCTCGCGCGAGCTGGCGTGCCGGTCGCTGTCCTCGAAAAGCATTCCGATTTCAACCGCGATTTTCGCGGCGACACCATTCATCCATCAACGCTCGAGTTGATGCATGAGCTCGGGTTGCTCGACGAGTTCTTGAAACAGCCGCATCAGGAAGTGCGCGAGTTGCGAGCTGTGGTTAATGGCCAGGTCGTGCCGGTCGCTGATTTCAGAAAACTTCCGACGCGTTGCAAATTCATCGCGTTCATGCCGCAATGGGATTTTCTGACTTTTCTCTCGAGTCACGCCAAACATTTTCCGGAATTCCAATTGCACATGGAAACGGAGGTCGTCGATTTGTTGATGGAGGATTCGCGTGTGATCGGCGTGCGCGCAAAAACGCCTCAGGGCGATCTGGAGATGCACGCGGACCTTGTCATTGCCGCGGACGGGCGTCATTCGACCACTCAAACGCGTGCAGGGCTTGAGCAAGTACAGTTCGGCGTGCCCATCGATGTGCTCTGGATGCGCATCTCAAAAAAGGACGACGATCCCGAGCAATCGCTTGGCTTTTTTCAACACGGCAAACTACTCGTGCTAATCGACCGCGGCGATTACTGGCAGGCCGGCTTTGTTATTCCCAAGGGGCAATTCGACGAGATCAAAGAGCGCGGCCTCGCGCAATTCCAAAATGAAATTGTCAGGTTCGCCGTCTTTTTACGCGACCGGGTGGCCGAGCTAAACGACTGGTCGAAAATCAAATTGCTAACAGTGCAGGTGAATCGTTTGCGTGAGTGGTGCTGCGAAGGACTGCTTTGCATCGGTGATTCTGCACACGCGATGTCACCCGCGGGCGGTGTGGGAATCAATCTTGCCATCCAGGATGCAGTCGCGACCGCAAACTTGCTCGCGGAAAAGCTTCAGTGCGGTCCAGTTCACATCGACGACCTGCGAACAGTACAGGCGCGCCGCGAATGGCCAACTCGTCTAATCCAGGGAATGCAAATCTTTATTCATCGTCGAGTCGTTACTGGTCGTACCTCCGATGAGAAGAAGACTTCGCTTCCATTCGTGTTCCGTTTGCTGAAATGGTTTCCAATCCTGCGCCAGCTGCCTGCGCGTTTCGTCGGCGTCGGGCCGCGCCCCGAACATTTCCACAGCCCGACCGCAGGATAGAATCCATCCAGAAATACAGGAAGCCTGTCATGTTGAGCGGAGCGAAACATCTCTGATTAGTTTTCTCGACCAGCGATGCAACTGAACAGAAAAGATTGAGATTCTTCGCTCCGCTCGGAATGACAAAACGTATTTAAGAGATGGCTTGGCTTCTAAGAAAGACTCAAAATTCTCGAATCCATTTCGGGCGCACCGCACATCCTATGTGAAGAACAAACCATTGGAACCAGCTCAGTGGGACTCAAGACAGAAACTCCCTTTCCTTCTACCAATCGGTTTGCTTCGCGAGCGCTAAGCGCGTTCGAGTTGCTGTTCGGTGGATTCATCATTATCGGTCACAATGTTTTTCGTATTGTGCCCAACGAAGTCATTGTCCTCTGTGTGCTTGGGCTGGTATCGGTACGACTGCGCGATGGTGGATGGTCTGCGATGGGATTCACGCGGCCGGCGTCCTGGCGCCGAATTTTTCTAATCGGCTTGGCGGCGGCAGGAGTGCGCATCCTCCTCGGGCAATTCGTGATCGAACCGGTTACTGGATTTTTCTGGCCGACGCCAACTGCGCCAGCGTTAGCAAATGAAATCACCGGCAATGCGAAAATCGCGCTGCTTGCTTTGTTATTGGTCTGGACGTTTGCCGCGTTCGGTGAAGAAATCGCGTATCGAGGATATCTCCTTATGCGCGCTGCCGACATTGGAAGGAGATCGACAACAGCTTACTGGGCTGGAATCGTGGTTGTTTCGATTCTGTTTGGGTACGGGCATTATTACAAAGGTCCGTCGGGAATCATTGATTCCGGGATTGCCGGCTTAATTTTGGGAGCGGCTTACATGCTTGCGCACCGGAATCTTTGGGCCTGCATTTTGACTCACGGATTTATTGACACATTCGGAGTCATCGACGCTTTTTTCGGATGGTCAAAGTAGATATGACACTCGATCTGCCGGCTATCCGTGCGGCTCACGAACGGATTCGACCACACATTCATCACACGCCAGTGCTGACTAGCTCGCGGCTAAATCAGGCAAGCGGCGCCTCGCTCTTTTTTAAGTGCGAGAACTTCCAGAAGATTGGTGCATTCAAAGCGCGTGGCGCTACGAACGCCATTTTTTCCCTCGACGATGCAACGGCGCGGCGCGGTGTGGCGACGCATTCGTCAGGAAACCACGGGGCTGCAGTAGCTCGGGCGGCAAAACTGCGCGGCATTCCTGCGCATATCGTCATGCCATCGAACTCGGCAAAGGTGAAGATTCGCGCCGTGGAAAGCTATGGAGCGCGTGTTGTATTTTGCGAGCCCACGGAGCAAGCGCGCGAAACCACATGCGCGGATGTGATCGCGCAGACAGGTGCCACGCTGATTCATTCTTTCGAAAATCTGGACGTGATAGCGGGGCAGGGGACAGCGGCGGTGGAATTTCTCGAAGACGTTCCCGATCTCGACCTTGTGATGTGTCCGATCGGCGGCGGAGGATTATTAGCCGGCACAGCCCTCGCTGCGAAATCGATGCGACCCAATATCAAAGTGATCGCGGTTGAACCGGAGAATGCAGACGATGCCGCGCAATCGTTTCGTGAGGGAAGAGTGATCCACACCGAAAAGAAATTCACCATTGCAGACGGACTGCGGACAAATGTCGGCGAACCAAACTTCGCGATCATCAAGCGTTATACGGACGACATTGTGACCGTGAGCGAGGACGCGATTATCTCTGCCATGCGCACGATTTGGGAGACGATGAAAATCATTGCCGAGCCCTCAGCGGCTGTTCCGGACGCTGCGATTCAGGAAGGAAAGATCGATGTCGAGAGGCAGCGAGTCGGAATTATTCTTACCGGAGGGAATGTCGATCTCGAGGCGTTGCCGTGGAATCTGTAGCCGGGATCGATGATCCCGCCCCGACCGGCATCAACGATGCCGGCTACAACTCCGCGCGGAAGCGTAAGAAAAAAAAAGAAAGCTAAATCGTGGCAACCTGCGTTTTGTTTTTCTTCGCGAGCATTGTTGGGGGAGTTATTAATGCAATAGCCGGTGGCGGTGGATTGATAACGTTCCCGCTGCTTGCTGGTCGTTGGGCCAATGACTGCCGATGCGACAAGCGCGGTGGCTGGGTTCGCCTCGTATCCGACGGCAGTTTGGCGTACCCGAAATCTGTTAACCGGAGTTCTGGGCAGCGGTGGGTTATGGCTTCTCGTGATCCCCAGTTTTCTCGGTGGATTGATTGGAGCGCTGCTTCTGAGTCATAGGGGCAATCGCAACTTCATAGAGTTCATACCATGGCTAGTGTTACCAGCCACTATTATCATTGCGTTGCGCCCGGTCCTGGTCCGACGAAGAGAAGGCGGTACCTTGCAGCCAGATCTCGCGCAGATGTTATGGCCGGTCGCAATGGCGGGCATCTTCGTGGTGGCGCTCTATGACGGATATTTTGGAGCGGGCATCGGTATCCTGATGATCGGCGCTCTGACCTTCATTTCGCCGGGCGAGATTAGCCATGTGGTTGCGCTGAAGAATTTCCTGAATTGCTGGATGCGAGGAGTCGCTGTGTTTGTGCTCGTGCTTGATGGTAATGTGGACTGGAATTACGGCGCGCCGATGGCTGTCGGTGGTTTGGTTGGTGGCTACATCGGGGGGATTGTGTCGCATCGCGCAAACCGAGCCGTTGTTCGGTCAATCGTCATCGTTATCGGTCTTACAGTGGCAGGGTACTATTTCTGGAAGTTGTATGGACCGGCTGTAATGGGTGTAGGCGGCGAGTAGCGGCTGGGGATAGCGAGATTTTTCGCGTTATCGGGAACCAGTAACTCGATCAAAATCGAAACCCTTGTTCGTGAAGGGAGTTTAATTACCTATGAAAGCATTGAGTTTTATCACAGCAGCATTTATTCTGGTATTTGGCTCTATTGCCTCGCGCGGCGCGAACTTAGACAGGATTTCGACTGAAACCGGAGTTCCTGTTGCTACGTTGCAAGCGGAGAGGGCATCAACTGGGCTCGGGTGGGGTGGATTAGAGAAGGCGCACCTGCTCGCAAACGAATCCGGTAGGAGCTTCGATGACATCGTGGCACTGCATAAGAGTGGCGAAGGCTGGGGCAAGATTGCGCACGATAGCGGGCTCAACCTTGGAAAGGTCGTGAGCAACGCGCATCACTCAAGCAAGGCGACGTCGCATTCCCAAAACATCCACAGCCAGAAGCTTCATGGCAAGAGTGCCAGTAAGATAAGCAAGAGCCACGGCAGCAAGATGGACACCATGAGAGGGGTCAATCACGGTTCGAGCTTCAGAACCGCCCATACAGGATTCCATGGTACGCATGGGATGGGTCGGATGGGCGGTATGGGACATGGCACGGGTAGCATGGGTCACGGCGGTCACGGCCGGTAAAATCGCTAACCCGAAGAGCCGCCTGCGACGAAGGATTACTTAAGAGTAATCTCGCGCATGGTTTTTGTGCCGAGAATTTCGCGGATGTCGAGGCGCTTTACAGCGGTGGCGCGGCGCTGGTCTTCAGTCCCCATGATCTTCTCGACAATGGGATCCATCTTGTCACGAAGGTTATCGAATGCTGCCCAGTTAGGATATTCAACCAGAATTAGAATGTTGAAATCCTGAGGACCGGAAGCCTCTCCATTCAGGATTTTGTAGTCGAGGATGACCTTTTGCTTTTTCTCCTCGTCATACACAGGCTTCACGGTGCCGGTGATCTGTTTGAGGTAATCATCGCCCAAACCGGTCTTGGTTTTTACCATCGTCAGAGTCCAAACGGGCCCTTCGTTGTAAGGCGCATTGCTGCCTTTCGAACTCGCAGTATCTGGCTGTGCCAAGCAGGTGAAAGCGAGAGTCAACGATGCGCACGCGATTGCATAGATCTTAGTGGTGGTCATGTGGGCACATTGGTTCGGCTGTGTTTAAGAGGCGAGAACAATTTCCCAGATATGGTTCAGCCACCCTGCGGAATACGATTCGCCTAGATATCAGTCGTGGACCAGAATTTACGAAACGCGTTTGGCCAGCTCCGGTCGGTGACACTCTTTCTGGCGGCGTTGCCCATGCGTTCCCGCAACGCTGGATCGGCAACCAGTGAGCGGATGGCTTGAGTGAAATCATTCACATCACGTGATCGAGTGATCAAACCGTTCGTCCTGTCTTCCACTAATTCCTTGGGCCCGCCGGAATCGGAAACAATGACCGGCACCCCACAAGCCTGCGCTTCCAGGATGACATTGCCGAATGTGTCGGTGGTGCTCGGGAACACGAAAATGTCGGCTGACGCATACGCGGTGGCTAACTCTTTCCCTCTAAGGTAGCCGGTAAAAAATGCCTCTGGCACTGATTGAGCAAATGCTTCCGAGTACGGGCCGTGACCGACGACAAAAAGCTGCACCGCAAGGCCCTCATCGCGCAATCGGCGGTAGGCATCTGCCAAAACATCGAGATCTTTCTCCCGCGATATCCGGCCAACGTAAAGCAGGCGAACCTGACCGTTAGTGGCGCCAAATTTTTCCCAAAAAGCGGACTCGCGCCGTGCCGGAGTGAACAGTTCGGTATCGAGACCGCGCGGAAGAATTTTAAGTTTTGCGGGATCAAATCCGTGCTTGATCCAGCTTTGTCGATACTCTTCAGAATTAACGAAAACGGTGTCGAGCTGGCCATAGAACCAATGCATGTAGCGCCACGCCATGCTTTCCAGGAAGCTATCCTCGGTGAGAATCCGGACGTATTGCGGGAAATCCGTATGGTAAATGCCGCTCGTTTGCAGGTTGAGCATTTTGGCCGCGAGGAGTGCAGTCAGCCCGACTGGCCCAGGCGTGCTGATGATAATCTCGGTGAATTTTTCCCGTTGTATGTAATCGAGCATCTGCAGAATCGGCGGGAAACTTAATTTTTGGAGTTCGTACTCGGGCAATTCGAATTCGCCGATGGGCGGGAAGTTTTTAATTGGGATCTTGTACGTTTGGAGATTGCTGTGCGAAGTTACGACAGTCAGTTCGTTGCCGGCGGCGGCCCCGGCGGCAGTCATCTTGCGAATCGTAGTAGCCACGCCATTGACGTCGTCGAGCGTATCGGTGAACCAGGCGCGTTTGCGGTTTTGCAATTCGATCGGAATTTCTCCGGTCAATTCCAGAAAGATAGCCCGCAGCCATTTCCGGGAAGGCGCCTGGCTGTGAAACCCATAGATGTAAGGCGTAAGAACGACCAGGATCGGCACGATCGCGCTAAGAGCTTGCATGCTCTCGACCATGTTGCCGCTGCCGATTTGCTGAACGAATTTGTGGAAAAACCGAAACGTGAGCTGCTCAGCCACCATGTTTGCCATGAGAAATGTGCGGCGCTCCGGTTCGTGGACTCCCTCTAATTGCGCGGCCAGTTTCGCTTTCACCCCAGGCTGCGCGAAATAACCGGAAAGTTCTTTCCACAGTGACACGTTCGCAGGCTTGACGAAGTCGAAAATTTTTCCCGACAAAACGCCCTGCACGATAAATTCCATTTTTTCTTTGAGAGTGAATTCAGTCGGGGCGCGGCCTTCCATGAACCGCGAAAACATTTTCTCGAGCAGCGCGGCGCCCGGTCCGAGTTTTTCATTGAAACGATCCTGGATGAAACAGGCGACCGTGTTATAAAAACCGTGGGAAAGGACCAGCGGGGTGCCGCCGTGGCCATGCGCGCTGCACTCGCCGTTGCGAACGCGTTCGAGGAATTTTTCCGCCGATTTCGCCGCCGGAGTTTCCGTAAAAGCCGAAGCAGCGAATTGCCCACCGTGATCGTCCGAGCCCCCAACAAGAATTTTCTTCCAGGGCTCTGTGTGGGTGGGCGCCAGATTGTGGCGATTTGCGAGCACATCGATCTTTTCCGGCGTCAGTTGTTTGAACAGTGTCTGGGCCAGATCGCTTAGAAGGGCATCGCGCAAACCGTTGATGCCCTCGAAATGCTTGAAGAGAAGCATGAGCAGCTCAAGATGATGCGAATCGAGTTTGCCGTTGATGCTGTAAAGGGGATGCGCAACCGCGTGCGCGATGTGCGCTGCCTGCAAGTAGCGTTGCAGCTCAAAAATATTATCGCGTATCGCATCGATCTCGCGATGCTGATTCTCTGAAATTCCCCAAACAAGTACGTGCACCTTGCACGCGTCGTTGGGAAAATAGGTGGTAACTTGTTCGCTGATAAACGTGCGAGGCCGATCAATGATTTGCAGGCAGCCCTCGATGCTATCGTGATCGGTAATGGTGACGTAGTCCATTCCTCGCTCGAGCAATTTTTCATACAGTTGTTTCGGATCGGAATAGCTGTCGGGGAAATCGAAACGGCGAAAGAGCCATTCTTCCGAGCGCGCACTGTAGCGCGAATGAATATGAAGATCGCACCTGCTCACAGCTACATCCCCCGTCTCAATCTTTGTTGCGCGATCCAGTCCTGATAGGTCGTAACTGTCCGCGACCCCATCGCTCTTTCGATCATACTCGTGACTTGGCGCCAAATCGCCGGGTGCGAATAATCGGGTGGATGAATACTAATGCGCAAAAGTGGCCTTCCCTCTAGATATCGAAAGAGAGTGGCATTGCAGATTCGGCTAATTCCGCGCCGCCAGTTCCTTCGAACACTGTAGACAATCGATCGCGCGGCGAACTCATTGCCCGCCCGGAGATCGCACACCTTGTGTAACCGCGTGGTATATTCCATCCCGGCATCGCATACGGCGCGCTCAGCTTCCTTGCTGAGCAGCCATGCTGGAGCCACAAAACCTCGCGGCTTGAGATTATTCGCGCGAAATTCATCTCGCGCGGCTGTAATTCGACGCAACGCTTCATCGTAGTTCAGGTCGTAAAATTCACCTTCTTGTTGCGTGTAAAATCTCGTGAAGAACTTGTCGTGGAAGCTCTCTTTGGCACTGCAAGGGCGCTCATGAAAATATCCGTGAATAACGATTTCGTGACCGTCCGCTTCCAAGCCCCGTAGCCAGGACACAAATTGTTGATTTCTCGCGAACAGCCCCTGATGATGATAATCCGGGACGACAAGAAGAGAACAAACGCTCACCCCGCGCCGAGCCAGGTCTGAAATGATTGTGTTTGCGATCTGCTGAGTGGAGGGGGCGACGTCATGCAGAGACACGACCATGAAATCCCTTGTGGCAGCGCCGGTTGCGACAAGGGGAAGAAAGTCCGTTGCCGCAATTGTACTCATTGGGGAATTTTCGGCCTCGACGTAGCTTTGAACAAGGCAAATCGATATCGTGACTCATTAAAACGTTCCATCGTTACGCCGTAGCGAATTGCCGACCCTCTAGCGGTTCAACGATTTAACATGGCGAAGCCATCTTTACAATTTCGCGAAATTCCGATTCCGCCAACGGCATCACGGACAGACGTGATTGCTTAACTAACGCTATTCCTTTCAGCGGCGGATGGCTTTTGATCTCGCGAAGTGTAACTGGCCGGTGCAGCGGTTTGACCGGAGCAAGATCAACAGTCGACCAGTCGCCTTCCTTTGCGGTCGAATCTCGATATGCGGTTCGAATTACTTTCGCGATCCCCACGACCGCTTTGTCGTCGCCGCTATGATAGAAAAGAACTTCATCGCCGTTCTGCATTTTACGAAGATTGTTTCGGGCAGAGTAATTGCGTACGCCGGTCCAACTGGTTTGGCCTTCCGCGACAAAGTCCGACCACGAATATGAGGATGGCTCCTGTTTCACGAGCCAGAAATTTTTCATATGCCGAAACTAATCCAATTAACTTGTGTGGGGCAAACTTCCCGGCTGTGCTGGAGGGCGGAGCTCCTGCGACGCCAGAAGCACTTGGGCTCGCGGAGCTCGCCCCTCCAACTGCGCGCGTTCGACAATCACGCCGGCTTGTTTCACAATCGACATCATGCGCCGGCTGCCATTCATCACGTTCGAAGGATCAGAGGGCAGTGGAAAATCGACGCAGGTGCAGAGATTGGCCGCGCGACTGGAGCGTTCCGGGGTGCCACATCTGGTCACCCGCGAACCCGGCGGCACGCCGATCGGCGAAACCATTCGTGAACTTCTGCAATTTGCTTCGCACAATTCGAGTATGACCCCGGAAGCGGAGCTGCTTCTCTTTGAGGCGAGTCGCAGCCAGCTCGTGCGGGAGATTATCAAGCCAGCGCTTGAACGTGGCATTTGCGTGATTGCCGATCGTTTCTTTGATTCCACAACCGTTTATCAAGGCGCGGCACGAAAATTAGATCGTGAGACGGTCGAACGTTTGAATGTATTTGCGGTCGGCGATTGCATCCCAAACGTTACTTTTGTTCTTGATATCGATGCGGCTACCGCGAAGTCGCGAATGCAGAAACCGCGCCGACGAGATCGGATGGAGCAGGAGCCTGAGGAGTTTTACGAGAGCGTTCGGGAAGCGTATCGCGAACTGGCCACGCGCGACCCGAATCGCGTTGTACTAATCAACGGCTCACGTGGAGCGGACGTGATCGAGAATGAGATATGGAAAACGCTTTGTGGCCGCTTCCCAACTCTAAACACTCGCCAGTGACAATGGCGAACGAAACGGCGAGACGGGAAGACGGCGAGACGGCGAGAAAACCGATTCGGCATTTCCGCGATTTGGGCGTGTACCAAAATGCCCTCGTGGCTGGCCTACGTGTTTACGAGTTAACGAAGCGATTTCCAATCGAAGAACGCTACGCGCTGACTGATCAAGCGCGTCGATCATCGCGCTCAGTTTGTGCAAATGTTGCCGAAGCGTGGCGGAAGCGTCGCTACGAAGCAGCGTTCATCGCAAAACTTAGCGATGCAGAAAGTGAAGCCGCGGAAACGCAGGTTCATTTGGATTTCGCATTTCACCACAGATATCTTTCGCACAATGAGTTTCTGAGCGTCGATGACGCCTACGCAAAAGTAATCGGCCAGCTCGTTAAGATGATCGACAAACCCGATAAGTGGCTGATCAAAAATTCGCCGCGTCGTCTATGAATCGCCACAAAACAGAGCAATTGCGAGATAGGGAAACGGCGGCTTCGCCGATTCGCCCATTCGCCGATTCTCCGTTTCGTCAGTTTTGAGTGATATGGCTTTCTCACGTACAACAGCGCTGGAGTATTTGCGTCGCGCCCACGAACAGAATCGACTCGCGCATGCCTATTTGATTTCAGGGCCGCCAGGCAGTGGCAAGCAGCAGCTCGCCGCAGACCTGGCCAGTCTTGTGAATGGCACCCCTGTCGGTGACGTTTTTTCCGCCAAGGCCCGTGAAATTTTTGTTGCCCGGCCGGAATCGAAATCGCGCCGAATTGTTATCGAGCAAATTCGTCGCCTTGAGCACGCGCTGCAAATGCGCGCAAGTAATTCACGGCGCAAGGTGGCGATCATTTCCGATGCCGATAGGCTACAACCGCAGGCTGCAAACGCGTTTCTCAAAACATTGGAGGAACCGCCCAAAGATTCTTTGCTGCTTCTGCTGAGTGCTTTGCCGGAAGCGCTACCGGAGACGATTCTTTCGCGGTGCATTGCGCTTCCCCTTGCAAGAGACGGCCAGCGACAGCCGAGCGACGAAGAAAAGAAGCTCGTGAAATTATTACAGGTGTCCCATGAACAAAGCTGGACCATTCAGTTTGCCTACCGACTGGCTCAGGAATTTCAGAGTTTGCTCCGCTCTGTTCGTGAAGAGGTTAAGCGCGAAACAGATGAAGCACTGAGGCAGGAACAAATACGTTACAGGGATGCGACCGATGGCGCGTGGCTGGAGGAACGCGAACAATACTACAAAGCCCGTGCCGAAAGTCTTTACCTGCAACGGCGCGCAGAATTGATCGAGACATTATTCGCCTGGTGGTCTGACGTTCTGCGCTCCAGTAACGGTGTGGCGCAACGTAGTCTTCCTGGTGCGGGAAAAGAAACCGCTGCATTGGCAGGCCGATTCAGCACAGCCGAAATCTTGAAGCGCATCCGGTGTCTTGAAGAATTGCGCGATCACTTGAATCGCAATATCCACGAAGCGCTCGCAATCGAAGTCGCGTTCCTCACAATCTTCACCGCATGACACTCTAGCCGGGGTCGCTGACGCCAGTATACCTACGGATTGGCAATTGCTCTGGCTGGGTGGTGGTGGAACCAATCTAACTCGCAAGGTTGACAAAAAGCCGCCCAATCATATCCAGTATCCACATATGCGACATATCTCCCGATTACTCTTGCTGTGTGCTGGCGGTTCGCTTCTGCTGCTGACTGGTTGTCAAACAGGGCGCGTAGCAGGCGGCCCCTATCACGTAACCGCATATCGTCCGAACAATCCCTCCGCCGTGCGAGTGCTCGTTTCGCTTTCAAAAGAAAACATTTATGTCATGGAGGGCGACCGTTGCCTGATGGCCGTGGCATGTTCGGTTGGGACTGCCGCGAAACCGACGCCGAAAGGAAATTTCAAGGTCTACTCCAAACAGGAGCACAAACGTTCGGGATCGTACGGCTTTAGCGTGCAAGGCGATCGCATAATTCCTTCAACTGGCGGAGGAGGAGGCCGGTATGTCGGATACCCGATGGGTTATTGGTGCGAATTCGCTCCTGCCTACGGCTTTCACCAGGGCTTTGTGCATCCGACTCCCCGCACACACGGTTGCATTCGACTGCACGGCGAAGCAGCGCCGAAATTTTTCGCGCTCGTAAGAGTCGGGACCCCGGTGAACATCGCCACTACGCAACCAGAGGACGCGACTCTTGCATCGAAAGTGCAGCGTGTGGATGATTCGAGAACGCCTGATCCCGATCCGCGGATAATGGTCAGCGACGGCGCGTTCGAAAAACCGAGCGGACCATTGCTTCAATAGCAGGTTGCGCGGCGTTGCCCCGGGCCGTTTACCGTGTCATGTTGAGGGAAGCGAAACGTCTCTGGCTCCTGTTTCGACGCCCCCCCGACAAAACTGATCCGAGATCCTTCGCTGCGCTCAGAATGACAACAATTGTATGAGCACGAACCTGATTTCCAGCGGCACAACAGCGCGGGAGAAAGTAAACCTCCGCACACCGGACGTGATGGCTGCCGTGCAGCAACAGGTGGAATCGCACTACCGCAGCGACATCGTGGAAAAAGTTCGCCGGGCGGGTGGGATCATCTCAGTGGGCGATACTACAGTGCGTCTGGCAAAACAGTTTGGTTTTTGCTACGGGGTGGAGCGCGCAATCGATCTGGCGTACGCAGCCCGCAAGGTCTTTAAGGATCGTCGTCTTTTTATCGTCGGGGAAATCATTCACAATCCGGAGGTCAATCATCAAATCGCGTCGTTAGGCATTAAGAACTTGACCGGCAAAAACAAGGAGGCCGACATTTCCGATCTCGGTCCCGATGACGTTGTTATTGTCCCGGCGTTTGGAACCGAATTATCGATTCAACAACAGATCAAGGATCGCGGCTGCCAGATTGTCGACACCACGTGTGGAGACGTGATGAGCGTCTGGAAGCGAGTGCGCAAGTACGCGAGCGAATCGGCCACTTCTATCATTCACGGGAAGGCTGAACACGAAGAAACAAAGGCCACCAGCTCGCGCGCTCTCGGTAACGGCAGCGGGCATTACCTGGTCGTTCTGACACTCGCGGACACCGATTACGTTTGCGATTACATCCGGAACGGTGGTGACAAACAGGCGTTCCTCGAGAAGTTCAAAGGGGCCTATCCACCGGGGTTCGATCCCGACGTGCATTTGCAAACCGTTGGCGTGGCAAATCAAACCACCATGCTGCGTGGGGAAACCGAAGAAGTGCAGCGGCGCGTTCGACGGGCGATTGTCGATCGAGACGGGCCCGAGCTCGCCGAGCAAAATTTTCGGTTTTTCGACACGATCTGCGGCGCAACGCAGGAGCGACAGGATGCGTTGCGCGAATTGCTCGATGTGCCAATGGACCTGCTGCTGGTCGTAGGTGGTTATAATAGTTCGAACACATCTCATCTGGCCGAGATGGGCGAAGAAAAATTGCCGACCTATTTCGTGCTCAACGCTTCGCGACTGGTTTCCGCTACGGAGATCAAGCACTACAACTTGCACGAAAAGCGCGAAGTGGTTTCGCATTTCTGGCTGCCGAATGGACCCGCCGTCATCGGCATCACTGCGGGCGCATCGTGTCCGAACAATCTGATCGAAGAGACATTGATCCGCCTTTTTGAATTGCGCGGTATCTCGCGCCACGAGCTCGAGCTGGCCGCGTAACGACGACGACAGCCCCGTCTGTCATCCCGAGCGAATCGAGGGATCTCAAACTATGTCCTCGCTGCCAAGGTCGGGTTAAGAACAGAGATGTCTCGACTTCGCTCCACATGACAAAAGCTGGGCGCGCGGTTCCTGCCCGCCACACGAATAGGTTTGTATGGCGCGCGCAATCTGGAAAGGCAGCATCAGTTTCGGTCTGGTTAACATTCCGATCGCCCTGTATCCCGCCACGCGACGTGAGGAACTCAAGTTTCGTTTGCTGCGCAAGAGCGATTTGAGTCCGGTAAACTACAAGCGTGTCGCTGAAAAGGACGGCAAGGAGGTTTCCTGGGACCAAATCGTAAAGGGGTATGAGTATGAGAAGGGAAAATACGTCGTGCTCAAGGACGAGGATTTTGAGCGCGTTGATCTGGAGGCCACACAGACAGTGGACATTCAAGACTTCGTCGATCAGGAAGAGATCGATCCGATGTTTTTTTATAAGCCCTACTATTTGGAACCTCAGAAAGGCGGCGATAAAGCGTACACGCTTCTGCGCGATGCGTTAAAGGATAGCAACAAGGTCGGGATCGCCAAGGTGGTGATTAAGACGCGCCAATATCTCGCCGGGGTAAAACCGGAAGATGGCACGCTCGTTCTCGAGCTGATGCATTTCGCCGATGAACTTGCGGACCCGGAAAAGCTCCATGTCCCGAAAAAAACCGAGGTCGGCAAACGCGAGATGAACATGGCCAAATCGCTCATCGATAGCATGAGCTCAAAATGGAACCCGGAAAAGTACAAGGACGACTACCGGGAAGCGCTAATGGAAGTGATCGAGGAAAAAGTGGAAGCCGGCGGGAAAGAAATCGAAGAGAAACCGAAGAAAGCCCCCAAGCCGACGAAAGTAATCGATCTGGTTTCCGTATTGCAGAAGAGCTTGGAGCAAACCGGCGGAAAGAAAAAGGCGACTGGCAAATCGGGCAGGAAACAGAAGCAACCTGCAAAGAAAGCAGCGTGAGGTGGATCGGCTTCTCAGAAGACGATGGCGAAGAAAATCGCCGAAGGCGCGAATATGAGGCGGCGAAGCCGCATTGTTTAGCCAACATGTTAAGGACAACGCGTTTCATCGTTGATATCGTAACGGGCTTGACATAGCAGCTCCGCCTCGTTCAGCGTGAACGGCTATGAATTCTCTTAATCGATTTGCGGATCCCGTTTACTGTATTATGCGACTGATAGTCGGTCTTATGTTCGCATGTCACGGTGGTCAGAAGATGCTGGGCTTTCCTGGCGGCGGGCATGGTGGTGCCCAAGGACTAATGCTGATCGGTGGAATCATCGAGCTCGTTGGCGGGTTAATGATTGCGTTTGGGTTTCTCACGCGCCTCGCCGCGTTCGTCTCTGCAGGTGAAATGGCGGTTGCCTACTTCATGGTACACGCTGCGGGTAAAGCGATCGGTCATGCGCCAACTCCGACGGAGCAATTTTTTCCAATTCTAAACAAAGGCGAACTGGCCGTGGTTCTCTGCTGGCTGTTTTTATTCATGCTCTTTTATGGACCGGGACGCTGGAGCATCGACTCGGTTCTCTTCAAAGGTAAAGCTACTGCCTCGCCTGCGGCTTAAGTGGAGATCGCCACCTCTAAGGCGAAAAGATGAATGCGTTATGAAACAAAAATTTCTCCTGGCGCGTTTCTTTGTTGGAACGTTGTTTGCTTCGCTTATGTGCGACTCGGCCTGTAACGCAAGGGCGGAGGAAGTGAAAGATTTTGGTCGGGAACAGTTGAACAACTCACCGCGACACGGCGAATGGGTCGATATCAAATCGGGCGAGCGAACGATCAAGGCGTTTGTTGTTTATCCAGAGCGCAAGGACAAGTCGCCTGTCGTGCTTGTTGTTCACGAAATCTTTGGCGTAACCGATTGGGTCCGCAGTTTGTGCGACGAGCTTGCCGAGGCTGGCGTGATTGCAATCGTGCCTGATTTGCTCAGCGGCCAAAAATTCGAGGACGTAGATGGCGCGCGCAAAGCGATATCTGCACTGTCGAAAGAACAGGTGAAAGCGGATCTGGATGCAACGGCTGATTATGCCCTAACGAAGATTCCGTCGTGCAATGGCACACTGGCAATCTGCGGATTCTGCTGGGGCGGGGGAGTGGCGTTTGCGTACGCCAATGAAAACCCAAAACTAAAAGCCGCCTATTCTTTTTACGGCACCCCGCCCGATGAACCTTCCAAAGTCGCGAATATCGCGGGTCCCGTTTACGGCTTTTACGGCGAGAACGACGAGCGCGTGAACGCAACCATTCCCAAGGGCGAAGAGCTAATGAAAGCCGCCGGCAAGAAATATGAGCCCGTGATCTACAAAGGCGCCGGCCACGGTTTCATGCGACTAGGTGAGCCGTCCAATCCAGCAGTTCGCGAAGCTGATAAAAAAGCGCGCGACGAAGCCTGGGCGCGTTGGAAAACGCTGCTGAAGCAGCTGCCATAAGTCGATGGTAGGATTCTCCGCGGGCTATCGCTAGAAATTCGTCAGACGTGTGCCGACAAAATTTGTGGCGGGCCGCGATCCTCGTCACGTTCGCGGCTACACTGGTTCCGTGCTATGAAAATCCTTAAGTTTGGTGGTTCTTCGCTTGCCACAAGCGATTGCATCAGGGGTGTCTCCAGGATCGTTCTTCAGGAAGCGCGGCGGGGACCGCTCATCGTAGTGCTTTCCGCTTTTCAGGGCGTGACCAACCAGCTTCTCGATTGTGCGCGGCTGGCGGAAAAGAATGATCGACGCTACGACGCGGCGTGGAAAAAAATCGCCGGCCGCCACCGCTCGGCGGTCGACAGTCTGGTCGGTCGACGTCGAGGTATCCGAATCCGTGCGCAAGTCGATACGCTTCTCGGCGATTTGCATGACGCGCTTCACGGCGTCCAGCTCTTAGGTCACAGTCCACCACGTGCGCTCGATCTAATCGTGAGTTTCGGCGAACGGCTGTGCGCGCTAATCGTGGCGGCACATCTTGCGCGGGTTCATCCCGCCCGGTTTGTTGACGCGCGACAACTCGTAGTCACGGACAACCAGTTCACGAACGCGAACGTGATCTTTAGCAAAACGAATCGCGCGGTGCGACGATACTTTACAGACCTGTTCGAACTTCGCCGCCGCCGGCCAATACCTGTCGTGACCGGATTTATTGGATCGACGAGCGACGGCCAAACTACAACAATCGGGCGCAATGGATCCGATTACACGGCCGCCATTCTAGGCGCCGCCCTTGGCGCCTCCGTGATTGAGATCTGGACGGATGTCGACGGCGTCTTGAGCGCCGATCCGAAGGCGGTCGCCCCTGCGTTTGTTTTGCCGCGGATCACATACGAAGAAGCGATGGAGCTGTCGTATTTCGGCGCGAAGGTGCTTCACCCCGCCGCGATTGCTCCGGCCGTGGCCAGGCGAATTCCGCTTCTGATCAAGAATACGTTCCATCCAGAGGCGCCGGGTACGCTCATTTCAGGTGATCGCAGCGATGGCGATCAACTTGCGAAGGGGATCAGCTCAATTGCGGGACTGACGCTCCTCACCATTCGGGGCCTGAGCATGGTTGGAGTTCCCGGAATCGCCGAGCGATTATTTCGTGCGCTGGCATCTCGCGGCGTCAACGTCATCCTCATCTCCCAAGCCTCATCCGAGCACACGATTTGTTTCGCCGTCCGCGAGGCCGACACCGCTTTGGCGATTGCGGCTGTGCGTCACGAATTTCGGTTCGAATTCCAGAACCATTTGACATCGCTCGATGAAAAACCCAATCAAGCGATCGTCGCGGTCGTGGGCGATGAGATGAAAGGGCACCCCGGTGTCTCTGGCAAGGTGTTTGGAGCGCTTGGCCGGCATAACATTAATATCAGCGCGATTGCGCAGGGCGCGTCAGAGCGCAACATCTCTTGCGTCATTGACGTGGCGCAGCAAGCGCGTGCGCTGAACATCATCCATCAGGCCTTCTTCGAAGTCCGCAAACGCCTCGCGCTTGTCGTGATCGGCGTCGGAAATATTGGTAGAACGCTACTGCGACAACTGCACGAGCAGCGCGCGTATCTGCTTGCCCATGGATTCGATGTCACGGTGGTCGGCGTGGCCAATAGCAAGTGGTTTGCGCTCGACGGTAGCGGCATCAATCTCGCACGCTGGCGCGAGAGATTATCCGTTTCGCGAAGACGGATGGATCCCCAGGTCCTGGCAAGGGAAATCGCAAAACTCGAGTTGACCGACGCAGCGGTAGTTGATTGCACTGCCGCCGATTCAATCGTGAAGGCGTATCCCGATTTTGTCAGAGCGAATCTGCACATCATCACGCCGAACAAGCGCGCGAACGTGTTGCCGTGGCGACAATACGCGGCCCTCATGGAGCTTTTACGAAAGCGGCAGAAGTACTTTCTAGATGAAGCCAACGTTGGCGCGGGACTGCCTATCATGTCGACGTTGCGCGACCTGATCGCCAGCGGAGACGTGATCAGGAAGGTGGAAGGCATTTTCTCGGGCACGCTGAGCTATCTGTTCAATAGTTTTGATGGGAGCATGCTATTTAGCGCTCTCGTGCGAAAAGCTTATCAGGCGGGGCTGACTGAGCCGGATCCGCGCGATGATCTCTCCGGTCAGGACGTGGCCAGAAAGTTGCTTATTCTCGCGCGTCAAAGCGGATTGAAATTGGAAATCGCGGACGTCCATGTTGAGAGCCTGGTTCCTCGAAGTTTGGCGCTGAGGCCATTTTCGCACCGATTTTTCAGCTCATTAGCTAAGCACGATTGCGAAATGGCAGAACGATTGAAACGCGCGCAATCGCGCGGCGCAGTGCTGCGATACGTCGGCACGCTCGAAGGCGGTCGCGCGCGCGCCGGAATCAGAGAGTTCCCGCATGGTCATCCAATCGCTGCTACCAAGGGCAGCGACAACATTATCGCATTTACGACAAAGCGTTATTCGCGTACCCCCCTCGTTGTTCAGGGCCCGGGGGCCGGCGCGGATGTTACGGCGATGGGCGTTTTCTCCGATATCCTCAAGTTGCTCAATTACCTGCCGCACTAGGATTCGGAACTATTTCCTTACGCCTTCCAATTCATCGGCAAGCGGCTGCGCATCATACACCTTGCGCAGCGCTTCGATTATGGCAGCAGAATCAACCGAGACAGCACGCGCTTGAGTGTCTGTGTAAATGCAATCGAGCACCAAAGATTGAATGTTGCCATCGAAAATAATGCCCACGAATTCGTTTGCCCTGTTTACAACGGGGCTGCCGCTGTTGCCGCCAATGATGTCCGCGTCGGACACGAAATTGAAATGTGTCGCGAGATTCAAACTGGCTTTTTTGTCGACCCAACGCTTCGGCAGATCGAACGGCGGCCTGTTGTCGTGTTCGGCAGAACGCTGATATAAACCGGCGAAATCAGTAAAGGCCGGAATTTGTTTCCCGTCCTGTTCGTAGCCGCGCACGGTCCCATAGGAAAGGCGAAGGGTGAAGGTCGCATCCGGATAGCTACCCGTGCCTTCGATCGCAAAACGTGCTTTGGCGATTTCCGAATACGCTTGTTTTTTGATTTCATCTTGCGCATCGTGGATCTTCTTCGCTTCTCTCGCTGGGCCGTCCAAAAGACGCGCGACAT
>Ga0209267_1000268_pt1 | contig 38831 bp, 34 predicted proteins | sample GraSoiAngelo_137_FD_185894 | JGI IMG/M metagenome (GOLD analysis project Ga0209267, IMG submission 185894) | Grasslands soil microbial communities from the Angelo Coastal Reserve, California, USA - 14_0929_09_30cm (SPAdes) (version 2) | ecosystem: Environmental > Terrestrial > Soil > Grasslands ... | reverse complement strand
CCGCCGTTTTTGAGACCAGATCCGAGTATTTGGGATCGCGATGCAGAAGAACCAGGCTCGCAGCAATCAGCAGCGCTGTGCGGCTAGCTTGATCGTTTTGCACGCAAGACGCGCCGACCGTTTGCTACTCGCGAACGCTGACCTTCTTCGGATCCGTCGCTTTAGCTTCGGCGGTGAGGAATTCGCGGACGTGATTCAATTCATCTCGTGAGCTGGCAGCTTTTGTGGTTTGTGCCGCCAGCTTTGCGTAATAACGGCTTGCACTTTCCTTGTCGCCGTTTTGTTCGGCGGCGCGCGCGGCTCCATATAGACCTCTGAATCGTCCCGGATAGATCTTGAGTGCTGCTTCAAATTCCCGTTGTGCTTCCTTTGATTGACCCCCTTCGAGCAGGAGACTGCCAAGTTGTTCGCGAATCGGAACAAATGCACCGGGCGAAACCGGATGCTTGCCCAGAATGTCTTCGGCGTCCGCAGCGCGGCGCAGCATCTCAATCGCTTCGCTTTTCTTGCCTTCGCTTGCGGCTACCCAGGCGGAAGCCGCTTGCATCTGCAGATCGAGATGGTTCTTAAAATAATCAAACTTGGGATCCTTCGTCGCATCGCGTAGTTGCTGCATCCGGGCGATTGCCTTACGCGCACCATCGAGATCGCCTGTGTGCGCGCGTCCGAGCGCGTGACCGTATTCGATCAAGGCTTCCATGAATGGGAACGAGGACCAGTGTGGGAGGTTTGGAACGGTCAATGTTGCCGCCGATGCCCAATCGTTCCGCTCGAATGCGTAACGTGTCGGAATGGCTGCTAAAGCGTAGGCCGCGCTGAATTCCAACTCGGGATTTGTCTTACGCACTTTGGCAGCAAGATCGACAATCTTCTTCGCCTCAGTGTCCCGGGCCTCCTGCAAATACGAATAGGCCATATAGTCGAGCGCGTGTAACTCCTCGGCTTCGGTGGCATCGCGATGACGCATGGCCGCATACGCGCGCGACGCCTCGGCTGAAGCTCCGTTCGCAGCGATCGATTCATCCCACATACCCAAACGCGTAAAGATGTGCGATGGCATGTGCAACGCATGAGGTACCCATGGCGCGATGGAAGCATAACTCTGCGCGGCGGCTAATCCGCGTTGGGCGAGTGCGGGATAATCATAGCAATGGATCAGGTAATGAACGACACCTGGATGATTTGGGTTTTGTTTCCACAGCTTTTCAAGAAGGGCGGCTGCCTCGAGCTGTTTCGATAAAGTCGTGTCATTAGGCATGGCATAACCTGCGGCCAGGACCGCGAAGGCGTAGAAGGCTTGGACTTCGAACTCGTCCGGATACTTGTCGCGCAGCTGATGCATCGCTTTTTCGTAAGCGATCACACGATCGCGTGGTCCAACTGGTCCATGACACGATTGTCCAATCGCGCCTGCGTTCGAACTCTCCCGCGTATTGTAATAAACGTTGAGTGCCGTTATGAATCCTCGCTCTCGATCCGTTCCGGCGTTCAATGCCATTGCTTTTTCAATAGCCGCTTTGCCGGCGCTCATCTCGTCAGGCCTCGGCGGCGTCCAAATCGGATGCCACCATGTCATGGCGATTCCCCATTGAGCCATCGCGCATTTGGGGTCGCGCTCGGCGACTGAGGCGAAAACCCGTCGCGCCTCTTCGTAGAAAAATGAATGCAGCAACGCTACGCCACGGGAGAATTCAGATTGGACAGACGGCGTGCACGATATCGGGAACTCCACTTTCCCGGCGGCGCGCAAATCACCCGGTTCGGGGACCGTTGCGCATTCGACGTGACGTAACGTGAGACTACTGGCTAGTCCAATGAGAAGAAGTACGCGAGGGGAAAAGGAACGCACCATTTTCGAGGCTACACACCTATGGCTACGCCGCAAACTCGAAAATGATCTTGCCGCTACGCTGGCCGCGCGCTGCGTGCGCAACCGCCGTTTTCGCCTCGCTTAACGGATAGGCTTTCTCCACTTTCGTTTGTAGCAGACCGCGTTGCGCCATCTCGAACAAATGTTGAAACGCTTCCATTCGTTGAGCCGGAGTCGCGTTGTCGTACCATTTGTTGATCCAAATGCCGCGAAAGCGGAGGTCTTTGAAAATGAGCAGGCCGTTAGGGATTTTCAGCGGCTGCAAACTCATCGCTCCGTAAGTCACCAGCGTTGATCCGGGCGCAAGGCAATTTGCCAGACGTAACGCGCTTTCGCCACCGACTGCGTTCAATCCCAGACGAACGGGCGGGCCGCCAATCGCATCTTCCACTTCGCGGCGAAGATTTTCGCTATCGACCAGGACAACATCGCCGCCCTCTGCCCGCAGTTCGCTGATTAATTCCGAGCGTCGCACGACGTTTACGGTTTTGTAACCCAGTTCGTGCGCGATTTGAATGACCGCGCGCCCTGCAGCCGAATTCGCAGCGTTCTGAATCAGCCAATCGCCGCGTGCAAGGTCGACATAATCATGCAGCAAACGCCACGCCGTCATCGGATTGATTTTCAGCATGGCTGCATGCACAGGCTTGATCCCCGCGGGAACGACGACCAATTCATCGGCTTTTACTGCAACGGCGTCGCGCCATGTGCCAATGTTGTGCGGCAAAATCACTAATGCGCCCACTGCGACATTGGTGACACCACGGTCCACCTCAGCAACGATTCCTGCGCCTTCGAAGCCGGGCGTTGCCGGCAGCTGCGCTCGCACCGGATATTTTCCTTCGATCTGATTTAAGTCGGCCGGATTAATCGGCACTGCGCGCATTTTCACGATAACTTCGCCAGCGCTTGGCGTCGGCCATGGTTGTGATTCGACCTGCAACACGTCCGCTGGATTTCCGTGCGTTTCGTACACGGCTGCGTTTATAGTTTCCATGATGTCCCGGCATCCTCACGCCTCCGCAAACAATCTGCAAACGCGGCGGCCGCCTGGCGGGATGACCTCGTCTGCCTGGCAGACGAGTGCGCGAGTTGCGCTCTTTGGCATGATCGTGAATTCAATTTTCGCGGTCGCAAAGATTCTCGGTGGCGTGTTCGGTCACGCCTATGTCCTCATTGCCGATGGCATTGAATCCGGGCTCGATATCGCGGGCTCGTTTGTTATCTGGAGCGGGCTTAAAGTTGCGGCGCGCCCACCTGACGCTTCCCATCCGTATGGGCACGGGAAAGCGGAGCCGCTTGCAGCCGCGATTGTTTCAGTTGGAGTGCTGGCCGCAGCGGTGGGTCTGGCCGTTCAAAGCGTGCGCGAAATTTTTCTGCCGCATCACGCGCCAGCGCCGTTCACGCTCGGGATATTGATCGTGGTGATTGTGATAAAAGAAGCTTTGTTTCGTTATGCCAACCGGATTGGCCGCGACGTGGAGAGTACAGCCGTGCAAACCGATGCTTGGCACCATCGCAGCGACGCACTCACATCCGCCGCTGCATTCATTGGGATTTCAGTAGCTTTGATCGGTGGTAAGCGTTGGCAGAGCGCCGACGATTGGGCAGCTATTTTCGCCTGCGCGGTCATTGCGGCAAATGGCATCAGGCTTTTGCGCCCCGCATTTTACGAAATCATGGACACCGCACCGCGAAAAATCGTCAAGTCTGTTTGCTCAGTTGCCAGCGCGGTCCCCGGGGTGATCGAAGTTGAAAAATGCCGCGCGCGCAAAATGGGTTTGGATTTTTATGTCGATCTGCACGTTGGAGTGGATGGCAATATTTCCGTGCACGAAGGCCATGAGATTGCGCATCGCGTAAAAAACGCAATCCAGCAAAACGACTCGCGCGTTGCCGACGTGCTCGTTCACATCGAGCCAGCGCAGGAACGTGTCGGAACCTGATTTGGTAAAGCGGCAGAACGCTGCCGCACTCCATAACGGGGCCGTGATGGAGAGCGTATATTTGTCGCTTGCGTTTTGGAGTGCGGTGGTGCTCCGCCGCTTTTGGTGATCACTCAACGAAGGGACGCTAGGATGCCGATTCTTCGATTGGCAGTTTGCGCACGACATCGACAAGTGCATCCGCCAGAATCTTTCTCGCGCGTGCAATTCTTCGAGCGAAATGAATCAGACGTGGGATGTGATGTGGATGCCCAAAAAAGTGCGTCGCTAGTTTCAGCACATGCGTTTGCTGTCGTTCGATGTCGAAAAGGACATCCGTTGGAGCTGGGAAGAGTTCCTTCGGTGTGTCGCTGATTACACGAAGCGAAAGCACCGGAATCGCGTGAGCGGCGCAGGCGCGCGCGATGAATTCCGTCTCCATGTCCACTGCCACCGCTCCCGATGTGAGCGCAAGTTTGTTTCGTTCCTCACTGGAATCGATTAACGCAGGTACGGTTAGAAGATCAGCAATATGAATCGGCAGGGTTGAAAGGGAGAAATTTTCCTCCAATCGAAGCGTCGAGAAATTTTTCGCGAGCAACAGATCGCCAAGTTGCAGTTCATCGTTGAGCGCTCCTGCAAAGCCGGCACTGATCAAATAGTCGAAATTCTGATCATGATCGCCAGGGCGGATCCGTCCTGTAGCGGACAGAAATTTTCCAACGCGCTGTCGGCAGACTCTTTCTCCAACGCCGGTATGAAGAACTTCAATCGTCCGATCGTCGATCTTGCCGCGAACTGTTCTGACACCATTGCGATCAGCTCGGGATTTATTGGTCAGCGAGCGGAGGAATTCCCGGCTTTCTGCCGGCAAAGCAAATGTAACCGCAATCATGAGTTCACTTTGACGTTCTGTTTGTCATGTTAAGCGAAGCGAAACATCTCTGACTATTGGCTTCGTGACTGGGAACCGAGAAATATCTGAGATTCTTCGCTTCGCTCAGAATGACAAGCTGACGTCCAAAACGGTCAATCAGACCTTTGTATTTGCTCGACAATTTGGACAACGAAACTCTTCTTCTCTGCTGTAGCAGCTGTTGTGGCCGGGGTTGTTGAGGTGGGCGCCGATTTCCCGGCAATCGACGAAACCGCCGCGCGAAATTCCGCCTCGCGATTTGACGGAACATCGACAAGAACGCTGAGCCGGCCCTGGTTCGGAAGACCTTTTGCAGCGGAACCGCCGAATCGCGAGGCAATGGTGACTACTTGATCGGCAACTATCTCCAGTCTCCCAGTTGGCGCTGGAACCGTAATTTCACCCACACCGAGCAGCGCAGGCGTGAACGTCGCCGCGGCGTGCTCCAAAGAATTCGCGATCTGGTCCCGCATTTGCTTTTCAAGCAACGCCCGGTTTGGGTTCTTTGTTTCGTGCCTGGCGATTAACCAAAGACCGATCGCGACGTTGACAGCCATGAGAACGATAAACGCTGCACCTACTCGAAGCGCCATCTTACGGCCTTGCTCCGTCACATCGGGCCGTGCTGCCAACAGGACTTCGCGAGAATCGCCGCGCATTCCCGCATGAATCTGTCGGGCCACCGCCAGCTCGCGTTGCAATTGCTTGTCCAACATCAGTCGCTCCTCCAGCGCGGCGCGCTCTGCTGCGGGCAGCCTGTCGTCAAGATAATCAAAAAGCTTGTCTGGATTCATTATTCAGAAACGTGGAAAGCGTCATACCATAGGTTTCTGCACGCAACGATGAAGTCGAAGATCGGTGCGGAATGTGATATTTGCTCTCTCAGAAGGTGGCACTACAATCGTTTTGGTGGCCGAAAACGATCAGAAAGAGGTGCGGCGCCCTGGTCGGATTTGGCATCGTGTTTTGGTCGGCCTCGCTGTGTGCGCGGCGTTCTTGGTCATTTTTCATCGCCCTATTCTGTTGGCAATCGGACGGCAGATCGTACTGCGGTACGCTACGCGCGAAAATTTAAAGATCGATTTTCGCCTGGAAGGCAATCCTTTTGGTCATCTGACAGTACGAAACCTTCGCGCCATACCGACCGGAGCATCCGGGATCGAATCGATCGACATCGACTACCTATATGTTGACTACAGTTTGGTCGGACTCGCGCGACATGGACTGTCGCGTTGTTTGGACAATGTGGAAGCGCGTTCGGCGCAGGTTGTCTTCAATCCTGCGAAAGCGCCGCTGCGCAAACCGCATCCGAAACAAAAGCTGAAATTACCTTCGCTATTTCCCGAGCGGATTCGACTGGTGGATGCAACGATTGTTGTGAGAAATGAGCCTAACGACTTTTATGTTGAACATCTCGACCTCGATCTGAACCCGCGCAGGCCTGGCGAAGTGCGGATCGGAGAATTGCAGCTTCCTTCCGGGGATAGCTGGTCCAGAATTTCGGGGCAAGCATCGTATGGGAACAAGAATCTTGTTCTGCGTGATCTGGTTCTGAGCGACCAGGAAAAGATTCGTTACTTAAACATTGATGCATCGCGCATCGACACGAAAGCGCTGGGACTCAAACTCGACTGCGCAATTGGGGGCGGGCAATTATCCGCGTCAGCTGGACTGATCGAAACGGCATCGTCATTGAACGCGAAAATAAACGTCACCGGGCAGAAAATTGATGCGAAGTCGGTAAACAAATTCTTGTTTTTGCCGGAGGGCGGTCTTTCCGGTGAAATTGAGCGGCTCGCGCTTGATGCGACCGGTACAATCGAACTCCCGAGCACGTGGACCGGGACCATGTCAGTGCAGATCAGCAACGTCGATCGGCCAGAGATTCATTTCGATAGCGGCGTTGTTGAAGTTTCGGCGGAACGGGGCAGAGCGACCTTGCGGTCAGCCGACATTGTCCAAGACAAGAACGAGTTTCACCTTCGTGGGACAATGGAATTGCCTGCGGTTATCGAAGATTTCGGCCGAACTCCGACGACTGTGGAAATTGCGGGGACTGCGCCTGACCTTCAACGATTAACGACAGGAACACCTTTGACTGGCTCGGCTGAGTTTACCGGCAAGATTGACATTGTTAATGCGAAGATAGAGGCAACTCTTGGTGTGACAGGGAGCTCAGTCGGGTTTCCGGGTGGAACGATTGAGAAGCTGAACTCGACGCTGCGCGCGTCCAAGGGCATTGCGCCGCGTAACCAGAAGCCGGGGTCGACGACCCCGGCTACAGTAAAGAGACCGTGGTTCGCGGATCTTCGCACTGCAATGGAGTTTGATTTGGCCGGCATACGTTATCGCGATCACATCATTGATTCGGTGCAAGGATCTCTAAACGGAAGCGATGATATTCTCGGACTTGACCGATTGAGTCTGCGGCGAAATCAGAACGAGCTAAATGTTCGCGGACGCTACAAGCTTCCGGCGGAAGTTGGCAAAGCTTCGTCGCAGCCCGCAGAGCTCGATGTTGCGCTTAACGCGCCCGAAGTCGGGGACTTTTGGGTTCCAGATTCGCCTAACAAATTGAGTGGACCATTGCAACTGACGGCGCAAATAGAATGGAAACAACAAACAGCCACCGGACAGGTGTCGATTTCGGGATCAAACCTCAAAATGCGGGACTTGGTTTTCCACGAGCTCAACACGCAATGTTCGATTTCTAATAGCGTCCTGTATCTAAACGATTGCAGGGCGAGTTTGAACGATTCGGATTTTTTTAACGCGACCGGAAGGCTGAATTTGCGGCAGCCTTATCAATACAACGGCAAGATTTCCGCGAGCGTGATGAACTTATCGACGCTTCAGCCTCTGGTTCGGAGTTTTGGAAATCAAAGTGAACTGGCAGGCTCCGTCACACTTGACTGGCAAGGCGAGGGTCAAGGAATGACCCCGAAAGCCTTCGGGGTCGCTCCTTGGAAGAATTCAGGCAAACTGAAGTTCGTCCTGGAGAAGGGACGCTATGGAAATGCGCAATCGCTCCGGGCAAATATCGATGCCTCCTATTCGCCCGAAGGCCTTGATGTGCCGATCATCTTTTTTGCCAGCGGCAGCACGGATTTTCAGGCAGTCGCGCAGGCAAAAGGTGAGACACTCGAGATAACCAGGATTCAACTCGATCAAGGGCAGGCGAGGTTCGCGTCAGGTTACGTTTCTTTTCCGCTTGTGTGGAGAAATCTTGGGACGAACGCCGCGGCCATTCCGTCGTCTGGCAAAGTGTTCGCCACAATTCAGTCGGAAAACCTCGATCTCAAAAAATTGTTCAGCGATCTCGGGATCAAAGCGGGGACATCTGGTACACTGAACGCGAGGCTCGACGCGGATGGGACAATCGGAGACTTGAACGCGAGTCTCAGCCTGCAGATGCGGGATTTGCGAAATGATCGCTGGCCGAAAATGGAGCCGGCAACTTTTGAGTTGAGCGCACAGGCTGTGCACGATCGCCTGACAGTTTTAGGCAAACTGCAACAAGCGCGAATTCAGCCGCTCGAATTAAATGCGAACATGCCTTTTGATATTCCGAAAATTGCTCGCGCCCGGAAATTGCCAGACGAAACACCCATCACAGCAAAAGCACGTCTCCCTCGCACCTCGATGAATTTTGTTCGACAATTTATTCCGGCACTCGAGCAACTTGATGGCAATCTTGGATTGGATGTTGATCTGAGTGGAACGATCGGCAAACCGGTCTTTAGCGGGGCAGGCGACATGACAGTGAACGTTGCGCGTTTTACGAACGCGACTCTTCCGGCGTTAACGAATTTTAGTGCGCGCTTAAGCTTTGCACAGAACGCCATTAGCCTGGAACGATTCGGAGGTGATCTAGCCGGCGGCCCTTTTACCATGAGTGGCCGCCTCAATTTTCCAAAGCTGACTGAACCGACTCTGGATTTACAATTGAAAGCCAACAGTGTGTTGGTTGCGCGAAACGATACTTTGACCGCTCGCGCGGACGCCGACGTAGCGGTGACCGGCCCATTCGCGACCGCAACAGTCAGTGGCAACGTCGCAATGACAAACAGTCATATCTTGAAAAACATCGATCTCATTCCGATCGGCCTGCCAGGAAGGCCCGCGCCGGAGCCGCCATCAGAGCGCCCGCAAATTTCTTTTCCGGACCCGCCACTCCGCGATTGGAAATTCGATGTCGCAATTAAAACAAAAGATCCTGTGTTGATTCGCGGGAACCTGGCGACCGGCGGTGCGATCGCTGACATAAAACTTACGGGAACAGGTCTCCATCCAGAATTGCAAGGAGCGGTGCGTCTGGAAAATGTAGAAGCGACGCTGCCATTCAGCCGGCTGGAGGTTTCGCAGGGTTTTCTTTATTTTGATCCGAGCGATTCAATGAACCCGAGGCTGGAGCTGCATGGCACCTCGGTGATCCGCGATTACACGGTGCGCGTTTATGTTTATGGGACCATGCTGGCGCCAGAAGCCATTTTCACGAGCGAACCGCCACTGCCTCAGGAGGAAATTATTTCCTTGATCGCCACCGGCGTTACCAGGCAAGAGTTGTCCGGCCGCGGCAACGTTCTGGCCGGCCGGGCCGCCATGTTACTGGTGCAACAGCTTTACCGGAAAGTTTTCAAAAAAGGCGAGCCGACTCAGAGCAACGAATTCTTTAATCGTCTCGATTTGGACGTGGGCGCGGTCGATCCTCGAACCGGCCGCCAACAGGTTAGTGCCAGATTCAAAATAAGTGATCAGTTTGTACTCGTTGGCGATGTCGGCGTCGGCGGCGATTATCGCGGGATGCTTAAGTATCTGATTCGTTTTCGGTAAGCTTCTAACATGCGACACGGGGTCCTTTTCTTTCTCGGAAGTGTGGCCCTTGCAATTGAAGCCGCGGCGCAAACCGCGGTCGACGTCACACGGCCCGAAGAACGGCAAAAAGCGCAGCAGGCCGTTGTGAAAGAACAGGAAAAGCGTGCGAAGCACGCGAGCATCATTGAATTTCGCGGTGGGCAAGCCTTCAAGGAAAAGGAACTGCGCACCGCTCTGAAGGAGGAAATCACCACCATCGAAGACTTCGGGCTGAGTCCGGCGCGCGGCGACGATCTCGCCTTTTTTCTCGAAGTCTTCTACCGCAAGCATGGCTACGCAGACGTGAACGTGCACTACACGATTGAATCGGAGAACAGGTTGCGCCTCGATATCACAGAAGGTCCCCGTTACACACTCAGGACGATCGTTTTCGATGGGAATGTGCGGGAGCCAAGCGACAAACTCTTTGAGTACGCCGTTGGCCCCACGCGGGAGCGGTATTCAAGGACCGAGAAAAAGTTGCCTTTCGTTGCCGCTGACATGCAGGAAGGAGCGGATCTGGTGCATCGTTTCTATCTCTCCGACGGTTTTTTGGATGCAGTGGTCGATGTGCCACGTTTCACGTTTCACCGGGAGAGCAGTGAAGTGGACGTAGTCATCCCAGTCCACGAGGGGCGTCAATCCTTCTTCGGCAGCATTTCATTTAACGGGCGCACGATTTACGGCGCTGAAACGCTGCGAGGACAGATGCTCGACCTGTTGCACCGGCCCTACACGGATGCGCGAGTCGAAGACATTCCACGGCGTCTGCAGGCGTATTACAAGACACGTGGTTATTACGACGTGAAGGTCGTCGCCAGCGGCGTGCCGGAGGACGCAGTCAATGGCAGGGTGCCTGTGGACATCACAATTTCGCCAGGGCCGGTTTACTACTTCGACGGAGTCACAGTCAGCGGACTCGATCGGCTGCGTCCGAGTTATGTCGTCAAACGTTTCACCAAGCTGGAGGGAAAGGCCTATAGCCCGGAAGCGCTCGACGAGCGATTTCGCACGCTCATGCGCACCGGGCTTTTTAATGTTCTTCAAATCAAGCCAGTCCCTGTGGATGGACATCTTCTGCGTCTGGATATTTCCGCCGAGGAAGCCAAGAGCAAGGAATTCGGTTTTTTGATCGGCTACGGCACATTCGAGGGCGCCATTGGCGGCGTGCAATGGCGCGATCGCGATCTTTTCGGCTATGGCCGGCCGCTCACAGCATCGGTCGAAGTCTCACAACGCAGCTACAAGGGCGAAATCCTGTATGAAGATCCGTTCTTCTTCGATACGGATTTTTTCTTCAGAGCCCGGCTTGCCGCGTTCACTTTCGCTTACGATGGCTACACGAAATTCGAATTGGGCGGGCGATTCGAGCTCAATCGTAAAATTACGAAATACGACGAAGTCGGTCTGACCGTCGCCGTGCGTCATGTGAAAATCACCGACTCCGAGATTAAACCGGAATTTCTCCTCGGGTCGTCGACGAATTATCAGGTCAACTCGATCGGACTTACCAATACTTTGGATACGCGGCAAAGCCCGTATGTGAACCCGCGCGGGTTTCTGATCAAAAACACGCTGGATCTGGCATCGAACGCTTTTGGAAGCGACATTGAATTTATCCGGGGCACGATGAGCGCATCCTACTACCTGCCATTTTCGCCGAAGGTGACCACGCCTGGCGTGACGGAAGATCAAGGAGGCACTCCATTGCAGCACTGGTTCCAACAGTCCTCACTGGCATTCGGCGCGCGAGCCGGCATTATTCATTCACTCACCGGAAGCGGCTCGGATGAAGCAACTGCGATTCCGATAGACGAACGTTTCTTCAACGGCGGCGCCGATACGGTCCGGAGTTTCGGCGAACGCGATCTAGGTCCGCACGATAATCATGGGCATCCTGTCGGCGGTGAATTCTTCACCGTGTTTAATGTCGAATACACCTTCCCAATTCTTGGGGAATTGCAGGGAGCAATCTTCACCGATGCGGGCAATCTTTTGCCGACGTCGGAGGACATCGGTCTAAACGATATGCGTTATGCCGTAGGTGCGGGCTTGCGTTACAAGCTGCCGGTCGGCCCCATTCGTCTCGACTACGGCGTCAATCCTGATCCTCGTCCCTTCGAGGATTTTGGTGCGTTTCATTTCAGCTTTGGTTTTGCGTTTTAGCAGAGAACCCACGAATCACACGAATGACGCGAATGGACTCCTCACAATGCGGATGCCCTGCGAAATTCTGTAATTAGTGTGATTCGCGTGATTCGCGGGCTAATGATTCCTAGCGAATGAATCCAAAACAGAATCTTGGCGATACTTCACCTGATGAATTCCGTAGACAGCTACACGAATTGGCGGATTGGATCGCGGATTTCCGGCAAAATTTAGGGTCGCTGCCCGTTGCGCCTAACGACAAGCCGGGCGCGATTCTGGCTGCGCTTCCCGCCGAGCCGCCCGAAGAAGGCGAACCGTTCGAGAAAATTCTCGGTGACATCGATCAGGACATCGTTCCCGGGATGGTGCACTGGAGTCATCCGATGTTTCTTGGTTATTTTGGCTGGACGACGACCGCCCCTGCAATCCTCGGCGAAATCATCACCGCGCCGCTCAATGTGAATGCGATGACGTGGCGCACATGTCCCGCTGCGACCGAACTGGAGACGTTGATAGTCGATTGGATCCGGCAGTGGATGCATTTGCCGCAGGAGTTTGGTGGCGTCGTGTATGACACTGCATCCGTAGGCGTGATGCATGCGCTTGCTGTGGCGCGCGAGGAGGCTGCGCCATCGGTTCGGAAGCACGGGTTAGTGGGTGCCGGCGCGCCAGTGTTCCGCATTTACGCTTCTGAACAAGCGCATAGCTCGGCAGAAAAAGCGGCGATTGCGCTCGGCTTGGGCGAAGAAAACGTGCAGCGCGTTCCCACCGACTCGCACTTTCGTATGAATCTTGGCGCAATGCGCGAAATGATCGCTCGCGACGTTGCCTCCCGCGGCCGCGGGATCAGACCAATGGCTGTCATCGCGACAGTCGGCACAACTTCAACCGCAAGCGTTGATCCCGTTCCCGAGATCGCAACCATTTGCCGCGAAAATAAATTGTGGCTTCACATTGACGGCGCTTACGGCGCCGGCTTCGCCATTCTGCCAGAGAAAAAGTCGCTGACTGACGGTTGGAGTGAAGCGGATTCCATCGTTGTGAACCCGCACAAAAGTCTTTTTGTCCCGCTGGATTTCAGCGTCCTCTACGTGCGTAACCTCGAGAGGCTGCGGCGCGTCTTCACTCTTGTGCCGGAATATTTGCGCGGCGACACGGTCGAAGCCCAGAAAAATTACATGGATTACGGCATCCAGCTCGGCCGCAGGTTTCGCGCGCTGAAAGCGTGGGTGATTTTTCGCAGTTTTGGCCGCGAAGGAATGGCCGCACGTCTTCGCGAATTTGTCCGATTGGCCAATCTTTTCGCCGATTGGATCAACAGCGACAATGGCTTCGAGCTGGTCGCGCCGGTCAGCATGGGTGTGGTTTGTTTTCGGTACATTGGCAGCGATCCTGTATTTGCGGGAAGCCATCCGTCCCCTTCGGCGTGCCCGGCGGTCGCGCCCTACCTCACGGGTCGGCCTAACGAATCTGATCTCGATGCCCTAAACAGCGAAATCGTGGAGAGAATCAATGCAAGTGGTCGCGCTTATCTAACGCAAACGAAATTGCACGGCCGAACGGTGATGCGAATTGGTCTGGGTAACGTGCTCACGACGGAGAAACATTTGGGGGAGGCGTGGGAGATAATTCAGGAGACAGCGAAACAGTTATGACGGCGAAAGAGTTATAATCGTCCGCGTGCGATCAAAAGCGGCAGAGCACTGCCGCACTCCAAAACGTGGCCGTCATCTGTCGCGCATATTACGTGCTTGCGTCTTGGAGCGCACCAGCGCTCCGGCGCTTTGGATTTTCATCCTTTTCAACTTGGGCGCGCAACAGTTTGAGATTGTGATTTTTGAGACATTTGCGGCTGAGGACAGCCGCCTCTACAATTTGTTCCGTTATGATGAAGTTACTGCGCAAGCACCGGGACTGGCTGATGATCGTGATCGCGATTCTGGCTATCCCGTTCATTTTCTATTTCGTGCAGCGGCCGGATTACGGCGCGATGCGCTCGGATAAATTTGCTCGCATTTATGATCGGAATGTTTCGATGTTGGAGGCGCAGCAGACGGTGCGACTACTCACTCTGGCGCAGGCACTCGGCATGTCCGATTTTGTGCAGACCCTGACGGCAGGGGCCGGCCAGAACCCGAATCAGACTGCTGTCCAATTCGTCGTCAACCTGCTGGTCCTTCGGCACGAAGCCGCTCGGCTCGGGATTCGTCCAGGTTACTCTGAAATTGCCGAAGTCGTGCGCACGTTACCGGCATTTCAAGGCGATTCGGGATTCGACATGAAAAAGTTCACTGATTTCGCACAGAATGCCTTGGCACCGATGGGTCTTGCCGAAGAGCATGTCGAGCAACTGGTTCGCGACCAGCTGTCGTTGAATCAGATCAAACAGCTTTTAGCCGCTGGTGTTACAGTCCCGAAAGGTGAACTCGATGAAAATTTTGAGCGTGGTCACGATACGTTATTTGTGACCATTGTTCGATTTCAATCCGCTGATTTGAGTAAGGACATCCAAGTTGGCGATGAGGAAGTGCAGAAGCATTATGACGCCCATAAGGCCGAGCTTAAGACTGATGAAAAACGCAAGGTCGAGTATGTCAGCCTCGCGCTCACCGATGAGGAGAAGAAATTAACCGGAAAAGAGCGCATCGAGGCTTTGCAAAAGCTTTCCGACCGCGCGACTGATTTTACGCAGGCGCTGTTAGAGAAAGGGGCGGATTTCAGCCACGCCGCTGAGAAACTTAAGTTGCCGGTACATGAGACGGGCGAATTTACCAAAGCAGAGCCTGATCCACAGTTGAAAGTCGACGCGCAACTTGGCGATGCGGCTTTCAAGCTTTCAGCGCAGGAGCCGAACAGCGATCCGATTCAGGTGGCGGATGGATTTTATATTTTGCATCTTGCAGGAATTACCGAAGCGCGTCCGCTTACACTCGAAGAAGCGAAGCCGAAAATTGTGGAGACAATCAAGAAGTCGAAAGGGCGCGAGCTGATGTCGACGAAAGCAGCAGAGGCCGTTCAACAATTACGCGAAGCGAAGCAGTCCGGGCAACCACTTGAAGCAGCGATTCAAAAATCTGGAGCGAAAGCCGAGAAAGTCCCGCCGTTTTCACTGCTCGAAGAGGAGAAACCAAAATCGCAAGACAAAGAACCGAAGAAGAACGAACCGGCTGATCTTCCCGCCATCAAACAGGCGGTGGCGTTTCTGAATCCGGGTGAGACCAGTGATTTTTTCCCAGCTGGTGAAAATGGATTTATCGCCGTTCTGGAAAAGCGGGAGCCATTAGCCGACGCGAACGCTGCTGAGAAGAAGGCGGCGTACGAGAAAAGGCTTCTCGATAACAAACGGCGAATTGTTTTTATGGAGTGGCTGCGCGACCGCGGGCAAGCCGCGGGCCTGCAATTCCAGAAAGGCTAAGCTAGCCGAGTTAACCACGAATTGACACGAATGCCTGAATGCGGCTGGCGGATCGATTGCCTTGCGATGATCCGATGAGTGGCACTGTCATGTTGAGCCCTTCGGCTTCGCTCAGGACAGGCTCCGCGAAACATCTCTGATTCTACCTGTGTCGCGGTTTCGAAATGGGTCTGAGATTCTTCTCCCGCGACTGCGCGCTCAGAATGACATTACAAGAAGACTCCTATTATTAGTGTTAATTCGTGGTTTCTTCTTCGAGGATGGAACAAACGCCCGACGAAATTTTTGACGATGCCAACGGCGATCTGGCCGTCGGCGACTTAGACAGCGCGGTGGAAAAGTACAGGCGCTGCGTGCAGATAGCGCCGGATTTTTTCGACGGCTGGCACGCGCTTGGCATGGCACTAATGAAACTCGGGCGTTTTAATGAAGCGATCGAAGCTGGGAAAAAAGCGGTCGAGCTTCGGCCCAATGATCAGATCGGCTGGACAAGTCTTTCGCTGTTTTACAATCGCGCCGGCAACATCAAAGAGGCCGAAGCAGCCGGCGCGAAATCAAAGATTTTAGGTTGGGGCGGGAAGGTCGCCAAGGAGTGAGAAGTGATTGGTGAAAGGTGAGAAGTGGCACCGAGCTCTCACTTCTCACCTTTCACATCTCACATCTCACCAGATGTTGACTCGCTTATCTGCCGGTCGCATCATCGGACAGTTGTCTGGCAAATTAAACGCCCTAGCGAATTCTGGCAGGTTCGAGATCGGGCCGTTGCATCGGTAATGGGTTGGTGAATGCGGATCGGTGTTCAGGCGCAGTTGCAAGTCATCTTCGCGCTGATTCGCTCGCCATACCTGGGCCCAACCGAGAAAGAAGCGTTGTTCTGGCGTGAACCCGTCGATCTTTTGTTCGCGCGCCTGTGGGTTCTTATCGAGCGCTTTTTGCAATGCAGCATAAGCGAGCTTGATGCCACCAATATCTGCGATGTTTTCGCCTTGCGTCAGTTCGCCGTTAATGTGCTTTCCTGGCAGCGGTTGATACTCCGAATATTGATCAACAACCGCTTTGCGGCGCCTGTCATATTCCTCCGCTGATTGCTTCGACCACCAGTCGCGCAAATTTCCGACTTCATCGAATTGTCGGCCTTGATCGTCAAATCCGTGCGTCATTTCGTGTCCGATTACCGCGCCCATCCCGCCGTAATTAACGGGGTCATCGGCTTTCGGATCGAAGAACGGCGGTTGCAAAATGCCCGCTGGGAAAACGATCTCGTTCATCATTGGGTTGTAATAGGCATTCACTGTTGGCGGCGTCATTCCCCATTCGCTTCGATCGACCGGTTTGCCGATTTTTTTGAGCTCGCGATTTACTTCGAAATTCGCGGCTCGCATGGCGTTCGAGGCATATGAGCTTCTGTCGATCTTGAGCAGCGAGTAATCGCGCCATTTATCCGGATAACCGATCTTGACGTTCATGGCCGCGAGTTTTTTGAGCGCTTGCTGTTTGGTCGGTTCGTCCATCCAGTCGAGGGTTTTAATGCGATCAGCCAGCGCAGCCTTCAGGTTGTTAATCATTTCCAACGCGCGCGCCTTTGCTTCAGGCGGGAAGTAATCGGCAACATAAAGTTTGCCCAATGCTTCGCCCAGCGCGCCGTTGGTAGAAGCGACCACGCGTTTCCAGCGCGGCTTGATTTCCTTTGTGCCGCGTAGAACGCCCTGATTGAAATTGAAATCTTCGTTTACAAAATCCTTCGATAATTCCGCTGCGGCGTCATCGATCAAATGCCACCGCAGATAGGTTTTCCAATCGTCGATGGATGTTTTGGTGAACATCGCGTTGGCTGCCTTGAAGAACTCGGGTTGGCCCACATTAATATCACCCGGCTCGGTGAGATTAATCGCATTAAAATAATCATCCCAATTCCAGTCCGGCGTGAGCTTTTGCAGATCGGCCTGTGACATCTTGTTGTAGTTCTTTTGAGGATCGCGCAGCTCTACGCGAGTGCGGGATGCTTTGGCGAGAGAAGTCTCCAAAGCCATGATCTTCCTGGCTTCGTCGGCGGCTTTGCTCGGCGCCTCGCCGAGCAGCGTCAGCATCTTTGTGACGTGCTCGACGTACGCAGCCCGTTTCTTTTTCGAGTCCTCATCAGTCTTTGTGTAATAATCGCGGTCGGGAAGACCAAGTCCGCCCTGGTGCGCCTGTGCAATGTCGCGCGTGCTGTCTTTTGCATCCTGGCCGGAGCCAAATTCGAAGAATGCATCAACACCAATGGTATGCAGTCGCGCGATCGCGTTCAGCAGACCGGCGCGATCTTTAATCGCGTCGATGCGCTTTAGCTCGTCTTCGAGCGGCTTGATTCGCGCCGTTTCGATTGTTTTTTCGTCCATGCCGCTCGCGTAGTAGTCGCCCACTTTTTGTACTTCCGGTGCCGTGTTTGCATCGAGATGGGCATTTGCAGTTTTCTCGGCGATCTTGTGGAGCGCTTCATTATTTTTCTCTTCCAACTCACTGAAGCTGCCCCAGCGCGAATATTCCGGCGGCACAGGATTGCGCTTTAACCAGCCGCCATTCGCGTAAAGATAAAAATCCTCCTGCGGTTTGACGGACGTATCCATGTTCTTCGGATCCAGTGGCGGGGGATTCTGGCTCGCGGGCGAGACGCTTCCGGGGGGCTGGGTTGGTGATTCGGTCTGAGCTTGCAAACTGAGCGGGCTCAAGAGCGCGACGATAAGAATGAATGATTTCATGATTTCTGAAGAAGAGGAATAAACCGGTTATTTAATGCCAGTTAGACGCTCAAGACGCAGTTCCGTTGAACCGCGCTTGCAGCGAAGGCAAAAAATCGAAATTACAATTAGCCAAGTTGGGGTGACACGTCCTGCAGCTAATGGCAACTTGAATGCGCCATGTTTGTTGATCGGATCAAAGTTTTTGCCCAAGCTGGGAAGGGCGGACGCGGTAGCGTCAGTTTTCGGCGAGAAAAATTTGTGCCCAAAGGCGGACCCGACGGTGGAGACGGGGGGCATGGCGGCGACGTGGTTCTACGCGCCGAGCGGCATGTGGACAATTTAGCTAATCTTTTTTATGAGCCGATCATCAAAGCGAAAGACGGCGGCCACGGCAAGGGCAAGAAAATGGCCGGACGCGCAGGCGCGAACAAGATCGTAAAGGTTCCGGTGGGCACAATTGTTTGGCGCGCCGAGGACGAGAAGTTCTCAACTTCCAACGCCGATAAGTCGCGAGCAGGCGCCCAGCAAAGAACGCCCGGCTCCGATCAATCCGCGATCCGCGCTCTACAATCCGAAATGGATTTGATCGTCGATCTTGTGCGCGACGGGGAGGAATTCGTGCTTTGTCGCGGAGGAGCAGGAGGAAAAGGCAATGTGCATTTCAAAAGCTCCCGTAATCGTGCGCCGCGGCAATACACTGACGGCGAAGAGGGCGAGCAAGGATATTTTCTACTGGAGCTGCGAACGATCGCGGATGCCGGATTGGTCGGTTATCCGAATGCAGGTAAATCGACATTACTGCGAAAACTTTCAGCTGCGCGGCCGAAGGTTGCGGCATATCCGTTCACCACTTTGCATCCGGTTGTCGGCGTGATGGAGCTGCCGGGTTATCGCCATGCCACGATCGCAGACATTCCCGGTTTGATCGAAGGGGCGCATCGTGGAGTTGGCCTGGGCCACGAATTTTTGCGACATATCACACGCTGTCCCATTTTGATATTCGTGATCGACGTTGCCGGAAGCGAAGGACGGAGCCCGGTGGAAGATTTACAGAATCTTCGAAAGGAAATTGATCTGTACGATCCGATGCTTTCATCCCGGCCGTGGTTAATCGTCGCGAACAAGATGGATTTACCGAATGCGAACGAGAATCTCGAGACGCTGCAAGAGAAATTTTCCAAAGTCAGGATCGTTCCGATCTCGGCCGCGAATGGGGAGGGGATCGATACGTTAAAGAAGGCGTTGGCAGAAAGAATGACGGGCGACCAGGATATCTCCTCCCCAATTAACGGTGGACAAGCCGAGAATCTCTAGCGAGACTGGCCGCGGTTTATGGGCAGGCGGGTCGTAGCGAGCTATTGCTCCAGCTTTCTGAAGCCGGAGATGTTGCATATTTACCGGCAGGTGAAAGCGCTGCGCGGCGTCGATACCTTCGTTGTCACAAAAGAAGTCCAGAATGCGGAACGATTTCCGTTTGCCGCTGTGGAAGTTATACCAAAGCGGCGAACAAACCTGCTCGTGCATGGCTGGCTGAAATTCGTTGAGCGACGCCCGCCCATTGTCTATCGAGGCGAGTATCAAACGCTTGATTCGTTATTGGAACGGCATGGCGCCGACCTGATGCATATCTATTTTGGACATACCGGCGTGCACTTACTTCCTTTCATCGAGCAGTGGGACAAGCCGTGCGTGGTATCTTTTCACGGCGCGGATGTCGCGCACAAGAAAGACATTAAGGATTATCCGGCAAAGCTACGCCGTCTTTTCAATGCGGTTCCCCTCGTGTTTGCGCGTTCCCAGTCACTGGCTGACCGATTGATCCACTTGGGCTGCCGGCCCGAAAAACTGCGAATTAATCGCACTGGTATCCCACTCAAGGAATTTCCATTCGTGGATAGACAACTACCGAGCGACGGAAAATGGAGAGTTGTGCAGGCGTGCCGGTTGATTCCGAAAAAGGGCGTTGCGACGAGCTTGCGCGCCTTTGCGATTTTTAAGAAAGACAATCCCAAAGCGGAATTTTTCATCGCTGGCAAAGGACCTCTCCAACCAGAACTGGAAATGCTTGCCGACGGATTAGGGATTCTCAGAGACGTACATTTTGTTGGGTTTCTGTCGCAACGGAAACTGCTTGAGCTTTATGCGAGTTCGCATCTGTTTTTGCATCCCAGCGAAATATCCGCGAATCAAGACCAGGAAGGCGTGCCGAACTCGGTCTTGGAAGCAATGGCGACAGGGTTGCCCGTGGTTGCGACGCGTCATGGTGGGATCCCCGAAGCAGTCGAGCATAAACGCACCGGGTTCCTGGTGGCTGAGGAAGATCACGTGGGATTGGCGAACGCCATGCAGCTAATCACGCGTTCGCCGGATCTGTTAAGGCAAATGGGAGCCCGTGCACACGCCACCGTGATCGAACGATTCGAGCAGGACGCTCAAATCGACCAGTTAGAATCGTTCTACGAAGAAGCGATCAGTCTGAATGGCGCCTCTGAGCCGGTGAAATCCAAGCCGGTGGCCCAACTTGCTCCGCGGTTTGCCGAGGGATTGCCGGCGAAATAGCGCTGCAGCGGAAGAATTTTGTTTGTCATTTCGGGCAAAACGCGCTTTGGTATGCGCGTCGAGTTGTAGCGGAGGTTAATGTCTGCCTGGCAGTTGCTAAGGCGGTCGACCTCGGCAGGCCGGCATCACCCCGATGTCGGTTAGGAGTACTTATAAAATGCGCAATCGTTGTTTACTGATGTCGATCCTGGTGTTGGCCTCCAGCGCGATGCTTGCCACCTCGACCTTTGCAGCTGAAGCGGGCACGACTGGGCACGAAGGCGTCTCGTTAAAACCGCAGATGCTTGTCCAGTTCGGCGGCTTTGGAATCACAAACTCGATGCTGGTGACCTGGATCGTCGCCGCCGGCATCATCATTCTTTCACAAATCGCAACCCGTCGGGTTGAGGCCATCCCCAGCGGAATTCAAAATTTTTGGGAGTGGTTAGTTGAGGGTGTGCACAATTTTTTGGAAAACATCATCGGCCGTGACTTAGTGGCGAAAGGGTTTTGGTTTTTTGCGACGATTTTCATTTTTATTCTGTTCGTGAACTGGTTTGGGCTAATTCCAGGGATCGGAACTGTTGGTTGGGGCCATTACGACGCGACAGGAAATTTTCACGTCGATCGGCCGTTGCTGCGCGGTGGCAACGCGGACCTAAACATGACGACCGCGATGTCGGCCATATTTTTCGTGATGTGGTTTGTCTGGGCGATTCAGGCCAACGGTATCGGTGGGTTCTTAAAACATTTGTTTGGCCCAAAAGGTGAGACATCCGGAATCGTGAAGATCCTCATGATCGTCATATTTTTCGCCGTCGGCTGGCTCGAAGTGATTTCGATTTTATTTCGACCGATTGCGCTCAGTTTTCGATTATTCGGGAACATCTATGCTGGCGAAAGCATTCTCGAAGCGATGTCCACCATGGTTCCGTGGCTGTCGCCGGTCTTGCCGATCCCGTTCTATTTCCTCGAAGTGCTCGTGGGATTTGTGCAGGCGCTTGTTTTCATGCTACTGACTGCGGTTTTCACAATGTTGATTGCAGAACACCAGGAGGGACCGGAGCACGCGCATTGATTTTTCGCGATCTCATGACGAGATCGCAAAACCAACTAAGAAAAATATGATACTACCAATACTAGCAGAACTAAGCGGAAGCATTCACGTCGGGCTTGCCGCGATGGGCGTCGGAATCGGAATCGGCTTGACCGGCTTGGGAATGACCAGCGCGGTTGGTCGCAATCCCGGTGCGTTCACGCAGGTGCTCGTGCACGGAATTCTCGCCATCGCGTTGACCGAGGCGATCGTTTTCTACGCACTGTATCTCGTTCATTAATTTTCACCGGGGAAGCAATCGATGTTGCGCCCGAAACCTAATTTATGAATCTGATAATTGCCGCCAGCAGCGGAGGCATAACCGACATTTTGCGCGAAACAGCTGAAACGTTCGGCTGGAATTGGAAGTTGTTTCTGTCGCAGGTCATTAGCTTCTGCATTGTTGCATTCCTTTTGCAACGCTTCGCGTACAAGCCAATCCTTGCCATTCTTGAGGAACGTCGGCGGAAGATCGAAGAGGGCCAGCTTAACGCTGAAAAAATCAAGAAAGAGCTCGCCGAGGCGGAGAAGCGTTACCAGGAGATTTTGGCGAAGGCGAACGCGGACGCTCAAAAAATGATCGATGAAACGCGCGAAAGCGCTGCGCATTTGTCCGAGCGCAAGCAACAGGAGGCGATTGCGGCTGCGGAGCAAATCATTGCCAAAGCGCGTGAAGCGAGCGCGATTGAGCACGAGCGTACGATGGAATCTTTGAAGCGCGAGCTTGGGCGCCTAGTGGTTGAGACCACCGCAAAAGTCACTGAGAAAGTGTTAACGCCGGAAGATCAACGGCGTTTGCAGGAGGAAGCAGCTCGTCAACTGGCCTGATGAAGATCAACAAGGAAATTCGCCGGCTCTCGCGTGAAATGCTTCGAGCAAGCTTCACGGACGGCCAACTCGATCCTGGAAGGATTGCGTCCCTGGTCAATTCGCTTATCGCCAGAAAACCGCGTCGTTACATCGAGGTCCTAAAAAATTACAGACGTCTGCTTCGTCTCGAACTGGAAAAGCGGGAGGCCAAAATCGAGACAGCAAGCGAAGTGGATTCCGTGACGACTTCGGAGCTCGTGGCCAATCTAAAAAAGAAATACGGTGGCGACCTGACAACGCAGTTCGTTGTTAACCCAGAGCTTCTTGGCGGAATGCGTATTCGTGTGGGGAGCGATGTATGGGACGGAACGGTGCGCAACCGGCTCGAACGTCTCCAACGAGAACTTTAATCAAGACAATATCATGAGCAGCATACTCGAAGAGATCGAAACGAAAATTGAAGGGCTAAAAACATCGACAACCAAAAGCAACGTCGGCGTTGTGCGTGAAACGGGCGATGGAGTCGCGCGCATCGAAGGGCTGAGCGACGTAATGCTTAACGAGATGATCGAATTTCCAAACGGAGTATTCGGTCTCGCGTTGAATCTGGAGGAAACTGAAGTCGGCGCGATTCTGATGGGCGACACGACGAAGGTTTCCGAAGGCGACGAAGTTAAGACCACCGGCCGACTTCTTTCCGTTCCCGTCGGCAAGGCCCTGTTGGGCCGTGTGGTAAACACACTCGGCCAGCCGCTCGATGACAAGGGGCCAATTAAAACCGAAACATTTTATCCGCTGGAAAAAATTGCGCCGGGCGTCATCAAGCGCCGTAGCGTAAATCAACCGGTGCAAACCGGCCTCATGGCGATCGATGCCATGATTCCAATCGGTCGCGGTCAGCGCGAGCTGATCATCGGTGATCGCGCAACTGGCAAAACCACCATTGCTATCGATACCATCATCAGCCAGGCTCGCTTGAACAAAGCTGCGGAAGACGCAAAAGATAACGATTATCGACCGCTCTACTGCATTTACGTCGCAGTCGGCCAGAAAAATTCCAACGTGGCGCGAGTGCTTGATGTTCTCGAGAGGGAAGGCGCCATGCCTTACACGACAATCATCTCTGCGCCTGCATCCGACACGGCGACTAATCAGTATCTGGCGCCGTTCGCTGGCGCCGCGATGGGCGAATGGTTCATGGACAACGGAATGGATGCCCTCATCATCTTCGACGATTTGTCAAAGCACGCGGTGGCTTATCGGCAGGTTTCACTGGTGCTGAAGCGTCCATCCGGTCGGGAAGCTTATCCGGGCGATGTATTCTATTTGCACTCGCGATTACTCGAACGCGCCGCGCGCATGAGCGATGAATTCGGTGGCGGCTCGTTAACCGCGTTACCGATCATCGAGACCCAGGCCGGCGACGTCTCCGCCTACATTCCGACAAACGTGATCTCGATTACGGACGGCCAAATCTATCTTGAGACTGATTTGTTTTATCAAGGTGTGCGGCCTGCAATTTCGGTGGGCCTCTCTGTCAGCCGTGTTGGATCGGCTGCCCAGATCAAGGCGATCAAGCAGGTCGCCGGCAAGGTGAAACTCGATCTGGCGCAATTCCGCGAGCTGGCTGCATTCGCGCAGTTTGGCTCCGATCTGGATGCGGCTACGAGGGCGCGACTGGATCGCGGTCAACGCATTGTCGAGCTTTTTAAACAAAAACAGTACAACCCGATCCCGGTCGACGAGCAGGTGGCGGTGATGTGGGCGATGCAAAATGGATACCTCGATTCAGTGCCCGTCGAACGTGTCAAGGAGTACCAACTGAAGCTTCAGGATTGGCTGCAAACGCGGAAAGGAGCTTTGCTCGGGACGATCCGCGAGAAAAAGGAGATCGACAAAGATCTCGAGTCGCAATTGAAAGCGGCTCTCGATGAATTCAAGACGATTTGGCGATGATTTGTTTGCAGGCGCTCGATCCAACCATGGCTTCTACCCGCAAGATCAGCTCCATTGAAAGCGCGATTTACTTGCTCCGCGGTCGGCGAGTGATGCTCGATTCCGATTTGGCAGCCATTTACGGAGTCTCAACTCGGCAGCTCAATCAGCAATTAAAGCGCAATAGAAGCCGGTTTCCTGACGACTTTGCGTTTCAGCTTTCGACAGGAGAGTTTAGAAAATTGAAGTCGCAGATTGCGACCTCAAGTTTGATGTCACAATCTGTGACATCAAAAGAGCCTGGTAGGGCGCGCTCGCCGAGCGCGCCGCAACGGACGGCCCGGCGGTCCGTCCCTACCATGAGACGCGATATCGGATTTCACGTCCGGCAGCGCTCCGGACCTTACCAGGCGAAAAGAAGATTTTAATAGATGGCGAACACCCAGGACATACGGCGTCGGATAAGATCGATCCGCAACACCGCGCAGATCACCAAAGCAATGCAAATGGTGGCTGCCTCCAAGATGCGCAAAGCGCAGCAGCACGCGCTGGCGGGACGCCCTTATGCCGCCTTGATGAATAAGGTTCTCGTTTCGTTGCAAAAACGGACGGATCCGAGATTTCATCCACTTCTTGCTGTCCGCCCGCTCAAGAAAGAGTTGGTCCTAATTATCAGCACAGACAAGGGACTCTGCGGAGCGTTGAATACGAACCTGTTTCGGGAGGCGAGCAACTTTGATTCGGCTAAAACAGCGTTCGTAGTAACAGGAAAGAAGGCGCGACAATTCATCGCTCGTACAAAGCGCGAATTATTGGCTGATTTTGAATTGAAAGACTCACCGACCTTCGTTGAAGCGAAGCCGATCTCGAAGTTTTGCATGGAGAAATTCCTGAGGCACGAGGTCGACAAAGTCTCGGTGCTCTACACGCATTTTATCAACACAATCAGCCAACGTACGGTAGTACAGACGCTGCTGCCGATCAGTAGTTTTGATTTGCCGAAAAGCGAAACAGCCCAGGCTGAAAGTGAAGGTCACGATCCCATGATAGGCTACGTGTTCGAACCTAACGCCGAGGTCGTTCTCGATTCGATGCTTCCGTATTACGTCTCCTACCAGGTTTTTCAGATGATTCTCGACGCGCGCGCATCTGAGCATAGCGCGCGAATGGTGGCGATGAAGAATGCCACCGACAACGCGAATCAATTTATCAAGGACCTTACCTTGGAATACAACAAGATGCGCCAGGCCGGCATCACAACCGAGTTACTCGAGATCGCCACGGCGCAGATGACGCTCGGTGGTTAATCAAGATTTATGAATAAAGGAAACATAGTTCAAGTAATCGGTCCCGTAGTGGACGTGGAATTTCCGGACGAAAAGACGCTGCCGAAAATCTACAACGCTCTCGAAATTGAGTATGAAGTGAATGGCAACCCAACGAAGTTGACGCTCGAAGTGCAGCAGCATCTTGGCGAAAGCTGGGTTCGTTCCATCGCAATGTCCTCGACGGAAGGGTTGAAGCGCGGAATGAGCGTAAGCGACACCGGCGGTCCAATTAGCGTACCAGTAGGCGAGGGCGTGCTTGGCCGGCTTTTTAACGTCACTGGCGACGCGATTGATAACCGTGGCCCGGTGAACTACGCGAAGCGCTACCCAATCCATCGCCCGGCGCCGACGCTCACCGAGCAAGACACTACGGCAAAGATTTTGGAAACGGGGATCAAGGTCATCGATCTTGTTTGCCCATTTACAAAAGGCGGCAAAGTGGGCGCGTTTGGTGGCGCTGGCGTCGGCAAAACGGTGATTATCCAGGAGCTCATCAACAATATCGCAATTAAACACGGCGGTGTTTCGATGTTTGCGGGAGTAGGCGAACGGAGCCGGGAAGGCAATGATCTTTATAAGGAAATGAGCGAGGCGGGCGTGATCGATCAAAAAGACTTGTCGAAATCGAAAGTGGGGATGGTTTTCGGTCAGATGAACGAACCACCGGGTGCGCGTTTACGGGTTGCTCTTTCTGCCCTTGCAATGACCGAATATTTTCGCGACGAACGCAACCAGGACGTGCTCCTTTTTATCGACAACATCTTTCGATTCTCGCAGGCAGGCTCGGAAGTATCAGCGTTGCTGGGCCGAACGCCAAGCGCGGTTGGCTATCAGCCGACCCTGGCTGCTGAGATGGGCGATTTGCAGGAGCGAATTACATCCACAAATAAAGGATCGATCACTTCGTTCCAGGCCGTCTATGTTCCAGCGGACGATCTCACGGATCCCGCGCCGGCAAACACGTTCGCGCACTTGGACTCGACCATCGTGCTCGAGCGTTCCATCGCCGAGCTCGGTATTTATCCAGCCGTCGATCCGCTGGCATCAACATCGAAATCGTTGGCGCCGGAAATTGTCGGCGAAGAGCATTATAACGTTGCGCGAGGTGTGCAGCGTGTTTTGCAGCGTTACAAGGATTTGCAGGACATCATCGCGATTCTCGGAATGGATGAACTAAGCCCGGAGGACAAGATCACGGTCCATCGCGCACGCAAGATTCAGCGGTTCCTTAGCCAGCCTTTTCACGTGGCAGAAGTTTTCACCGGCTTTAAGGGCCAATATGTTCCGGTTGCGGAAACAGTCCGCGGTTTCAAAGAAATTCTGGACGGCAAACATGACGATGTGCCCGAGCAAAATTTCTACATGAAGGGCGGCATCGATATGATCAAGGAAAGTTAAAAAGTAAAAAAGTTAAATCGTTAAAATGTTTCCCAATTCCTACTTTTTAACTTGTAACCGTTTAACTCTTTTAACTTTGTACTTCGAATCATGGCCACGCTGAAGCTCGAGATTGTAACGCCTGAGGAAAAAATTTACTCCGAAGACGTGGAGATGGTCACGTTGCCGGGTTCGGAAGGGGAGCTGGGAGTTTATCCCAAACACGTCCCGCTGCTAACCACTGTGGTGCCCGGTGAGCTGCGTGTCCTAAAGGGCGGGCGCGAAAGATCAATGGCGATAGGCGAAGGTTTTGTCGAAATTAAGTCCGACGCCGTGTCGGTTTTAACTGACATGGCCCTTGAATCCGAGAAGATCGACATTGCTGCGGCCGAGGCAGCGGTCGAGCGCGCCAAGGCGGCGATGAAGGAAGATCAGACCCCCGAACAGGTGGCCGCCATTCAAGCCTCGCTGCAGAAAGCGCTCGCCCAGTTGCACGTCAAACGCCGCCGCCACCACGGGTAGCGTCTGGGGAGCGCGCGCGTCTGCGTGCTGACGATTGCGTCCTCGCGATCGAACACTTTTCTGTTACAAAGCTCCAATGCGGCCACCGCAAGTTCTCGGGATTATCGCCGGAAACGGCGTGTATCCGCGTCTGCTTGCCGATGCGGCGCGAAAAGCTGGTGTAAAAAAAATCGTAGCGACTGCATTTAGTGGCGAGACCGATCCCGTTCTCACGGAGCATGTCGATCTGATCGAATGGATGCGCGTCGGACAACTCAATCGGCTCTTGAAGTTTTTTAACCAAAACAAAGTCCATCACGCGATCATGGCGGGGCAGATCGCGCCGAAAAATCTTTTTGATCTCCGGCCCGATTGGAAAGCGTTGCTATTACTGGGAAAACTGAAAGAGCGCAATGCAGAGTCCATCTTTGGAGCGATTGCAGAGGAACTGACCAGAATCGATGTCGAGCTTTTGCCGGCCACAACATTCCTGGAGGATTGCCTCGTGCCTGCGGGATTGATTACGGGAGCAAAGCTAAGTCGATGCGAGGAAGAGGATGTCGATTTGGGTTGGAAAATCGCCAAAGAAATCGCCCGGCTCGACATTGGGCAGACTGTTATCGTGAAAAATGGAACTGTTGTGGCGGTGGAAGCGTTTGAAGGAACGAACGAAGCAATCAGACGTGGCGGGGCGCTCGCGCGCGAAGGTGCCGTTATGGTCAAAGTCGCAAAGCCAAATCAGGACATGCGTTTCGATGCGCCGGTAATCGGTGTCGAAACAATCCGCGTCGCTGCCGAAGCAAAACTGCGTGTCATTGCCGTTGAAGCTGGAAAGACTTTGCTTCTCGAACCCAAAGCCATCGACGATCTCGCGGCTCACTCGAAGCTATCGATCATTGCTCGTTAGTCATTCCCTCTGGTTACGAAGAGAATTGTTGCCAATCGATACCCGAATGATGACAATGCTGACGGACGCTGCGAACAAATCCGGTGCGATCAATGGGGGACTGGAAGGATAACTGCTTAAACTCAACTCCACGCGTTGTCCTATGAGTGCGCAGGGAAAGGTGATCTCGATGACGAAACCGCCACCGGGATTTATTCGCAAGGCTTTCCCACGCACCTGGTTCCATTCTAGGTGGCACCTCCTCACATGGTACCCTCGCGGTGTGCTTAACGAGGCATTCGCAGATCAGGTGATCGAATTCATCGAAATGGAGGAGCGCATTCAGGAAGCGCCTTTCGATCGCTATGCCGACCTATCTGGACTGACTCACATCCGGATAGGAATCGATCATATCATCCATACCGCGCGTCGGCGCCGAAAGGTGAAACAACCAGCGAAGTCGGCATTGTTCTCGGACAACCCGATGACCTTTGGCGTTGCGCACTCGTACGAGTTGCTGATGTCCGACGCAATGATTGAAGTCCGCGCTTTCAAGGAACGCAGGGCGGCAGCGCAATGGCTCGAGGTGCCGCTGAAGACCCTTGAATGTCCTTTATAACATGAACCAAAGATCATGCAGTGAATTTTTCCTCTAACCACAAATAACACGCCAACACTTATGAACGATCGCGAACCAGCTGAGTGAGGTCATTTGGAATGAACAACGTGAAGCTTCCACTTGACGTCGAGTTTTACGAAGACATTCGCCTGATCGTCTGGAGGCCGCGCGGCCTTGTGAATAAGGTAGCTGTTAACAAAATCATAACTGTCCTCGGCGAGCTCGAGACTGCGTTGAAGGAGCCATTTAATCGATTTTCCGACACAGTTGCAGCCGACGCAGTTGATCTGAACTTCGAATATATCATTCACGTTTCTCTCTATCGGCGCTCCTTCTACGGCAAACGCCCGCCGATCAAATCGGCGATTCTCGCTACGGACGCTACCCTCATTCATTACGGCAAGGTACACGCCTTACTGACTCAGGGTTCTCCAATTAATGCCCGCGTGTTCCAGGACCGCAAGGAAGCCGCACAATGGCTAGGTGTACCAATCGCAATACTATTGGCCGACGCGAACCAGCATCAGTGAATCAACTACCAATGAAAGTAGCGACATAAAAGTGAAGTTAATCAACTAGTTGACGAAGAGAAAAACATGAAAACCAAACTTATCGGCGCGAGAGCAGGGCGATGACCTGCGTCACAAAATGGGTGGTGGGAGGATTAGTCTAGGAAGGAAACGGTAACAATGAAGCTGCCTCTGCCGCCTGATGTTGAGTTTCACGAAGACATTTGTCTCTTGATCCATCGGCCGCGCGGTTTGCTGAACAGGTCGGCTGTTAACAAAATCATAAGTCTAATCGGAGAACTCGAATTCACGTTGAAGAAGCCTTTCAATCGCTTTTTGGACACGGCTGCAGCCGGCGCAATTGATCTCAATTTGGAATACATCCGCCGCGTTTCTCTTTATCGCCGGCGAGTCTACGGCAATCGTCCGGCCATCAAGACAGCCATCCTCGCCACCGATTCTACCATGGCTGACTATGGTCGCTTGCATGCCTCACTAACTCAGGATTCTCCTATCAACGTTCGCGTATTCCAGGATCGCAAAGAAGCCGCGCAATGGCTCGGTGTCCCGGTCGAACTGCTGGCGGCGAAGGACCATTCATGATAGTCAACTGACAAGTGATCTGATAAACCTGACAATATGAACAAATACATCGTGGAATTCATCGGAACCTTTTTCCTTGTCCTTACCGTGGGCTGCACCGGCATTGGCGCCGGAGCGGGCGTGATTGCGCCGCTCGCGATCGGCGCGGCTCTGATGGTGATGGTGTTCGCCGGCGGCCATATCTCGGGCGGCCATTACAATCCTGCCGTTACACTCGGTGTGTTGATTCGCGGCAAAGTAAAACCTGCTGATGTTGTGCCATATTGGACAGCGCAATTTCTTGCGGCAGCGGTTGCGGCGCTGCTAACAATAAAGGTTCTTCGCGCCGGAATACCTGTAACTGCAATTCTACCCAAAACAGGTCCGGCCTTGCTTGCCGAGTTTCTGTTTACGTTTGCGCTTGTTTATGTCGTGTTGAACACCGCGACCGCGGAAGGCACATCTGGAAATTCATTTTATGGCCTTGCCATCGGTATGACCGTTATGACGGGCGCGTTTGCCGTCGGCGACATCTCAGGCGGTGCATTCAATCCGGCCGTTGCTCTTGGAATAACGGTAATGGGTATCTCAAGCTGGAATAATATTTGGATGTACTTGGTTGCCGACCTAGTCGGTGGCGCTGTAGCAGCCGTGATTTTCCAGCTAGTCAATCCGCCGCTGCAAACCACCCCGATCGCAACAGACGAACCCCCTTACGAAACTCCGCGGTAGCATCAAGCCAATGAGCGCAATCTTTTCTTCTGAACACAACTGACCAATTAACTTCTTAAAACAAATATGATACGAAACAAATTCATTGCATTTATCACGATATGCTGTGCTTGCTTCGCCGCTGCATCCTTGAATGCGGGCACGATTCCCGCCGGAACAACGCTGACAGTAAGTACGGTAAGTCTCATCAGCTCACAGACTGTCCCGGGCAGAAGCTTCGAGGCAAAGATTGCGCAGGACGTTTCGGTCAAGGGAAACGTTGTATTGAAAGCTGGAACCAAAGCGTTTGGAAAGGTCACGTCCTCTCGTGCCAATCCTCGCAAATCCGGGCCGCTCACTGTGGAACTCGCCTCGATTGACGTAAATGGACGCAGAATCCCGGTAAAGACGAGCAGCGTCCAACCGGCGAGCCCTGCGCAGACAGCGCGACAGGCGCACTACGGACATACCGCCGGCACAACGGTTGTTAACCCGCAAACCAGGCTGCAGTTCCAACTTCTGGAAGCTGTCACGTTTTAACTGCTGGTTTGCCTAACGAGAAGCGCGCAGGAGTTTCGGTTAGTCTTTAACCACTGGACGTGGCCAAATGAGACGGACTCGGGAATCGCGATTACCGGACATCGTGCGTATCGCGGGATACGCTCGCTGTAATTGCCCCGCGACGCATCGAGAAAGCCCGCCCGGCCGTTCGTGTTGCCAGCTTGATGCTCGCGGGCCGGGACTTACGTTCAGGAAAACAATTCTATGAAGCTCAAGTTTTATGGCACGCGGGGTTCCATCCCCATCTGCGATGCCGGTTTTCAGCAATTCGGCGGCAACACCACGTGCCTACAAATCACCGATACGAACCAAATCGCCATCATTGACGCCGGCACGGGACTGCGAAATCTGGGCAGAGACCTTCGCGCCATCGGTCACAAGCAGGAGCAAATCCGTATCGCGTTCACGCACTTTCACTGGGACCACATCCAAGGCTTCCCGTTCTTTGCCCCGGCTTATGATCCCAAACAGAAAATCACACTCCTGACACTCGGCCGGGATCAGACAGTCAGCGATTTGCGGGAGATTTTCGAAGTCCAAATGCAGGCGGAATATTTCCCGGTCCAATTGGATCACATGGGAGCTAATTTCGAGTTCCTGCAAATCGCTGATGCCAGCAAACATTTCACCGGCATCAACAATGTGGAAACCGTAGTCACCACTCAAAGGCACAACCATCCTGGCGGAGCGTACAGTTTCCGGATCGAGCGAAGCGGCAAAGTGCTCGTCATTTGCACGGATGTCGAGCATGATGAGCAGATCGATCCGCGGCTGGTGGAGTTAGCGCGCGGCGCAGATTTGTTAGTGCATGACGCGCAATACACGGCCGAGGAATTGCAGAAACGGCGCGGATGGGGACACAGCAGCTTCGATCAAGCCATGCAAGTTGCGGAAATGGCCGGCGTGAAGCGCTTGGCCCTCACGCATCACGACCCGGACCACGACGACGAGTTTCTTGAGCGCATCGAAAAATTGTGTCAAGAACGGTTCCCCAACGCGGTGCTTGCCCGCGAAGGAATGGAAATCTCGATAGGGGAGGCAATCTGAGGGTGCAAACCGGAGACGTCAGCCCAGTAGTCCCCTCTAGCCTTCGAGAATCGCGGCATTGCCGCGGCTCCGCACGACCGGTTTGTCGGTAATGATGACAGTCGTGCCCGGTTCGATGGTGTCGTAGACCTTGTTCGCAAACTCCGGATTGATCCGGAGGCGCGCCGCGATCTTCTCTGCAGGGACGCTGCGGCCTGTGCTCGTCACGGTCATCCACCGGCGCGCGGCACGGCCCGGAGCAAGCGAGCTTTGCCGGTCGGTAGTGCCTTCGAGCAGCGAGTAGACATGGTCCCCGAGCGATCCACGTCCGTCAATCTCGACGCCGGCGCGCCCGATGGGATTGCCGTTGCGATAGACGTAAAGCGCGCGATCGGCGGCGCTGACGACAATCGTGATCGGTCCGGTCGAGCTGCGCTCCGGCTTCCAGTCGTAGTCATTGTGCGCGAGCGGCCTCAACATCTCGGGCGTGAAATCCTTCGGCGCGAGCATCAGACCGGGATTCGACGCGAGATGCGGCACGGGCGTTTTGCCGTCACCCACCACGACGGTACCGCCCTTCGATGTCGCACTGAAAAGCAACTGCGAGAAATCGTAGGGCAGGCGAATGCAACCATGGCTGGCGGGGTAGCCCGGCAGATTGCCCGAGTGCATGGCGATGCCGGTCCACGTCAGCCGCTGCATGTTTGGCATCGGCGCGTTGTTGTATTTTTTCGAGTAATGCTCCTGCTTTTTCTCGAGGATGGTGAAGACGCCGCCCGGCGTGGCGTGTCCTTTCGAGCCCGTGCTCACGGTTGAGCGACCGATGAGGATGCCGTTGCGATAAACGTGCATGGTCTGCTGTGGGATGCTCACAAGCACCATGAGCGGACCGCTCGGCGAGAGCTGCGGTTTCCACCAATACTCGCCTGGCTTGAGCGGGCCTGTCGGTTTTCCGGTCGGCGTGCCTTTAGTATGAGCCGACGGTTGTTGCACCGCCTGCACGGTGGCGAGCAGAGCGACGGAGAGAGCGAGGATTTTCAGGAATTTCATGAGATGATTAGTGACGTGAATTGTGATGAGAGCAGAGACCATCCGTTTCCTCAATAAAACTTTCGTTCGATGCCGTCCAGCGCGGACGATTAGCAGAGAGTGCTCGAGCTCAATGCGCTCCCGTGATCATGTCCTTCATAATCTGACGGCCTGTCGACTGCAATGGCCCCATGCCGCTTCCGGGCAGGAACCACATCCCTTTGTCTTTGTCGCGGCAGTAAACAATATTGACGCCGTCGCTCGTGATCGCGTGATGGAACGTGGCGCCGGCATTTTCGGCAATGAATCGAAAGAAAGTTTCGCGCCATGGGTCATCGGCATAATGGAAAATCTCTTCGCCAAGCTTCTTTAGTTCTTCAGCGCTGATCGTACGAATAGATTTGGCGATTGCTTTGCGGCGCTCCTTGTCGAGGCTCTCAAGATCGAATTTTTCGAATGGCATAGGTTCAGGTTATTCTGTTGAAAATGGTTCGTTAGGCAATGGAAGAGATATAGATCAGCCGTAACCGCAGGGGCATCAATCATTCTCGTTGGCGACGGTACGTGTCCGATCAAGTCTTCTGTCAGAATGCATCGAGCGATTTCCTTTTTCAACTGAGTCCGTCCGAGTAGCCCATTGGACTTTAGTCCTATTTCTGATTGCAAGCGTTTTGTGGAAACTGAATCATGGTGCCATGAAACTGCTCCTTCAAGAAATCCGTCGCAACCCACTGCTTTGGCTGCTTATCTTTGTTCCCATCGCGCTAGCAGCTGAGAAACTCAACCACGAAGCGCACACGCTACATTTCGTTCTTTCGGTGCTCGCGATTTTGCCGTTGGCTGTTCTGCTGAGTCATGCCACGGAATCTGTCGCGGCGAAGACGGGCGATTCGGTGGGCGGTCTGCTTAACGCAACGCTTGGCAATTTAACCGAGCTTGTCATAGCTATCGCCGCTTTGCAGGCAGGGCAATATACGTTGGTGAAGGCATCGGTCGCCGGCGCGATCGTGACGAATTCGTTGTTTATGTTGGGCGCATCCTTCCTGCTCGGCGGACTTCGCTATCATGTTCAGGAATTCAACCGTGTCGCCGCGCGATTTCAGGCCGGCTTGCTTTTTCTCGCAACGATAGCGCTTCTGATTCCGTCCGCCGTGTCCGCGCGCGATTCGTTAGGCGCAAGCGGCTCAACCAAAACCCTGAGCGTGGCACTCTCATTTTTGCTTTTGCTCGCATACGCTCTCGGTCTCTGGTTTTCACTCAACACTCATCGCGAATTGTTCGCTGGCGCGGCCGAGGAACATGAAGCGGCGTGGCCCATCGGTCTGGCGCTCGCCACGCTGGCGGGTGTTACGGTTTTCGTAGCATTAGTGAGCGAAATGTTTGTCGGATCGGTTCAGTACGCGGCGACCGCCTTCGGAATGAGTCCTGCCTTTGTCGGCTTCATCGTTGTGGCGCTGGTGGGCGCGGCTGCGGAAATGGCTGCTGCATTCTCCGCCGCGCGCAAAAATCATCTCGATTTGAGTGTGGGCATCGCGCTTGGCAGCGCCGCGCAAATTGCGCTCTTCGTTGCTCCGGTTCTGGTGCTGCTGAGTTATTTTATCGGCCCCGCGCCGATGGATTTGAATTTCTGGCCCGGGGCAGTCGCTATGATCCTGTTCGCAACGCTCACCGCTTCTCTGGTGACCACGTCTGGCCGCTCCGCCTGGTTCGTCGGCGTGCTCGCGATCTTGGTTTATCTGATATTCGCTACGGCGCTCTATCTTTTGCCACCCCAGAATACTTGAATTAGGCGATCAACGCGATTACCCACGATGAGACGCCGCTGGAAAGTTGTTATCAATCATTGAGAGCTTATGAAAACAAAAGAAATCATCAAAAGAGCCAGTGAACTAGCCAAGCCGTTCCGTATCAGCAAAGGCAAAAACTTCCGTCTTATGGACGTCGATCCAGACGACACCCTTGATTTTACCAAAGAGGCAGACAAACCGAGAGCGAAGGAAGCGCTGGCGATGGGCGTGACAGCCCTGGCCGAGTTGCAAGACAAGCTATACGCCCAGGACAAGTGGGCGGTGCTTTTGATCTTCCAGGCAATGGACGCAGCTGGGAAGGATGGCGCAATCAAGCACGTCCTGTCGGGCGTAAATCCGCAGGGCTGCCAGGTGTATTCGTTCAAATCGCCCTCGTCCGATGATCTGGATCACGATTACCTCTGGCGCTGCATGAAATGCCTGCCGAACCGGGGTCAGATCGGAATTTTTAACCGCAGTTATTATGAAGAAGTGCTCGTCGTCCGGGTGCATCCCGAATTCCTGGCAAAACAAAAACTGCCTCCAAAACTCGTAGGCAAAAAGATTTGGGAAGAGCGTTTCGAAGACATCCGCAATTTCGAGCAATACCTGACGAGAAATGGTGTGATTGTGCGGAAATTCTTTCTTCACGTTTCAAAAAAGGAGCAGAAGCGACGGTTCCTGGAGCGAATCGACGATCCGCAGAAGAATTGGAAGTTTTCGTCCAATGACGCTGCCGAGCGCGATTTCTGGGATGATTACATGCAAGCGTACGAACAAATGATCCAGGAGACCGCTACGAAAGAGGCGCCATGGTATGTCGTGCCGGCGGACAACAAATGGTTTACCCGGGTTATTGTTGCTGCGGCCGTGGTCGACACCCTGGCCGATCTCGATCTGGAATATCCCGAAGTTGGTGAAGATAAACTCAAGGAACTCGCCACAGCGAAAAAGAAGTTGTTGAGCAAGTAGCTTCCCGGCGCTGTGCAAAATGGTTTCGTCTTACGCGCAGGTGGAATCTGTTTTCGAATTTGACCGTGACCTAGGTCCATGATGAACATCAACTAGGTGAGGCCACGCTGCGGATCTCCGGAATAGCTAATGAAGGCTCTCGACGTCTGGAGAGTCGAAGAAGGGCCGGTCAGGCGGGGGCTTCTTCGGCGAGCGCTCGGATGCACAGCTAGCGACAAGGAGCACTGAAAAGACAATTAATAAAGTCGTCGTTCTCACGGGACGCGAAGAATTGCCTAACGAGATATCTTAGCTAGAAGTGCGACGCGATGCGAGTAAAACTACGTGATGACTCACGACATCGCAACGATCTTCCGGTCGCCTTTCGGCAGCGGTTTGATTGACCAGCATTCGCCCGCTGCCCGCTCATCGACAATTTCAAAGTAGTGATCTTTGACCACTTTGGGACTGTTGCCGGTTTCGAGGTAGTTGTCCTAATTTGGATTCGAGAGAGAAAAACGGAAGGGAGATAATCGCCAAAGGCGAATTGGAATGTCTTTCATTTTGACAGCCCCACGAGAGGCGCGCTGATCACGCTGATTTGTTTTTGCTTGCTTAGCAGGTTCACTGCTTTACCATCATCCTTACGGTGAGCGGAAGTCTGTCGACGGCGATCAAAACAAGACAATCGCTGTGCTGGAAATTCCGCCCGTAGATTCGCCACAATCAGCGGTCGAAGTGGCGGTTGCGTGTAAAGGCCGTCAGAAATGAGACAGATCGGTGGTATTGTGTTGCTGGCGGATGGTGTTTGCCTGTGCGCGTTGATCTATTTCACGAAGCAGATTTTCCCTTTAGGATACATTTCTGCGGTTTTGGGAATTGCGTCACTCCTCGTCGGCGCGGGGGCTCTTTTCAGCAAAGATCAGTTTTAAATCCAAATTAGGACATCACCCATTTCGAGCGCCACTTGACCGTCATTGGGATGCACCGCCCACGGCATTCACCACGCCCCACAGAATACAGGCAGGGTTGGCGAAGGCCGCCCCCACAGCATGCTGGCCCACGACCTACGACATCATGGCGACCAAGACTGGACCCCATGAGGTAAGCACGATATTGCCAATCGCATAGGGCACCGTGTAACCGAGGGCCGGGAGGTCGCTCTGCGCTTCTTCCTGGATCGCGCGAAGCGCGGCAGTGATCGTCCCCGCGCCGGAACAAGCACCCAGGACGATGACAGGGTTCATCTTCAACACATAACGACCGAATAAGATAGAGACGGTGTGCGGAAGAACCGCGATCACAAGGCCGACGAAGACCAGGCTGACCCCCGACTTCTGGAGCCCCGAAAAAAAGCTCGGCCCTGCTGCAAGCCCCACGCAGGCCATGAAGACGGTCAAACCCACGGTGTCGAAGATCCACATGGCGGACCCCGGGATCCGACCGAATGTCGGGTGAACCGCGCGCAGCCAGCCGAATATCAGACCCATGATCAGTGCGCCGCCACTCGCGGTGAGGGTGAGCGGAAGGCCGCCGATTGTGATAGAAAGCAATCCCACCAAGCCGCCGAGAACGATGCCCAAACCGACGAAGATCATGTCCGTCATTACCGTTTGCCGGTCGGCGTAGCCGAGGTTTTTGGCGGCCCGCTCGACGTCGCGTGTAGCTCCGATGAGAGTCATGACATCGCCTCGCTCTATCCGCGTCGCGGGATAGAACGGCATCGGCTCGCCAACCCTGGTCAGCTTCTTCAAAAACACACCCCGGGCGAAATCCATGCCTGCAAGTTCTACAATGCTTTTGCCCACGAGAGACTTGTTGGTGATCACCACGTCGAGGAACTCGATCGGAAAATCCAAGAGTTCCTTGTCATCTACTTCGGCCCCGATCTCTGCCCCGCGGGCAGTCAGCAATTCCGAGCGCGTCAGGACTGCAATGACGTCACTCTCGCGAACGACCGTGTCTGGGTTGGGCTCGATGATCCTGCCGTCCCTGCGGATCCGGGAGATGAAGACGCGAGCTTGTTTGGGACGCGCCTCCAGTTCGGCCACGCTCCGATTGATCAAATTCGGGTTCGTGACTTGGTACGCGCGAACCGCCAGGGCTTGGTAGGCTGACGGAGTCTCCGGCTCGCCAGCGTCCGAGGCCGCGATCTTTGCACGGAGTTTTCTAGCCTCTTCCTTCAAATTGACGCGCATCAGTTTCGGACCCACGTTCGGGAGAAACCAGACGATAAACGCCGTGCCGATGAGATAAGTGACGGCGTAGGCTACCGGGATGTTATTGACTAGGCGCGTTTTTTCCGCGTCCGATATGGTGGCCAGGCGACCGATGGCATCGCTTGCGGTTCCGATGACGGTCGATTCCGTGAATGCGCCGGCAAGCATACCAGCTGCTGTGCCCACGTCGTAACCGAGGAGTTTCGCAGCGGTAAACGCGGCGAGCAGGCACGTGACGCAGAGGACGAGCGTGATAGCAAGCTGCGGCAACGCATCCTTCTTTAGGGCGCGGAAGAACTGGGGACCGACCTTGTAGCCGGTGGTGAAGAGAAAGAGGTCAAAGAAGACATACTTTACCACAGCGGGAACCTGGATGTTCAGTTGCCCGATCGCGACTCCCGCGAGCAGCGTGCCCACGGCCGTACCCAAGCTGAACGTCCCGATCCTAAGGCGGCCAATGAAGAAGCCGATGGCCAGGGTTAAGAAGACCGCGAGTTCCTGATGCTCCCTAAGGGCGT
>Ga0209267_1000266_pt1 | contig 38936 bp, 20 predicted proteins | sample GraSoiAngelo_137_FD_185894 | JGI IMG/M metagenome (GOLD analysis project Ga0209267, IMG submission 185894) | Grasslands soil microbial communities from the Angelo Coastal Reserve, California, USA - 14_0929_09_30cm (SPAdes) (version 2) | ecosystem: Environmental > Terrestrial > Soil > Grasslands ... | reverse complement strand
CAATGTCGTTGTAGAATTCATTGCGCACGGTGAAAAACGCATCCGACGCGATGCGGAACATGGTGTAATTGAGAATGCCCCACTCCGGTGCGTAACCGGCCTTCACCGGAAATGAACCGTTCTGAAACGGCACCTCTTTAGTTGGGTGCGTCGTTGCATCGTTCATGTACATGTAGAGGCCTTCGGTGGCGGTGTAGATCTTGTCGTTGAACTTGTGCGTCCAGGTTCCAACGATCTGCTGCAAATTATTGTAGCCGAATTCGCCGTTGTTAAACGCGTTATCGCCGGCATAGATCGAATCCATCTGGTTCGGCGCTGTCCATTGGATCATCACCGTTCCGGTGGGTTGATTGCCCGGATCTTTTTGCCAAAGCGCGACATCGGTTCCGTTGGAAAGGCCGGCTTGGATCGTCCACTGATTGTCGATTTTGGTAGTCGTGAAAATTCCAGTCTGGGTGTAATTGTCGAAGCCATAAACAATCGAATGCGTCGACATGAGATTGTTCGGCGCCAGCTGCGCTTCGATGTCCGGTTCGGAAATGATGCGGCCAATCCGCACGTTCATTCCCTGAAAAATCTCCGGGAGATAAATGTCGATGTAAACCATCGGCATATCGAACCCGTAGTAATTGTTGTCCTTGAGCAACTGATCGCTGAACAGTCCGCGCGAAATCATGAATCGGTAATCGAGCCCGTAGACATTTGCGATCCGAAATCCCCAATCGATGTGATCGATCTGGTTTTCGTCAGGCACGCGCTCGATATAGAGGACGAATTGGTTCTGCTCGAAACGATTCGGGCGCAGATCGTAAATAAGAGGGAAATTTGCGTTTGGACCGCGCGACGTGTTCGTAGACGTGCTGACGTTCCAGGAAAAATCTTCCCAGCCGTAGATTTGAATCCCGCTTCTCTTCCATGCTTCACCGTTTGGCCCGGCGTAAATCGCTTCCATCAATGGCCATGGTCCCACGTTGCCCGGATCACCGATGATCGGTGTGCCGCCAATTTGCCAATCGCCGGATGGAAACGGCGGCGAATCGAACGGCGCCGGTGGAATTCGCCGTTGCGGCGGCGAAGCATCTGGAGCCGGCGCTTGATAAGCCGGCGACCGCTCGTCCTTCGCGAACGCATCGAACAAACGTTGTCCAAACCAGTCCGGGTTTTCTGCGGCGCTGGCGTTCGAAACTACAATCCCGATCACAATCCCAACTCTCGTTAGGTTCAAATTTTACTCTCCTGAACTCAAACGAGGCGCACTCGCGCGACGAGGTTGCCTCAACTTTCAGCGGAGTCGGATTTACGACATCCCTTGCACTTTAATGATGCTGACGAGGTTAGCTGTCGGGCTGGAGCCACTAAATACTCTCGATGCCGCGCACCGTTCGCCCCGATCCTTTCGGAATTGGTTCCCCCGTTGGATCGACAACGGGTCGATCCATTTAGCGAAACAAAGAACTGCCGGAACGTTCGAATTGCCAAAGAGCTGCGTCAAATCGGACAAGTCGGACGCGGCATTACATTGACGTGATCGCGACGAGCAAAAACCATGCGCCCAGCAAAAGCAGTCCGAGTCCAGCGCCACGAACCTGACGCGTCGTAAGAACGCCGTGTCGAAGCTTGATAGGAAGGCCGAAGTGCAACAATCGCGGCTGGCCAGTTTCGTTGCTCTGCCGCACAATCATATCCGGCTTAAAACAATAAACGGAGCCGAGTAAGGCGACGAGTGAGCCGAACAACAACGTAAGCATCGTCACGATTGTCATCACCAGGGATTATAGACCTTTTCTGCTTCGACTCCATTCGGAACCGAACAAAACCGCTTGTCAGCGTGTCGGGCTGTGATCGACAGTCCGAAATTCACGCCCAATGGCTGATTTGATCATTACCGAGAGCGGCGCTGTCCATCGCCCGCGCAACGTCGATTGGAAACGGGCCGCCGCATTGCTTTACGGGGACTGGGGTACGAGCAAAGCCTATGTCATCGGTCTGGCATTTTTGGCGGCTGGCTTTTCGTCGCTGCCGATTATTCTCGCGGTCTGCGCGCTGACCGGCCTTGTCGGGATCAACTACATCGTGATCTGCCGACATTTCCCGGACGGCGGCGGTGTTTACTCGGCGGCGCGTTCGCAAGGGCGATTGCTCGCTGTCGTTGGCGCACTTCTTTTGTTGGCTGATTTAACCGTGACTGCCGCACTCAGCGGCTGGTCGGCATTGACCTACATCACTTCCGGCGCCGAACACATTGCCTGGATCAAATTTCTCCGCGATCACATCGCGCTCACCACCATCGCGGTTCTTTTGATCATGGGCATGATCAATTATTTCGGCCCGAAACATTCCGGTAGCCTTGCTGTCGCGCTCGCGGTGCCAACGTTGATCGTGGTCGTTATTTTAATCGCGATTAGCACGCCGCATCTGACCACGCATTTCCTTCAACCGCGCCATGAAAGTCTGGGGGCACTTTGGGTCCAATTTGTTGGCGTCATCCTCGCGCTCTCCGGCGCCGAATCGATCGCGAACGTGACCGGCGTTATGAAGCTCGATCCCGGCTCGACCATGGATCGCCCAAGCGTCGCGCGAGAATCGCTTAAGGCAATCATTCCGGTGGCAATCGAAGTTGTAATCGGCACCGCTTTGCTCGGATGGGCAATGCTCTCGTTGCCATCAGTACTCGGAAAGACCCTGCACCTGTCTGACGTGTCATCGATCTCTTCCGTCCTGCAATTACGCAGCGAAGACATGTTGCGTTTCATCGGCGAGCAATTCGCTACCGCAACATTTTCGCCGATGATCGGTAATCTCTTCGGCTGGATTGTCGGAATTGTTTTCTTCCTCCTGCTGCTCAGCGCCGCCAACACCGCCATCGTCGCAATGATTGGGTTGCTTTACATGATGTCGCGGGATCGCGAGATGCCGCGGGAATTTCGGCGATTGAACCGCCATGGCGTTCCGATTTATCCGCTGCTCATCGGGCTCGGAGTGCCGACACTCGTCCTGCTTCTGGTGGCAAACTTCACCGCGCTGGCTGGCCTCTACGCGATCGGCGTCGTCGGCGCGATCACGGTGAATGTCGGCTCCTGCGCATTCAACCGCACCGTCGGTTTTACCTGGTACGATCGTGTTCTCTTCGGCGTGACGTTTTGCATTTTGTTCCTGGTCGAGCTGACGTTGGCGCACACAAAACCGGACGCGCTCTTTTTCGTGGTGGTGATTCTGGGCGCTGGACTCGCCTTGCGCGCGTACACGCTAAAACGGCAGGGTCTGACCACGCTGACCGTGACGCGCGAAGTCGCGCAAATGGTTGCGCCCGATCTCGAAGCTCGCGTGCAACCGCGTTTGCGGGAAGGTCAGAAGATCATGGTTGCGGCGCGCGGCATTACGCCCGTGCTCGGGTTTGCACTCGATGAAGCGCAACTGCGCAACGCGACTCTTTGCGTGCTCTATGTCAAAGAAGTTGCCGTTTATTTCTCCGGCGGTCCGGCAAGGCTCGGCCGCGCCAAATGGCACGATGATCCGGAAGCGAACGCGATCATGTCTTTAATGATGAAGCTCGGGACCGAGCGAGATGTTTGCGTCATTCCGGTTTATGCCGTGAGCCAGGATGCCGCCGCTACGATTGTCGATCTTTCCGCCACCATGGGCGTCGATTATCTCGTCATCGGCGCGACTCAGCGAACCGCGCTGGCGAACCTTCTTCGCGGCAGCGTGGTCACCAATGTCGCTCAGCATCTGCCCGACTCGATTCAGCTTCTCATCTTCGGCTAGCCGTGACTTCCTCCCCGGTTCGCATCGCGATGTGGTCAGGTCCGCGGAACATCTCCTCGGCCATGATGCGCGCGTGGGGCAATCGCGCCGACACCGCCGTAATCGATGAGCCGTTTTACGCCTACTATTTAGAGAGGACCGGCAAGGAACACCCTGGTGCCGAAGAAGTTATCGCACACGGCGAAATCGATTGGCGGAAGATTGTTAATCAACTGACTGATGCGGTTCCGTCCGGCAAACCAATCTTCTTCCAAAAACAAATGGTGCATCACTTGCTGCCGGAGATCGATCGCGGGTGGATGGTCGAGCTTACGAATTGTTTCCTCATCCGCGACCCGCGGGAAGTAATTCTCTCTTACATCAAAAAAAATCCCGAGCCGACGCTGGAAGATCTCGGGTTCGTCCAGCAACTCAAAATTTTCGATTTCGTTCGCGGGCAAGCAAACTCGGTTCCGACCATCGTGGATGCAAAAGACGTTCTGCAAAATCCCGAGCGAACATTGCGACTGCTTTGTGAGACGATTGGGGTTTCGTTCGACGCGGCGATGCTTTCCTGGCCGCCCGGATTGCGCGACACCGATGGCATCTGGGCAAAATATTGGTACGACGAGGTGGCAAGCTCGACATCGTTCCAGCCTTACACACCACGAGAAGGCGTTGTCCCGGAGCGGCTCCGCGAGATTTATGAGCAATGCCGGGAATGCTATAAGAAGCTCCACAAATTACGGCTGCGTTAAAGGATCATCCGCAGATTTCGCAGATTTACACAGATTTGAATTTCAAAAAGATGCGTTTCCAGATCCTTTCTGAATAATCCGCGAAAATCTGTGTAATCTATGGATCAATAGAGATGCTTCAGAAATTTAATCGCAAGAACCGTGATCTGATCGTCAACATCAACGGTCAGCTGGTGCATCGCGACAAAGCCGGGATCAGTCCGTTCGATTCGGCAGTGCAAGGCGGCGACGCGGTTTGGGAAGGATTGCGGCTTTACAACGGCCGGATCTTCAAATTGTACGAGCATCTCGACCGCCTCGAGCGTTCGGCGCGCGCATTGTCGATTGTCGATCGTCCGCCGCGCGAGAAAATCATCGAAGAGCTGAAGCGCACCCTCGCCGCCAACAAAATGCGCGACGGAGTTCACATTCGGCTCACGGTTTCTCGCGGCGTGAAGATCACGTCGGGAATGGATCCGCGGCTCAATCAAGCCGGCGCCACCCTGATCATTCTCGCCGAACACAAGGCGCCGGTTTACGCAAAGACCGGCCTTACATTGATCACCAGCAAAACGCGCCGGCCGCCGCCGGAAGTTCTCGATGCAAAGATTCATCACGCGAACTTGCTCAATTCGATTCTGGCGAAGATCGAAGCGAACAACGCCGGCGCGGACGATGCGCTCATGCTCGACACGAACGGATGCGTTGCCGAAACGAACGCAACGAATGTTTTCATCGTCCGCAAAGGCGATCTGGCGACGAGCAAAGTTGTCGCGTGTCCGGAAGGAATCACGCGCGCGACTGTGATCGAGATTTGCGCCGCAGAAAAAATCCGCTGCGTCGAAGCGGATCTGTCGCCGGTCGACGTCTATGGCGCGGACGAAATGTTTTGCACCGGCACGATGGGCGAACTCGCGGGGGTTGTTAAGATCGACAATCGTGACATTGGCGACGGCCAAGTCGGGCCGATGACAAAACGTTTGAGCGAACTCTACGCAGAACGCACGTCGCGCGAAGGCGTCCAGATCGTTGATTGATTATTCGGCGCGCAGCGCTTCCACCGGATCGACCTTGGCGGCGCGACGTGTGGGAATGAGGCAGGCGATCAACGACACGACACTCATCACGAGCGCAACACCCAGGAGGGTGGCAACGGGAAGCGCGGGCACATCGAAGAGAACGCTCTGCATCGCTCTTCCCGCCAGCCACGCGCCGATCCAACCGAGGATAGTTCCGGCGGCGAGAAGCCGCAGGCCTAACGAGAGAAATTGCGCGCCGATCTGTTCGCGCTGCGCGCCGAGCGCCATCCGAATGCCGATCTCACGCGTGCGCTGCGCGACGGCATAGCTCAAGACGCCATAAGTTCCAATTGCCGCCAGCAACAAAGCGACGCCGGCGAAAATTCCGGCGAGTAATGCTGGCGAGCGTCGCGTGATCAAGCTGTCCGCGATGCGCGTGTCCATCGAACGAATGTTATCGACCGCGAGTGCGGGATGCGCTGCGCGCACCAGCTTGCGCAGCGTCTCGGCGAACGCTTCCGGGCGCTGGCTTGTACGGGTGACGATGAAAATACTCTCGTTGTCGCGATAAGCGTAAGGCAGGTAAACCGCGCCTTGCCCCTGCGCTTCGGTGAGCGCGGCTTGCTTAACTGCGCCGACGACGCCGACAACTGTAAACAGCTGCGCGTCGTCTTTTTCGTCGCCGAGCGCGATCCTTTGGCCGAGCGCGCCGCCGTTAGGCCAGTAACGCCGGGCCAAATCTTCGTCCACCACACAGACGCGTTCCGCGCGGTGAGAATCTGCCGAGGTGAGGAAGCGTCCTTCGCGCAGGTCAATACCGAGGGCCGAGAAGTACTCGCCGTGAACGGCATAGGAATAATGGCCGTGCACTGATTGACCGGGAGGTGGCACATAGCCCTTGGGTGTGACTGCGGTTTTGCCGCTGTCGCCGCTTAGCGGAATGTTCGTGATCGTTCCGGTGGCGGCGATTCCCGGTTGCTGGTGGATGGATTCGAGCAAGCGATCGACGATGCCGACTCGCTCCCGCTGCAGATCCCATGAGACGGTGCACTCGCCGGTGAGAACGTGATCTGAGCGAAATCCTGGCGAAACCGCCATCGCTTTTTTTAGGCTCAGGCCGAGCAGAGCCGCACCCGCGAGCAAAATGAAAGCAAGGGCGATCTGCGCGACGATAAATCCGTGGCGAAGCCGTTGCGCGGCGCGGCTAATTGTGCCGGTGCGCGATTCCGATTGGAGCGCATGCGCCAGATGGCTGCTCAGGTTGAACCAGGCGATAGGTACCGCGATGACGACTCCGAGAACCACAGCGCCGGCGAGACCGATGGACGCCAGCCAGCCATCGAACGCGATATGCGCGCCGAGCGGCAAGCGATCTGCCCCGAGAACTTCGAACAATCGAATTCCCCATGCGCCTACCGCCAGGCCGAGCAATCCGCCGACGAAAGTCAGAAGAACGGTTTCGATGATTACCTGTCTCACGACATGCACGCGACTCGCGCCCATCGATCGGCGGATCGCCATTTCTTTCGCCCGCCCGCTCGCACGAATCAAAAGAAGATTCACCAGATTTACCGCGCCGATGAGCAAAAGAAAAAATACTCCGGCCTGCATCAGCAAAAGAGTTGGACGAATTGAGCGGACGTGCTCTGCGTGCAATGGCCTAACGAGTGATCGGAAGCCGGCTTCGGCCATCATTTTCGCTTCCGGATTATCTTCCTCGACGGCGGCGTTGTGCGCATCGATCTGGGCTTGCGCTTCCGCGATCGTCGCGCCCGGCTTCAACCGCGCGATCATGTGCGTGACGCCGCCGCCAGAGTGGCGCGCTTTCGGCCCACGCTCTTCCATACCGGATTTTATCGGAAGAAAAACGCGTGCCTCGGACGAGAGAAAACGAAAAGCAGGAGGCAAGACGCCAACGATCTTTCTTGGGATACCGTTTATGCGGGTATCACGACCCAGAATGTTTGGATCGGAATTGAAACGTTGGCGCCAGAAGGCGTCCGTCAAGATAATGACGTTCTTCTGCGGGTCCGTTTCTTCATCGGTGAAGTTGCGGCCGATCGCGGGACTTACCCCAAGGGTCGTGAAAAATTCCGGCGAGATGCGCACGATTTCCTCCTGTTGCATGGAGCCTGGATCGCCGACGGTTTCGGCTCTCTCCATATACATGGAAAGGCTCGAGAAGGCCGGAATGTTGCCGCGCCGCTCATAGTAATTGGTGATCGACGCGCCGTCATTATCGACGCCGGCTTTTGGATAAGTGTTGAAGATCGTCACCAGCCGATCGGATTGCGGAAAGGGAAGCGGACGGAGCAGAATGGAATCGATCGCCGCGAAGATCGCGAGATTCGCGCCGAGGCAGATCGCGACCGTGGCGACAGCCGTAACTGTGAACGCCGGAGCTTTGCGAAGTTGCCGTAGCGCAAACTTTAAATCCGCGATCATTATTCTCCTTTCACAATCCAGCCGTCGCGGAGTTGAATGACGCGTTTGCCATAGGAGGCATTCTTCTCGGAGTGCGTGACCTGCACGATCGTCATGCCTTGCTCGTTTAGCTTACGGAAGAGTTCCATGATCTCTTCGCCCTGGCTGGAGTGTAGATTTCCGGTCGGTTCATCGGCGAGCAGAAGCTTCGGCTCGGCGATGATCGCTCGCGCAACGCCGACCAACTGTTGTTGTCCGCCGGAAAGCTGACTCGGATACAAATCCTTTTTGCCGACGATTTGGAACCGATCGAGGATGTCCGCCACCATCGCGGCACGTTCGCTCTTTTTGTAGTGGCGATACGACAGTGGGATATCGAGGTTTTCGTAAACCGTGAGGTCATCGAGCAAGTGATACTGCTGGAACACGAATCCGATCTGCTCGTTCCGCAGCGTGGCACGTTCCTTCGGCTTTAAATGATGCACCGCGGTTCCACCCAAAAAATATTCACCGCGCCAGCCGTGATCGTGCATCCCGAGAATGTGCAACAGTGTCGATTTACCTGCGCCGGACGGACCCATTACCGAGACGAAGTCGCCTTCCTCGACCTCCAGGTTGATGTCGCGTAAGACGTAAAAAAACTTCTCCTTCGCCAGGGGATAAGAGCGTTCCAGATTTTTAAGTTTGATCATACGTTTACTCGGCACGCAATGCTTGGACTGGATCGACCCGCGTGGCGCGCCTCGCGGGCAACCATGTGGCAATAAGTGCGGCGATAGTGAGTACTAGTGGGGCGACGGTGAATGCGACTGGATCAAGCGCACGAACTCCGTAAAGAAATCCGCTCAGAACTTTTGCCGTACCGATCGCAAGCAGCAGGCCAATGGTGACTCCACTGAACAGCATGATGGAACTTTCACGCATGATCATTCGCAACACCGCTCCGGCCTGAGCGCCGAGCGCCATCCGGATTCCGATCTCTCGGGTGCGTCGCGCGACGGAGTAAGCCTTGACTCCGTAAAGACCAACAACGGCGAGACCGAGCGCAAGCGCCCCAAAGATGGAGAACAACGCCGCGCCCGCGCGAACGAGCCAGAGGTCCAGGTTCGAATCGAGATGCTGCGCGAACGTCCGCAACGAAAGGATCGGGATTGACGGATCGACATCGAGCACGGTGCGTCGTAGCAAATTGGCCGTGGTGGCTTCGTTTCCGGACGCGAGCGAACGAAACCGAACAAAAAAGGAAACGTCATTTTGGAATCCACGCGCGAACGGCAAATAAATTCCGCCGGCCGGCTCCTTTTCGAAGAGCGCGTGGCGCGTTGCCGGCACGATGCCTACTATTTCGACCGTCTCTCCCCGCTTCTCCTCTTCACTCACATCCGCGCTCTGTCCGGTGTTGGTATCTCCGCCCTGGGCTGACGGCCCATTCCCGCCCGCATATTGAAGTCGTTGTCCAAGCGCGTCACCATCCGGCCAGAGCCTCTTTGCCAGAACTTCGTCAATAATCGCCACCTTCGGACCAGGCTGGGTCGCCTCCGCTTCGGTGAACGCCCGACCCCGAATCACTGGCAATCCAACGGTGGAAAAATAATCTGCGCCCACGCTGTTCCAGGCCGCCTCGAAGGCAAGGCCTTCGGCGGCAGTCGCCGGCTTGGCATCGGGAGCGAGACGGAGGCCGGCGCGTTGGACTTTCCTGCTTAACTCAAACATCCCGAATGGCACTATTGAAGCGATGCTCGCGTGCTCCACGCCTGGCAGCGCCGCCAGTCTCTCATTCAAGGTGCGATAAAGGTCCTGCGCGCGTTTCGGTTTGTAACCAGCGAGGCTCGCATCGACTTCGACAATGTAGCTTGCGCCAGGTCTTAATCCGGTATCGACCGACGCGGCTTTGCCTGCACCACGAATGAACAAAGCCGCAGCGGTAATGAGCGCGAGCGAGAAGGCGATTTGCACGACGACCAGCGGGTGGCGCGGTATGAATTTCCAGCGCCGGCGCACCACGTCTTCCCCTGCGTGTTCCTTCAGATCGGCCACCACCGAGCTACGCGAAATTTTCAGGGCCGGCCCAAGCGCAAACATGAGCGTGCCGAGCAGGCAAAATCCGAAGGTCGCCGCCAAAATTGCGGGGTTCGGTCCGGTCAACCATACAATGTCGAGCGGCATCAGCTTGCGCATTGAACCAACCAGCAAATCGGACGACCAGAGTCCAAGAATGAGTCCACCCACGCCGCCGAGTATCGCCAGGGCAAAGCCTTCGGTGAGAAGCTGGCGAACGATGCGCCAACGGCTGCCACCAAGCGCGAGACGAATTGCGATTTCTTTGCGGCGCGCGGTACTGCGCGCGAGCAGCATGTTAGCGAGGTTAAGGCATGCCACTAGCAGCACTACTACCGTCATTCCGAGCAGCAATGGCGCGATGACTTTTATCCCGCTCTCGGCCGCTGGGTTGTTACTTATCGAATTACGCGACACCCGCGCCGCTAGGAACGTTTGATTCTTCTGCTCGACTGGGTAGGCCTTTTCCAAATTGGCCGCGAGCCCTTCGAGCGCAGGCCTGGCTGTGGTCGCCGTCATCCCGGATTTAAGCCGGCCCATGATGCGCAGTTGGGTTCCCTTTCGATCCTCAATCGTGGTCTTGTCTCCCGACTCAAAATCGTTCGCGACCTGATCGTAAACACTCATCGGCAACCAAACTTCGGGCGACAGAATTTGCATCGTGCCGACGAAACCCTTTGGCGTAACTCCCACGATGGTGAACGAGCGACCGTTGATCAGTAATTGCGAACCGAGAAGGTTTGGATCGAGGTCGTGCTTCTGCCAGTAACTGTAACTGACAATCGCGACCGGCGTGTTGTGGCCGGGCGTTTCCTCTTCCGGCAAAAATGCACGGCCTCGCGCCAACGGAACGCCGAGCAAAGAGAAATAGTTCGACGTGACGATGGCACTGAACGCACGCCGCGTGTCACCTTTCTGACCGAGTCCGATGAACGCGACATTGAAACCCATTACGTCGCTGAACACCGTGTTCTGCTCGCGAATATCGAGATAAGTGGGATAAGAAAAGCCGCGAAATTTCTTCGGATCCTTCTTGTCCTGAGAAAAGAGCTGCACCATTTCATGCGGCTTGGAATAAGCCGGCGGGGCAAAGAAAAGCCTGTTTACCAGGATGAATACGGCGGTATTCACGCCAATGCCCAGCGCGAGCACGGTTACCGCTGAAATCGTAAACGCCGGCGCCTTGAACAGCTGCCGGAACGCAAATTTAAGATCACGAATCATGGTTAAACGTCATGGCCTAGCGCCACCACCGGATCAGCGCGTGCCGCGCGATGGGCCGGGATATAACTCGCGAGCAAGGCGACTGCTGCCAGCGCGATCGTCACGAAAAGGAACGTCGTGACGTCAAACGCCCCAACATTGTAGAGCAACGCGGAAAGCAAACGAGTCGACAAAAAAGCGAGAACCAATCCAATAATGGTGCCGATTCCAACCAGCTTCGCTGCGTGTCCCACAATGAGGCGCAGGACGTCGCTACGTTGCGCGCCGAGCGCCATGCGAACGCCGATCTCGTGGGTGCGCTGCACGACCAGATACGAAATCACTCCGTAAATCCCAACGCTCGCAAGCAACAACGCGATCCCGGCAAAAGCGCCGAGCAGGACCATCGACATTCGCCGCGGAGCGATTGAATCGGCAGTGACGATCTCAAGTGTGCGAACGTTTGCGATCGGCTGATCGGGATCGATCGACTGAAGTTCGCGCCGAACGGCCGAAGTGAGCGTACGGGGATCTTGCGCACTCCGCACCGCTAGGATCATGCTGCTTTCCGCGCGCTGTGCGAGCGGCAGATAGTATTCCGGGGCTGGATCGAGATCGAGTCCGCGATGCCGAATGCTTCGGACAATTCCGACTATGGTCAGCCATTTGGGATCCGGCTTGCTCGGATCGCTAAAGGTGATGCGTTTACCGAGCGCGTCTTCATTCGGCCAATACTTTTTAGCCAGCGCATCGTTAATAATCACAACTCCCGGCGCCTGACCATTGTCGGATTCACTAAAGAAACGTCCGCGCAGCAGCGGTGTCTTCAGCACTCGGAAATAATCCGGTGTGACAACGCGAATCTCTTCGTCCGGCCCCGCTTCGCTTTTACCAAGGACGCGGCCTTCGATCGAAAACGAGGAATCGGAATTCGAGCCGCTCAATGGAAGAATGGTTGTGAAACCTGCTGCTTCGACTCCCGGCAATTGCTGGACCCGGCGCAGTGCTTCGTTCCAGAAATTGATCATTGCTTCGCCCTCTCGATAGTTGGCGCTTTCTCGCTGCGGGTATTTCGTGTCCGGAAGATTCACTTCAGCCGTCAAAACGTTGCGACGATCAAATCCTGGATCGATGTTCTGTACCCGCGCGTAACTTTTCAGTAAAAGCCCTGCGCCAACGAGCAACACCAGCGCCAGCGCGATCTCGACGATCACGAGCGAATTGCGTACTTTATTGCGCTCCGCACCGCTGGTTGAAGAACGACCTCCTTCTTTGAGCGCTTCAGTCAGCTCCGGTTTCGCAGTGGCAAATCCCGGAATCAAACCAAACAAAATTCCGGTTCCAACCGCGACGACTGCCGTCACAATTAAAACCACAACATCGACGTTTACTTCAGCGAGCCGCGGAACAGTTCGAGCGCCTAGCTGCCTGAGCAGCTCAAGCCCCCAAACTGAAAGAACGATTCCAGCGGCTGCGCCCGCAAGAGCGAGTAACACGCTTTCAGTCAACATTTGGCGCACCAATCGCCAGCGTCCGGCGCCGAGCGCGACTCGAATGGCCAGCTCGCGTTCGCGCGCGCTGGCGCGAGCGAGGAGCATGGTCGCGAGATTCGCACAAGCGATCAGCAGCACGAAGATCACCGCGCCCAGCAAAATCGCCAGACCGGTCCGCATTCCACCGACGACTTGATCTTGAAACGGATAGATTCGGGCACCGAACCCTCCTGTGCTGTAATTGTCGGGGTACGCCCGAATCCAATTTGAAATAAGGTGGTCAAGTTCTACCTGCGCTTTGGCCACCGATATGTCCGGTCGTAATCGCGCGATCAAAGCGTAACTGCGCGAGTAACGCTCTTTTAATTCCAGCGGCGTGAAGGCGATCGGTTTCCAAATATCCACACGTTCGGCAAACTGACTTCCCTGAACGCCGAAAAGTGGGATCGGAAATTCGAATTTCGCCGGCATCACCCCGATCACAGTGTAGTTGCGGCCGTTCAGAAGAAGCGATTTGCCAACAAGCGCCGGATCAGAATTAAACCGGCGTTTCCAAAGCCTATCGCTGATCACGATGATATCGTCGTGACCCTGCCCCTGTTCTTCACGCGCAAAGGTGCGGCCTTTGATTGGCTCGACTCCCAGTAAGGAAAATAATGATGGCGATACAGCCGCGCCCGAAATGCGCTCCGGAACATCGCCGCCGCCGAGATTGAATCTTTGAAAAGTAAACGCCGCGAGACCCGTACTGCTCTGGAATTGCTTTTCCAGATCGAGATACTCTGCCGGCGAGACAGGTATCCGATCGAGTCCCAGCGTTGCAAACCGCTCCCAGATCAGCACCAGCCGAGACGGTTGTTGATATGGTAGAGGCCGGACCAGGAGCGCGTTGATCAAACTGAACACGGCGGTGTTCGCCCCAATCCCAAGCGCTAGCGTCAGGATGGCAACAGCAGTGAAGCCCGGAGATTTTGCGAGCTGGCGGAGCACGTATCGAAGATCATTCATGTAATGAGTAGCGCGAGCTTACAGCTTGCGGCAACAGCGCTGCCGTGAATTGGATTAAGTAAAATTGGCGTGGAGCTTTCAAATCGTCGACAGACGTGACTTCCGCCGCTTCAGTGGAAATCATGGAACGATCTCCTTTAGCCGCAAGCTCACACGGCGCATTGGTCCGTCAGCTTTCGGACCAGCGAGCAGCGGAATCTCTGTTCCTTCGGATTGGCTGAAGATCACAACTGCATCCGAGTAAGAAAGTCGCGACGCAGGCTTCTCATTTATGGAAAGGATTTGCTCGCCATTTTTTATTCCGGCAGCTTCGGCTGGGGAGTTCGGTGCAACAAAAACAACTGTAAACGCGGTCGGCTTTTCCTTCTTCAGTCGAAGGCCTGCACGATTAAAAGCGCGCTGAGGAACATCGGTTTTCGGATCAATCCAAACGTGTTCGCGCGCGTAATCGTAAACCATGTCGAACCGATAAAGCGAAGATTCTCCCACTACGCCGGCTTGAAGTTTCGTCGATTCCGAACCGCGTTGCACCAGACCAGCGTAACTTACTACTTCGTGTGGAAATTTGATTGGCCCCAACGTGATGTCGCCACGGCTAAGTTTTGCGCCGTAATCGCCGCCAATACCGCTGCCTGCCCAGGGTAGTCCGCGCGCAAGCAAGCTTTCCAAACCGTGTTCGTGTGCCCAATAACCTTCGATAATCGCAGGGCCCGCGTTTCCGCTGTCTAATTCAAAATCGCCGGAGACACCGTTGAAACTTCCGCGCGTGAGAGGAGCATCCTCCGTGAAACAAATCGGAAGCCGAACGCCTTGTGGCTTCTCGTTAAACTTTTCCAGCGGCGTCAACGTCACCGTCTTTGCTTTGCGATTAAGTTGGACTGCGAAACGCTCGAAAAGTTCCAGTCCGAGAAACCCTGCGCGAGGGGCACGCGGCCCACGATCATTGGACGAATCCGGCAACGGTATGACCCAGACTGGCTGATCGCGAATCACAGCGTCGCCAATTCGGATGTCCTTGGCGCGAACCGTTCCCTGGTGCATTACGCCGCTGCCTCCACCCGTTGCACTCGCATTGCCAATCGGGTTCAGGTTCAATTTTTCGGCGGTCGCCGATGTCAAAATCAAATGGCCTCCGGTATCGATCTCGAATGGATAAGGTCCATTGCCATCGATGAACACCGGGACAAAAATTCGACCCACACCATCATCCTCGTACGGCACAGTGGCAGAAATTTTGTCGCCGTTGACCGCATAATCGTGGATGTTCGGCGGCCGCTCGAATATTTTGCCGTCGACGTTCTGCGGGTTCACTTTTGCAGCATCGATCTTGATTAGTTCGAGCGACTCGTCTTCCGGAGACTCGTCTTTCTCAGCGAAGGGAATGAGGACGCCATCGATTTCGCGCCAGTCCGAATAATGCCGGATCAGTCGGCTGCTCCAAAGACTGATCTCGGATTGACGCAACAAGCCGTTCGCTTTTTCAAACCGAAGCAAAACTGGAATTCCGCTCTTCGGCGTTACATTCCAAACCGCTTCCGTTACCTCGCCATCTTTTTCGTCTGGGCGCGACTCGACCCTAGTTGCACCGTTTTCGCCCTCGCACCAGCCGCGACGGAAAAGCCATGCCTCGGTTGCAGTGATGGCTCGCGCCGGATCCGAATCGAGAAAATGGGAAGCACCGGAGCGGTCGCGTTTCCAACCCAGTCGTCCATCGAAGCCGATTGCCTCGCTGTAGATGCCGTAGTCCCGTTCAATGATATAGCGTCCGGAACGAAGATCCACAATCACCGTGAAACGACCGGTTAGGCCACTGGCTTCACTTTTTCCGCGAAGCTCGATCATTGTAACATTGTTCGGCGGCTGATATTTCGCTTGAGGGATTTGTGCGTCCGCTGCGATTGCGTTCACTGACAACACGGAGGCGAGACTGATTCCACAAAGGACAAGGGGAACGGCCGGGACCTTCATGAGCAAGCGCGGAGCGAACGGGAGATCATTCATCACTCAGCGCGTAATGCTTCGATGGGATCCACGCGGCTCGCACGCCGCGCAGGCACAAAACAGGCGATCAGCGCCACGATTGAAAGCGTCAGTAGAGCACTGATGAGCGCTGCTGGGTCTAACGGTGCCACATCGTAGAGGACGCTTCTCAAGGCGCGACTGGCGACAAAAGCCCCGACCAACCCAGTGGCAAGTCCGATTCCGACAAGAACAGCCCCTTGACCGAGGACAAGCCGCAGGACGTCACCGCGGCTGGCACCGAGGGCAAACCGAATGCCCATCTCGCGTGTGCGCTGGGTAACAATTAATGCCATGACCCCATAAAGCCCGATACTTGCGAGAATCAGCGCGAGTCCCGCAAACATACCGAGTAACGCCATTGTCAGGCGCTGCGACGCGAGGCTGTCATCGACGTTTTCCTCCATCGTTGCGATATCGGAAACGGCCTGATCACGATCCAGCGCCGCGATTTCGTCTCTGATCGGACCAATCAGAGAATGCGGATTGAAACCTGCTTTCGCGCGGATAATGAGGTTCTCTTCATCCTTCGCAAACTGCGACGCGCTGAAATACATCATCGGCAGGTTGCGCGCATCTTCCTTTTCACCCGGGGCATTGTTCCGGGTGTGCGGCACGATTCCAATAATGGTGAGCGGGATTCCATTTGCTGTCGGCGGTCCGATCGTAACTGGATCATCGACTTGCTTGCCGATTGGATTGGTGCCGGGAAAGAATTTTTGCGCGGCGAGCTCATCGATCACAACGGTTCCCGGACGACCACTGACATCTTCCGGCCCGAAATCCCTGCCGTGCAAAATCGGCATACCAAGCGCGCGAAAGTAATCCGGCGAAACAATTGCCATCTCGCCGATCGGTTCCTGGCCGGGAGGATCAGGCGGCGTGCCTGTAATGTGGAATGAGCTGTCCCATTCGTGGTGATCGAATGGTTCGTTATTGCAAATCGCCGCCGCGCTTACACCGGGGAGCCGTCTCACTCTCTCAAGCAATTGATCGTAAAAGCGAACGATCTTCTCCGGTCCCGCAGTCGCGGGATAACGCGATGGCGGCAACGCAATGCTCATGGTCAACACGCCATGCGGATTGAACCCAAGCCGCACCTGCTGCGAACGCCAGAAACTCTTCAATGTCAGGCCCGCGGCCGCCAGCAGCAGGACCGCAAGAGCAACTTGCGCAATCACCAGGATTGCCCGGGCCCGTTGTCGTTGCGCGCCGCTACTGCCGCGCCCACCCTCTTCGTGTAACTCAGCTGCCATCGAAGTCGTGTTCGAAACGCGCAATGCGGGCCACACTCCAACGAGCAGTCCGGCGAACGCCGAAATGATGCTGGCGGTCACAAGGACGAAACCGTCGATATTCGTTTCTTGAAATCGCGGCACATTAGGCGGAAGAAGCGAGCGAATTGCGTCAAGGCTCCACACGGCGATCAGCACGGCGCAAACGCCGCCTATCAAGGCGACCACTCCGCTTTCCACCAATACCTGGCGTGCCAGATCCCAGCGGCTGGCACCAAGCGCGGCCCGCACAGCGAGTTCTTTGCGGCGCGCAATACCGCGCGCGAGTTGAAGATTTGCTACATTCGCGCACGCGATCAACAGGACGCAGCCAACGGCCGTAAGCAGCACGCAAAGAAGGTATCGGTACTGGCCTACCGAAAATTCAAGCAGCGGCTTTGCGGAAACCTGCCGGCCGGTGTTCGAATCCGGATAGCGTCGCGAAAGCTCGGCCGCGATGGTGTCGAGCTCCGCGATTGCCTGCTTCAGAGTCGCTCCCGATTTCAAGCGGCCTAAACAAGAGAACGCGTCGTGATTTCCGCGCGACAGGAAATCGTGGTCAGCGCGCAAATCGGCCAACGGTAGAAAGACGTCGCAGTTTCGGGGGAAACGAACACGTTCCGAAACAACGCCGACAATCTCGCGCGGCACGCCATCGACATTCAATCGTTGTCCAATTGCAATCGGTAATGCGCCGAATTGCTTCCGCCAGACCCGTTCACTAATCAGAGCTACTTTCGCCGCGCCAGGAACATCATCGCTCGCTACGAAATCACGACCGATCAGCGGGGGGATCTGCAAGATCGACAAATAATTCGCGGTGACGCGCCCGGCTCGGGCTGCCTCCGGCGGCGATGTCCCGTCAGAGGTAGAGAGGCTCACACCCTCCGTCCTTGCCAGTGCGAGATCGGTGAAGCTCTTCTGCGCGGCACGCCAGTCGAGATAATTCATGTAACTGACCGAGCCTGATTCGAAACCGGATGGGCCGAGCAATCTCTCACGCAGCAACACCAGTTGCTCCGAATGTGGATAAGGCAGCGGCCGTAGCAGGACCGCGTTGACGACGCTAAAAATCGCAGTGTTTGCACCGATACCAAGCGCAAGCACCAGAACGGCGATGACTGCGAACCCTGGCTTCTTGACCAGTTGACGGAATGCGAATTGCAGATCTTTGAGCATGGCAAAAGTAGCTTTAATTCGTCATTGCTCGTGTAAGGCCTGAACTGGATCGATGCGGGTGGCACGCCAGGCGGGCAAAAAACACGCAGCTAAAGAAGCGAGCGTGATCACGACGAATGCCAATCCGAACGCAAGCGGGTCGCGTGGACTTACTTTGTAGAGCAAGTTGCCCATCAAACGCGTCAGCGTGAGCGCCGCGATCGCGCCGATAACGATTCCGCCGGTAGTCAATCGCAGTCCGCGCGAAAGCACCAAGCGCAAGAGATTGCCCGCATCCGCGCCGAGAGCCATGCGCAATCCCAGTTCGTGCGTACCTTGCGAAACTGAGTAGGACATGACGGCGTAAAGCCCGATCGTGGCTAGAAACAACGCCATTCCACCGAAAATCCCGAGCAACGTGACCGCGAGTCGCTGAGTGTAGCCCCTTCCATCCACTTGCTCTTGCAAACGATTCGCGGCGTATGGCGCCAAGGTCGGATCGAGCGCGTGCACTTCGCGCGACAGCGCATTCGTGATCGCGCCTGGAGTTTCCCGTGTGCGGATGAGCAAAGCGTTCCCGACAAAAAAGTTCTGGCGCACCGGCACATAAAAGAACGATCTCGGGGCCTCGATCTTCGTCTCGTAGTTCGTATTTTTCGCGACGCCGACGATTTGCATCCAATTGTCTTTGACCTTGAGCCGTTGGCCGATCGGATCTTTTCCCGGCCAATATTTCGCCGCCATCGTTTCATTGATGATCGCCACCGGCGGCGCGTTCTCGTCGTCGTTTCGCGTGAATTCCCGGCCAGCGACCAGCAGGATTCCAAGAGTGGAGAAATAATCCTCGCTGACCTGAACATAGTCAGCGTTCGGTTGCTCATCGGGCGCGGGTTGATAGCCGTCGATCTCGATCGGCGCGGAAGAGGGAGGGTTATAACTGAACGGGATTATTCGCGCCAAAGCCGCAGACTCGACACCGGGAAGCGCGCGGACGCGATCGAGCAACTGAGTATGAAAGATTTTCGCGCGATCGAGTTTGTAACCCGCCGAAAACAGATCGACTACCGACACGATTACGTTGTGGGTGAAGAAACCGGGACTGGTGTTTTGCATTCGCTGCAGGCTTTGCAAAAGCAAGCCGGTGCCGGCGAGGAGAACAAAACTTAGCGAGACTTGGACCAGCACCAACGCTGAGCGCAATCGCGATCGGCCATGCCCACCGATGACTCCGGCGCCCTCGCTTTTGAGCGCGCCGGAAAGATCGATATGGCTCGATTGAATTGCCGGCATCAGCGCGAAAAGCATTGTCGATCCAATACAGATCGCGACGCTGAGCAGGAGAACGCGCCAATCCAGTTGTCCGGGATAATCAATCGTGATCCCGGGCACCGATGGCGGAAACGCGAGCACGAGCGCGTTGCGGCTCCAATAGGCGACCGCGATTCCGCCGAGCGCGGCGATCATCGAAAGGAGCAAGCCTTCTGTGAAGAGTTGCCTGATCAAACGGCGGCGCCCGGCGCCGAGAGCCAGCCGCATCGTCATTTCATGCCGGCGCAAGAGTGATCGCGCGAGAAGCAGATTGCTCACGTTGGCGCAAGCGATGAGGAGGACAAAGAAAACGACGGCCGCGGTGATGCCGAGCGTCGTCGAAATCCCGCCTGCCGCGTTGAACGGCGTTTTCCACAACGGTAACAGCCCAACCTCGCGGCCGCGATCCGTTTGCGGGTAATCGTTCTCCAACCGTTTGGCGATCGCGGAAAGTTCCGCGTGCGCCTGCTGCTGCGTGACTCCGGGTTTGAGAAAAGCGTAACCTTCAATCCAGCGCGCGCCCCGATCTTCGAGTTTGTAGCCCGTGTTATCGAACGTCTCCTGCATCGACGTCGGCACCCAGAAGTTGAACGAGTAGCCGATGAACGTGCCGTGGAATCTTTCCGGGGCGACGCCGATGATAGTGTGCTGAACGCCGTTCATGTACTGCGTCTTGCCAATGATGTCAGGATCACCTTTATAACGATTCTTCCACGTCATGTAACTTATGACTGTGACCGGATGGGCGTTGCGACCGGTTCCTTCTTCCGGTCTGAATCCGCGACCGAGAATCGGCCGCACGCCGAGCGCGTCGAAATAATTCGCGGACACCATTCCTCCGACCGCACGCTCGGCACGGTCGCCATTGCTCAGCGTTGTGCCGGTGATTTTATCGATGATGAACGATTCGAACAGAGTCGAGTTTTTTTCGAGATCGAGGAAGTCGGGATAAGAAAGTCCGGTGAAACCCTGAGCGCCCCGGGTCGTGCAGTTGAGCGCGAACATTCGGTCCTGGTGCGCGACGAGCGGATAGGGACGGATGAGAATCCCTTCGATCCAACTTAAGGCGGCGGCGTTCGTGCCGATGCCGAGCGTCAGGCAGAGAATAGCCAGAACAGAAAAGCCAGGAGTGCGCCGAAGCATTCGGAAACCGAAGCGAAGGTCCTGGAGAAAAGTTTGCATTTAGTTCGTCATTCTGTCCGAAGCGCCTCGATTGGGTTTACGAATGTTGCGCGCCGCGCGGGTAAAAAACACGCAAGCAAAGCGACCGCTCCGAGGGTAAGTGCTGTGATAGCAAGAAGCGCCGGATTGTGCGGCGAAACCTCGTAAAGCTGCGTAGTGAGCAAACGACCCAACGCAAGAGCAGCCACTATTCCGATGACGAGTCCCAATAAGACAGGAGCCATTCCCTGACGAACAACAAGCCGCAGTACATCCGCGGTCTGCGCACCAAGCGCCATGCGCACACCGATTTCGCCCGTTCGTTGCTCAACTGTGTAAGCGACCGCCCCATAGATTCCGATGCTGGCCAGAAGCAAGGCGACTCCGGCAAAAATTCCAAGCAACCACATCATCAAACGCGCCTGGCCCAGAGCCTGCGCGACAACAGCGTCCATGCTTTGCGGCAAGGCGATTGCCAACCCGGGGTTTACTTTGGTGAGCGCCGATTGCACGAGCTTCGTGACCGCATCGACCTTGAGATTGCTGCGGACAGTCACGTTAGCGAACGGAAAATTTTCCTGCGCCCATGGCAGATAAAATTCCATGCCCGGCGCTTCCGCGACTCGAACCGAACGCACGTCTCCGACGATTCCGACGATCTCGCACGGCACAGCAAGGCTTGTCACCAGGAGCGTTTTGCCGATTGGATTCTCGTTGGGAAAAACCTTCTTCGCACCAGCCTGACTAATTAGACAGACCTTCTGTCCATCGGCCGTGTCGTGCTCATTGAATTCGCGTCCAGCTAGAAGCGGAATACCCCAGGTCTTCAAATAACCTGGCGCGATGTCGTGGCTTGGCGCGCTGGCGCGTTTCTCCATGGGCAGAACATCACGGTCTCCGCGTGCGTAAAGCGTTCGATTACCTCCATTCAAAGGAATATCGCCGCTAATTGTCGCGCTTTCGAGACCGGGAACATCGCGCAGCTCATTGAGCGTTTGTTCTGCAAAACGCTGACGCGACGCGGCATCGGGATATTGCGAGACCGGCAATGTAATCGCGCCCGTCCAAAGATTTTGGGAACGGAAGCCGATGTTCTGCTGACTCAAACGGATGAAGCTCGTGATGAGCAGCGCTGCGCCGGCTAGCAGCGTCACCGAGAGCGCGACTTGCGCGCCGACCAGGATTTTGCGAAAGCGTTGCTGCCGCACACTGCCGCTCGCGCCGCGGCCGCCCTCTTTCAATCCGCCCACCAAATTGGCGCGGGAAGCCTGGAGTGCCGGATAAACTCCCATCAACAGTCCGGTGAGGATCGACAATGCGATCGTGAAAATCAGCACCGGGATCGACAAGCTCGTCGCTGTGTTCGCTTCCAGCGGAAGGAAATTGGACGCCATTCTTGGAACCAACGGCACCAAACGCCACGCCACGAACGCGCCGACCGCTCCCGCAATTAAACTGACAAGTAAACTTTCGAAAACGAACAATCGCACGATGCTGGCGCGCGAGGCACCGATCGCCATTCGCAACGCGATCTCGCGCCGACGCCCGCTGAAACGAACGAGCAACAAATTGGCGACATTGCTGCACGCGATGAGCAACACGAAACTTACCGCGGCGAAAAGAGTGGCGAAACCCGCGCGGAAATTGCGCGTCACGTCCTCGGGCAGTGTCCGCAGCGTCGTCGTGAAGACGCTGTCGATCTTGTTCGGATATTGGGTCCGATAACTCTGGTCGAGTGACGGCAACGCCGCCAATACCTGCTTCACCGTAATCTCTGGTTTCATTCTTCCGATGACCCGGAGATAGCTCGTGCCGCGCATCAATCGTTCGTAACTGAATCCTGGCAGCTGAAACGGCTTGGTCGTCCAAACTTCGGCAACCGGATTCGCCCCAAACCATGTTACCGGCATGTTAGGCAGAACTCCGACGATCGTGTGCACAGTCCCGTCAAGCGTTATGCTTCGACCGATCACATTCGGGTCGCCGCCAAGACGTTTTTGCCAGAAATTCTCCGTCACCAATGCGACGTCCGCGCCTTCTTCCTCCCCGGGCAGAAAATTACGGCCGCGGATCGGGCGCACTCCGAGAACATCAAAATAGTTCGACGTTAATCGGCCGCCGAAGACTTGAACCGGATCGCCAAGACCTGTGAGCGTAAATGCGAAGAAACTTTCCCCGGCCAAGCCGTCGAACAATGTCTGCCCTTCGCGATAATGCATAAAACGCGGCGCGGACACTCCGATGTCGGCGAGATCTCGCGATTTATCTCCTCCATACAAGTGCACAACGCGCGACGGGTCTTTGAACGGCAGACCGCGGAGAAACAATTCGTTTATCAAACTAAAGATCGCGGTGTTCAGCCCGATGCCGAGAGCGAGGGTCACAACAGCGACAAGCGTAAATCCGGGCGATTTACGAAGCTGGCGCAGAGCGAAGCGGATGTCGTTCATATCATTCAGTGCGTAGTGCTTGAATCGGGTCGACGCGTGTGGCGCGGCGCGCGGGGAGCAGACACGCCATTAGTGCGGTCGCCGCGAGCAGAACTGTTGCGCCGCCGAGCAGCACTGGGTCGTACGCCGAAACTTGATAGAGCTGCGCCGCGATCAAGCGGTTGAGCGCGAACGTCGCAATGATGCCGAGCGCGAGCCCGCTCACCACCGGCTTCATTCCCTGGTTCACAACCAGGCTCAACACGTCGCGCGTTTGCGCACCCAGCGCCATGCGCACTCCAATTTCTCCTGTGCGTTGCTCGACGGTGTACGCCACTGCGCCGTAAATCCCGATGCTGGCGAGGAGCAAGGCGACTCCAGCAAAAATTCCGAGCAACCACATCATCAAACGCGCTTGCCCGAGCGCTCGCGCGACGACCGCGTCCATGGTTTGTGGCACTGCAATCGCCAGACCCGGATTCACTTTCATGAGCGCGGATTGCACCAGCTTGGTCACCGAATCCACTTTTAGATTGCTGCGGACGGCGATGTTAACTAATGGAAAATTATATTGCGCCCACGGCCGATAAAATTCCATACCCGGCGCCTCGGCCACCTGCAGTGAGCGCACATCGTCGACCATTCCGACAATTTCCCACTGCGCAGAAGCTAAGAATAAAGTCTTTCCGATTGGATTCTCACCCGGGAAAACTTGTTTCGCACCGGCCTGACTGATCAGACAAACTTTCTGTCCGTCGGCGGTGTCGTGTTCATTGAAGTCACGGCCAGCCAGAAGCGGCACTCCCCAGGTCTTGAAATATCCAGGAGTAATCTCATGACCAGGCACGATCTCACGCTTCTCGACTGGCGGAACATCACGATCGCCCCGCGCATAAAGATAACGACTGAAGCCAACCAACGGAATATCGCCGCTGATGGTCGCGCTCTCGAGCCCGGGAACGCTGCGCAACTCATGCAGCGTTTGTTCAACAAAACGTTGACGCGACGGACGGTCTGGGTACTGCGAGGTCGGCAGTGTAATCGCACCCGTCCAAAGATTCTGGGGACGGAAGCCGAGGTTTTGCTGACTCAAGCGGATGAAGCTCGTGATGAGCAATGCTGCGCCGACCAATAGCGTGACCGACAGCGCGACTTGTGCGCCGACGAGGATCTTGCGGAAGCGCTGTTGGCGCACACTGCCGCTTGTGCCGCGGCCGCCTTCTTTCAAGCCGTCGATCAAATCGACGTGTGAACCCTGAAGTGCCGGGTAAATTCCCATCAACAAGCCGGTCAAGATCGACAATCCGATCGTGAACACGAGGACTGGTACCGACAAGCTCGTCGCGTGATTCGCTTCCAACGGCAGAAAATTGGAGGCAATTCGCGGAACCAGCGGCACCAACTGCCACGCGACGAAAGCGCCGACCGCGCCCGCGATTACGCTGACGAGCAAACTTTCGAAAACGAACAAGCGCGCGACGCTCGTGCGCGAAGCGCCAATTGCGATTCGCAACGCGATCTCGCGCCGGCGTCCACTGAAACGAACGAGCAATAGATTGGCAACATTGCTGCACGCGATCAGCAAAACGAAACTCACCGCGGCGAAAAGTGTAGCGAAGCCCGCGCGGAAATTCCGGGTCACGTCTTCGGGCAAAGTCCGCAGCGTCGTGACCAATGCGCTGTCGATGTTGTTCGGATATTGAGCACGATAACTCTCTTCCAACGATGGCAATGCGGCGCGCGCTCGTTGAACGGTCATCCCCGGTTTCAATCGTCCGACAACCCGCAGAAAAAAGGATCCGCGCATCAATTGCTCATGACTGAACCCGGGAAGCTGAAAAGGTTTCGTTGTCCAAACTTCCGCGATCGAGTTCGCCCCAAACCACGTTGCCGGCATATTTGGCAGAACGCCGACGATCGTGTGCGGTGTTCCATCGAGCGTGAGGCTTCGCCCAATCACATTCGGATCGCCTCCGAGGCGTTCCTGCCAGAAATTTTTCGTCACCAATGCGACGTCGGCGTTTTCCTCCTCTTCCGGTAGAAAATTACGGCCAAGAATTGGACGAACACCCAGCAAATCGAAATAGTTGGAGGTTACTCTCCCGCCAAAAATTTGGACAGGATCGCCAAGTCCGGTCAGCGTGAACGGAGAAGAATTCTGGGCGGCGGAATTCTCCGCAGCGAAACCGTCAAAAAGCGTCTGACCGTCGCGATAAAGTTGGTAACGCGGCGCCGATATTCCGACATCCGCCAAATCGCGCGCCTTGTCGCCGTTGTCGAGGTGAACCACGCGCGACGGTTCCTTGAACGGCAGCCCGCGCAAAAAAAGATCGTTGATTAAGCTAAAGATCGTGGTGTTCAGGCCGATCCCGAGCGCGAGGGTGACGATCGCGATGAAGGTAAAAGCCGGGGTCTGCCTCAATTTGCGAAGCGCAAAGCGAATGTCGTTCATGGGCGTGCGAATTTCAGTTGATTCATGAAATCTTATTCGGTTCGTAATGCCTGAACGGGATCGACCATTGAGGCGCGGCGAGCTGGCAAAAGACAGGCAAACAATGCCGTGGCCGCGAGCAGTATCGTTGCGCCGCCGAGAAGCGCGGGATTGTGGGCCGAGACCTGATAGAGTTGCGAAGCAATCAACCGACCGAGAGCGAATGCCGCGACCAGACCGATGCCGAGGCCAATCAAAACCGGTTTCATTCCTTGATTGATAATCAAACGCAACACGTCTCGCGTTTGCGCGCCGAGCGCCATTCGCACTCCGATCTCGCTCGTCCGTTGCTCGACCGTGTATGCGACCGCGCCGTAAATTCCGACCGTCGCCAGCAACAGCGCCACGCCGGCAAAAACACCCAGCAAAACCATCATCAGCTTGGCCTGGCCGAGTGCCTCCGCCATGATCTCGCTGAATGGCTGCGGCCAGATTAGAGCAAGGCTCGGATCGATTCCGCGCAACCCCGTTTTCACTGAGCGCGTGATCGTTTCCGGCGGAAGCGGACTGCGCACCACGATTTTGAGGAACGGCCAACTCTCCTGCGCGAACGGACGATAAAATTCCATGTTGTTAGCCTGATTCAATTGCACCGAGCGCACGTCGCCGACGACGCCGACAATCTCGACCGGCACGCTGCCGTTCGTGATCAGCAACGTTTTGCCGATCGGATTCTCGTCGCCGAACACCGTCTTCGCGCCCGCTTTGCTGATGATGATGACGTTCGGATGATCCATCACGTCCTGTTCGTTAAAATCGCGGCCCGCGATCAACGGAATGCCCGCAGCGCGGAACCAGCCCGGCATGACGTCGTTCGACGGCGCGCCTTTTCGCTCGGCAACCGGAGGCACGTTGCCTTCAGGCCGCGTATAGAGAGTCACGCTCGGGCCGCTGAAGAGCGGAAAAGTGCTGCTCAACATCAGGTCCTCGAATCCAGGAGTCGCGCGCAACGCCGTTTGCAATTGTTCGGCAAAACGAGCCCGGCTCGCCTGGTCGGGATATTGGGCCTGCGACAAGGCCGTGACTCCGATCCAGAGATTGTCCGTTTTGAAACCGGGGTCCTGCTGGCTCAGGCGCACGAAGCTCGTGATGAGCAACGACGCGCCCGCGAGCAACGTGACCGAGAGGGCGACCTGCGCGCCCACGAGAATTTTGCGGAACCGCTGTTGCCGCACACTTCCTTGCGTGCCGCGGCCGCCTTCCTTGAGCGCATCGACGATATCCGCGCGCGAGCTTTGCAACGCCGGATAAAGACCCATCGCGAATCCCGTCAGTAGCGAAAGCCCGATCGTGAACAAGAGCACCGGCACGGAGAGCGCACTCGCGCTTCCCTGTTCGATCGGGAGAAAGTTCGCTGCGAGTTTCGGGACGAGCGGAACCAACTGCCACGCCAGGGCCGCGCCGAGAACTCCCGCCAGCAGACTGATGAGCACGCTCTCGAAAACAAAAAGTCGCAGGACGCTGCCGCGCGTCGCGCCCAGCGCCAGGCGGAGCGAAATCTCGCGGCGCCGTCCGCTGAAGCGCACCAGTAGCAGATTCGCCACGTTGCTGCACGCGATGAGCAAAACAAACCCGACCGCCGTGAGCAGAGTCGCGAACCCGGGCCGCAAATTCTCCGTCACATCTTCCGGAAGCGTCTTGATGATGTTGCGATTTTGCGCGTCGCTCTTCTCCGGAAATTGCGAACTGTAACTGTCCTCGAGCGTGCCCAGCACCGCCTTCGCCTGGTCAAGTGTGACGCCCGCCTTCAAGCGCCCGATCACGCGCAGAAAGGCCGAGCCGCGCATCATCCGCTCATGCGAGAAACCCGGGATGACCATCGGCTTCGTCGTCCAGATATTGGCATTTGGTGTCCCCGTCCAGGAGACTGGCATGTTTGCGATCACGCCCACGATCGTGTGCGCCACGCCATCGAGCATGATCGTTTTCCCGATGATGTCCTGAGTGCCGGCGAACCGCGCTTTCCAGAAACGATCCGTGATGATGGCCACATCCGCGCCCTCTTCTTCCTGCGGCAAAAACGTTCGGCCCATGATGGGCCGCACTCCGAGCACGTCGAACCAGTTCGCCGTCGCCTTGAAGATCGGCACCGACAACGGATCGCCCAGTCCCGTCACCGTCGCCGCCTCTTGATTCTCCGCCGCAAACCCGGAGAAAATCGTCTGCCCATCCCGATAAAGCATGAACCGCGGCGCCGACATCTGGAACTCGTCCGTCCGGTCTTTCCCCTTGGTCAGAATATGCAGGACCCGCTCCGGTTCCTGGAACGGCAGCCCTTTGAGAAACAGATCGTTGATCAACGAAAAGATCGCCGTGTTGAGGCCGATCCCGAGCGCGAGCGTGACGATCGCGATGAAGGTGAAAGCCGGGGTCTGCCGTAATTTCCGAAACGCGAAGCGGATGTCGTTCATGAGCGTGTGGGTTTGAGTTGATTCATGAAACCTTATTCAGTCCGCAACGCTTGCACTGGATCGACAAGTGTAGCGCGACGCGCCGGCAAAAGACAGGCGAGGAGGGCGGTGGCGGCGAGCAATATGGTCGCGCCGCCGAGTAATGCCGGATTGTGCGCGGAAACTTGATAGAGCTGCGCGGTGATCAAACGACCGAGCGCAAACGCGGCCGCAATCCCGACCACAAGACCGATGATCACAGGTTTCATTCCTTGATTAATAATCAGACGCAGCACGTCGCGCGTTTGCGCGCCGAGCGCCATTCGGATGCCGATTTCACCGGTCCGCTGCTCCACCGTGTAAGCGACGGCGCCATAAATTCCGATGCTGGCCAGCAGAAGCGCCACTCCGGAAAAAATTCCGAGCAACCACATCATTAGTCGCGCCTGACCGACTGCTTGAGCGACGATTGCGTCCATCGATTGTGGAATTGCGACCGCCAAGCCAGGATCGACCGTGCTCAGCGCCGATTGGACCAACTTCGTCACCGCATCTTCTTTCAAATTGCTTCGCACCGCCACCACCGCGAACGGAAAATTCTCCTGCGCCCAGGGACGGTAAATTTCCACTTCGTCGGATTTGGCGACCTGCCGCGTCCGCACATCACCCACCACACCGATAATTTGCACCGGCACGCTCGCGCTTGAAACGAGCAGAGTCTTACCAATCGGGTTCTCGTTACCAAAAACCTTCTTCGCGCCGGCCTGACTGATCAGCATTACGTTTTGATGATCGGCCACGTCGTGCTCATCGAATTCGCGTCCGGCCAGGACGGGAATGCCGAAAGTCTTAAAATAATCTGGAGCGATATCGTGGCCGGCAGCCGCGGCCCGTCTATCAACCGGCAAGATGTCGCCGTCCGGACGAGAGTAAAGCATGTTAGCGGCGGCGGCGGGGATCAATGGGATATCGCCGCTGATCGTAGCGCTTTGGATACTTGGAACCGCGCGCAACGCAGCCAGAGTTTGTTCCACGAAACGTTGGCGCGTGGGCAAATCGGGATATTGAGCCTGTGGCAGCGTAACCAGGCCGGTCCAGAGATTTTCGGGGCGAAATCCAATGCTTTGCCGGTTCAACTGGATGAAACTGGCGATGAGCAAGCTCGCACCGGCGAGGAGGGTGACTGACAATGCCACCTGCGCGCCAACGAGGATTTTGCGAAAACGGTGCTGATGCGCGCTGCCGCTCGTTCCGCGGCCGCCTTCTTTTAATCCATTAACCAGATCCGCCCGCGAACTTTGCAGCGCCGGATAAATCCCCATCGCGACACCGGTCAAAACCGACAAGGCAATGCTGAACCCGAGCACTGGGAGCGAAAGATTGATGGTCGTCTCAGGATCAAACGGCAGAAAATTGGCCGCCATTTTCGGGACTAGCGGAACTAACTGCCAGGCCAGCACTGCGCCGGCCAGGCCGGCGAACACACTGACGAGCAAACTTTCGAAAAGAAATAAACGCAGCACACTCGCGCGCGACGCACCGAGCGCCATGCGCAGCGCGATCTCTCGCCGGCGGCCACTGAAGCGCACCAGCAAAAGGTTGGCTACGTTGCTGCAGGCTATCAGTAAGACGAACGCCACCGCCGCGAGTAAAGTCGCAAAAGCCGGCCGCAGATTTCCAGTCACATCCTCAGGTAGCGTTTTGAGCGTCATCACCGATGAACTGTCGATCTTATCCGGAAATTGCTTCCGATAACTTTGTTCAAGCGGTGGCAGCGCAGCCCGCGCTTGTTCGATCGTCATTCCAGGTTTCAATCGACCGACCACGCGCAGAAAACCGCTGCCGCGCATCACTCGTTCGTGTGACAATCCGGGAACCACGAACGGTTTCGTCGTCCACACCTCGGCGTTCGGTCCAATCCACGAGAAAGGCAGATTCGGCAAAATGCCCACGATGGTGTGCGGCACACCATCGAGCGTGATGCTGCGCCCAATCACGTTCGGGTCACCGCCCATTCGTTTCTGCCAAAAATTCTCAGTCACCATGGCGACATCCGCGCCTTCTTCCTCCGCCGGCAAAAAATTGCGGCCACGAACGGGACGCACGCCGAGAACATCGAAATAATTCGACGTCACTTTGCCGCCGAAAAGTTGAACCGGATCGCCCAGCCCGGTCAAAGTGAAAGGAACACCGTTTTCGCCGCCGAACCCGTCGAAAATCGTCTGGCCGTCCCGATAAAGCTGAAAGCGTGGAATCGAGACCGCAAGCTCCAGTAAATTGCGCTCCCTGGCATTGGAATACATATGCACAACGCGTTCCGGTTCTTTGAATGGAAGACCGCGCAAAAAGAGATCGTTAATCAGACTGAAGATCACTGTGTTCAAGCCGATCCCGAGCGCGAGCGTGAGCAAGGCGAGAAAAGTAAATCCCGGCGACTTGATTAATTGCCTGAGCGCGAAACGAAAATCAGTCAGCATAATGGCGGCCTCTGACTTATTCTGTCCGCAACGCCTGGACCGGATCGACCATCGCAGCGCGCCGCGCCGGCAACAAGCATGCGAGCAAAGCGATGGCCGCGAGCAATATCGTCGCGCCGCCGAGCAATGCCGGATTGTGCGCTGAAACTTCAAAGAGTTGGGACGTGATCAATCGCCCGAGGGCAAAGGCGCAGACGACACCGATGGCCAGTCCGATCACGACCGGTTTCATGCCCTGGTTGATGATCAACCGAAGCACATCGCGCGTTTGCGCGCCGAGCGCCATCCGAACGCCAATTTCTCCAGTGCGTTGTTCAACGGTGTAAGCAACAGCGCCGTAAATTCCAATGCTCGCGAGCAGCAACGCAACGCCGGCAAAAATTCCGAGGAGCCACGTCATCAAACGCGCCTGTCCGAGCGCCTGCGCGACGACTGCATCCATCGTTTGCGGAATGGCAATCGCGAGTCCCGGGTTCACTCTGTTAATCGCGGACTGCACCGCCTTCGTCGCCGCGTCCATTTTTAAGTTTGTGCGAATGGTCAAATTCACGAACGGAAAGTTGTCCTGCGCCCAAGGCAGATAAAATTCCATTCCGGGCGCGTCATTCACGCGGACCGAACGAACATCGCCGACGATGCCGACAATTTCGCACGGCACGCCGAGACTGGTGACGAGCAACGTTTTGCCGATCGGATTTTCGCCCGGCCAAACTTTTTTCGCGCCCGCCTGGCTGACCAGGCAAACTTTTTGCGAATCGGGAGTGTCGTGTTCATTGAATTCGCGCCCCGTTAAAAGTGGAATTCCCCACGTTTTAAAATATCCGGGCGCAATGTCGTGGCTCGGCGCGTTGGCGCGCTGCTCAATCGGCGGAACCTCGCGATCGCCACGTGCGTAAAGTGTGCGGTTGCCGCCGTTGAGCGGAATATCGCCGCTAACAGTCGCGCTTTCGATCCCGGGTACATCGCGCAAAGCGTCGAGAGTTTGTTCAACGAAACGCTGACGCGACGGCGCGTCGGCATATTGCGAAATGGGCAATGTGATCGCGCCGGTCCAGAGACTCTGAGAGCGGAATCCAACGTTCTGCTGAGTGAGGCGAACAAAACTCGTGATGAGCAAAGCCGCGCCTGCCAAGAGCGTGACCGACAACGCCACTTGCGCGCCGACGAGAATTTTACGGAACCGTTGTTGCCGCGCGCTGCCGGCAGTACCGCGACCGCCCTCTTTCAATGCGTCAACCAGATCTGCATGCGAGCCTTGTATCGCCGGATAAATTCCCATGAGCAAGCCAGTCAGCAACGACAACGCAATCGTGAACAGAAGCACCGGAAGCGAAACGCTCGTCGCGGTATTCGCTTCGAACGGCAGAAAATTCGACGCCATTCTCGGCACGAGCGGCACGAGGCGCCAGGCGACAAACGCTCCGGCAACTCCGGCAATTGCGCTCACGAGCAGGCTCTCGAAAACGAAAAGTCGCACCACGCTCGAGCGCGAAGCGCCGATCGCCATTCGCAACGCGATTTCGCGACGACGGCCACTGAAACGGACGAGCAACAGATTTGCCACATTGCTGCACGCGATCAGCAACACGAAACTAACTGCCGCAAAAAGTGTAATGAAGCCGGCTCGAAAATTTTGGGTCACATCTTCGGGCAGCGTTCGGACCGTCGTCGTGAGCGAGCTGTCGATCTTGTTCGGGTACTCGGTGCGATAACTTTGATCGAGCGACGGCAACGCCGCCTTCACTTGGGCGAGCGTCATTCCGGGTTTCATTCGGCCAATGACGCGGAGAAAACTCGTGCCGCGCATCAAACGGTCGTAACTGAATCCGGGAAGTTGAAACGGTTTCGTCGCCCAGACTTCGGCAATCGGATTCGCGCCGAACCAGGTCACCGGCATATTCGGCAGAACTCCAACGATCGTGTGCGGCACGCCATCCAGAGTGATGCTGCGACCGATCACATTCGAATCGCCGCCCATCCGTTTCTGCCAAAAAGCCTTCGTGACCAGCGCGACATCCGCGCCCTCTTCTTCCTGCGGCAAAAAGTTTCGGCCCAGAATTGGATGAACGCCAAGAACGTCGAAATAGTTTGCAGTCAATCTGCCCCCAAAAACCTGAACCGGATCACCCAGCCCAGTCAGGGTAAAAGCGAAGAAATTCTCACCGGCAATCGCATCGAAGAGAGTTTGGCCGTCGCGATAGTGAGTGTATCGCGGCGCCGAGACGCCGATGTCGATCAACTCGCGCGATTTGTCGCCGCCGAGGAGATGAACCACACGCGAAGGTTCCTTGAATGGGAGACGCCGCAGGAAAAGATCGTTGACCAAACTGAAGATGGTCGTGTTCAGGCCAATCCCAAGCGCAAGCGTGAGCACCGCGATGAAGGCGAACGCGGGCGATTGTCGAAGTTTACGAAAAGCGAATCGAATATCGTTCATGTTAGGGTCCGGTTGAGTGGTTTCATGAAATTCATTCGGCACGCAGTGCGATGATGGGATCGACGCGGGAGGCGCGGCGTGCCGGCAACCACGAAGCAAGGAGGGTCGCTCCAAAAAGTAGCAGCCCGACTCCAAGATAAATCCTTGGGTCGATCCCTTTGACTTCGAAGAGCACGCTTTGCAATGCACGCGACAGCGCAAAAGCGCTGAGCAGACCAATGACCGAACCAATCAAAAGCAAGTGCATGCCATGCGAAAGAACGAGCACGCGGATCTGGGCCGGGCGGGCGCCGAGCGCGAGGCGGATGCCGATTTCGCGGACACGTTTGAGCGTGGTGTAAGCGAGCAGCCCGTATAATCCGACGGTGGCGAGCACAAGCGCGAGACCGGCGAAGATCGAGAAAAGAAAACTGAGGAGACGCTGGCTGCCCCAAGTTTGGTGGACACGCTCGATCATCGGGCGCGCGTCGAATACCGGTTGCGATGGATCGATCGAGTTGACGCTGTCGCGGATCGATTTATTGAGCGACGCAGTGCTCAAGTTGGAACGAACAAACAGACCCAGGCTGGTCCGTTGCGCCTGGGCCATCGAACAATAGATCACCGGCAACGGCGCCATTTCATCGATCGCGTGAAAGCGCATTCGCGCGACGACCCCGACGATTTCCGACATGACGTTACCTTCTTCGTCATTGCCGGCATCAACTGCGAGCCGCTTGCCGATTGGATCTTCGCCGGGGAAAAATTGATCGGCCATCGCTTGATCGATGATGATGACACGCGGCGAATCTTTGGTGTCGCGCTCGTTGAAAGTGCGGCCACGAAGCAGTGGCTCCTTAAACGTCGCGAAATAATCGCCGGTGATCACTTCGAGATCGGCCGACGGCATATTACTAGGCGACGGCGCCGGAACGCCTTCGCGGTAAAATCCAGTTTGCCAGCCGCCCATCAGCGGCGAATTGGAACCGATGCCGGCGCTTTGAACGCCGGGAAGCGCAGTCACCCGATCGAGCAACGCCTTGGTGAAGATGCCGATCTTCTCGCGGCTCGAGTAGGTTTTCCAAGGCAGCTCGACTCGAGCCGTGAAAAGATTGCGTGGCTCATAGCCGAGCTGGAGCGATTGCATCCGCGAAAAGCTTTTCAGAACAAGCGCGGCCGCGACGAGCAGCGTCAGCGTCAGTGCGATTTCGCTGATGACCAGCCAATCACGCGCGCGTTTGGCCGATGGCGCATCGCCGCTGCCGGCCGATCCCTCTTTTAGCGCAAGCTGAACGTTAGCATGTGAAGTTTGCCAGGCCGGCCACAATCCGAAAACGATCGTGGTCAACGACGCGACCAGGAATGTGAAACCGAGCACCGGCAGATCGAAGGAAATTTGTTGGAATCGAGAAACACCTTCAGGGCCCAACGCGATCAACGCGTCGCGCAACCAGACGGCGATGAAAAATCCGAGCGCTCCGCCAAGGATTGCGATTAGGAAACTTTCGAGCAAGAGCTTCCGAATAATTTGCCCGCGGGTTGCGCCAACCGCGGCGTGAATGGCAAACTCTCTCGCCCGCGCGGCGCCTCGCGCGGCAAACAAGTTCGCGAGGTTCGCGCAGGCGATGAGCAACACCAATCCGACTGCGCCCAGGAGCAGTCCGAGATTGGTTCTGTATTTGCCGACGAGATTTTCAAGCAGTGGCGTGACCACCGCGTAAACCTTACCATTCGTGTCCGGATAGGTTTTTCCCAACCGTGCCGCGATTGTCTTCATCTCGATCCGCGCTTGATCGACAGTCACGCCGCGTTTGAGTTTTCCCCAGACATAGATCATCGGGTGATGCGAACGATCCATCCAGGCTGGATTGTTGCTGCGCCGCATCATCGACAACCAGACATCGCTGTCCTGCGGCGAGGTAACTTGCGGCGGCATCACGCCGATGACGGTGAAATTCTGATCGTGCAGATTAATCGAGCGCCCGATCACACCCGGATCGCGATTGAATGCGTGTTGCCAGAGACGATCGCTGATCACGACTACGGGCGGAGCGCCTACTTTGTCTTCGTCTCCGCTGAAAGTGCGGCCAATTTCCGGTGGCAGACCGATAATGTTGAAAAAATTCCGCGTGACCGAAGCGCACGACACGCGTTCAGACTCGCGACCGGGAATGCCGCTGAGATTTCGCGATTCCTTGTGCGTGGCGGCAAGATGCTCGAAAACGGTGTTGTCATTCCGCCAATCGAAATAGTCCGGTAAGGCAACGGAGTAATCCTGACCCGGCCCGGAAGATTCATTCAACACCATGATCCGGTCGGCGTCCGGATACGGGAGCGGCCGGAGAAGAACGGCGTTAACGATGCTGAAGATCGCGGTGTTGGCGCCGATACCGAGCGCGAGTGTGATAATCGCAACCGCGGAGAACGCTGGATTTTTGATCAGCCCCCGTAAAGCAAGCCGCAGATTACTCATAACGCAGTGCGACCATGGGATCGACGCGCGTGGCGCGGCGCGCCGGAACAAAGCAGGAAGCGGCCGCGACCGCAGTCAGTAATGCCGCGACTGCAAAATAAATGGTCGGATCGAGCGCGTTGACTTTGAAAAGAATAACTTTGAGAGCAGCCGCCGCGACGACCCCCAGGAGCAATGCGATCCCTCCGGCGCCAAGAACAAGGCCGATCATGAGCTGCCACGCTCCTTGAGTCATGACCATGCGAAAAATCCGCTGCGCGTCCGCGCCCAACGCCATGCGAATTCCAAATTCCTGGGTGCGTTGGTTGACCGAAAAACTCATCACTCCATAGAGGCCGACCGCCGAGAGAATGAATGCGACCGCTCCAAAGATGGTAAACAAACTCGCGACCACGCGGCTTCCGGCAAGAATCTCAGTGTGCAGTCGCGCAGGCGTTCCTGTGAAATAAGTCGGCAAATTCGAGTCGAGCTCGGCGACTGCCTTGCTCAATGCTGGTCCGAGAGTCTCCGCGCGCTGCCCCGCACGCGGACGAACGAGGATGGTGCAAAATTGCGTCGCCGGCGATGCGCCGAGTAGCGGCGTGTAAAATCCGGCCGCTTCAGTTTGTTGATCGAACGGTCCCTGCATCAGCGTGTCCGGCACCACGCCGACGATCGTTCGCCACGGTTGCGGTTTGCCGGGATTGAAAATTCGAACCTGATGGCCGAGCGCGCTCTGATTGCCCCAATATTTTCGGGCAAAGCTCGCGTTTACGATCGCGACCGGCTGTTTCGAGTCCGCGTCATCAACTGTAAAATCGCGGCCTTCCAGAATCTTGAGACCGAGCGTGGCAAAATAATTGTCCGAGACCGATTCGAAATTCCCGCGAGGTCGATCGCGGTCAGTCAGATAATTTTGCCCGTCTACCTCGTACTGTCCCGACGGTGCAAAAGTCATCCGGAAGCGGTCGCTCATCGCAGCGGCTTCGAACTGAGCATTCGCCCGTAAGGTGCGGACCGCGCGGATGAAAAATTCACGCCGCGCGTCCTCATTGGGGTACGCGCCTTCCATCAAAGCCATCCGCGCGCTGTAAATCGCGTTCTCATCATAGCCGTAATCCAGTTTCGTCTGATTTCGGATCGACTTGATTTGCAAGGTAGCGGTAATCAAAAGCGCTGCGGTCAATGCGATTTGGCCGACGACGAGTACGCGCGTGATCACGTTAACCAGGCGGCTGCTGTTTCCGCGTCCGCCTTCTTTCATGATTTCGGCCGCGTTCCCGCGCGCGCTCAAGAATGCCGGAACCAATCCGGAAACGAGCGTTGCCAGCAACGTGATCCCGAGCGTGAACGTAAGAACACGTCCGTCGATGGTAAATTGCATCCAGTAAGGCAGCGGAAAAGGTGATGCGCTGAAGGCCCGCACCAGCATGTCCACTCCCCAATAGGCCAGAAGCACGCCGGCGATTCCGCCGAATACCGCGACCACCAAACTCTCGGTCAACATTTGCCTAACGAGTCGCCAGCGTGTGGCTCCGAGCGCGCCGCGAATGGCCAGTTCCTTCGCGCGCAAGGCGGCGCGACCGAATTGCATGTTCATGACGTTCACGCATGCAATCAGCAAAACGAGAATGACCGCGGCCAACATCGCCCAGACGATTTGCCGCAGCTGCACGCCGGTGAACGCATGCAGTAGCGGCTGCACGCTGGCCGACGTGAAATTTTGGTTCGTCTTGGGATTGTCTTCCGCCAAATGGCGCGCGAGGCCGACAAACTCCGCATTCACCTGGTCGAGCGTCACTCCAGGTTTGAGCCGGCCCATCACCGCGGGCGCGGGATTGTTTGCGCCAATGAAAAGTTCGCCGCGCGGTCTTGGCGGATACTCATTATAAAGAGGCGTCCAGAGTTCCTCCGACGATGGAAATTTAAAGTTGGGCGGCATCACGCCGATGATCGTCGCCGCTTTGCCATTAATTCGAACGGCCTGGCCGACAATGTTCGGATCGGCTCCGAAATCGCGTCTCCAGATTTCGTCACCAAGAAGCGCCACCTTCTCCGCGCCGGGCTTGTTGTCCGCGGCGGTGAAATCCCGCCCCATCACCGGCGACACGCCAATGATCTTGAAGAAATCTTCGGTCACGTAGCCGCCGGTGTAGCGCTGCGGATTATTTTTGTAGCTCACGTTGATTGTCGATCCATTCAGATAGCCGGCCATGAGCGAGAACGACCGCTGCGCCGCTTTCAAATCTTCGTAATCCTGGGCCGTCGGAATTTGGCCGAGACCAAAATTATTGTTTTGATCGGTCGCCTTGGGATCGATCAGCCCAACGCTGACCAGTTGCTCGGGATGCGGAAACGAAAAGCCGCGCAACACGATCGCGTTGACCACGGTGAATTGCGTGGTCGCGCCGCCGATGCCAAGTGCAAGAACCAGCACCGCCAGAAAACAAAACGATTTCTCCTTGAACAACACGCGCAGTCCGACGCGCACATCCTGACGAAATGAATCTAGAATCATAACGATTTACTTCTTGTTAGGCTCAACCACCCAACCGTCCCGCAGTTGGATGATTCGGTTGCCATATCCTGCATTTTTTTCCGAGTGCGTGACCTGAATGATGGTCGTGCCTTCGGCGTTCAGTTTTTGAAATAACTCCATGATCTCTTCGCCCTGGCTCGAGTGAAGGTTTCCGGTCGGCTCGTCGGCCAGGATCAGCTTTGGGCTGGCGATGATCGCACGCGCGACGCCTACGAGTTGCTGCTGACCGCCGGAAAGCTGGCGCGGATACAAATCCTTCTTTGCCACCATCTGAAATCGATCGAGCGCGTCTGCGACAATCGCTGACCGTTCGCTCTTGCCGACCTTTCGATATGACAACGGGATTTCGAGATTTTCGTAGACCGTCAAATCGTCGAGCAGATGATATTGCTGGAAAACAAAACCGATTTGCTCGTTGCGCAGCGCCGCGCGCTCTTTCGCCTTCAAATGATGGACGGCCGTCTCGTTGAAAAAATATTCGCCACTCCAACCGTGGTCGTGCATTCCGAGAATGTGGAGCAGCGTCGATTTTCCGGCGCCGGATGGTCCCATCACCGAAACGAACTCCCCTTCGGCAACGTCGATGTCGATGTTGCGCAGGACGTAAAAAAACTTTCCATGCCCCAGCGGGTAGTTTCGCTCAAGATTCCGGAGCCGGATCATGGTCGACGTCTACATTCCTTAAGCTGCGATCCGGCTGTCTTCCACAACTCGTCCGTCGAACAAGTGAACAGTCCGATCGGCGTGTTGCGCGAACCGCTCGTCGTGTGTGACCATGCAAATGGTCGCGCCACCGGCGTGCAGCTCCTTCAGCAAATTCATTACCGCCTCGCCGTTTCGCGAATCTAGATTTCCAGTCGGCTCGTCCGCGAGGAGGATCGCCGGTTTGCCGGCGAGCGCGCGGGCAACGGCCACGCGTTGCTGCTGGCCGCCCGAGAGCTGGCTCGGCAAATGTTTCGCGCGATGCGCCATGCCCACGCGATCGAGCGCTTGTGTGACCAAAGTCTTCCGGTCGCCCGCGCTCATTCCCCGATAGGTCAGCGGCAGCTCGACGTTTTCGAAAACGGTGAGGTCGCCGATCAAATTGAAGCTTTGGAAAATGAAACCGATCTCGCGATTCCGGATCCGCGCGCGGT
>Ga0209267_1000263_pt1 | contig 39097 bp, 36 predicted proteins | sample GraSoiAngelo_137_FD_185894 | JGI IMG/M metagenome (GOLD analysis project Ga0209267, IMG submission 185894) | Grasslands soil microbial communities from the Angelo Coastal Reserve, California, USA - 14_0929_09_30cm (SPAdes) (version 2) | ecosystem: Environmental > Terrestrial > Soil > Grasslands ... | reverse complement strand
GCCACTGCACCAGAAGCTGAAGGCCTGGCAGCATGCCCAGCGGCTCGCCGTCGAATGTGTCAAGGCAGCGCGTAGCTTTCCCGACTACGAACAGGAAGTCCTCGGCGATCAACTGCGTCGCGCCTGCTACAGCGTTCCGCTGAACATCGCCGAGGGGAGCACACGGCGAGGGACCCGAGAATATCGACGCTACCTGGATACGGCGTGGGCATCGCTCGCCGAAGTGCAGACCGCTTTGGAGATCGCCCGTGACGTTGGGTACGTAGAACCCGCTGACTATGGGCGGCTTGAGGCGCTTGCCATTGAGACCAGCAAGACTCTCTACGGATTGCTCCGGAAGATCAGCGATTCTTCATCGAGAGACTCCAAGCCCCGTTAACTGTTCTCCCCTGCTGCGTCTGTGCGTCTAGCCTTAGCCTTGCCCATTCACGTACTTTGTCCGCATGTCCTACGACTATGACGTGGTTGTTGTAGGTGCCGGCCACGCCGGTACCGAAGCGTCGGTCATGGCTGCTCGCTTGGGCGCCCGGACCCTCCTGCTGACGTCGAACCTCGACACGATTGGGCAGATGTCCTGCAATCCCGCCATCGGCGGGATCGCGAAGGGTACCGTCGTGCGCGAGATCGATGCCCTCGGCGGGATCATGGGGCGGGCGACCGATCGCGCGACGATCCAGTTCCGGATGCTCAATCGCTCCAAGGGTCCCGCCGTTTGGGCGCCCCGAGCCCAGTGCGACCGCACGCTGTACCGCCGCGCCGTGCGGTCACTGCTCGAAGGGTTTTCGCAGCTGGACCTCACGCAGGGAATGGTCACGCGTCTGCTCACGGACGGCACGCGCGCCGCGGGTGTCGTGACAGCCGACGGGCGCAGCTTCCGCGCGCACGCCGTCGTGCTCACCGCCGGCACGTTCCTCCGCGGTCGCATCCACCTGGGGACCGACACCCAGATCCCCGCCGGGCGCGCCGGCGATCAGCCGGCCGTCGATATCGCACAACACGTTGAGGAACTTGGACTTACAGTGTCCCGCTTCAAGACCGGTACACCGCCGCGAGTGGACGGCCGCACCGTCGATTGGTCCAGGCTTGAGCGCCAGGACGGAGACGCCACTCCCTACCGCTTCTCGTTCTACGACCGCGTCGAGCTGCCACGTCAGCTGCCCTGCTGGATCACATGGGCCGGGGAAGAAGTGAAGGAGATCATCCGCGCGCATCTCAAGGAATCGGCGCTGTACGGCGGCGCGATCAGCGGACGGGGCCCGCGCTATTGTCCCTCGGTCGAAGACAAGATCGTGAAGTTCCCCGATGCTAAGCGGCACCAGGTGTTCCTCGAACCGGAGGGGCTCGACACGCACGAGCTGTACGTGAACGGGCTGTCCACTTCCCTGCCCGTCCCGGTGCAGCTCGAGTTCCTGCGCGCCGTACCGGGTCTCGAGCGAGCCAAGATGACCCGGCCGGGTTACGCCATCGAGTACGACTACTATCCGCCGACTCAGCTCACGCCGTGGCTCGAGACGAAGGCCGTGGAGCACCTGTTCTTCGCGGGGCAAATCAACGGCACGACCGGATACGAGGAGGCAGCCGGCCAGGGCGTCGTGGCGGGGATCAACGCCGTGCGCCGGATCCGTGGCGCGGAGCCGGTGATCCTGGGACGCGACGCTGCCTACATCGGCGTCCTCGTCGATGATCTCGTGACCCGTGGGGTGGACGAGCCGTACCGGCTGTTCACGTCGCGCTCCGAGTTTCGGCTATCGCTCCGGCAGGACAACGCCCTGCGGCGGCTGGCGCCGCTCGCCGAGCGCCTGGGGTTACTGAGTGCGGCGGAGTGGCGGGTGGCAGCGCGCCGTTTCGAGGAAGAGGAGGAGTTGCTGCGCGTGGCGCGCATGACGACGATCACGCCGGCCGCTGCCGCGGCCGTGCTGGCGGACACGGGCACGACGCTGGGAGAGCCTGAGCGAGTCGCGAGCGTGGCCCGGCGGCCGGGCGTGTCGCTGCGCGCGCTGCTCGAGGCGGCCGGCGTGACCGTGGCGGCGGACGACGCCGCCGTGGTGAGCGCCGCGATCGACTTGAAATACGAGGGATATCTGGCGCGCGAGCGGGAGGCGGCGGCACGGCTGGCCGAGCTCGCGGCGTTTGCGCTCCCGGCAGACCTTCCCTACCTCGAGCTCCAGAGTCTCGCCACCGAAGCGCGCCAGAAGCTCGATCGGATTCGACCGACCTCCCTCTCTCAAGCGGCGCGAATTCCCGGCGTGTCGCCGAGCGATCTGCACAATCTCGTCGTCGAAACGGCCCGCTGGCGCCGACGGGTGGCCTAGGCCGAACAGCCCCGGAACCGGTGTTTCACGTGAAACTCGCGGCGGTTTCACGTGAAACTCACTCTTTGCATTGGGGGTACCAAGCCCCTATATTGGGACCCTCAGAGCCGAGTAACAATATAACACATTTGTATACAATAACTTAGATGTCGCGCGTCATCGCAATCGCCAACCAGAAGGGCGGCGTCGGAAAGACGACGACGGCGGTGAACCTCGCCGCGTCGCTCGCCACGGCGGAGCGCAAGACGCTGCTCGTCGACGCCGATCCCCAGGCCAACTCGACGAGCGGCGTCGGCATCGAGCGCGACCGCATCCGCCACTCGCTGTACGATGCGTTGCTCGATGGTCGCTCCCTCTCCGACGCGCGATTCACCCACGTGCACTTTCCCTATCTCGACGTCGTGCCGGCCACGCAGGACCTCGTGGGGGCCGAGCTCGAGCTCGTCACCAAGCAAGGGCGCGAGACAATGATGCGACGCGCCCTGCGGGATTTCCGCGACCAGTATCAGTACATCGTGATCGATTGTCCGCCCTCGCTCGGCCTCTTGACGCTCAACATGCTGACGGCCGCCGACAGCGTGCTGATTCCCATCCAGTGCGAGTACTACGCGCTCGAGGGTCTCTCGCAGCTCCTCAACACCGTCAAGCTGGTGCAACGCAACTTCAACCCCGCGCTCGCCATCGATGGCGTGCTGCTGACGATGTACGACGCGCGGCTGAATCTCTCGAAGCAGGTGGCCGACGAGGCCAAGGAATACTTCGGCTCGCAGATGTTCGGTATTACGATCCCGCGCAACGTGCGCCTCGCCGAGGCGCCGAGTTTTGGGAAGCCGATCCTGTTGTACGATGTGCAATCGGTAGGCGCGAAGAGCTACCTGGCGGTGGCGCAGGAGCTGATCGGGCGCGTGGAGCACGGCGCCGTGCCCTCCCACCCCCCTGCCCCGCCCGCTGCTGAACCGTTGCCGGAGGTGCCCGCATGACGGAAACCATCGCAGGTCGCCGTCGTCTCGGCCGCGGCCTCGAAGCCCTCCTCGGGCCTACGCGCGAGGAAGCCGAGCGCGAGGGCAGTCTGGTCGAGCTGGCGATCGCCGATATCCGCCCCAACCCCTATCAGCCACGCCGCGACGTCGACCCCGCAGCGCTCGAGGAGCTCCAGGCGTCCATCCGCAAGGCCGGTCTGCTGCAGCCCGTCGTGGTGCGCCCCGTCCCCGGCGGCAACGGCAGCTTCGAGCTCATCGCCGGCGAGCGGCGGCTGCGGGCGTGCCAGGCCCTCGGGTGGGAGAAGATCCCCGCGGTGAAGCGCGAAGTGGACGACCGCACCGTGCTGACGCTCGCGCTGGTCGAGAACCTGCAGCGCGACGACCTCTCGCCCGTGGACGAGGCCCGCGGCTACGAGCGCCTCATCGCGGAATTCAGCCTGACGCAGCAAGACGTCGCGGACGCGGTGGGGCGCGACCGCTCCACAGTGGCCAATGCGCTTCGCCTGCTCAAGCTTCCCGCAACAGTGCTCGCCCTCCTGCACGAAGGCGGGCTCTCCGTCGGGCACGCGCGCGCGTTGCTCGCGCTCGCGGACGCGCGGGTCGCCACCTCGCTGGCCAAGGAGGCGGTGGACCTCGGGCTCTCGGTGCGCGAGGTGGAGGACCGGGTGCGCGGCGGCCGTGCGCCGGTCCGCCGCCCGCGCCTCAAGAAGGGCGTGGGACAGGCGCCGGAGGTGCGTCGCATCGAAGAGGCGCTGCGCCGCCGCCTCGGCACCGACGTGCGGGTCACGCTCCGCGCCAAGGGCAAGGGACAGATCCATCTCAACTTCTACTCAAACGACGATCTCGCGCGGCTCCTGGAGCTGATCCTCGGCGCGCCGTTCGACGGATGACGAAGCGGAAGGATCGCCACGTCACCATCGTCCTCCACACCGATGGAGACCTCGCCTCCCGACAGTACCGTGTCCCGGTGTGGGCGTTCGAGGCGGGGAAGTGGAGCGCGCTCCTCGTCGGCCTGTTGGTCGTGCTGTTCTTCGCGTTCGCCGGACCGATCGGTCGCGCGGCGGCCCGCGTGCCCGGCCTCGAGCGCCAGGTGGCGCGACTCGAAGAGGAGAACAGCCGCGTGCAGCAGCTCGCCGCGGCGCTGAACCGAGCCGAGGCGAACTACCAGGAGCTGCGCACCATGCTGGGCGTGCGAGGGCCGCGGGAAAAGGGGGCGGCGGCCCCGACCGGAGACCTCGTGCGCGCCATCGCGGTCCGCGCCCGTCCACCGTCGGCGCCGCTGCGCTACGAGCCGGGCCCGGCGGAGCCCACGCACTGGCCCCTCGACATCGCAGGCTTTGTCACGCGGGGCCAGGTGCGGCCAGGCGATGTGGCCGAGTCCCATCCCGGCATCGACATCGCCGTGCCCCCCGGAACGCCGGTTCGTGCCGCCGGCGGCGGGTCGGTCGAGGCGGCGGGTACCGACCTGGCGTACGGACTATTCGTGCTCTTGCGACACTCGAGCGGGTATGAAACGATGTATGGGCATGCCTCGCGCCTTCTGGTGCGAGAAGGCGACTCGGTGCAGGCGGGCCAGGTGATCGCCCTTTCCGGCAACTCCGGGCGATCCACGGCGCCGCACCTCCACTTCGAGATCCGCCGGGAGGGCAAGTCGCTCGATCCCCTCACGGTCGTGAAACAGGAGAACTGACATGGCGATGTTCACCGAGAAGGGGCAGGGGGGGCTCGAGTCGGAATCCGGACTGTCTATCATCGGGACCGGCATGCGCGTCGTGGGCGACATCAGCGCGGACGGTGTCGTGAAAATCGAAGGCACCGTCGTGGGCACGGTGCGCGCCGGCCGGCAGGTGCTGGTGGGGAAGGGCGGGGAAGTGGAAGGCGACGTCATCTCGCGCGAGGCGATCATCGGGGGCGAAGTGCGTGGCTCGATCCGCGCCGACGAGCGCATCGAGATCCAGTCCACCAGCGTCGTGCACGGCGACATCGCGGCGAAACGCCTCCTGGTACAAGAGGGTGGCGAGATCAACGGCGTCGTGCGCATGGGCGAAGCCGCCCTCGAAGCGGAGACCGTCGAGAAGGCGGGGGCGCAGCGGACCTACTAGCGTGCTAGATATCCACACACTCGCCCCTCCGCGTGTGGATTGTTTATCTCTATATGCTGTAGTACTTTAGCTACCACTGTGGTGTGGGAGTCCCGCCTCACTGTCGATAATCTGGTGAGATAATGTCTCCATACTGGCAGAGGTGAGAGGCTCGATGGAACTCACCGAGCTGGTCTCGTACCTCGATGGCTACCTTCGGGTCGCCGCCGTTCCCGACGCTCCCCATGCGGTCAACGGGCTGCAGGTCGCGAACAGGGGGACGGTGAGCCGCGTGGCGGTGGCTGTCGATCTGTGCGAAGCGACCGTGCGCCTGGCGGCGGAGCAAGGGGCCGACTTGTTGCTCGTGCATCACGGCCTATTCTGGGGCGGGCTCCAGCCGCTGACGGGACGCGCCTATCGACGGGTAGCGAGTCTGATCGCGAACGACATCGCGCTGTACAGCGCCCATCTTCCGCTCGATCTGCATCCCGAAGTCGGCAACAACGCGGTGCTCGCGCGGCAGCTCGGCGTTTCGCTGCGCGGCGAGTTCGGCGAGGAATACGGGGTGCGGATCGGCGTGTGGGGAGAGATCGACGTCTCCCGGCAGGCGCTCGAGCGCCGGTTGGCGACCCTCATGGGAAGCGCACCGCGACTGATGGCGTTCGGGCCGGAGCGGGTGCAGCGCGTGGGGCTCGTGACGGGGGCGGCCGGCTCGATGATCGCGCAGGCCGCCGGCGCCGGGCTCGACACCTTCGTCACGGGCGAGGGTCCCCACCACACGTTTTTCGACGCCGAAGAGCTGAAGGTGAACGTGTTCTACGCAGGGCACTACGCCACCGAGACGGTGGGCGTCAAAGCGCTCGCCGAGCACCTCCACGCTCGGTTTCATTTGCCTTGGACGTTTCTCGATCATCCGACCGGTCTTTGAGCGCGCGCCGCGTGCTGGCCCTGCTCGCGGCGTCTGAGCTGTGCGGCATGGCGCCGTGGTTTTCCGCGTCCGCCGTCGCACCTACGCTCTCGCGCCTGTGGCGCCTCGACACCGTGGGCGCGGCGTGGCTGACGATCTCGGTGCAGCTCGGCTTCGTCGCGGGCGCGCTCGTGTCGGCGCTGCTCACCCTCTCCGACCGCTGGTCCGCCCGCCGTCTGGTCGCGGGCTGCGCCTGGCTCGCCGGTCTCGCGACCGTCGGTGTGGCGTGGGCGCCGGGCCCCGGAGCAGGGATCGCGCTGCGGATGCTCACCGGCGCGGCGCTGGCGGGGGTGTATCCGCCGGGCATGAAGATCGTCGCCGGGTGGTATCGCGAAGGTCGGGGACTCGCGATCGGTGTCCTCGTCGGGGCGTTGACGCTGGGCTCGGCGCTTCCCCATCTCGTTCGCTGGGCGGTCCCGGCCGAGCACTGGCGGCCCGTGCTCGTCATCGCGGCGGCGGCAGCGGTCGTCGGGGGGCTGCTGGTCCTGCTCGTGCCGCACGACGGCCCATTCGCCGCGCCGGCGCCGCCGTTCAGCTGGCGGGCGGCGCCGCGCATCCTCGCGGACCACGCGGTGTCGCTCGCGAACCTCGGTTACCTCGGCCATATGTGGGAGCTGTACGCGATGTGGACGTGGTTGGCCGCGTTCGTCGCGGCGAGCGAACTGGCCCGCACCGGTGGCGATCCGGCGGCGGGTGGAGCGCGCGCGCCGGCCCTCGTCACGTTCGCGGTGGTCGGCAGCGGCGCGCTGGGGTGCTGGCTGGGGGGGAAGTTCGGCGACCGCTGGGGCCGCACCCTGATCACCAGCATGGCAATGATGCTTTCGGGCGCGTGCGCGCTCGCGGCGGGCCTCGCATTCGGGCGCCCGCTCGTCGTGCTGGTCCCGCTGCTCCTCGTCTGGGGTGTCACCGTGGTGGCGGACTCGGCCCAGTTCTCCGCTGCGGTGAGTGAGCTGGCTCCTCGTGAGCTCGTGGGGACCGCTCTCACGCTCCAGACGAGTCTGGGGTTCCTCCTGACCTGTCTCACGATCTATCTGTTGCCGTGGGTGGCGGCGCGGGTGGGGTGGCGCTGGAGCATGAGCCTCCTGGCGCTCGGGCCCGCGGGTGGTGTGTGGGCGATGCTGGCCCTGCGGCGCCGGCCCGAGGCGGCCGCACTCGCCGGTGGGCGCGGTTAGGGCACGGCGACGATTCCCACTTCGCCACCGAACTCGTCGGCCACGCGCGTCGTCCCCCCCGGCGCAGTCCAGCTCCCACCGTCGACCCGCACGTTGATCCGGTGCACGCCGCTCGACATGGGGAGCAGGCATTCCCACGTGCTCTCGCCCGCGCGGCGGAGCGCAACCGCCCGCCAGTCCGTGAAATCACCCGCCACGTCGACTGTCGCCGCCGCAGGAGCGTAGAGGACGACCCGGACGGTGCCGTCGCCCGCCGGCTGGATTTCGAGTCGTGCGGTGAACCCCGCGCCACCGTCACCGTCGGCAGGCGAGCGACTGAGCGGCTGCGGATCGCGAATGACGCGTGGTCGGGGCAGCGCCGTCCTCAGGCGTAGCCCTGCGCTCGCGTAGCGCCCCGCCACGCTGCCGCTGACGGGATCGGTCGGATAGCGGCCCCCCGAGATGAAGAGGGCGGTGCGCTCCCCCAGTATGAAGGTGCTGCCCGCTTCGCCGTACACGCCGTGACCGCCACCGCGACTCGACACCCTCGCGGCGAACGACGCATTGAGCTCGAAGCGGCCCCGGCTCGCGTGGATCGTCGACCCGACATCGCTATACGCCGTGTCGCCGACGAACGATCGGGTGACGGACGTGGCGACCGTCACCCAGGCGCGCCGCGCCCACACGCCGAAACCAGCGACCGCGACGGAGCGGGGCGCGATGCCGTACGAGGTGCGGCCTCCGGTGCCGGCGATCCACGCTCCCCGGTTCGCCGTCACCAAATGCACCCGGGCCTCACCGGTCGCGTGCCAGAAGCTCGCGAAGTCGGCGTAGCTGCTTCCGCCCGCCGAGAGGAAGAGCTCGCCACGCCAGCGGTGCGGGAGGAAGCTGGGTGGCGTGAAGAGCGAAGCGGCGATGAGTCCCTGCACACTCCGGCGGCCGCTTTCGAAGCGGAGGTAGGTGCCGCGAGCCGTGACGGCGGTGCCGGGCCGCTCCCAAGTGAGGGTCGGGGTGAGGGATACGGCGCCGGAGGGAAGGAAGCCGTCGTAGCGCACAATGGAGACGCCGAGGTCGACGGTCCCGGTGGTCTGCGCGACGGGGGCGCGAACGGGTAACAGAGACGTTGCCGCGGTGAGGGACGCGGTCCAGACATGTCGCGCGGCCGCCGCTGGCCGCACAGAGTTAGGGGCGGCCGGGGCGCTGCTGGCGGGCCCCCGCGTTCACGTCGACGATCTGCGCCGTCGCCGTCGCCGCCGCTGCGGTGGCGGCCGCGGGAGGCGCCCCGAGCGCGATATCACGCTCGACGGCGCGTCGGAATTCGACCAAGTCCGCGTCTCTGGCCCGTCCCGCGAGGGAAAGGACGGCGCCAGCGGCGCTATCGACGGGAACTCCGCTGGCCACGAGATCGGCCAGCACGGCGAGCGGCACGGTCAGGGGCTCGCGCCGAGCGTGCCGCAGCTCGGCGAGGATCGTCTGCGACGCCCCGGCGTGCAGCGCTGCTGCGCCGGCGCTGAGCTCGGCAGCCGAGGCTGTCGACCCAAGCGCGTCACGGGCCCGGCCCAGGTCCACGGCGAGACGCCGCACGGCGGCGACGATCAGGTCCCCCGACGCACGCTTGGTCGCGCCCTCGAGCGCGCGCTGCACGAGGGGCTCCGTGGGGAGCAAGGCTCGATGCGCCGAATCGACGAGCGCCGCCACGGTCGGCCGCGTGCCGGCGTCCAGCCGCTCGAGTCGTGGATCGGTCTGTTGGGAAGCTGCAGCTCCTGCCAACAGTATCGCCCCAAGCAGCGGGAGCGCCGTGCGGGTGAGGGCGGACGTCATGAGCCCCCTCCGCCCACGGTCAGCACCGAGCTGGGTGCGCCGTAATCCTCGTCGCGGGCCACGGGCGCCGAGGGGTCGGCCAGCCAGCGCGCGCCGTCCACGAAGAACGCGTAGTGATAGCGCCCGGGAGCGAGCGGCACCACCACGGTCCACAGCGCTTCGCTTCCGGCCCGGCGCATCGGTGTGCGGGTCGCATCCCAGTCGTTGAAGTCCCCGACGAGCGATACGTGCGTCGCGCGGGGAGCGACGAGGACGAACTGAAAGGCGCGCGACTCCGTCTGCGGGGGAGCGGGCGATTGGGAGTCCGTCCGGGAGAGGAGGACGACGACGGCGAGGGCGGCAGCCGCCGCAAGTCCGCCGAGCGGTGTGAGCGTGACCCGGTGTGGGCGCCTGAGCCAGCGCCACGTCGCTCCCAGCAGCGTCGCGCCGCCGGGCTGTGGGACCGTGGTGATCTCGCGCATCACCCGCGAGTCGAGCGCCGGGTCGATCCGCACCGGCCGTCGAAGGTGCCGCGCGATCCGTTCGATCGCGTCGTCCACGGGTTCAAACACGCTCGACCTCTTTCAGCATCGCTTGGAGCTGCTCCCGCGCCCGCTTCACGCGCATCTTCAGCGCGGAGACGCCCGCGCCGGTGAGCCGGGCCATGTCCTCGTACTCGAGCTCCTCGACGTGCTTGAGGAGGAACGCCTCACGCGACTCGGATGGAAGACGCGCCAGCGCCCACCGGACGACGTCGTCCCACTCGGTCCGTCCGTCCGGTCCGGGCAACGGCGCGCCCTCGAGGGCGGCGGGGTCGTACACGAATCGCTGAGCCCGGCGCGCGGCGCGCGCGCCCGCCGTGCGGCACCGGTTCACCAGAATGCCGTACAGCCATGCGCCGAAGCGCTCGGGATCGTCGCAGCGCGCGAGCGAGCGATAGGCACGGACGAAGGCGTCCTGCAGCACCTCTTCCGCGTCCTCCCGATTTCCGAGCATGTGCAGCGCGTACCGGCCCAGGCGATCGCGATACCGCGCGACGAGATCGGCGTAGGCACCGGTGTCGCCGGCCTGCACACGGCGCACCAGAGCGGCGTCGCTCGTCCCCACGCTGTGTATACCCATCGAGACGATCCCCACGTCACACTACCCTGCTCGGGTGACGCGGGCCAGGGGAGGCTGGGTATCTGAGGCAGAGCCGCCACCATTCCTCAAGGAGCGATGATGTCGCGACGCGTAGCCTTGCCGGTGATCGCCGCCGTACTGCTCGCAGGCGGGAGCGCGTGCTATCAGGACGACTCCAGCAACGGGCCGGCGTCCCGGAAGCCCCTCGCCAAAGTGTTGCTCACCGACGCCCCCTTCCCGTATGACTCGGTCACGAGCGTAAACCTGTACGTCGTCCGGATCGAGGCGAGCACCCAGATGGACGCGACGGGCGGAGACTGGATCGTGATCGCCGAGCCGCGGCGGACGTTCGACTTGCTCCAGCTGCAGCAGGGAACGACGGCAATCCTGGGCGAAGGGGAGATCCCGGCGGGTCAGTACCACGCGATCCGGATGACGATCGACACGAGCCTGTCGTCCATCCAGGGCTTCGGCGGCGAGGTGCCCGTGAACTGGAACAACTACTCGGCGTCGAACGAAATGCCGCTGTACGCCTCGGTGGACTATCCGGTGAACGTCTCGAGCGAGGGCGCGGAGATCGTCATCGATTTCGACCTCGGCCGGAGCTTCCTGTGGGACCTGTACGGCACGCAGATGTTCACGCTCTTCCCCTGGCTGCGGGCGATCAGCACTGCAGCGACCGGCACTATCGCGGGCACGGTCACGACCGATGACAACGGACCGGTGGAGCCGGTCCCGAACGCAAGCGTCACGGTGTGCTCCCGTAGTCCTTGCGATTCACAGAGCGCGACCAACGTTGTCGCCAGCGGTCGCAGCGACAACGCAGGACGCTACAAGGTGGCGTTCGTACGCGCGGGCACTTACCTCGTGCGGATCGAGCGGGCCGATCATCCGTGGCTCGACGCCGTGATCAGCCCAGCCGTCCAGGTGACCACCGGGGACACCGCGACCCTGTCCGTGGTCCTTCCGAGGGCAGGATCAGGGGGCGCCTACATCAAGATTTCGGGGCCCACGTCGGTCGGCGTCGGCGGAACGATCTTGCTGAGAGTCGCCGTGGGGGACGCGAGCGGCCGCCCGGTCCTAAACCCGGTGGTCACGTGGACGAGCGACGCCCCCGCGATCGCGGAGGTCTCGTCCGGAACCGACTCGGTGACGAGCGTGACGGGCCGTCAGGCAGGACGTGCGACGATCACGGCCGCGAGCGGCGCGTTGAGCGACGCGATCACCATCGAGGTCGTCGGCTCGCCCGGGGCTCCCGTGGCGACGGTGACGGTGCAAGCCTCGACGGCCAGCCTTTCGGTCGGCGACAGCGTGTACTTCACGGCGGAGCTCCGCGACGTCGATGGCACGCTGCTCTCCGGGCGACAGGTCTCCTGGTTCAGCACCGACACCTCGGTGTTCGTCATCCAATTCCAGGGCGGCACGAACCCGATTGCCATCGTCCGACCGGTAGGGGTCGGCAGCGCGTTCCTCCGGGCGTCGAGCGAAGGCAAGACAGGCCAGGCGAGTATCACCGTGCACTGAGCCTTCCGGCCAGGGCGGCACGCTCTTAGCTTGCCGGTTCCCCGTCTATGACCGGAGGTAGCGTGCGTCTGGTACCGTTGTTGGCGTTGGCGATGGGGGCGGCCTGTGCGCGCCCGCCGCGTGCGGCCGCGCCTCCTCAGCCCGGCCTGTTCGGCCCCTCATCTCAACCCGTCCTCTTGCCGCCGCGGCAGTTCGAGCCGGACGTACCACGCACCGATGCCCAATGGCGTGCCGTCGGCCGCGAGGCGGCGGACCTGCTGTCGCAGTACGTCGCGATCAACACCACGAATCCGCCCGGCAACGAGCTCCAGACGGCGAACTGGCTGAAGGCGGTGCTCGCGCGTGAAGGGATCGAGGCCGAGGTGTTCGAGCCCCGAAGAGGGAAGGCAAACCTGTTCGCCCGTCTCAAGGGAGACGGCAGCGCCCGGCCCCTCATTCTGCTCAATCACATGGACGTGGTGCTCGCGAGCCCGGAGTACTGGAAAGTCGACCCGTTCTTGGGCGCCGTGCAGGACGGCTACCTCTGGGGGCGCGGTGCGCTCGACATGAAGGGAGAGGCGATCACCCAGCTCCTGAGCCTGCTCACGCTGAAGCGCGCGGGCGTGCCGCTCAAGCGCGACGTGATCTTCCTCGCGACGGCGGACGAAGAAATCGGCGGGGGCGTTGGGGCGGGCTGGTTCGTGGAGCACCACCCGGAGCTGGTGCGGGACGCCGAGTTCCTCCTCAACGAAGGCGGCACGATCCGCACGGATACGAACGGGCGGATCGAGTACTACGGCGTGGGCACGACGGAAAAGTCACCCTTCTGGCTGAACCTGACGGCGCACGGCACCCCGGGCCACGGGTCACGTCCCACGCCGGACAATCCTGTCCACCGGTTGGTGCGGGCCCTGTCGCGCATCGCCGCCTATCAGACACCCCTGGTCGTCACGCCCGCAGTAGAGCGCTACTTCCGCGACCTGTCGACCATCGAGACGGACCAGGCACGACGGGCGGCGTTGGCGGACGTCCGCGCTGCCCTGCGCGACTCGGCTGCGGTTCGCTTCCTCACCGGCGATCTGACCTACAACGCGCTCCTTCGCAACACCATCTCCATCACCGGGCTTCAGGGCAGTGACAAGACGAACGTCATTCCGCCGCTGGCGCGCGCCACGCTGGACGTCCGGCTCCTGCCGGGCCAGGAGCCGCAAGCGTTTCTCGCCGACCTCGTGCGGGTCGTGGGTGACTCGGGGGTGGAGATCACGCCACAGGGTCCGAGCTGGCCTGCCACCGAAAGCCCCACCGAGACGGAGCTGTTTCGCGCCATCGTGACCGCAGCGCGCGAGCGCACGCCCGACGCGCTCGTCACCACGCCGCCCCTCGCCGGTTTCACGGACAGTCACTATTTCCGGCGCCTGGGCATCGTGAGCTACGGCATCTCACCGTTTCCGCTGAATCAGGCCGAATCACGCGGCGTGCACGGCAACGATGAACGGGTGAGCCTCGACGACCTCGCGTTCGGGGTCCACTTCATGTACGACGTCGTCGCGCGCATCGCGGCGAAGTGATCGGGCTGTTCCTCCATCCCCGCCGTTACCCGCCCGCGCGGGAGCGGCGCCCGCCGCTATTCGAGCGCCTCACCAAGCAACCGCTCGGGTGGGTGGCCGAGCGGTTGGCGCGTCCGCTCATGCGCTGGGATCGCGCCCGACTCGACACGCCGGACATCGCGGTCCCCGTGGAGGGCCTCCCCCGCGAGTTCGTGGGCTACCGCCTGGCGCTGGTCACGGATCTGCACCATGGTCCCGCCGTGCCCACGTGGTGGCTCGAGCGCATGGCCGACCGGGTCCGGGAGCTCGACACCGATCTCGTGGCGCTGGGCGGCGATTTCGTCAGCCACGCCCGCAGCGACATGGACGGCCTCGAGCGGGTCCTGGCGCGCTTCCGCGGGCGCGACGGCGTGGTGGCCGTGCTGGGGAACCACGACCACTGGGTGGACCCCGACGACGTCGGTGCCGCGGTCGAGCGCAGCGGCGCGACGTTGCTCCACAACCGGCACCGGCTCATCCGTCGCGGAGCGGCGGTGCTGGCCGTGGGCGGCGTGGACGACTTCACTCACGGAGCCGTCCGCCCCGACGAGGCGTTCTCCGGCGTCGCACCGGACGTGCCGCGCGTGCTCATCTCGCACAATCCCGATCTCATCGAATACTTGCCCCCGGGCTTACGGGTGGACGTGATGCTATCGGGCCACACGCACAACGGCCAGGCGCACCTGCCGCTCCTGGGCCCGATCACGGCACCGTCGCAGTTCGGCCGGAAATACCTGCACGGGCTGAAGCGCGTGGGGCAGTGCTGGCTGTGTGTCTCGGCGGGCGTGGGCAGCGCGTGGATCCCCCGCTGGCGGAACCCTCCCGAGCTCCCGGTGATACGGCTGACGACGGCTACCTGAGGGAAACGACGAACCGCACGAGGACGGTTTCCGCGGTCTGGGGCGCGACCGTGCAGAAGCACTCGACGCCGATCAGGCGCTTGACACCCAGTACCTCCGCCTCCGCGATCCCCGGCACGTCCCGATACGTGATCTCGAGCGTCGTGCCGTCGATGATCCGGTAGGCCACGGGGCGTCCGAGCAGGCGGTGATGCGGGTCGATCCGGCCGAGGCCCTCGCTCAGCCGGTGCTGAATCGCGGCGGCCTGGGCGTGCTGCGGCGCGGGCGTGTCGATCATGGACGGGAGCCCGGGCGGTTCGCGAGCACGGCCGTCGCGTTCCGGCGCATGCCCTCCACTCCCGGGCGCTCGAACGGCGTGTCGCCGAAGCGGCGCGCGAACGACTCCGGCTCCCTCTCGAGCAGCGCCGCGAGATCCGGCTCGGCGATCTCGTGGCGCACGCCGAGCTCGGCGTCGCTCGTCGGGCGCGCGAACTTCACGTTCCACGGACAGACGTCCTGGCACACGTCGCAGCCGAACAGCCAGTCGCCCACGTTGCGTCGGTCGGCCTCGTCGAACTCACCGGCATGCTCGATGGTGAGGTAGGAGATGCAGCGCCGCGCGTCGAGCACGCCCGGTGCGACGAATGCGCTGGTTGGACAGGCGTCGAGACAGGCGCGGCAGGTGCCGCAGCGATCCGCCTCGAAGGGCAGGTCGGGGGCGAGATCCGCGTCGGTCAACACGACGCCGATGAAGGTGAACGAGCCCCGGTCGGGGTCGATCAGCATCATGTTTTTCCCGATCCAGCCGAGCCCGGCCCGCTGCGCCAGCTCGCGCTCGGGGACGGGTCCCGCATCGACATAGCAGCGGGATTTCGCGCCGGGGACGATCTCGCGGATGGCGGTGGCAAGGCGCTCCAGGCGGCGACCGAGGACGAGATGGTAGTCGGAGGACCACGCGTACTGGGCAACCCGGCCGCGACGCTCCCCGGGCTTGCGCCCGGGGTCAGTCGAGCCATGGAAGTAATTGGTGAGCGTCACCACCGCGACTCGCGCGCCGGGCATGATCCGGACAGGGTGTTTTCGCTTGTCCGCCTGCCGGTGGAGGTATGTCATGGTCCCGGCGTAGCCTGCGGCCAGCCAGCGATCGAGCTCGGCGGCGTGGGCATTTGCCTCTAGCGTTGCGATCCCGACGGCATCGAACCCCAGTTCGAGAGCTCGACGCTTCACCTCGACGCTTCTGCGTGACGCATCTGCGCGACGCGTCTGCTCGACGTTTTTTTTCATACGTGCATCGTCTCTCGCCGCCATCGTGCGAACCGCACCACGTCCTCGAGCGGCGGCACCGCGTCCTCGTCGCCGTAGGCGGTGAACATGCGCCACCGCACATAGTCGCGCGGCGGCAGCGGCAGGAACGGTGGGCGTCGGTACCAGTCGCGTGCCCGAAAGCTCCAGGTGAGGCGGACGAGGTCGAGCGCGAGCCGCGGGCTCAGGAGGCCCCGCAGGGCGAGGCGCGCCGCGAGCGTCGGCCAGCCGGCGGAGGCGCTCATGCCGGTGAATTTACTCGCGAGGCGTGCCCAGCGCGCTTTCCCTTCGGTATATTGACCGCCTATGACGCTCGCCAGCGGTCTCGACGCCGGCGCATCCCCCGGGCTTCACGCCCTCGCCCGCTATCGGAGCGAGTTCCCGATCTTTCGGGAGACGGTGTACTTGAACACGTGCTCGCTCGGCGCGCCGCCGCATCGCGCAGTTCGTCGATGTGTGGCAGGCGCGCGGGGCGGCCGCCTGGTACGACGTGTGGTGGGCGGCCCTGGGGGAGTTGCGGGCGCGCTACGCGCGGATCGTCGGCGCGAGTCCGGAGGAGATCGCCCTCGCGCCCAGCATTTCGGTGGCGTTGTCCGCGGTGGCGGAGGCCCTGGACTACCGGCGCCGTCCCAGGGTCGTCGTCACGTCGCTCGATTTTCCCACGGTCGCCTACCAGTGGCTCGCGAAGCGCGCTCGTGGCGTCGAGCTCGTGGTGGTCGAGAGCCCGGACCAGGTCTCGGTGCCGGTGGAGGCCATCGCGCGGGCGGTGGATGACCGGACCGCCCTCGTCGCGACGTCGCACGTGTACTTCACGAGCGGCGCAATCCAGGACATCCAGCGCGTGGCGGACGTCGCACGCGCCCGCGGCGCCTTGACCCTGGTCGACGCCTACCAGTCGGTGGGACAGGTCCCCGTCGACGTGAAGGCCGCGGGCGTGGACTTTCTCACCGCCGGCGGGCTCAAGTGGCTGCTTGGCGGGCCGGGGATCGTGCTGCTGTACGTTCGTGACGAGCTCGCGCGGCGGCTCGCACCGGCCATTGCCGGGTGGTTCGGGCACAAGGACCAGTTCGCCTTCGACCCCCGCGCGCTCGAGCTGCACGACGACGCCCGGCGCTTCGAGCTCGGGACCCCGGCGCTGGCAGCGGTCTACGCCCAGCTCGGGGGCCTCGATTACATCGACGAGATCGGCGTCCCGGCCATTCGCCGCGTGACGTCGGCGCTCACCGAGGACCTGGTTGCGCGGGCGCGCGAATACGGCTTCCAGCCCAAGGTGGCGTCCCGCGCCGAGGATCGCTCGGCGATTGTGATGCTCCCGGCGGCCGACCCGGCTGCCGGCGTGCGACATCTCGCCGCCGGCCGCATCATCGCGGACGCCCGACCGGGACACGTCCGTCTCTCTCCTTTCTTCTATAACGTGCAGGACGACCATGTCTCAGCGCTCGAGCGGCTCGCAAGGCACACCGGTCACTGAGGACGAACGCCTTCTCGCCCAGGTTCCCCGCGAGCGACGGCCGTTCGTCAAGTCGGATTCGTGGCGGGTCCTGCGGATCATGGGGGAGTTTGTCGAAGGGTTCGACACCCTCTCCGACGTCTACAACGCCGTCACGGTGTTCGGGTCGGCGCGCACCAAGCCGGAGGACCCCTACTACGAGAGGGCCGTGGAAACCGCGCGCATGCTCGCGGAGGAGGGATTCCCCATCATCACGGGAGGCGGCCCGGGGATCATGGAGGCCGCGAACCGCGGGGCCCAGGAGGGAAACGGCCTGTCGATCGGCTGCAACATCGAGCTGCCGTTCGAGCAGGGGCTCAATCCGTATGTCGAGCGCGCGATCAACTTCCGCTACTTTTTCGTCCGCAAGACGATGTTCGTCAAATACTCGACCGCGTTCATCGTCTTCCCCGGGGGTTACGGGACGATGGACGAGTTGTTCGAGGCGCTTACGCTGATCCAGACCGGGAAGGTGAAACACTTCCCGGTGATCCTGTTCGGAGCGGAATACTGGGGCGGCCTCGCGGAGTGGCTGCGGGACCGAGTGGCGGGGGAGGGCAAGATCGCCACCACCGATCTCCGCCTCTTCACCGTCACCGACAGCCCACGAGAGGCCGTCGCGACGGTACGGCAGGCACGGGAGCGGCGCAGCATCGCCCTTCCCGTCGAGACTCAACGCGACGCGGAGGTGCCATGACCACACGCAAAGACTTCTTGCGCGGCCAGCGCATCGATCCGAAGCCCATCACCGGCCGCGAGACCGTCCCCGAGCTGGTAGACAATGCCTTCCTCGCCTACAACGCGGGCCGCCTCGCCGACGGGTGCCGCTTGTTCACGGAGCTGATGCTCGAAGACGACGTCACCGTCGGCATGAGCCTCACCGGCGCCATGACGCCCGCAGGACTCGGGATGTCGACGATCATTCCGGTCCTCGAGGCGGGGTTCATCGATTGGATCGTCTCGACCGGTGCGAACCTGTATCACGACGCGCACTTCGGGTTGGGCTTGACGATGCACCGGGGGACGCCCTTCGCAGACGACGTCGAGCTGCGCGAGCAGGGTGTCGTTCGCATCTACGACATCTTCTTCGACTACGAGGTGCTCCTGTCGACCGACGCCTACATCCGGGAAGTGTCCGCGGCTCCGGAGTTCCAGCGCCCCATGAGCACGGCGGAGTACCACTACCTGTTGGGCGGTTACATCCTCGAGCGCGAGAAGGCGCTGGGGATCTCGCGAAAATCGGTGCTCGGCGTGGCGCATCAGTGCGCCGTGCCGATGTACACGTCGTCCCCGGGGGACTCGTCCATCGGGATGAACGTGGCCGAGCAGGCGCTCACCGGATCGCAGCTGCGCTTCGACCCCAGCGCGGACGTGAACGAGACCTCGGCGATCGTCTTCGACGCCAAGACGCACGGGGGCAAGAGCGGCATCCTGATCATCGGCGGCGGCAGCCCGAAGAACTTCGTGCTGCAGACGGAGCCGCAGATCCAGGAGGTGCTGGGCATCAGCGAGAAGGGGCATGACTACTACCTCCAGATGACCGACGCCCGCGCCGATACGGGCGGCCTGTCCGGGGCGACGCCGGCCGAAGCCGTGAGCTGGGGGAAGGTGGACCCCGACAAGCTGCCCGGCACGGTGGTGTGCTATCTCGACAACACCGTCGGCTTCCCCATCCTCGCCGCATACGCGCTGGCCAAACGCAAGAAGCGGCGGCTCAAGCGACTGTACGACCGGCGCGAGGAGATGATGCGGCAACTCACCGAGGCGTACCAGGAGGCGAAGGCGGACCGCGACGCGCGCGCGGAGGCGACGACTGTCGGGCGCAGACACTGAGCGCGGCGCCCTCGGCGCCCCCCCTCCCACGGGCACGTCCCGGGCTTACGCGGCGTACGCCCTGGGGCTCTTGACGCTCATCAATCTCCTCAACTACACGGACCGGAACGTCGTTTTCGCGCTGTTCGAGCCGATCAAGCGGGAGCTCGTCCTGTCAGACCAGCAGCTCGGCTGGCTTGGGTCCGCCTACGTGATCGTCCTCTCGCTCGCAGCGCTACCGCTCGGGGTGCTCGGGGACTTGAAGTCCCGGCGCGCCGTGATCGCGTTCGGCGTGGGGCTGTGGAGCGCCTTCACGGCGCTGGGCGCGACGGTGAGCCGTTTCTGGCAGCTACTGATGTGCCGCTCGCTGGTGGGCGTGGGGGAGGCGGGCTACGGGCCGGCGGCTCAGGCGTTGCTCGCCGAATTCTTCCAGGGCAAGCGCCGCGCGTTTGCGCTCGGGATCTACTCCGTAGGGATGGCGTTCGGTGGCGTGCTCGGGATCTGGCTGGGTGGCGTCCTCGCGGGGCGGTACGGCTGGCGCGCCGCCTTCGTCGCCCTCGGCGTCCCCGGCTTTCTCTTCGCATTGCTCGCCTCCCGCCTGCGCGAGCCGCGCCGCCGTCCGCCCCCGACGATCCGGGCCACCGTGGAGAGCTGGTACGCGCGCGGTCGTGTGGGCGCCCGCGAAGGGCTGCGACTCGGCACGCCGCTCATCTGGCTGACGCTCGCGGGTGCGGCGCTCTCCGGCGTGCTCGATCTGATCGAGGGACTGCCGCGCGGTCTCGATACCGCGCTGTTCGCCGCCTGCGTGAGCATCGGCATCGTGTGGACGGTGCTCCGGCTCGTGCCGGTGGCCGTGCGTGGCACGACCGAAGCGTCCGAAGTCGCGGCCACGGCATTCGGCGACTTCCTCCAAGCGGCCGGGACCGTGCTCCGCACGCCGACGCTGATCTGGATGTTCGTGGGGGGCGCGCTCGTCACCTTCGCCGTCAACGGCTTGATCGCCTGGGCGCCGAGCTTCCTGGAGCGCACCCATGGGCTTCCGGTAGCCGCCGTGGGACGAGAGTTCGGCGTGTGGGGACTCGCCGGCGGCGCGCTGGGCGGGTTGTTCGGCGGCCGGACGGGGGACTGGCTGCTGACGCGGTGGAGCGGAGGGCGGGTCGTCGTATCCGGCGCGGGGTTCGTGCTCGGTGGGCCGGTCTGCGCCGCATTGCTCCTGATCGACGAGCTCCGGCTCTTCGTTCCGCTCTTGTTCGGGACGTTCTTCCTCTACTCGTGGTATAACGGGCCCCTGTCGGCCGTGATCCTCGACGTCGTGCCGGCGGCCGTCCGCGCGTCGGTGCTCGGCGCCTATGTGCTGTTCTCGCACCTCGCCGGCGATGCGATCGCCCCACCGCTCATCGGATATCTGTCCGACCGCTTCGGCCTCCGGCCCGCGATGCTGCTGTTACCGACGGCCGGCGCGGTGGGGGGACTCCTCATCCTCATTGCACTCACTACGGTAGGGCGGGACATGGCCAGGGTGCGGGTGTGAACGCGGAAGGCGGAACGCGGAACGCGGAACATGGGGGGAAGCGTCATGCTGCGAGCGACCTTACCCTTCTGTTCCGCATTCCGCGTTCCCCGTTCCGCGTTCGGGGTGGGGGAGGGGCCCGGTGAAGATCGCCGTCGTGTTCGACACGCTGCATCCCGACTGGGAGGACGCCGACTACAAGAAGGAAGTCGAGGCGAAGGTCGAGGAGGCGGAGTACGACGTGGCCCGGGCACTGATGTCCCAGGAACACGACGTGCTGATGGTCGGCGTCGCCGACCAGTTGGCGCCGGTGCTCGAGCGGTTGGCCAAGTTCCAGCCAAAGCTCGTCTTCAACGGCTGCGAGTCGTTCCGCGGGCACGCCCGGCACGAGTACGCGCTCGCGACGGTGCTGGAGATGCACGGCTATCGCTACACGGGCTCGTCTCCGACGGGGTTGCTGGTCGCGCGCAACAAGTCGCTCACCAAGAAGATCCTCGCGCACCACGAGATCCGCGTGCCGGCGTTCGCCGAGTTTCGTCCGGGGGAGAAGCCCGTGCGTCCGTCGGAGCTGCGGTTCCCGCTCATCGTGAAGCCGCTCTTGGAGGACGCCTCCGTGGGCATCGCGCAGGCCTCGGTGGTGAAGGACGACGAAGACCTCGGGGTACGGGTGAAGTTCATTCACGAGAAGTTCCACCAGGCGGCGATCGTCGAAGAGCTGATCGAGGGACGGGAGCTGTACGTCGGGCTGATCGGCAACGACACCCTTCAGGTCCTGCCGATCGTCGAGCTGACGTTCGGCGAGTCCGACGGCGAGCATCGCATCGCGACGTACAAGGCCAAGTGGGACGAAGAGTACCGCAAGCGAAAGAAGATCAAGAACGTGTTTGCGAAGGGGCTGTCGGACGAGGTCGCGGTCAAGATCGCCGATACCTGCACCACGGCGTTCCACGCGTTGTGGCTCCACGACTATGGACGCGTGGACCTGCGGCTGACGCATGACGACGCCGTCTACGTCCTGGAGGTCAACCCCAACCCGTTTCTCGCACAGGAGAACGAGATGGCGGACGCGGCCGAGAAGGCCGGCATGAGCTACAACGCCTTCATCCAGCGGATCGTGGAAGAGGCCCTGGCACGTGGCGCAACGTAAGCGCGAGGTCCCGACGCCCGAGCTGCGCTGTCCCACGTGCGCGGCCGAGGTGCAACCGTTCTGGGCGAACTGCTCGAACTGCGGCCGCCGGCTCGAATGGCGCGACACCACCAAGGAGACCGGTGCGGAGTGCTACTACTGCGGCTGGGTCGTATCGGACAGCTTCTCATTTTGCCCCTGGTGCGGTCGCGACATCGCCGACCGGGACTCGAGCCCCGAGCCGCTCAAGGCCCCGAAGGGTTTCAAGTACCATCGGCGCTGCCAGTGGGGTTGCGGTGGCGGCGTGATGTACCCCATGCGCTCGTGCCCCTGGTGCGGGCGCCCCCAGAGGTGGCGCTACCAGGAGTTCCAGAACATCTGCCCGCACTGCAACAAGGGCGTGAACGACTGGATGGACGTCTGCCCGTGGTGCGGCAAAGACGCCACCGGGCGCGACCTGATCCGCCAGGCGCTGCGCCGCGTGCGGCAGCTCTTGGTCGTCGGTCGCCTCAAGGACTGGAACTACCGGGTGCTGCTGCGACCGGGCGTTTCCGGCGTGACGCACCGGACGCCCAAGATCATCGAGATCGAGCGCCGCTACGTTACCGGCAAACGGCGGCGGCGCGACGAGATCTCGTGGAACATGCTGAGCGGGCTGATCCTGCACGAGCTGGGCCATTCGTTCCTGTACCACAATTGGTCGTTCACCCGAACCGGGCGGTTCCGTCGGGCCTTCGGGGAGGTGCGCAAGGCGTATCGCGTCGCCGACTCGAAGTGGGTCGACTTCGAGCGCCGGGGGGTCACTACCACCCTCCCGAACTACGTTACCGCCTACGCGGCGACGCACCCGCAGGAGGATTTCGCCGAGACGTTCCGGTTCTATGTCGCGCGGCGGGGGCGGCTGCGCGAGCTGTTCGCCGAGTTCGGCCGGAAACGCAAGGGCGTGCCCGTGTTCGAGAAGTTCCTCGTGCTGCACGACTTCATCCGGAGCCTCAGAGGATGGCGCTGAGCTAGGAGATGAAGCGCGGCGTGGACTACATCGGTGTCGGCGTCGGCGCCATCATCGTCGACGAGCGCGGCCGGTTGTTCCTCGCTCGCCGCGGCCCGAGCGCGAAGAACGAGCGTGGTTTGTGGGAGTTCCCCGGAGGCTCAGTGGAGTTTGGTGAGCGGCTCGCGGATGCGCTGAGGCGTGAGATACGCGAGGAGTACGGCGTCGAGATCGAGGTCGGTGAGCTGCTCGACGTCGTGGACCACATCCTCCCGGACGAGGGCCAGCACTGGGTGTCGCCCACCTTCATCTGTCGCATTGCTTCGGGCGAGCCGGTCATCCGGGAGCCCGAGAAGTGCTCCGCAATCGGCTGGTTCGCCCCCAGCCAGGTTCCACGCGAGCTGACGGTGATCACTCGCGAGAATCTTGAGCACTTCGTCAGGTCCCACGGCCGTAGCTAACCGGTCAAGTTTCGACCACCGCCGCCGCTTCCTTGGCGAAGGCGCGGGATCGCTCCACCAGCTCCAGGTAGGCCGCCACCTCCTCCGTACGGCGCGTCGTGTCCCAGCCGAGCGCCTCCGCCAGCCAATCCGCGACCGCGTTCGCGGCCGGGACGCTCCGGTCGCGGCTCGCGTAGAACAGATGCAGGCGTCGCACCAGCACGTCCGAGAGGCGAACGGCCATCTCGCGCTCTACCGCGTGCGCCACCTCGGCCCACAGCACCGGACGCCCGGCGACGATGGGTCGTCCCAGCGCGCGGTCCCGGTCCACGAGGTTCAAGACCGCGGCCGACTCGCTGCCATAGCTCGCGACCAAATGGCGGGCCGTCCGCTCCGGCGCCCCCCGGTCGACGGCCGCCTTGACGAGTCCGTCCAGGTCGGCCGTCTCGCCGCCCGGGAGCGGCAGCCGCTCGGTCGGAGCGCGGGAGGCGCGGGGACGGCCGTCCAGCTCGCGCAGGCGGGCCGCGACCCGATCCACCACGTCGCGGGCCATGACACGATAGGTGGTGAGCTTCCCGCCGGCGATCGTCCACAGGCCGCTCGGGCTCTCGATCACGCGGTGCTCGCGCGAGGCCGCCGAGGGCGCGAGGTGCCGCGGTGGTCGCAGCAGGGGTCGTAAGCCGGCCCAGCTGGCGATGACGTCCGACGGCGAGAGACGCGCGTGCGGAAAAAACGCGTTGACCGACCGCAGCAGGTAGACGACGTCCTGCGCCGTCGCGCGCACCTCGTCGGGCGACGCGTCCTCGTCGGTGTCCGTCGTTCCGATGTAGCTCAGATCACCCCACGGCAGCACGAACATCACGCGCCCATCGATTGGTGATGTGAGCGTGACCGCCAGCGTGTGCCCCACGCGCTTGCGGGGGACCGCCACGTGCGCGCCTTTGGTGGGCCGCAGCAACGGCTCCGCCCCGGCGTCGTCGAGGCGCCGCACGCGGTCGACCCACGGCCCGGTTGCGTTCACGACCACGAGCGCGCGTACCGTCGAGACGCGGCCCGTCAGTGCATCCCGCACCGTCGCGCCGCCCACCCGGCCGTCTGGCTTGATGAGCGCCGTGACTTCGACGTAGTTCGCGACCATGGCGCCCGCCTGCGCGGCGCTGCGCATGGTCGCGATGACGAGACGGGCGTCGTCCGTCTGTGCGTCGTAGTACAGGGCGGCGCCCCTCAATTCCTTGTCGCGCAGTCCGGGCTCGAGACGCTGAGTGGCCTTGCGTCCCAGCCAGCGGTGCGCCTTCACGTTGTGGAAGGCCGCCAGCAGATCGTACAACCACATCCCCGCGCGGAGTTTCCAGGCGGGGACCCGCGCCCCGCGGTACACCGGGAACAGGAACGGCAGCGGATGCACCAAGTGCGGCGCGATCCCGAGCAACACACGACGCTCGCGGCTCGCCTCGAACACGAGGCGGAACTCGCCCTGTTCGAGGTAGCGGATCCCACCGTGGATGAGCCGCGAAGAAACCGACGACGTCCCGCCGCCGAAGTCGCCCTTGTCGACGACAGCCGTGCGAAAGCCTCGCAGTGCCGCATCGCGGGCGATCCCGGCGCCCGTGATCCCGCCCCCGATGACGAGAACGTCGACCGGTTCGGCGGCCAGGGATGCGAGTGCCGCGGCGCGCGTGCGATGGGAAAACGGCGTCTCGCTCGTCGAGGGTCTCCAGCTTGGCCCGGCAGCAGGCTCGGGGTAGGTTTCGGGACTTCACCGCCGACAGGGGTGAGGTCCAACGGGAGGAGAATGTAATGCCGGTTGCCAATGGACGCCGTGTTGCGGTGATCGCGGGCTGCCGCACGCCGTTCTGCAGGTCAGGGACGCTGTTGAAGGATGCCCGCGCCGTCGATCTGGCCCGGTTCGTGGCACGCGAGCTGCTCGAGCGCACAAACCTGGACGGCGCCGACGTGAATGCGGTGATCTTCGGGCAGGTGGTGCCGTCGGCGCTCGTCCCGAACGTCGCCCGCGAGGTGAGCCTCCTGCCGCAGTTCCCCAAGGAGATCCCCGCGTACTCCCTGAACCGCGCCTGCGCGTCCTCCGGACAAGCCGTCGCGAATGCGTACGACGAGATCGTGCTCGGGGATGCCGAAGTCGTGCTCGCGGGGGGGGTGGAGTCGCTCTCCGACATCCCGATCCTCGCCTCGCGGCGCCTCGCGGACATCCTGGTGGAGGCGAACAAGGCCAAGTCCCTCGGCGCGCGTCTCCGCACCATCAGTCGGATCCGGCCGCGCGACCTCGTCCCCGTGTCACCCGCCATCGCCGAGCCGTCGACCGGCGAGACAATGGGCCAGTCGGCGGAGAAGATGGCCAAGGAGAACCACATCTCGCGCGCCGCACAGGATCGCTGGGCGCTCCGGAGCCACGAGCTCGCGGCTCGGGGAACGGACGACGGTCGTATCCCGGCGGAAATCGTGCCGTGGTTCGCACCGGGACGCGCGGGCGACGGAGTGGTGACCCAGGATAACGGCATCCGCCGGGACACGTCGCTCGAGCAGATAGCCAAGCTCAAGCCGGTCTTCGACCGCCGCTACGGCAGCGTCACCGCCGCCAACTCCTCGCCGCTCACCGACGGGGCGTCCGCAGTATTGCTCATGAGCGACTCGGCGGCGCGCGCGCTCGGCTACACCCCGCTCGCCTACGTACGCTCCTACGCAGTCGCGGCGGTGGATCCCGGGTGGCAGCTGCTCCAGGCACCCATCTTCGCCGTCCCCAAGGCGCTCGAGCGCGCGGGCATCAAGTGGAAGGACCTCGGGGTGATCGAGGTGCACGAGGCATTCGCCGCGCAGGTGCTCTCAAACATGCAGGGATGGGGGGCGCTGGGCTGGGAGATCAACGAGGACGTCATCAACGTCATGGGCGGCTCCATCGCCATCGGCCATCCGTTCGGTGCGACCGGCACCCGGCTCGTCGCGACACTCGCGAACGAAATGGCCCGCCGGGACGTGCAGTTCGGCCTCCTGTCGATCTGCGCGCAGGGCGGGATGGGTTTTGCCATGGTGCTGGAGCGCCGCTGATGGCTCCGGGGGCGGCGCTCACGTGGGAGCTCGCCGATGACGGTGTGGCCGTCGTCACTTTCGATTTGAAAAACGAACCGGTCAACAAGATTTCGGCTGCCGTGAAGCAGGACCTGCTGGCGACGTTCGAGGCGTTGGAGCACGACACCGCCGTGCGGGCCGTCGCGTTCTTCTCCGGGAAGCCGGAGAACTTCATCGCGGGGGCCGATATCGAAGAGTTCGTCCGGCTCACCACCGCCGCCGAAGCCGAGCGGCTCTCCGCCGAGGGGCAGGAGCTGCTGGGGCGCGTCGCCCGTTCTCCTAAGCCCCTCGCCGTCGGGATCCACGGCGCGTGCCTCGGCGGCGGGCTCGAGTTCGCTCTCGCCTGCGGGTACCGCGTGGCCTCCGATCACCCCCGGACCCAGCTGGGCCTCCCGGAAGTGCAGCTCGGCATTCTTCCGGGGGCCGGCGGCTGCCAGCGGCTCCCCCGGTTGATCGGCGCCCGCGCGGCGCTCGACATCATCCTCGCGGGCAAGGTCGAGAGCGCCCGGAAGGCGTTCCGCCTGGGGATCGTCGACGAGCTGGTGCATCCCGCGATCCTCCGGGACGTCACCATGGCCGCGGCGCAGCGCATGGCGGGCGGCTGGCGCCCCCGGCGCAAGCGACCGGGTGGCTTCCGGGGGTGGCTGCTCGACGGCAACCCGCTGGGCCGGCGGCTGGTCTTCCGGGCCGCCCGGAAGCAAGTCCTCGGGCAGACGCACGGCAACTATCCAGCGCCGCTCGCCGCGCTCGAAGCGGTTGAGCACGGGCTCCGGCACGGCATGACGGCGGGGCTGAAGCGCGAGGCGCAGCTGTTCGGCCAGCTGGCCGTCACCGACGTCTCGCGCAAGCTGGTCCAGATTTTCTTCGCCACCACCGCCCTCAAGAAGGACTTCGGGATCCCCAACCCGCCGCCTCCCACCGTGGTGAGCCGCCTCGGCGTCGTGGGCGCTGGGTTCATGGGGTCGGGGATTGCGGGCACCGCGATCGCGCAAGCGGCGGTCGACGTGCGCATAAAAGACGCCGATCTGCCGCGCGTTGCGAAGGGGCTGGCCGCCGCGCGCGAGATCCTCGACGACCGGCTCAAGCGACGCCGCATCACGCCCTACGAGCACGCCCGGCTCATCGCGCTGCTCTCGGGGAGTGATCACTACACCGGGTTCGGCCGCGCCGAGCTCGTGATCGAGGCCGTGTTCGAGGATCTCCAGGTCAAGCAGCAGGTGCTGCATGAGGTCGAGACGGTGACCGCGCCGGACGCCGTGTTCGCGTCCAACACATCGACCATCCCGATACACCGGATCGCCGAGGCCGCGAGCCGGCCGGAGCAGGTCATCGGGATGCACTTTTTCTCGCCGGTCGCCCGGATGCCGCTGCTCGAGGTGATTCCGTCGGGGCGGACCGCGCCGCAGGTCGTCAGCACGGCCGTCGGGTTCGGCCGCCGCATGGGCAAGACTGCCATTGTCGTGAAGGACAGTCCCGGATTCTGGATCAACCGGATTCTCACGCCCTATATGAACGAGGCGGGCCATCTGCTGGTCGAGGGCGTGGCCATCGAAGAGATCGACCGGCTGATGGTCGAGTTCGGCTTCCCCGTCGGGCCGATCACACTGATGGACGAGGTAGGGATGGACGTGGGAGAGAAGGTGGTCGGGGTCATGCACGAGGCGTTCGGCGAGCGGTTCGCGCCGGTTCCCGCGTTCGCCGGCATGGTCAAGAGCGGCCGACTCGGCCGCAAGGTGGGGAAGGGATTTTACCAGTACGCAGGCGGCAAGAAGCGGAGCGTGGATTCCGCCGTGTACGAACTGATCGGTGCTCATCCCAACGGGGGCCCCAGGCCCGCGGAGATCATCCAGCGGCTGGTCCTCGTGATGCTGAACGAAGCCGCGCGCGGGGTGGGGGAGGGGATCGTGCGCAGCCCCCGCGACGGCGACGTCGGCGCCATTTTCGGCTTCGGGTTCCCGGCGTTCCGCGGCGGCCCGTTGCGCCACGCCGACGACCTCGGCGCCGCGCGCATCGTGAGCGAGCTCGAGCGGCTCGCCGAGCGCTACGGTGCGCGCTTCGCGCCGTGCGACGTGCTGCGCGAGCAGGCGCAACGCAACGCGAAGTTCCATCCCTAGCCCCTAGATGCTCCGCGCTGCCCTGCTGTGGCTCAGCGAGCAATCCCGAGTCTTCCAGTTCATCCGCGGCAACGGGTTTGCCCGGCGCTTCGCCAAGCGCTTCGTCGCGGGCGAGACGGTGGACGCGGGAGTCGCGGCGTTGAAGGACCTGAACGCCGCCGGGCTCTCCGCGAGCCTCGACCTGCTGGGCGAGTCGGTGCACAACGCCGCCGAGGCGCAGGCCGCCCGGGACACGTATCTCGAGACGCTCGACCGGATCAAGGTCGCCGGAGCCGATGCCAACGTCTCGGTGAAACTCACCCAGATGGGTCTCGACACCGACGAGGCGGTGTGCGTCGAGAACATGCGCGCCATCATCGCCCGGGCGAAGGCGTACGGCTCCTTCGTCCGGATCGACATGGAGCAGTCCGACTACACCGAGCGCACACTACGGCTATTCAGGCGTACGTTCTACCCGGAGTTCGGGAACGCGGTCGGCGTGGTGCTGCAGTCGTACCTGCGGCGCACGGAGCAGGATGTGGAGCAAGTGATCGCGCTCGGCGCCCGTGTGCGGTTGTGCAAGGGCGCGTATCAGGAGCCCGACACGGTCGCCTTTCCCGACAAGCGCGATGTGGATGCAACCTACGTGCGCTGCATGCAGCGCCTCATGCTCAAGGGCACCTACCCCGGCTTCGCGACCCACGACGCCCGCATCATCGAGCGCGCCAAAGCGTTCGCGCGCGACAAGGGCATCCAGCCCACGCGCTTCGAGTTCCAGATGTTGTACGGGGTGCGACGCGACCTGCAGCTCGGACTGCGGCGCCAGGGATACAATGTGCGCGTGTACGTCCCGTTCGGCACCCAATGGTATCCCTATCTCATGCGCCGGCTCGCCGAGCGGCCGGCGAACGTGGCGTTCCTCGTCGGTAACATGCTACGGGAGTCCCTACGGCGGAGCTGACGGACGGTACGCTGGGCGGCTATCAGCGAGTGCACGAGCGCGCGCCCGCGTTCTCCGGGAGCGACGGCCAGTCCTACTCGGTCGGGACCTACGTGGACGACGCCCCGGACGCCCGGGGCGGCTATGGTGCGGCGCTGTTGTTCGTGCGCTGGTCCGACGCGGGAGATCGTCCGGTCGGCCATCTAGAGACGGACTACCTGTTCCGAGGCGCGACGCCCGCCGACGCGCTCGCCCCACTTCTCGCCCTGACGTTGCAGGACGTGAAGCGGCATCTCGACGCGTGCATCCAACGGCAGGAACCAAGGACGGAGAACGAGGGACGCGTGTGATCACCACCGGCGTCGTGCTCGCGCGCACCGGCTCTGCGTATCGGGTGCATACCGATGGTGGCGAAGTTGTGGCGACGCTTCGCGGCAAGCTCAAGCATCGCGACGACGACCGCGTGGTGGCCGGAGACATGGTGGAGCTCGAGCTGCACGCCCACGGGCGTGCCACGATCGCCGCCGTGCGGCCGCGCAGGAGCGTGCTCGCGCGCCGCGCCGCCGGTGAGCGGAGCCCGCGGGCGCATCCGATCGCGGCCAACGTCGATCAGGTCGTGGTCGTCGCGTCGGCTCGGAGCCCGGAGTCGAGCCCCCGTATGCTCGATCGATTCCTGGTGATCGCGGCGGCGAACCGCATCCCCGCCGTGCTCGTCCTCAACAAGATCGACCTCGGCCGGACCGCGCTCGACCCCCTGCGGCGGCGGTACGGCCCGGCGGGCTACCAGGTGCTCGGCACCTCGGTGACGCAGCCGGAGGGCCTGGCGGCGCTGCGCGAACTCTTGCGAGGGCGGGCGTCGGTGCTTGCCGGTCAATCGGGGGTCGGAAAGTCGAGCCTCCTGAACGCGCTCGACCCGGGCTTGAACCTCCGCATCGGCGCGATCAGCGCGAAGTGGGACACCGGGAAGCACACGACCCGCGCCGCCCTCGTCGTGCCGATCGCCACGGGCGGCTATGTCGTGGACACGCCGGGGCTGCGCGAGCTGGGCACCTGGGGGATCGATCCCGAGCGCCTGGGCGTCTATTTCGCCGAGTTCCAGCCCTTCCTCGACGAGTGCCGCTTCGACAACTGCCGGCATCTCGTCGAGCCCGGCTGCGGCGTGCGGCAGGCGGCGGAGCGCGGCGCGTTCGACCCCGATCGCCTCGTGTCCTACCAGCGCATCTACGAGGAAGTCAGCGTGCCTTCCTGGTCCAGCGATCGGCGTCGCGGGAGGTGACCTTTCGCATCATCTGCGCGAATGCGTCGTCCAAGTCGATCCCCTGTGAGTTGGCGAGGCAGATGACGACGAACAGGATGTCGGCGAGCTCCATGGCGATCGAGCCCTCCGGCTCCTCGGCCTTCTTCGTCTTCTCGCCGAACCGGTGGTTCATTTCCCGCGCCAGCTCTCCCACTTCCTCCGTGAGCCGGGCGAGGTTCGTGAGCGGGGGGAAGTATCCTTCCTTATATTGGCCGATCCACCGATCGACCGTCTGCTGGGTTTCGCGCAGGGACACGGGAGGCTCCGGGCAATCGTGAACGCCGAGCTGCCGCCGCTCGTCGCGCCGTTCCGCGGAGAGCGGTACACCGCGAGAGAGTTGAGCGCCCTCATCGCGCCCCCCTACGATGTCATTTCTCACGAGGACCGCACCCGCTACGCGGCGCGCGATCTCCACAATATCGTGCATCTCATTCTGCCGGAAGCGCCGTCGGGCGCAGGCGGGGACCGCTACGCGCACGCCGCGACGCTGCTCGCGACGTGGCGGGAGGGAGGGGTAGTGCGACCGGATCCGGCGGAGTCGGTGTACATCGTCGCGCAGGACTACGCCGTGCCGTCGGGCGAACGCCGGACGCGCATCGGGATGCTGGCCGCCGTGCGCGCCGAGCCGTTTGCGACGCGGCGCGTGCGGCCGCACGAGCAGACGCACTCGGCGCCCAAGGCCGACCGGCTCGCCCTGCTGCGCGCCACCGGTGCGAACCTCGAGTCGATTTTCCTGCTCGCCCCGGATCCCGACCGGACGCTCGCGCAAGCCCTGGTGAAGGGCGCCTCCGGCGTGCCGGCCGCGCGCGCGGAGCTCGACGGCGTGGGGACCCGCCTCTGGATCGTGTCGGGTGATCAGGCGGCGGAGCTCGCCCGGCTGGCGGGCCGGGCGCAGCTCTACATCGCGGACGGCCATCACCGCTACGAGACCGCCGTGGCGTATGCGCGGGAGCACCCCAGCGCCGACCGCGTGCTCTCGTTCATCGTGTCCGCGGGCGATCCCGGCCTTACGGTCCTCCCTACCCACCGCATCATCTTCGGCGCGGGGCGCGATGCGGCGAAGCTGGTCGCGGCCTGGCGGGAGTGGTTCGAGGTCGGGCGGGTAGCACCGTGCATGGACCGAGTCGAGCGGCTTGCCGAGCTCGGGCGGGAGCGCACCGCGTGCATCGTGGCGTTCCCCGACGCCTACGACGTTACGCTCGTGCTGAAGAACGACGCGGCCCTCGACAAGGTCCCGGACCTGGGAAAGACCCCCGCGGTCCGCGCCCTGGACGTGGCCCGCATCGAATCGCTCGTCGTGCAGCGCATCCTCGGGGCCGGCACGGCGACGCCGTCGCTCGCCTACACGCCCGATCCACGAGCGGCCTTCGATGCGGTCCGGAACGGCCGGGCGGCCGCCGCGGTCCTCCTCAATCCCACGAAAGTGCGGGACGTGTTCGCCGTCGCCGACGCGGGGGAGGTGATGCCGCCCAAGTCGACGTACTTCGTGCCGAAGGTGCCGAGTGGATTGGTGATCCGGGCGGTCTAGAAGGCGGCGGCAGGCCGTCGCCTCTATATTTTCTCCCCATGTCTCCTTCCGCCTCCCCCCGCTCCCGCGACCGCATCCTCGGCAATCTCGAGTCCATCTACCGCGAGGCCTACGAGCGCGCCAAGGCCGCGAGCGACCAGGTGCGCATGGCGGATCTCGACGCCGCTTACCAGCGCGAGCAGCTCCTCCTCGAGGTGTTGCTCGACATCCGCGACGCGCTCACGTCCCTTCCGGCGGCTGCCGAGCCAGGCACCGGGAAGACCCCCGGACCCGACCCGATCACCGCGCTCGAGACCATCCACCGCATCACGAGACTGCGCTGAGGGAACCGCATGCGCCTGCGTTTGTCTCTGGGACTCCTCTGCCTGACCCTCGCGGCCTGCGCCCGGAAGGCGGACATCATCATCTCCGACGGGATGGTCTGGACCGGCCTTTCGACCGGCGCACCCCAGCGGGGCGCGGTTGCCATCGCCGACGCCAAGATCCTCGCGATCGGCGACAGCGCGCAGGTCGGGCGGTACGCGGGCCCCAAGACGCAATGGATTCAGGCCAACGGTGGGCTCGTCCTGCCCGGCTTCACCGACGGACACACGCACTTCGTCGATGGCGGTTTCCAGCTCGCCTCGGTGGATCTCAGGAATGCGGCGACGCCCAAGGAGTTCATCCGGCGCATCAAGGACTACGCCAAGACCCTGAAGCCCGGCGAATGGATCACCGGCGGTGATTGGGACCATACGCTGTGGCCCGGCCAGCCGCTCCCCCATCACGAGTGGATCGATTCGGTCACGCCGAGCAATCCGGTATTCGTGAACCGGCTGGATGGCCATGAGGCGCTGGCGAACGCAGCAGCCATGCGCGCTGCTGCGGTCACGAAGGCCATCCCTACTCCCTCAGGTGGTGAGATCCTGCGGGATCCGAGGACCGACGAGCCGACGGGCATCTTCAAAGACCGTGCGCTCGACCTCGTCGGCCGTGCGATCCCGGACCCATCTCCCGCCCAGCGTGATTCGGCCCTCGCTCGCGCGCTCGCGTACGCCGCGTCGTTGGGCGTCACGGCCACGTCCCACGTGTCCGCGTCGTGGGCCGATCTCGAGACCTACCACCGCCTCGAGCGGGCGGGCCGGCTCACCGTGCGGGTGGCGCTCTATCTCCCGCTCGAGTCATGGCAGGCCGTCGCGGAGACGGTGAGCCGCTCGGGGCACGGCGACGATTGGGTGAAGATCGGCGGGCTCAAAGGCTACATGGACGGTTCGGCGGGGTCCCGCACCGCCTACTTTTTCGAACCCTACAGCGACTCGGCAGGCTATCAAGGGCTGTTGCAGCATCCGGAGGCGGACATGCGCCGCTGGATCGGCGGCGCCGACTCGGCGGGTCTCCAGATCGCCGTCCACGCGATCGGCGATCGCGCCAACGCGGTTCTCCTGTCGATCTACGACAGCGTGGCGCGGGCACACGGGCCGCGCGACCGACGTTTCCGGGTCGAGCACGCCCAGCACCTGCGCCCACAGGACATCCCCCTGTTCGGAAAGCTCGGCGTGATCGCGTCGGTGCAGCCCTATCACGCCATTGACGACGGGCGCTGGGTGGAGCAGCGCATCGGGCCGGTCCGCATCAAGACGACCTACCCGTTCCGCACGCTGCTCGACACGGGCGCCAGGCTCGCCTTCGGGTCGGATTGGACGGTCGCGCCGCTCGACCCGATCCTCGGCGTGTACGCGGCCGTCACTCGCCGCACGCTCGACGGCAAGCATCCTGATGGGTGGGTACCGGAGCAGAAGATCTCGGTGGCAGAGGCGCTGCGTGCCTACACGGCGGGCAACGCCTATGCGACGTTCGACGAGGCCAGACGAGGCACGCTCACAGCGGGCGCTGATGCGGATCTTGTCGTGCTGGACCGCAATCTCTTCACGACGCCGGCCGATTCGCTCGATCAGGCAAGGGTGCGGTACACGATCGTGGGTGGCAGGGTGGTCTACCGGCGCTAGCCGGAGTACTTGAGCCCCGACTCCTGAAGCGTGAGGGGCTGCGCTCCCTCGTGCTCCACGCCTGCCTCGACCACCTCACCCAGCACCAGTGTATGGTCTCCGCTTGGCAGGGTTGCGACGACGCGACACTCCAGCCAGCCGAGCGCCTCGGCGAGCACCGGAACACCGGAGATCGGCCCCGGCCTGGTCTTGATCCCCTTTAGCTTCGACGACGCGCCCGCCGACCCCCGCCCCAGCTTGTCGGCCAGGTCGCGTTGCCGCTCGTGAAAGATACTGATGGCAAAGTGATGCGCGTCGCGGATCATCTCGATCATCTTGGACGTGCTTTCGACCGCTACGACCACCATGGGCGGATCGAACGAGGCCTGGCTGACCCAATTGGCCGTTATGCCGTGCTCATCGCCCTCACGCTTCACGGTGAGCGCGTACAGGCCGTACGTGAAATGCCGGAGGACCGTCTGTTTGGCGGCTACGTTCATGGGGAGGGAATATGATACTATCTTTGTCCCATGGCGACGCGCGCTCAACCCCGGCCCCGGGCCGCCAAGTCCCTGTCGAAGGCCGACCTGCTGGATATGTATCGGCTGATGTTCCTGTCGCGGCGCATCGACGATAAGGAGATTCAGCTCAAGCGGCAAAACAAGATTTTCTTCCAGATCTCCGGGGCCGGCCACGAGGGCGTCCTGGTCGCCGCCGGGAGAGTGCTCCGTCCTGCATACGACTGGTTCTATCCGTACTATCGCGACCGCGCCCTCTGCCTCAGCCTCGGCATGACCCCCACCGAGATGCTCCTCTCCGCGGTCGGTGCGGCCGAGGATCCCAACTCGGGGGGCCGCCAAATGCCGTCCCACTGGGGCCACAAGGCGCTTAACATCGTCAGTCAGTCGAGCCCGACCGGTACACAGCTGCTCCAAGCCGTGGGCTGCGCGGAGGCGTGGCTCCGTTACACCCGGATCGACGCCATCGCCGAGAAACCGGTCCACGGCGACGAGCTCGTGTACGTCTCGGCCGGGGATGGTACGACGAGCGAAGGCGAGTTCTGGGAAGCGCTCAACACCGCCAGCAACCTGAAGCTGCCCGTGCTGTTCCTCATCGAGGACAACAAGTACGCGATCTCGGTGCCGGTCGAGGTGCAGACCGCGGGTGGCTCGGTGTCGAAGCTCGTCCGGAGCTTCCCCGGCCTCCTGGTCGAGGAAGTAGACGGCTGCGATCCGATCGCCGCTTATGACGTCCTGTTGCGGGCCGCGGAGTACGTCCGCCAGCGCAAGGGCCCGGCTCTGGTGCACGCCCACGTGACCCGGCCCTACTCGCACTCCCTCTCGGACGACGAAGTGTTGTACAAGCCGCCCAAAGAGCGGGAAGAGGAGGCACGCCGGGACTGCCTCACCCTGTTCCCGAAACGGCTCATCGCCGACGGCGCGGCCACCGCAGCCGAGATCGAGGCCATCCAGCGCCAGGTGGATGAGGAAGTCGGCGTCGCTGCCGACATGGCGCTGGCCTCGCCTCAGCCCGAGCCGGAGACGGCACTGTTGTACGTGTACTCCCCCGAGGTGGACCCCACGTCCGAGCAGTTTGATACGGAGGACGATCCGCAATTCGGGGGCGATCCCACCACGATGGTGGACCTGCTCAACGCCTGTCTGAAAGACGAAATGGGGCGTGATCCCCGCATCGTGGTGTTCGGCGAAGATGTGGCCGACGTCAGCCGCGAGCAGCACCTGGAGCACGTGAAGGGGAAAGGCGGCGTTTTCAAGGTCACGTGGGGGCTCCAGCGCCAGTTCGGAAGTGATCGGGTCTACAACTCACCCCTCGCCGAGGCGAACATCGTGGGCCGCGCGATCGGTCTCGCGACCCGCGGCCTGAAACCGGTCGTCGAGATTCAATTCTTCGACTATATCTGGCCCGCCTATCATCAGCTGCGCAACGAGCTCGCCACCCTGCGGTGGCGCTCCAGCAACGCGTTCTCGTGCCCGGTCGTGGTGCGCGTCACCTACGGCGGCTATCTGAAGGGCGGCTCGATCTACCACTCCCAGACGGGGGCCGTGGTGTTCACGGCCGTTCCCGGGCTCCGCGTCATCTGCCCCAGTACGGCGCTCGACGCCAACGGCCTGTTGCGCACGGCGATTCGGTGTGACGACCCGGTGTTGTTCCTCGAGCACAAACACCTCTATCGCCAGACGTACAACAAGGCGCCCAATCCCGGGCCGAACTTCATGATCCCCTTCGGCAAGGCGAAGGTCGTCCGGCAAGGCCGGGACCTCACCGTGGTGACCTACGGCGCCGTGGTGCAGCGCGCGCTCGTTGCGGCGAAGGAGCTCGAGGAGCGGGACGGCGTGAGCGTCGAGGTGATCGACCTGCGCAGCCTCTCGCCCGTCGATTGGGAAGCCATCACGGCGTCGGTGACCAAGACGAGCAAGGTGCTCGTCGCGTACGAGGACGCGCGGTCGTGGGGTTACGGCGCCGAGCTCGCCGCCCGGATCGCCGACGAGTGCTTTCCGTGGCTGGACGCGCCCGTGAAGCGGGTGGCCTCGACCGACACCTTCGTCGGCTACGCGCCCAGGCTCGAAGATTTCATCCTGCCGCAGGTGGAGGATCTCGCGGGGGCGATGCGCGACCTGCATGCGTTCTAGCGCGGCCCGCCCCTAAGGCGCGCTAGACACCGCTTTGCTCGCCCAGGATCGCTTTGACCTCACCCGCCGCTGCGATTACGTGATCGACGTCGCGCGACAGCGCGCGGGCCTGCTGGGTGGCACGGGTGAGATCATCGAGGGCCACCGCCACACCCGCGGAGCGGAGGCGCAGCAGGTCGAACCGAACATTCTGCATTGCCAGCACGCACGACTCGAGCTGGTCCGCGACGAGCTGACGCTTGGTCAGGAGATCCGTGACCGCTTGGCGCTGGCGCTCGAGCAGGCCTACCTGTCGATCCCGTTCCGTGCTGGCCCCTTGATGCTTGGTCGCCTGGATCTTTTCCTCGAGGCGTGCGAGGGCGCCCCGGTCCACGCTCCCGCTCATGGAGTGCAGGGTCCGCGCTAGGTCTTCAGCCCGATTCAGGAGCGCATCCGCGGTCGCGATCACGTCGGGCAGCAGCTTCCGCTCCGACTTGGGGAGACGATCCACGACCCGCAGAATGGCCTTGCGATCGCTGCGGGCCTGCTGGATCGGCTCGGCGTGGCCGCCGAACTCGTCGGTCGTCGCGCGCGGCAGGTCGACGGGGCGGCTCCCCACCGCGGCGAGACGGGCTTCCATCGCGTCCGGCGCCGGTGGCCGGGCGAAGACGTCGCGCCACGAATAGCCGGCGTGCCACAGCCGGATGTAGCGGGGGACGAGCGCGGTGCCACCCCAGACCGCCGCCACGAAGAGCGACCACCCGGGCGTATGGTTGCCCGTGGCGACATCGATGATGAACAGGGATCCGCACACCGAGGCCCAGGTGACGAATCGGCTGCGCAGCTCGCGCACGATCTCGGGCTCGCCGCTGGGGGCGAGTGTCGGTCGGTCGCTCATCCGGTCGACCCGCCGGGCACGCTGAGCGAGCACGTCCGGCCGCCCCCGCAACGGCGGCGGTGGGGGTAGGGGCGGCGCTCGCACCCCGCGCGACGGCGAGGGGCCGCTCGAGCGACGCGGCTTGTACATGGTCGCGCTCCGGGCCTCGAGCGCACGCCGCAGCGCGTCCGCGGTGGGCCAGCGGTCCTCCGGATCCTTTTCGAGCGATCGCATCACGCAGGCCGCGAGGTCCTCGGGCACCTCCGGCCGCCGGTCGGTGATCAGTGGCGCCCGCTCCGTGATGTGCTTCATCAGGATCCCGGGGACCGTGGGGGCTTGGAAGGGCAGCTCCCCCGCGAGCATCTGGTAGGTCACCACACCCAGACTATAGATGTCGGACCGTCCGTCGATCTCGCGGTCTCCCGCCGCCTGCTCCGGGCTCATGTAGTGCGGCGTGCCGATCGCCACACCCGTGGCGGTGAGTGTCGCGCCGCCGGTCGTCGAGGATAGCGCCTTGGCGATCCCGAAGTCGGTGACGACCACGCGGCCGCGACTTCCCTCCAGCAGGATGTTGTCGGGCTTCACGTCGCGGTGGATGATCCCAAACGCGTGCGCGGCTCCCAGTGCATCGGCGGTCTCTTGCATGATGCGACGCGATTCGTCCGGTGGCAGCCTCCCGCGCCGCTTGAGCTTCGCGCCGAGCGACTCGCCGTCCACGTAGGCCATGACGAAGTAGACCAGCCCGTCTCGTCCCTCGCCGACGGAGTGGATCGGCACGATATGCGGGTGCGACAGCCGCGCCGCCGTCTCGGCTTCGCGCAGGAAGCGCAGCCGGATTTCTTCCCGGAACGCGAGCTCCGGCGGGAGCACTTTGACGGCGACCTGACGCTTCAACCGCTCGTCGCGGGCGTTGAACACCACGCCCATTCCGCCCCGGCCGATCTCTCCCTCGAGCGTGTAGGAGCTGCCGAGGGCTTGGCTGAGGCGGGTGGCGAGTGCCTTGTCTGCGTCGTTCATCGAGCGTCGCGTGAAGTGCGCGCGGATAGATTAGCCGCAGGGCGACGAGCGTGCAACCTGTAAGCGGCTTTTGACTTACGCTTCGGTAGCCGGGTTGGCGCCCGCGCGGTGGCTATTCGGCAGCATCTGCCTTATTGGCCGCCGGTCGCCGGAACGCGCGTGCTCAGGGGAGCGTTTTGTAGTGGCACGGACGATGCTTAGGCCTGTGTGAACTATGTGCATGCTTACCCTCATCAGAGTTGAGGTCCATGTCTGAACGCCTGACCCTTCCCGTGCTTCCGCTCCGGGAGGTCGTGCTGTTTCCGGGCGTGTCGGCGCCGGTCGGCGCCGGACGCCCCACCACGCTGCGTGCCATCGAGGCGGCGCTGAAGAGCGATTCCCGCCTGATTTTTGCCGTCGCGCAGCGCGAGAACGTCGATGCGGTCAGCCCCGAGGTGCTATACACGACGGGCACGATCGCCAAGATCAGCCAGATCCAGCGGGGCCTCGGCGGCGTGCAGCTGCTGCTGCACGGCGAGCGCCGGGGCGCCGCGCTGCACTACCGGGATAACGGCCGCTACCTCGAGGCGGTGGTCCACGAGGTCGACGATATGCCGCCACTGAACGCCGAGGATCCAGCGTTCGTCGGCCTGCACCGCGAGGCGCGCGAGCGGGCCGCGGAG
>Ga0209267_1000262_pt1 | contig 39117 bp, 35 predicted proteins | sample GraSoiAngelo_137_FD_185894 | JGI IMG/M metagenome (GOLD analysis project Ga0209267, IMG submission 185894) | Grasslands soil microbial communities from the Angelo Coastal Reserve, California, USA - 14_0929_09_30cm (SPAdes) (version 2) | ecosystem: Environmental > Terrestrial > Soil > Grasslands ... | reverse complement strand
GTCTTACGAAGGAGACTCAGAATATGATCCACCTTCTGGCTGCGTTGATATGCGGGCTGATTTCCCTGCTGTATTTTAGTTTGTCCATAGAATGTCTTTGTAAATTGAGTCCCAGGTTCAAAAAGTTGGTGGGAGAAGTAACTCCGCACGTCCACCGAGAAAACCATGTTCCATGGACGACAAGCTTCGCCCACCGGATCGCAGGTGGGCTCTTATAGACTGGAGCTCGCCCTCCTCCATTCTTCATCCGGAACGTTCAAGAGCACGTCGACAATCCTAGGATCGAAGAACCGGCCCGACCAGCGTTGGATCTCTGCGCCCGCGGCCGTGAACGCGCGCGCTCCGCGGTGGGGCCGATCGCGGACAAGCATTTCAAACGTATCGGCGACCCCAACGATGCGCGCTCCCAAGGGGATCGCCTCGCCTTTCAAACCCTGGGGATACCCTGTCCCGTCGAATCGCTCGCGGTGGGAGCGCACGAACTCCGCGACTTCCTGGAGAGACGCCTCTTTCCGCACGATGTCGTATCCGCGCAGGCAGTAGCCGCGCATGACGAGCTGCTCTTCCGCAGTCAAAACTGCGGGCTTTCGCAGGATCGCCTCCGGAATCTCGAGCTTGCCGATTTCATGGAACAGAGCACCACAGGCAATGGCTCGTACCTCAACTTCTTCCAGTTTCAGTGCGTGCGCGAGCACCGTCGCAAACGCCGCCACCCGTTTGCAGTGAGTCCAAGTTCCAGGGTCATTCTGTTCGAGCGCCTCGCCCCACCCCTCGATCAACGCATCCGAAATTAAGTGCTGCTCGTCGTCACCCAAAGTGGTTCTCCCGCGACTCCATACTAAAGCCAGGGAATCAGAATATGGTCCACCTTCTGGCTGCGTTGATATGCGGGCTGATTTCCCTGCTTTGTTTCAGCCTGGCGATAGAACAAGTTTGTAAATTGAGTCCCAGGTTCAAAAAGTGGTGGAGAAGTAACTCCGCACGTCACCGAGAACACCGTGATGCGTGGAAAGGATATCCTTCTGCCCCCAAACGGCACCTCAACCCAACTGCGCCGCGAAGCCGTAAATCGGTTGAATTTCCCGGAAGCCGAACAAGCGGAGGGATAAACGAGACTGACTAAACACCATCATCCATGGACGGGATGGCCTGTCGGACGCGGCCCAACGGCACTTTTTACAACTTCTTAACATCCGGAATATATCGTTGGCGTTACACTCTGGCTAGTCGCGAAGGTAGCGCCACATGTTCTCAGCAGAGAGTAAGTCCAATCGGGTCTTGGCAACAGATCGCTGCAGAAGCAAGCCAAGAGGGACCAGCCTGAATAGAATCACTCTTCGACTTTCTCACTAGAGCCCTGGCAATACTGATTGCGGAATCTGACATGCACGTAGGAACGCAGGAATGTCACATGTTCGGAAGCCAGGCGTCCTTGGCAAGGATACCAGTCACTCCAACAGTAGGGCGCTTGCCATCCCCGCCCTGGGTTTCTTGGTGACCGATGACACGTTGAGCAGTCTTTCTGCGAATCATGAGGCGATAAGGATTCTGACGTACCCGGCGCAGGGGCCGGTGCAAAACCCCTCCCAGGCTTTTGAAGAGAAAATCCGGCGCGCATTCCTCCATGGTCGGATCCGCTTAAGACCTAATACGGCGCCTCCTGTCATCCAGTTCAAGTCGGGACGACGACTCTATTTCTGCCGCGCATTTCGGCTGGACGCCAATGGAAATGCCAGGATGTTGATTGTGCTGGAACGGGGGATCCCCGAATCTCTTGCCCTGTCCCAAGTCTCTCAACAGTTCCATCTCACGCCACGGGAACAGGTAGCGGTGACATTCCTCCTGCGCGGATTCAGCAACAAAGAGATGGCCAAGCGCATGGCGGTCAGCCCGCACACGGTCAAATCTTTCCTGCGTATGGTAATGGTCAAGATGGGAGTTTCCACTCGCGCCGGAATCGTGGCCAAGGTCATCGGATTGATGTTGTCCCCCTCCGGCGGTTCGGACCCGCGCGCATCCGGTGCAGCTTGACCTGGGGGCCAAGCTGTTCTTAGAGGTTCTGACAACGAACAGTGACCGTCGTCAGATTGAAGAGTCCACGTGTTGAGATCGGACCTTGGGCTTTTCAATGCCAGCCGCCTGAATCACATAGATTGGCAGTTGTGAAGCCGTCGATTCCTGCGACATCCTGCATCTGTCCGGCAGCGGACAAAGGCCACTTTTTACAATGTCCTAACATCCAGCATATATCGTTGGCGTTACACTCTGGCTATTCGCGAAGGTGGCGCCATATGTTCTCAGCAGAGAGCAAGTCCAATCGCTCTTGGCAAGAGATCGCTGCCGCAGCAAGCCAAGAGCAGGATTCCAAAAAGCTGGTCGAGCTGGTCGAAGAACTGGAGCATGCCTTAGAGGCGCGCGATGCCGAGATGCGCGCCGGCTCCAAGCCTGCGCACCGAGCCGCAAAATAGGACTCGGCGGGCCTGCAGGTTGCTGGTGCGCGCGGGAGTGTGTCTGCCGGTGGGTGGGGACCTTTCTGATCCACGAACCCAACTCCGCCGCGAAGCCGTAAACCGCCTGAATTTCCCGGAGGCGAAGGCCGAGAGTAGCTCGGCAGATTGAAATCCCGGAAAGGCGGTTCAACCCCGAACTTTAGCTGGTCGCGGCGCTTTTTCGGCTATGAGCCGCATGAGAAGTCCGGTCAGGTAAATGAATGCCTCGGTTTCAGCGTGACTGAACTCCTCGCCTGCATGTCTGCTGCTGTATTTATGGGCAAAGCTAGTCGTTCAGTCCAAACATTACGCCGGTTCCGGGTTTGCGGCGTTACTCAGCGTCTTGCGTCGCAAGGAACGGCAGAAGATTGAAACCCTTGCGCCGACCAGATACATCCTGTTGACCTCCGTTTCCCTTACCCCCAAGCGAAAAGAGCAGATCAAGATAATCCTCACACCATACTGTGCAGACCCATCCGACATTCTTGGCCGCGAAGATCTCAACAACTTGCTCGGTCAACATGACGAAATTGAACGTAAGCACTTCAAGTTGTGGCTGACTAGCGAAACGGTGCTTCGACGGGCCTTAGACGCGGGCATCTTTGCCGATTCAGAGGCGCATCTTGAGCGGGTCCGAGTCCGCCTTTGCCGGTATGTACAAAATCCTAGTTTTGATCGTGCGCGTGTTCTGTTGGAGAAATCGCATTACTGCATCATCGCGGGTATCCCTGGAATTGGAAAGACGACGCTGGCGGAAGTTCTTCTCGCAGACTTGGTAGATCGCCACGGCTTTGAAGCGTTCAGGGTTGCCCACGACTTGTCAGAGCTTCGCTCAGTTAAGAATTCGAAGCGTAAGCAGGTCTTTTATTTCGACGATTTTCTCGGGAAAACGGCCCTTGCAAAGCTCGAGAAGAATGAGGAGCAGCGTCTTGTTGAACTCATGGAGGAAGTAGCGTCAAATCCAAACTGGCGTTTCATCCTAACGACGCGTGAGTACATCCTCAACAGTGCGAAGCTACTTTATGAGGCATTTGCGCACCCCCCAATCGAGTTCATGACCTGCATTGTTAATCTGGCGGACTACACAAGGCCTATCCGCGCTAAAATTCTTTACAACCACATTTATTTCTCCAGTCTGCCGACTGCACACAAGTTGGCCCTGCTACAGGGCAAAGCCTACGAGAGTATTTTGCATCACCGGAACTATAGTCCCCGAGTGATAGAGTACATGACCCAAACATCGCACGCAGGTTCAATCCCCGCGTCTTTGTATTTACGGGAATTCGTCGACAGTCTGGATCATCCAACGCGGATCTGGGATCACGCATTCAGACACCAAATCTCCGAAGCTGCGCGACACGTTTTGCTCGTACTAAGTACGCTCCCTGACGACCCTCTTCTTGATGATGTAGAAACAGCATTCTGGGCTTTTTACAGGTTTCGCCAGAGTCGCTTTGGGTTTGCCACCCGGAGCAGTGATTGGAATGATGCCCTGAGACAACTCGACGGCAACTTCATCAACACGAGGAAAATTGGCAAGCACCTGGTAGTCTCATTTCACAATCCGTCGATTCGCGATTTTGTCGAGGACTTTCTTTCCAGCTCCGAAGGTGACGTAGGGGACCTGGTCAGCAGTGCACACTTTTATGAGCAGTATGCCATCCTTTGGAAGGGTCGTGGAGACCAGCGGTACGGGGGTATTGATCGCAATCAAGAGAAGTTCCTTGGCACTCTTCAGCGGAACATCTTTGGGCCTAGCGCAAGCACGATTCGAGTTGTGAATACCCAGGGTGATCCGATTGGGGTTAACCACCGGCCACCATCTTACGAAAGTCGAGCCGAATTCGCACAGCTCCCTTCCGCTAAACGCTCGCCCTCCCCAGCTCCCCAACCGACCGGCATCAACTTCGTGGAGACTCCTGCGACAGAAAAAAGACGAGCCCGGGGAGGAGCAGGAGTAGGAGAAGGACAAAGAATAAGGAGTAATGACCTATGTGGGAGACGTTCTTCGGCTTTACGAAAACCCCGTTCAGTGATTGCCCGGATACCAAGCAGTTGTTCGCCTCGCAGGCTTGGAATCAGGTGAAGGCACGGCTGCAGTTCTTGGTCGAGCACCATGCCGCCGGCCTGCTGACCGGCGAAGTCGGAGCCGGCAAATCCACGGCCGCCCGCACCTTCACCGCCACCCTCAACCCCAACCTGTACAAGATCGTCTACCTGCACTGGAGTTCCGGATCTTGCGTTGACCTGTTGCGACAACTGGCACGCGAACTCGACCTGGAACCAGCCGGCCGTCGGGGCGATCTGGTGCGGCAGATCTCCGAGGCCATCGTGCGCTTGAACCAGAGCAAGAAACAACATCCCATCCTGATCTGCGACGAAGCTCATCTGCTCTGCCATCCCGCTCTGGAACAGTTCCCCTTGCTGCTCAACTTCGATATGGATTCTTCCCACTACTTAACCTTGCTGTTGGTCGGACAACCGCTGTTGCGCCGCACCTTGTCTTTGCAGTTGCATGAAGCTTTACGCCAGCGCATCGCCGTGCACTATCACCTGGAAGGACTCGCGCGCGAGGAACTCGATGCCTACCTCGCCCATCAACTGAAAGCCGCCGGCATGACTCAGCCCCTGTTTGATGACACCGCCACCCAAGCTCTCTATCAAGCCACCAAGGGCATCCTGCGCAAAGTGAACAAACTGGCCTTGACCGCCTTACGCTTGGCGGCTCTGCGCAAGACTTCCCTGGTCAACGAAGCCATCCTGCTCGACGCCACCGCGGAGGCGCTCTTGTGAAAGATAGCGATCGGCAGAAAGCCTCGGCTTCAACCGTGTTGTCCCTGGCGCAGCTGCTGGAAAAACATTTCCCCGCAGAATTCAAGTCGAAGTCCGGCACCACCGACCGCCATCCAGCGTCATCGAAGCCCATCCACCCAGACCGCTAACCCGCGGTCTTTTTTTCTCACGGACTCTGCGATAAAAACTGGTTCGAACACCGACCACCGCTCTTTGCGAGAGCTCACCTGCTCACGACCGCTAACGTTTCGTCCTAACGGGTGCCGACGTTCTGCATCGAACAGTGCAGTGCCAGAAACCATGATAGACTTTACTCGTCTGCTACACACCCTTCCGCCGCGCCGGTTGGTGACGGTCTCTTGTGCAAACGGATGAAAGCTGATTGTGCAGGCGGCTATCATGACAGACCCGGGTGCTCCATCTCCCGAAATCCTCTATCCAGAATGGCAGCATGAGTACAAAGCTGCGCTTTTAGAGCTTAACCGTGAAAAGCTCCTGGAGCGGGTGACGGCGGCAGAAACCGCCATCTTCAATCGCGCTCAGGCGATGTCGCAAAGCGCAGACGGCAATGCTGAACGGCAGGCCATTGAAGATGCTCTGGCGAACTTGCGCGTTCTCAAGAGGGACAATCTTGGGTTTCCTGACTGGGAAAAGAAGTGAGAATCACGCGGCAATGTGGTAGAGCAAAGCGCGGGCTTTGCCGATCAGCACAGATGTGTGCTCAGACTTTGAAACTAGTGCGGAAATACCGGCGGAATGAGCTTCCCTCTCAGAGAACACATCGCTGTACTCGCTGAATATAATCAGCGGCACCGTAGGCATCAAACTTTTCAGAACATGAGCGGCGTCTATTCCGTTCATCACCGGCATCGACAGGTCCATCACAATCAAGTCCGGGTGCAACTCCTTAGCCTTTTCAATCGCCTCTCGTCCGTTCTCTGCCTCGCCGCATACGTCAAAGTCCGCTTCCGAAGCGAATAATTGACAGAGCACCTGACGGATAGCCGCGTTGTCGTCCACGAGCAACACCGATTTGGGCATCGGTGGACCTCACAACATAAGGCCAAAGCCGGACGCGTGGATAGTGGGCAATCGGATGCGGGGACTGGGGACAGGGTTTCCTAAGAACTAACAAAAATGAACCTAAATTCTCCGGTCGAGACCTAGCACACACGTCCCCACCGTCACCCCCATACGCTGACCGCCGTTCGGCCTAGCACTGGTTCCAGGCGGTAGCTGAAAACAAAGGAGATACTTACGCCCTGTTCATCGTGAGCTGCCGTAAGATAGGATTGAACATGCGACTTGAAGAGTGGTGCCGTTCAAGGACGGCCCGCGGGCCCGCGCTTGTAGAGCAGCCCTCCCCCGGATCGAGAGCTCCAACGCGGGCCTTCTACTCCAAATGCCTTGTCCGGCGGCCTATTCAGGGGTATCATCCCGCACTGTAAACGATTCGTTAGGAACAGAGACGACTTAAGCGCCACTGTCTCTTAACGCTGAGGCCGCCGTCAGGGGCCTTCTTTGGGGAAACGGCTGTGATGGCGGCCTCACGGCTAGCCTTACTCTGTCCATCACTGTCGCCGAAAAGCCGCGCTCCGCGCGGCTTTTCCATACAAAATTCAAGCAAAATCCGCGACCCGAACCTCGTGAAAAACCCGCGACCTGACCCGGCAGAATTCGCGACCCGCGTTTGACACACTGGCGCGGCTTACGGCTTATCGAGGACCGCCTCCATGACGGGGTAGGTAGACGTAAAACATCCACGTGGCTAGGCCATAAAGAAAGAGAAACAGAGCACTCCAACAGATGGAAAGCACCGAGAATAGGGTGCGCATCCCGTGGCCTCGGGAGAACGACCTGCCCAAAAGGATAATCGCTGCCACCGGGATTATGAACGCGATGATGAGGGCGAATGTCGTATACATTTCGGCAATACCGCCGGCCACCGCTGCCAGGCCCGTTGCCTTCTGCTCTGAAACTCCCGAGAATGCGTGGAAAAGTCCCAAGTTGAACGGAATAAACGGAGTCCAGGCAAGGACCATGCCCCAAATGAACCATGTTCTCTTGCGTTCCTGACTGCGGTCCTCGTTCATGGGGCCGAGAGATTCTCACAGGGCCAGGCGAAAATCAAGAGTTAATGCCACCAGAGTTAATGCCACCACTATGCCACCACTACACCCGTGCTCCGGCACATAGCCGCTCCTCATTTGTGGTACCCGGGCTTTCATCTTTCCACCCCTCACCCGATCCAAAAGCCCAGCAACCGTTCCACCGCGCTCAAACGCACAAATTTTCAAACTCCCCCCGATCGTTCGCCGGTGAGCCGACGCATCCGGAAGGCTCGATTACCTGCTAACGGAGGTCGCAGGCAAGACCCGGTAGTTGCGTCTAAGGCCCTGAAAGCGCTGATGTTCGGTACCAAAGTATTGCCCTTCAAATTCCGCGGGAACAAAACCGCCTTACTCGGCATCTACAGTATTAAAAGCAGCATACGCCTTGTACGTGCCTGCGGCGTTGCCTGTTCCCGGTCAGCCAGTGTACGGACCTGGCCCGGGAGGAGGTGCGGGCAATGGGAGGCGCACGGCCCTCGGAGTTCCGTCACTATTGGGTGCGTTACATTCTCGCCTTCTGGGCAGTAGAAAAATTGCAGTGGGCGCGGGACAAAGTCTTAATCGCTTTCGTGTGTTCTCTCGCTCCTGGCCTGATTACCGCCGGAATTAGTGCCGCTCTAAGCGACCACAAATGGCGTGTCGCGGCTTACGCAACTCTGCTCACTTACGCCGGATTGTTTGCGTTGTTCCTGACCTGGAGGCTGGCTTCTACTCCATTCGAACTTGACCAGGAACGCCAAGAGTTCATCACTGGATTAAGCAAGAGTCTTATGTATACCAGGTCCAAGCTGGCTGCTTTGCAGGCCCAACCTCCGGCCATCGACGCCGAAATACTGGAGCTCCATGTTCAGGCGGAGACCAGCCCCGTTGCACGTGTTCCCTACGCGCCCGTCGACTGCGACATTTTCCTAAGGGTGAAATTGAGGCTCCGCGAATCGCGGCCCATTGAAGTGCTGGCGTACGAATTAAGCAGCGTTTTGTACGGCAATACTACATGCGCCGATTATGTGGGCGACATTCGGGACTGGGGGCTCGTCACCACAAAAAGACCGATAGGAATCGGAACTACCTTTCAATACACCGTGACCAAGCTCACCAGGCTTACGGAGAGGCTCGAACGAATAGGAGTGCCGGTGGAGGGATGGCTGCATTTCCGTCTCGACAGAGTGCGTGAGGACAAGATCGAGGAGACTGTGTACAGGCTTAATGTCTTAACTGCGACCGGCGCCGTTAGCGCGGACTTAGGAGGCGATAAGAATTTATCAGGAGTCGAAGGTACAGAGTTTCAGAAAATTCCTTCTCTCTCTTCTGCCACTGGCTCTATCGCTTGTTAGGACAAAATGGCAAGAGCCTAGCAAGCAAATCCGCAATCACCCCCAGTCGATGTTCCCGGATGATTCTTCTTGCCTAGCGCAGTCTCCTGAAGTCACCGGAAACTCGCCGGCTGCCTAACCCGGGAGCGCTTTCCGGCTGCACCACATTTGAGCAATTGACCCGGCGCACCTTCGGGCGTAGCTTTGCGCCGAAGGAGGGTCACGCCATGACCAACGCTACGAAGAAACCGCCAGCGACGGTGGCGAGCGACCCACAAGGGCTCGAACACCAAATCCGCCAGCGTGCGCATGAACTCTACGAGGAACGCGGTCGGGAAGACGGCCATGAACTAGACGACTGGCTCCGCGCCGAAGAGGAAGTTACGGGTAGGAGAGTTCGTGCGGTGACTGCCAATTAGGCCCGCAGCTAAACCATGCCCCTCCTGATGGCAGGGGGATTTTTTGCGCGCGGAGAAACTTCCCTGCGGGCTGAACATGGGTCCAACGTCCTATCCGACAAGCGCAGCGCTCGATACATTGGTGCTACAGATGTATCGGGCAGGCATTCCCTACTCCGATGCCGTCCGGGAATTCAAAAAGCAATTCAATCTCACGGCTTTGCGGGAAGCCAATTGGAACGAGAGCAAGGCGGCCCCTGTGCTGCGGATGCATCGCAACACCCTCCGCCGCACTCTCCGGGAGTTGAATATAGATATCCGCACCCTGCGCAAGAGCCAACGCCGCCCCGCGCACGGCATAGGTGCTCAAAGCCAGAAAAAACTCGCCGGCTGAACACCGCAGAACGGCGCCGTGGTGCTTGACCGGAAGCGTTGCAAGGGAGCACACTTGTTGCAACTCAAAGCCACAAACTTCGCGCCACTCATGGCCGGAGCGAAACGTAATGAAGGACCCGACCAACAACGTTTCGCGAGAGTACTCTGTGCGAAAGGAGTCGTGTATGAAAAAACTGGTGTCAATTTCTTTCCTGCTCGCGCTAGTGACGTCCTTACTCGCGCTTGCCCAGGAAACCACCAAACCCAGCGAGATGAAGCAGGAAACCTCGAAAGCCGAGAAGATGTCCACCAAAGCGGTCAACCTCCCCGGCAAGATCAGCGACGATGGAAAGACGTTTGTCGACAAGGACAATAAGAGCTGGACCGTAACCAACCCGGAGGCGCTGAAGGGCCACCAAGGGCATGTGGTCACGCTCAAAGCGCATGAGAATGCCGCCAAGACCGAAATTCACGTGGTATCGGTCAAGATGGGGAAAAGCGAAATGAAAGAGACCAAGAAAAAGGATGAGATGAAGTAACTAATTCCCGCCAGAGCACGTTCCTGACAGCCAGCAACACTGCTGGCTTTTTTATTGGCGCGGCCGCCCCAAAAAAGAGCCCTCTTTCATTTCGCCAAAGGCAGGTAAAAAATCGCGCAACGCAGGTAATAAATAAGGAGAGGAAATTCCGAGCGCCAAAGCCAGGTACCCATCCCATCGCCAAAGGCAGGTGACGAGCAAAAGTTCAACGGCGAGTCCCCGCATCCGCCAAAAGACAGGTACACGCCAGGGTGCTCAATGCACCAGCGAGCGGTCGCTTCACATTTTCAGCAAGTGGCTATCTTTGGCGGATGCCCTCGATATACCCGCTGATTTCGTTATCCACCAATTGCGGATACTCGTAGCCGAGCAATTTGCAAGTTTCGCCAGATATTTTTCTCCAGAAATCCATCGATGACATCATGCTTTGCCATGAATCCTCAATGCTGAATCCGGAGTATGTTTTAGCTAACATTTGCAGAGTTACATCATCAACCCACAATTGCATTTTCTTCCCACCGGTATGGGTGCCGGCTTCCCAATTATTTTTTGCTTGCACATTCCATATGATCATTCGCAACAATAAGTCTTTGACGATGCCGTTATCAATTTTTTTGGCGAAGAAGATATCTTTTCGCGCAAGATACTTGGCAACACCGGCCATCTCGAACCAGAAATCGTAAATGGTCGTAAGAAGTTCATCTTTTGTCGGTTTGGGTATCTTGAAAAACTTGATTGTTGGCGGCGGCAAGTTCTCGTAAGACCATCCTTATCCATTAGCACCTGATAGCCGCGGTTCAAATCATCGGTGCCTGAAAAACCATTTTTTAACAAACTTTTTCAAAATGTCGAGTTTCCAAAAAAGAGAAGTCAACCTTTGCCCCTCCTTCAAAAATAACCAATCGAGTGGAAATAACGTCTGGCCCATGAGTAAATTGTTCTTTTTGGTAAACCCATACGGGCTTAATACTCTCGATCCACTTATCCGAAGCAAGATATTGTTCGGCCTGGTCGGTGAGCACCATGACATCATAATCTGAAAATTCGTCAGTCTGGCTTGCCCCAGCACGGGAACTCGTGAGGACCAAACCCCGAATGGCCTCCTGTGATTCAGCCCACTTCACAACTTTTTGCAGAATTTCATCCATGATGCGTAACGAAGCTTAAGCTGCAAATGGTAATCTATTTAATCCTATCCAACTGTCAGGAATGAGCAAGGTATTGCAACGGTGCAATTAAGGCGCGCTGCCAAAAGGCAGGTGACGAGCAAAAGTTCAACGGCGAGTCCCCGGATGCGCCAAAAGGCAGGGGGACGCGGTTGAAAAAGCGAGGAGCAGAACTCCTCGCCTTTACTATTTTCATCGCCAAAAGGCAGGCATCCAGCCGGTCATCAGAGTATGATCGGGGCCTATGGCAACACCGATTGCTGTCGCCGCTGCGAAACGCAAACGCGGAAATCCCAACTGGGGCCGTCCCATTCCGCCCGCGCGATTTCTCCCAACCGAGTTTGAAATACAGGTCAGGCAATTGCGACTCACCGTACAGACGTATGCCTCCTCGGCGGAACTGCGCAGCTGGTGCGAGCGAAACAAGAATCGGGTCTACATCCCAGAATGGCTCCTGGAAGCGTGGGACATCCCCGTCGACCCCACCTTCAGCGACGCAGCTTGACCACTCACTTACTGTACCGGATCAGCATGTCGCCATCATGCCGACAAGACCGAAGTTCCTCTCTTCGATAATTTCCGCATCCCCAAGCCAAAACACACATCCACCATCACGCAAAATCCGAGACCCCCACCTCACGAAAAACCCGCGACCGGCCCCGGCAGAATCCGCGACCCGCGCTTGACCCGCCGCCGAATATCTTGTTCACTGAAAACACCCCAACCCCACCATCCCCTTGACCTCTCTTCTCAATCTTCTCCCAAATATGTCAACCACCCCCGCCGGCCAGGAAAACCCAGTATGCCCCGCCTGTGGCTGCAAGTTCACCGCTAAGAAAGGAAAGCGCCGCAATCGCCTCCAACTCTTGCAGGTGTATCGCTGCACCGAATGCCTACATCGCTTCACCACCAACGCAGGCAACAACGTCCTGGTCATCTTCTCCGACATGCGCCAGGACACGCTGACCCTCAACCTTGAACACCCCAGGATGGTGTCCACATCCCTCGCCATGAGTAAAGCCGAAAGAGAGCACCTCCTGCCCGACCTGCATGGCGTCGCGGTTTACGCCCTGGGCGTGGATGGGGCAGGCAAAGACATCGCCTACTGGCAGACGTTGCGCGACTTTTGGACCGCCTACTTCAAGAAAACGGGCGCGGACCTGGAGAGCTATTCCGTTCTTCGCGACATTTCCACTTTCGCACGTTGAGAATGGAGTACCATACTGCCCAGAAAGCTGGCTTCATCCTAGCCGATAAGGCAACCGGGAACCGCTGCCGACTCGCACCCGCACCGGGGTCCCGCCAGAAAGGAGGAGCCATGCTGCCTGGGTTACGCCTCCCAAGTATTTTTCGCAGGGTTCTCTTCCTGGTAATGTTTGTCGCTGTCCTTTGCGTTGACTCCGCTAGCGCGCAGAAAAATCAGCCAAATACAGCAAGCCCTCCCAAATACGATCTCAAAACCGAAGCCAAGATGAACGGCACGGTGGAAGAGCTAAAGCTGCCCGCCAAAGGGAGCGAAAAGGAACCTGCCCACTTGCTGTTGAAGAACGGGACGGAAACCGTTGACGTGTATCTCTGCCCGAAGTCTCTTTCTCGATGACATGGGCATTAGTTTCAAGAAGGGGGACGATATCGCCCTCACGGGGTCGAAAGTCAAGCAGGATGCAGCAGATATTATCCTCGCGCGCGAAATTGTAAAGGGTGACGGCTACGCTCGTTCTTCGCGATAACAAAGGCACGCCAATCTGGAACTGGCGACACTGACCCCCCACGCAATGAACGCCGACGCATGTCAAATTGGGCTTTATCTCGTCTTTAACTTTTCTTTAGAATTTTTTTAACCCCGGCGGGGACAATCTAAGCATGGACGAAGCGGGACTCAAATTTCACATCGAGGCGAACAGACTACTTCGGGACTCTCGCGACCGTTCTCGATCTCCTTAGCCAAGACCTGCGAAAGCGCGGACATATGCGCCATTGGGCGACCCTTCTTCGCCTGCGGGATGGACCTTGTTTACCTGCAGCACAGCTACCGGATCGAGGAAGTAGACCTAACCGCCAAGAGTGAGAATGTATCCTCCTAACCCGGCTTACTGTCCACTTACTGTCCATTCCTAAAGGGCACCAGGGCGACATTCGGGAACCCGCGAGACCATAAAGACGCCGGACAAATATCGCCGAACGCCGCGCCAATACTGGGTGTTTGAGCTAAGTGGAAGGTTTGGTAGCGCTACCGGGAATCGAACCCGGGTTTGAAGATTGAGAATCTTCCGTCCTAACCCCTAGACGATAGCGCCTCCGGGAGATTTTGATTATAGCAAAGCTGCTAGGCGTGCTGGATTTCGCGGATTTCTCTGAAAACTGCAAGTAGCTTCCCACCATTAGCTTACAAATATTCTGCACCAGCCCCTTGACAACTCCCCGCCCCAACAGCACAATTCTTATAGCGAACAAAAAGCGAAAGTGATTGGGGACGGAGCGTTGACTCCCCTGCTTCTGCCTCGAACGCTTCCTGAATTGAGGTTGGCATGTCTTCCCTGCTCGTTTGCGCCCAGCCGGCGACGGGCCGTCCGGAGGCTTTTCTCGCAAGAGAAGGGCCTGCCCTGCTGTTGAAACATCTCTCAGCGGTACCTCGCCTCAGCCGAGTCACTCCTGCTTCGCGGCTCGAAGTGCGGCCTGCGCCGGAAACTGTCTCTAGCGGCATCGCAGAAATTGACACGCTCACCGGCGGATTGCCACGCGGATGTCTAACCGAAATCTACGGAACAGCCTCTTCCGGCCGCACTAGTTTGTTGCTGTCGACGATCGCAGCCGCGACCCGGCGAGAGGAAGCGTGCGCGCTGGTAGATGTCAGCGACGCCTTCGATCCTCAATCTGCAGCCGCCGCAAAAGTGGACTTCAAAAGTCTGCTGTGGGTGCGCTGCGGTCCCGATTCCAAGAAAAATTCGCCACCGAGGCACGGAGGCACGGAGAAATATTCTTCAAGTCAACCGGACCGTTCGCCTCGTGCCTGGGAACCCTGCCTGGAACAGGCACTGAAAACCACCGATCTGCTTCTGCAAAGCGGTGGATTTGGCTTGATCGCTATCGATCTCGGCGATATTCCACCATCAGCGGCGCGGCGCATTCCGCTCACTTCCTGGTTTCGTTTTCGCCGCGCGGTGGAAAACACGCCCACGGTGCTGCTGGTTCTCGGCCATGCGCCCTGCGCGCGCACTTGCGCTTCCTTATTACTACGGCTGGAAGGGCAGTTGTCAGCTATCAGACCTCAGCTATCAGCAAGAAAAATTCCCGAGCACGCGCAATTGTTGCAGGGACTCAGCCTCCAAGTTGAACTTGTGCGCTCCCGTCTGGAGCGCAAGCCTGCGCAATCGGACCATACGGTATTACAAACGAGGACTGCCTGGACCGGATGAAAACATTTATGGATTGACGGATTTTCGAATTGTCGAATTTCCGCCAATCCTTCAATTCGTAAATTCGGCAATTCGTAAATCGCATGTCTTTTGCCGCCATCTTCGTCCCCAATTTTCCAGTCGAAGCAGTTTTGCGCCTGGAACCGGAGCTGCGCTCGCGGACTGTAGCCGTGCTGGAGGGCAAACCTCCCCTGCAAAAAGTTGTTGGACTGAACGAGAACTCACGGTGCGCTGGACTGGAGATCGGCATGACCAGGCTGCAGGCAGAAGCCTGGACGGACGTGGTATTGCGCTGCCGTTCTGCCTTGCAGGAATCAGCCGTGCATGCTGCTTTGCTCGACTGCGCTCAATCTTTTTCGCCGCGCGTGGAAGACACAGCTTGTGACACGGTCGTGCTGGACATCTCCGGCATGGAGTCGCTGTTCGGACCGCCGGCCAAGCTCGCCCGCGATCTGGCGCGACGCGCTTCTGATCTTGGAGTGGAAGCGAATGTTGCCGTGGCCTCCAATCCCGACGCGGCCACGGTCACGGCGCGCGGCTATTCCGGCGTAACAGTAATTCCTCCCGGTCAAGAGCACGAGCGGCTAGGCAATCTGTCGCTGGAAGTGCTGTTCGCAAATCAAAATGAAGAGCGTAATCAGTTTTTGGACACCCTCGAACGCTGGGGTATACGCAATCTTCGAGCCTTTGCGGCGCTGCCGGAGATGGCCATCAGCGAGCGCCTGGGGGAAAGAGGAGTGTACCTGCAGAAACTTGCGCGTGGCGCTACATCCCGAACGATTGTGCCAGTTGATCCGCCGCTGGTGTTTGAAGAAGTAGTCGAGCTGGAGTATCCGCTGGTTTTGCTGGAGCCACTGGCGTTCCTGCTGAACCGGTTGCTGGAACAGATCTGCACGCGCTTGTCGGCCCGCGCGTTGGCGACTCAGGAATTGCGGCTGAAACTGGAGTTAGGACGGGGAGCTCTGGACTGGACGGGCGAGGACGCCCGTCCCTCCACTTTTTTTACTCGCACCCTGCGCCTGCCCGTTCCCATGCTGGATGCGAAGGTCTTTCTCAAGCTGCTGCAACTCGATCTGCAGGCCAATCCGCCGGGAGCGCCTATAAAAAAGATCTGGCTTTCCGCGGAACCGGCGAAGGCGCGAACCGTCCAAGGTGGGCTTTTTTTGCCGCCTTCTCCCGAGCCGGAAAAACTCGAGCTCACGCTGGCCCGAATCTCCGGAATCGTGGGCGAAGGCAAAGTTGGGTCGGTGGAACTTCTGGATACGCATCGGGCCGAGGGCTTTCGCATACAGCATTTCACTCCTGCAGCTCCGGAATCCAAAAAATCCAAAACGTATGGAGGTTTCGACAAGAATGCCGCCGTTACTGCGCTGCGCATATTTCGTCCGCGTCTGAGTGCGACGGTAACCCTGCGCGACGGAAAACCTGCGCTTATCTCTTGTCCTAAAAAGAAAGAAGTGCAAGGAGAAGTGATCTGGCAGGCAGGGCCGTGGCGCTCTTCCGGCGACTGGTGGCAACAAACCCCCTGGGCCCGTGACGAATGGGATATCGCTTTGCAGACAGCTTCCGGGGTTGCTCTCTACCGCCTGGTTCGCGATTTGCTCGCAGGACGCTGGTTTGTGGAAGGTACTTATGACTAGCCAAGGAACTTTCACCACGGAGGCACGGAGACACAGGAGGATTTCAGATTTCAGATTGCAGATTGCGAAACGAGACTCGAAAAAAGCAGCAATCAGAAATCAACAACCAGAAATTTCTTCTTCTCCGTGACTCCGTGCCTCTGTGGTGGGTTTTAACTGAGAACCAGTAACTGAGAACTGCTTTTATGGGGTGCTACAACTCGGTTCCCAAAATTCGTAAATCCGTCAATCCGGCGATTCGAAAATCGTCCTCTCCGCCGACGTACGTCGAGCTCCACGCCCGTTCCGCCTTCAGTTTTCTGGAAGGCGCTTCCCTGCCGGAAGATTTAGTTGGAGCCTGTGCCGCCCTCGATCTTCCCGCGATGGCATTACTCGATCGTGACGGAGTTTACGGCTCGCCGCGTTTCCACCTGGCCGCGGAAAAAGCAGGAATCAAAGCACACATTGGGGCCGAAGTGGCGTGTGAACCGCTCTTCAAAATCGACGAATCGACGGATTTTCGTATTGACGAATTTGGTCAACTGCTCGGAGGTGACTCCAATTCGTCAATTCGTAAATTCGACAATACGAAATTTCCTCTGCTCATCTCCTCCCGCACTGGTTATCAGAATCTCTGCCGCCTGATCACCAAGATGAAATTGCGCGCCAGAAAAGGCGAGGGCGCAGTCCGAGAACAAGAATTGCAGGAGCATGCTGCCGGTTTGATTTGTTTGACCGGCGGCGATGACGGTCCCTTAGCTGCCGCTCTCACCCAGTGTGGAACGGAGGAAGCGCGCCGTTGTCTCGAGCGATTGATTGGGATTTTCGGTCCCGAAAATGTCTACGTCGAACTGCAGCGGCATTTCCATCGGGAAGAAGAATCTCGCAACCGGGCTGCCGTTGAGATTGCCCGTTCGCTTCAGCTTCCTCTGCTTGCGACCAATGGCGTCTGCTATGCGACCGCACAACAGCGCGAACTCTGCGACATCTTCACCGCCCTGCGCCATCATCGCACGCTGGCCACGGCGGGCCGGCTGCTCGCCCGCAATTCCGAACGGAACGTGAAATCGCCCGAGGAAATGCAGCAACTCTTCGCCGATTTGCCGGAAGCCCTCGCCAATACGGTCGAACTTTCCAAGCGCCTCAAGTTCAAGCTCAGCGATCTTGGCTATGAATTCCCAAAATACCCGGTTCCTGAAGGCGAGACCATGATGTCTTTCCTGCGGCAACGCACTTTGGAAGGATTCCAGCAACGCTATGGCCGCACCACTTCCGACCTTCGTCAGCGGGCCCGGCGACAGATCGAGCGTGAGTTGCACTTGATCGAAAAACTCGACCTGCCCGGCTACTTCCTCATTGTCTGGGACATCGTTCGCTTCTGCCGCGAGCGGAAAATCCTGGTGCAAGGCCGTGGCTCGGCCGCCAACAGTGCCGTCTGCTATTCACTTGGCATTACCGCCGTCGATCCCATTGGCATGGACCTGCTATTCGAGCGATTTCTCTCCGAAGAACGCGGCGAATGGCCTGACATCGACCTCGACCTCCCCAGCGGCGATCAGCGCGAACGCGTGATCCAGCACGTCTATCGTCAGTATGGTGAGCGTGGCGCCGCCATGACTGCCAATATCATTACTTATCGCGGCCGCCTCGCCGCCCGCGAGATGGGCAAAGCTCTGGGCTTTGAAGCGGAAACCCTGGATCGACTGTCGGCCATTGTGGGCGCCTGGGAGTACCGCGATGAGAACGACACGCTCGATCGCCGCTTTCGCGATGCCGGTTTGGACCTGCGTCATCCTCGACTGCGCAAGTATTTCGAACTCTGCGAAGCCGTCCAGGATTTGCCGCGTCATCTAGGCCAGCACTCGGGCGGCATGGTCATCTGTCAGGGACAACTCGATTCGGTAGTTCCACTCGAACCTGCCTCTATGCCCGGCCGGGTTGTCGTGCAATGGGACAAGGATGACTGCGCCGACATGCGCATTATCAAAGTTGACCTGCTCGGCCTGGGAATGATGGCGGTATTGGAAGACTCGATTGAAATCATCCGCAAAGATTATGGCGAGGAAGTCGATCTCCCGCACCTACCGCCCGACGACCCTGCAGTTTATTCCACGCTGCAGAAGGCCGACACTATCGGTATGTTCCAGATCGAAAGCCGCGCGCAAATGTCGTGCCTGCCACGCCTTCGCCCGCAGCGCTTCTACGACATCGTTGTGCAGGTCGCGATCATCCGGCCGGGACCGATTGTCGGGCAGATGGTGAATCCGTTTTTACAACGGCGTCAAGGCCGGGAACCGGTCACCTATCCTCATCCTGCGCTCGAACCAGTACTGGCGCGGACTTTGGGTGTACCGTTATTTCAAGAACAGCTTTTGCGGATGGCCATGATTGCCGCCGGATTTACCGGGGGAGAAGCCGAAGAACTGCGCCGCGCCATGGGCTTCAAGCGCTCGCAAGCGCGAATGAAAGAAATCGAAGCCAAGCTGCGCTACGGCATGACGAAGAACGGTATCGCGCCCGAAGCCCAAGAGCAGATCATCCTTTCGATCACTTCTTTCGCGCTCTACGGATTCCCCGAGTCGCACGCCGCCAGCTTCGCCCTGCTCGCCTATGCCAGCGCATATTTGAAATGCCATTATTTAGCTGCATTTACTGCCGCCCTGCTGAATAACCAGCCAATGGGCTTTTATCATCCGGCAACGATCGTCAAAGATGCGCAACGGCACGGGCTGAAGGTGTTGCCCATCGATGCAATGAAATCGGATTGGCTATGCACCCTGGAACTGGTTTCGAGTTTCGAGTTTCAAGTTTCGAGTAAAAATAGCCTTGTCATCCCGAGCGAGACTGGCTGTCCACGCAGTGGACAGCCAGTCGAGTCGAGGGACCTGCTTTTTGCCGATAACCACCGTCCCACACTCGCACTTCGTCTTGGCTTACGCTACGTTCGCGGACTGCGTGAGGAAGCTGGCCAGGCTTTGGCGCGCGCCCGCCAGGTTGTTCCATACGATTCCATCCACGATCTGATTCACCGGGTGCCGGAGCTGCGCAAGGACGAGCTCAGTACTCTGGCAGAAATCGGCGCGCTGAATGCAATAGAAAATCCACCACGGAAACACGGAGACACGGAGAACAAAAGACAAGCTGGCCACGGATCTCCACGGATCTTCAGGGATTCAGTCAACAATCAAAAATCAACAATCAACAATTCTTCTGTCAGCAAATTTCATCGCCGCGACGCTCTCTGGCAGGTGGAACGCGCAGTCCGTTATTCCGGCCCTCTGCTGGAAGAATTGCCCGAACCCGACTCCAAATCACCGCTTCGCGCAATGAATGAAGAAGAGCGGCTGGTGGCCGATTTCCACGGCACAGGTTTAACGGTTGGACCACATCCCATGGCGTACCGTCGCAGACAGATGGAACGGTTGGGCATTCGCCGCGCCAGCGAACTCAGCCGAATTCCTGACGGGCAGCGCTTGCGTGTAGCCGGCTGTGTCATCGTTCGCCAGCGTCCTGGCACCGCCAAAGGTTTCGTCTTCCTCAGCCTGGAGGATGAAACCGGCATTGCCAACGCCATCATTACCCCCGGCATGTTCCAGAAAAACCGTTTGCTGCTGGTTAGCGAAAAATTCGTAATGATCGAGGGCATCCTGCAGAATCAGGACAATGTGATCTCCGTAAAAGCCGATCGCATTCTCCCCTTGAATATCACGCAGGCGGAAACTACCTCCCACGACTTCCACTGACGACAAACTAGGCATTCCAGCTTAGGGTTGATCGCGGACCTAACAAAGAATACTAATGGATTTCATAAGGAAATTTTTTCCTTGTACCTTGAGACATTCACAGCCAGAGGCGTTATAGTAGTTTAATCATCCGCCACAACTGAGTTCTCCACCGATGTGTAGGTGGCGGCTAATTCATGAAAGCATTTGTTTGCCGATATTAAATGTTGAGGAGTAAAACGATTATGGCCAAAGTAACCCCCCCCCGCAGCACTTCAAAGAAGAACGGTAACGGCTCCGAGTTGCAGGTCGCAGTCGAGGTAAAGAAAAACATTGTTCCTATCAATCTGGAAGACGAGATCCGCCGCCGTGCGTACGAGATTTATGAGCAGCGTGGGTGCAAGCCGGGCAAGCACCGCGAGGATTGGCTGAGCGCCGAGCGCGAAATTCTCGCCCGCTACCAGCAAAGCGCATAGAATATAGAGCTGTCGGAGCCGGGGCGGTAAAGCAGGCAGCTTTGTGCCTCAGCCGGAAAGAAACTCCGCATGCTCGAAATCCTGCTGATTGATGACAATCCGACGCAGTTGAGCGTCCGCGAAGCGGTCCTGCGCGATGCGGGTTTCTCCGTGGCCAGCGCCACCACTGCGGAAGAGGCACTCTCCCAACTGCGAGAACCGGCCGCGGCTACCCGGTTCAGCGTGATCGTGACCGACCACGTCATGCCCGGCGACAGCGGCTCAGTTTTCGTTCGCCGGCTGCGCGAACTCCATTCCCACATTCCTGTGCTGGTGGTTACGGGATTGCCTGAAGCCGAGGAAGAGTATGCGGGATTGAACGTCAGTTTCCTGCAGAAGCCCTGTCCGCCTGAGAAATTGATTGCGCGTGTGAAAAACCTGTCAGGACAGGCGCCCTGAAGCCGAGTTCAGAATCATCACGACAGTAAGATAAGGAATATGTCGTCATTCTGAGGAACCGCCAGGTCCTCAGGATGACGACCTTACTCAACATCCGGCCGCGCGACATCATTGCTTTGTGGTCGCCGCAGCATCCCGAATGTCCATGAGATGCAATACGGCGGCTGCCGCAGTGTATTTGACCTCGGCTTTGTCATCGTCCAAGTAGAGTTCGATGGCTTTCAGAGCCGAAGCATCGCCGCGCCTGGCGAGTGCCTCCAGGGAAGCAGCCCGCACCAGCCAACTCTTGTCACCGGCAGACTCCGTGAGGGTCTTAGTCGTATCCGGGTCGGGATCGTGGACCAGCACTTTAGCGGCGGCGGCGCGCACCGGAGAAGTGTCATCTTTGGTTAAAGCCTTGATCGCTCCCCAGCCGATGCCGGCAAACGGAATGAACCCCATCCCCTCCTCAAAACCCAGCTGGGCGAGTTTCTTTGGGTCAGAGATTTTCGAAGCTTCCGAAGCGATCAGTCCCTTGCCGGCTCTCCTTTGTCCCGTCAAGAGTTCATAGAAAACCTGGTAGCCCGAGTCGTCCTTGAGCAAGATAAGGGCGTGGGCGGCCGCCAGGGCGACCGAAGGATCGTCATCGTCCATCCGTTTCCTGAGAGGAGGAATGCTGGATCGCGAGCCTATCTCGCCCAGTGCAGCCGCGGCGGACGAGCGCACTTCGGCATGATTGTCGTTCAGTGCAGCTTGCGCCAGCTCCAGAGCTTTGGGATCCTCGGGCAGGAGGCCCAGGACGCGGACCGCGATGCTCCGATCTCCCGTCTTTTCGGCCGTCACTCCAGTTTCCAGCAGCCTCCAAGCTTGCTCTTTTCGAGGCAGCGGTTTGATGGCGGGCAGGGTTTGCTTTTCGGGCGTGGCCTTGGTGCCGCTTGGCATTTCAGGCTGCTCTTGCCCAAGCGCTATGCACATCAAGAGGAGTACAAGGCCAGTGAGTCTCGGCAAGGTTACAGCCGGCATGAATGCCCCTTCAGGCGGGAGTGATGATTAGCGAGCCCATCTTTTTGCGGAATTCTTTTTTGCTCGGGCGGGCCTGCTTTCCTTCTCCCCGAAGACACGCGCGAAGATCTTATCGATATTTCTTAGCTGTCTTTTAAGATCAAACGCCATCTCGATCTGCTTCCACGGGACACGCCCGGTGATCTCCTTATCGCTCATCACCAAGTCGTGGAAATTCAGGCCTCCCTTCCAGGCGTGCATCGCGTGGCGCTGGACCGTGCGGTAGGCGTCTTCGCGGGAAACCCCGTTTTCCACCAGGTCGAGCAGCAGCTGTCCGCTGAAAACCAGGCCGCCCGTACTCTCCAGGTTGGCCAGCATGCGATCGGGATAGATGAACATGGTATCAATCAGGTTGGTCGTCTTGTGGAGCATGTAGTCCACGAGGGTAGTGGAATCGGGCAGGATGATGCGTTCAACCGAGGAGTGCGAGATATCGCGTTCGTGCCACAGGGCCACATTCTCGAAGCCAGCCTGGGCATTGGATCGGACTACTCGGGCCAGACCGCTGATCTGCTCGCAAGTCACTGGATTCCGCTTATGCGGCATAGCCGAGGAACCCTTCTGCTTTTCGCTGAAGCACTCTTCTGCCTCGCGGACCTCGGTGCGCTGCAAGTGCCGAATCTCGGTGGCGATTTTGTCCAGCGTGCAGGCGATCACCGCCAGGGTAGCCAGGTAAGCCGCGTGCCGGTCGCGCTGGATCACTTGCGACGATACTGCCGCCGCTTTCAAGCCGAGACGAGCACAAATCTCTTCTTCCAGTTCGGGAGTAAGGTGAGCGAAGGTGCCGACCGCGCCGGAAAATTTGCCCACTCCCATGTCTGCGGCGGCCCGTTCAAAGCGGACAATGTCACGCTGCACCTCGGAATACCAGTTCGCCAGCTTGAACCCGAAGGTGATGGGCTCGGCGTGTATGCCGTGAGTTCGCCCCACCATCGGAGTGTCCTTGAACTCCCAAGCGCGCCGCTTCAAGACCTCAGACAACCGCTGAAGGTCTTCAGCAATGATTGCTGAGGCTTGCTGGATGAGGAGAGCCTGCGCGGTGTCCACAACGTCGTTGGAGGTCAGCCCGTAGTGGAACCAACGGGCGTGCGGACCGACAATTTCGGCTACAGCCGTGGTGAAGGCAATGACATCATGCCGCACCTCCGTCTCGATCTCGTGGATGCGTTCCAGGTTGAAGTCAGCGCGCTCGCGAATGGCACGAGCCGCATCCTCGGGCACTAAGCCGGCTTCCGCGAGGGTCTCGGTGGCGGCGACTTCCACCGCCAGCCAGGTACGAAAGCGGTTCTCGTCACTCCAGATGCGTCCCATCTCCGGACGCGTGTATCGTGCGATCACGACCCACTCCTTGGACATCTCTCGAAGATCAAGGACTAGGGATTCTAAATGGAGCAGGACATCCGCCGCCAGCGGCAGCAAGGAACTTCTTGGGGCAGAGAACGAACGGCGAATTACGATGCCAGGCGTGTGCCTACAGCCGGAGCAGGATATCCGAATCACTTTCCGCTTCGATATATGTCGTGGTACGATATTATAGTATATTGTCTCGATACGATACAATCCCGCGCATGGACAAAGGACTCACATCTGCCGATTTCCAATCCCTCGCCAACCTGCGCCATCAGATCCGCCGCTTCCTGCATTTCAGCGAGCAGGCATCCCGAAGCGCCGGCCTGGAGCCGCGTCAGCACCAGGTCATCCTGGCTATCAAGGGATTGCCTGAGAACGCGCGGCCACGTATCGGAGAAATTGCCGAGCGGCTGCAGATCCAGCACCACAGCGCAGTCGAACTGGTGAATCGCCTGGCCGCGGGCGGCTATGTGCGGCGCCGGCGCGGTGGCCAGGACCGCCGGGAGGTGCTGCTCGCGCTCACCCCCAAGGGTGAAAAAGTGCTGCGTGAACTTTTACTCCATCATCGCGCCGAGTTGCAGAGCGCCGGTCCTGCGCTGGTGCGAGCCCTTCATGACGCGATGCGCGGGATCCAAAGCTCGAGGTCCCACAAGAGCACACTTACAAGAAACAGGAGAACAGCCTGAATGGCACACAGGACTGGCACTAAGGACGCCAGCGCGGGAATAAGCGCCACCGGCAACGGTTCACAATTGGCTGTCATGCCGGTCGCACAGACTGCAGTCTTGCCGCCTGCGCAATTTCGTATGGTGCTGATGTCATTCCTGGCGGCGGGAATAGGCCTGCTTGCCGGCATGGTGGCTTATGTTCTGTATAAGCTCATCGGACTGTTCACTAACCTGGCCTTCTATCATCGCTGGTCCACCGAATTTGTCAGCGCGCGCTTCAATCATCTCGGCCCTTGGGTCGTTGTCACGCCGGTGGTTGGCGGAATCATCATCGGCTTCATGGCCAAATATGGGACCGAGAAGATTAAGGGCCATGGCATCCCTGAGGCGATGGAGGCCGTGCTGGTCAACCGCAGCCGCATTCAGCCCCGCGTGGCGATCCTGAAACCGATCTCGGCGGCCATTGCCATCGGTACCGGCGGACCGTTCGGCGCAGAAGGGCCGATCATTCAAACCGGCGGCGCCTTCGGCTCTCTTGTCGGGCAGATTGTTCATACCACTGCGGCAGAACGCAAAGTCCTGCTGGCCTGTGGCGCTGCCGCCGGAATGTCAGCAACCTTTAACACGCCCATTGCCGGAGTCATCCTGGCCATCGAGTTACTCCTGTTCGAATTCAAATCGCGCTCCTTCATTCCCCTGGTGATCGCCAGCACCCTGGCCACCGCGGTTCATATGCGCCTGCTGGGTGCGGGGCCGATGTTTGCGGTTGCCGCCGTGGACTTTGGCATTCCGAGAGCGCTTCCCTTTTACCTTCTGCTCGGTGTGATTTGCGGATTTGCCGCGCTCATCCTCAGCAAGTCGCTGTATTGGGTGGAAGACCAGTTCGAGAAGCTGCCGGCAGATCCGCTGTGGTGGCCGGCGATCGGCGCTCTCGGCCTGGGCATCATTGGATACTTTGTGCCACGCGTCCTGGGCGTCGGCTATGACACGATTGGCGACATCCTGAATGCGAATCTTGCTCTCAAGCTGCTCATCGTAGTGATGATTGCCAAGGCAGTGGCGCTGGTCATCTCGCTCGGCTCGGGGACTTCCGGTGGCCTGCTGGCGCCCATGTTCATGTCAAGCGCCGCACTGGGCGGCGTTTATGCCATGCTGATGAATCGCGTGTTCCCGAGCGCCGCGCTGGCCCCCGGAGCTTTCGCCCTGGTAGCTATGGGCGCTGTTTTCGGTGCGGCATCACGGGCTACGTTTACCTTTATCATCTTCGCCTTCGAAATCACGCGCGACTACAACTCGGTGCTGCCCTTGATGCTGGTAAGCGTGATCGCCGACGGCGTGGCCATGCTATTCATGCCGAAATCTTCCATCATGACCGAGAAGCTGGCGCGGCGTGGTCTGCGCATTCACCAGGATTATGAAACTGACGTCCTGCAACAAGTATCCGTCGCCGAAACCATGGATCAGGATCCGCCGCTGGTTCCCAGTGACATGCAAATCGGAGAGCTGGCTGACCGCATTGCCAAGCGTGACCCCGCGGTATGCAAGCATCAGGGCATGTTCATCGTGGACAAGGAAGGGAACCTCGAGGGCATCATCACGCGCGGCGACATCCTGCGCGCGTTGGACAAAGATCCTGCTGGCGCTATGAGCGTGATCGAAGCCGGCACTCGCGACGTCCTGGTCACCTACCCCGACGAGCTACTGCACGATGCGGCCGCCAAGATGCTGCGCAGCAACATTGGGCGCCTGCCGGTAGTGGATCGCGATCATTCCCGCCGCATCATCGGTTATCTCGGACGCCCTGGAATCATGGCCGCGCGCCTCCGCCGTCTGGATGAAGAGCACATACTGGAACCAGGCTGGATCGGACGGTTCTTTGCAGAGTAATACCGAGTTCCACGACTCTCCTGACCGAGTCTCTGAAACCACGTCTCTGCCGCGCACACGCAAAATAACTGCCTGAGTTCGGTGACGAACAGACTTAATCACCGCCTGCGGCTCATCATTCCATTCCCGAAGAGTGCACTTTCGGCACACTGAAGGGCCACCACGTATATCGGCTCATCGCAGCAGGCCGGAGGAAGGAAAGCCACATCATCGAGACCAAGACCAGGAAGCCGGACCGCCAGTCCTCTTCTGCCGATCAAGCTGTCTCCCGAGCAGCCCTGGAGAACCTCGTCTTGCGCGCGCTTCCTAGCGAGGAATACAGCCTGTTCGCACCGCGCCTGGAACTCGTCGAACTGGCGAAGGGCCGAACCCTGCAAGAACCGGGCTCGAATATGGAGCATGCTTACTTCCCGAACCGAGGGCTTGTCTCCCTGGTAGTCGAACTGGAGGACGGGAAAAGCCTCGAGGTCGGCATGATCGGCAGAGAGGGGTTCCTGGGAGCGCCCAGCGTGATGGGCATTCGCGACATTCGCAGCCGCGCCATCGTCCAGGCGCCTGCGGCAGCGTTTCGTATCCCTTCGGAACAGTTCGCGGAAATTCTACCCGCCGCGCCTCGCTTGCAGTTTCAGCTGGCACACTTCGCGATTCTCTACAACCTGCAAGTTGCCCAGATCGCGGCCTGCACGCGATTTCATCAGATTGAGCAGCGGCTCGCCCGCTGGTTATCGATCAGCGCCAAGAAATCCGGCTCCGAACAACTCCCTTTCACGCAGGAATTCCTGGCGGCGATGCTGGGAGTTGGGCGGCCCAGTATCACGTTGGCCGCGGGCGCGCTGCAAAAGGCGGGATTGATCCGCTACAGCCGAGGCTCGGTCACGATCCTGGATCGCCACGGTCTGGAGAATGCCGCCTGCGAGTGTTACCGGGTAATTCTGCAGCTCGAGTCAGAGGCGGCTTGAGTCGCTGATCGCACCAAAAGGTACCGCGATCGATCCCAAGAGAAAAGGAAGGGAAGAGTAAAGCAAGCGAAACTAGAATTTTCTTTTTTCGGCTGCCTGAATCAGAGGGCGCAAGGCTTCCACGGAGACTCCCATGGTGCCGCCCGAGAAGCCATCCATGTAAGCGGCGTTGACGCCAATGACCTCGCCCCGGGAATTGAAGACCGGGCCACCACTCCCTCCGTGCGCGGTCGGTGCATCGTAGATCAGCTTATCACCGACCACATCGCCCAGGTGGCCCACTGTGGCGGAGGGTCGAATTAACGACAGTGCCGCCAGCTCGTTGGCTGCGCCGATATCGTCGTGACGATACGCCAGCCGCTCATAAACCGCGGGCGGTGATTTCGCAACCATGCCCGCAATTCCCATCGGATACCCGATCACGGTTACGAGTTCTCCTGGCGGCGTGGGCAAGCTCGCCAGAGGCAGAGGCTCGAGCTGTCGGTTAGACGGAGTGGATTCCACACGCAACAGGGCAACATCGCTTTTCGCAGACAGAATAATCGGAGTCACGGTCACCGGGGTTGGCGAGCCCGGAAAGAATGCGATCAACTTCTCCAGTTCCGGAGTTGCGCCGCGACGCATGAGCGCGTCCGCGTCCGCATCTTCGTACCAAGGCTCAGCAACGTGGCGGTTGGTAGCCGCCAGGGCGTCGCCCACCATGAAGCCCGTGCCGGAAAGCCGTGCCCGTAGCCCCGGGCGGCGGCCGGGAAAGCCCACGTGGTATACGCCATAGATGTAGCAGATCGAATTGCGATAGCGAGTCAGGACCATGGCCGGCATGGTCTGTTCCTGCTTGAGCTGCTGGATCTCGGCAGACAGCTGCTGCACCTGCTGCTGTAGCTGCCCCTCTCGCGGAGCAGGCTTGCGGTGCTCGGTCAGCAGGATGGCGCCGCTCATCATCGTGAGCCCGGCCAGCGGGGCCAGTATGCGCCACCACCAGCCTAGGCGTGTGCGCACGTCGGCTTGGGAAATGATCGCCTTCATGGAAAGTTCGGTCTGTTTGCCGGAGGGGGGAGTTGTAATGCAAACAGAAAAGCTGGGCCCATGTTGCCGTCTCCGAGGGACTTCTCCTAGGGTACGAACGGGTAGTAAACGCGATGGCCTCACGGAGGTGCGTGGACACACCTTTGAATCAGTCGCTAACGCTTTCGTTTTCAACAGCTCTGAGCCGCACACCTGAACCTGTCTTCCGAGTAAAAACTGGAGTACACCAGCGTCCGGGTGACCTGCCCCTCCAATCCGCTCAGCCCTAATCTATGTGAAACAAAGTTCGCGATTTTTTGAGAGCTTTCAGGCCTTTGAAAATAAAAGGGTTACAGATAGCGTCTCAGAAAACAAAGGGGTTAGCTGCTCGCTGCTGGCGATCAGAGCAATGTCTCCTGTTTCCCTGATGAAAGAGCCGCGACGGGTCGGCACTGATTTCACTGATCTGATGCGCTTGAATCTGTGTGAATCCGTGCCCGTTTATCTATAATTGCGAGTCTTTTGGGCGGGAGCAACCATGCGAATCCTGAACATTGTGAGCGGAGTGGCGGTCCTACTCACTACCTTGCACCTGGGACACGGAGTGCATCACTCCATTTCCCATGCAGGTCCGGAAGGCCTGCATGGACCCGCACTTTGGGCCGGCTCGGCTATTGCCGGTGTGGTGGGGATCTTCTCGTTTATCGGAGGCTGTCTGCTGCTGCGAGGGAAGGGGACGCTAACCGCGGCTTTGGGAGTACGTTCTATGCCAAGAATTTCCAAAACCAGGTTCGTCATTGCCGTTCCCGACTTGAAGGTTTCAGCTGCTTTCTACCAGGACGTGCTCGGATTCACCGTTCACACCAACCCAGATCCCGGCTGGCTTTTTTATACGTCGGGGGATTGCACCATCATGGCGGGGCGATGCCCGGAATGTATTCCTCCCGCCCAGCTCGGCGATCATTCTTACTACGCGTACCTGCAGATCGAGGACATCGACGCGTATTACGCTTCGGTTCGTGCTGCCGGTGTGGAGATCTGCAAGACCATTCGAGACGAGCCTTGGGGAATGAGGGAGTTTGGCCTCGTCACCGCGGACGGACACCGCATCATGTTCGGCTCACCGGCTGCGTGAAGGCGGCCGGTGGCCGCCCACCCGCCGGGGCGGGGTGATGAGGTTTGTATCAGGGCACGCATCTTGATCAGGTTAGGAGCCGGATGCGGCACCGCTGAAGCGGTGCCCTGATACAAATAGACAGCGGCAGATTCCTCGCTGCGCTTGAATGACAAGCTAAGAGCTAAAGGCTCACGGCCAAAAATAAGGGAGGGAGCGGTTTCCCGCTCCCCGCTTCCGTGGTATGGAATCTTGCGCGCTTCGCCCGGCCGCCCAGAGGAGGACGTCTGGGCCTACGTCAGTTCTCGTAGAGTAAAACGCCTTCGGTTTCCTGCGAGTCTACTGGCCGATAGTAGAGCTTGTTGTCCTCGAGGAAGACCTCGATGAACGCAGGCCGCGTGGTGATTGTGCCCTGGATCAGCGCCTCGGACAGCGGGTCTTCGATATATTTCTGCAGGGCGCGACGCAGCGGACGCGCTCCGTAACTGCGGTCGCCGGCAGTCTGATTGAGCACCCACTTCTTGGCTTCGTCAGTCACACTTACGGTGATCGATTTCTGTGCCAGGTTCTGGTTGAGCTGGTTGACCATCAGCTCCAGAATCTGGATCAGATCGGTTTCGGCCAGTGCGCTGAACAGGATGATTTCGTCAAGCCGGTTCAGGAACTCGGGGTTGAAAGTGCGCTTGACTTCGTTCTTCACCAGGTCTTCGATCTTCTCCGACACCATCTCTTCCTTCTGCGACTGGAACCCGAGCCCTTCCCGCTTCTGCAGGTGGCGAGCGCCAATGTTGGAAGTCATGATGATGATGGCGTTCTTGAAGTCCACCGTGTTGCCGAGGCCGTCGGTGAGCTGGCCGTCTTCAAACACCTGCAGCAGGATGTTGAAGACATCCGGATGCGCCTTCTCGATTTCGTCCAGCAGGACGACAGAATACGGCGCGCGCTTCACGCGCTCGGTCAGCTGGCCGCCTTCCTCATAGCCTACGTATCCTGGAGGCGAGCCGATCAGCTTGGAGACTGAGTGCTTCTCCATGAACTCGGACATGTCGAAGCGGACCAGCGACTTCTCGCTGCCGAACATGAACTGGGCCAGCGTGCGGGCGACTTCGGTTTTGCCGACGCCGGTCGGACCGAGGAACAGGAAGGAGCCGATGGGCCGGTTCGGGCTCTTCAAGCCAGCCCGCGAGCGGCGAATGGCGCGGGCCAGAGCGACGATGGCCTTGTCCTGCGAGATCACGCGCTTGTGCAGCTCTTCCTCGATGCGCAGCAGTTTCTGGGTCTCTTCTTCCTTGATGGAGGTAATGGGGACGCCGGTCCAGCGCGATACCACGTCCTCGATGTCCTCCCGACCGACAACGCCGGTGGAGGATTCATCGAGGTGGTATTTTTCGCGAAGGGCGCGCAGGTTCTCGCGCTCTTTGCGTTCCTCGTCCGAGTAGAAGCGCGCCTTCTCGAACTCGTGGTTCGCGATGGCGTTCTCCATACGGTGGACGATGAACTTGATCCGCTTCTGGACTTCCGTGATCTCCTCCGGCAACGAGGTCTGGCGCAGCTTCACGCGGGCGCCGGCTTCGTCGATCAGGTCGATAGCCTTGTCGGGCAGAAAGCGATCCGGGATGTAGCGGTTCGAATGGGAGACCGCGAAGTTGATCGCGTCGTCGGTGTAGGTGACGGCGTGGAACTTCTCGTAGCGGTCCTTGATTCCGAACAAAACCTTGGTGGCGTCGCCTTCGTTCGGCGGCGGAACTTTAACGGCCTGGAAACGACGCTCCAGCGAACGGTCCTTTTCGATGGACTTGCGATACTCGCCCGGAGTCGTCGCCCCGATACACTGAATCTCGCCACGCGATAGAGCCGGCTTCAGGATGTTGGCGGCATCGAGCGAGCCTTCGGCCGAACCGGCGCCCACCAACGTATGCAGCTCATCGATGAAGATGATGGCGTTCTGGGATTCCATCAGCTCCTTCATGATGGTCTTGAGGCGCTCTTCGAATTGGCCGCGGTACTTGGTGCCGGCCACGATCAACGACAGGTCCAGCGCCAGAATTCGCTTATCCGCCAGGAAAGACGGGACTTCGCCGTCAGCGATACGCTGGGCCAGGCCCTCGACAATGGCCGTCTTGCCCACGCCGGGCTCGCCGATCAATACCGGGTTGTTCTTGGTGCGGCGGCAGAGAATTTGGACGACCCGTTCCAGCTCGCCCTCGCGTCCAACCAGCGGATCGAGTTGGGTGTCCATCGCTGCCTGAGTCAGGTCGCGAGAGAATTCTGATAACAGGGAGGACTCGCGCTGGCGTTGCGGCTGAGCTTTCTCCTGGCTGGTGCGGGCCAGTTCCTCGCGAATGGTCGAGAGACGCAGGCCACGCTCGTGCAGGATCTCGGCGGCAAAACACTTCTCTTCCCGCAGCAAGCCTAAGAGAAGGTGTTCCGTTCCAATGTGCTTGTGGGAAAGACGCTCGGCTTCCTCGGCCGCATAGGCCAGAACGCGCTTGCACTCATTGCTCAACGGGAGGTCAACCGAGGTGGAAACCTTCTCCCGGATGGTGGTGTGGCCCTCGATCTGCTTACGAATCGACTCCACCGAGGCGTGGGAGCGCAGGAAACGGTTAGTGAGAGCTTTGTCTTCGCGCAAAAGTCCCAGCAGCAGGTGCTCTGTCTCTATATAAGGAGAACCGAACTGACTGGCTTCGTAGCGCGCAAAGAAGATGACGCGCCGTGCTTTCTCCGTGTAGCGTTCAAACATAAACCCTCTCCCCGCCAAGTGCTCCGGGAAGCTGTGGGGTTCGTGACATGCCCTTTAGCCTCGGGGAAACCATTTGGCCCAACATCTGTCATGCAATCAGGATACCAAGAACCCAACTCCTAAAAGGAGTTAGGAACTGCAGGATTACTGCAGTACCTGATGCGATTGTCTGCAGTTTGACTGCAATCTCTTGCAGCCATCCTACAGTACCTGTCCACCTCCAGATGACGGACCTCACGCCGGAAGCGAATCCGGGGCCACCTCCTCGATATGCCCGCGATGCAAGCGCAGCACGCGATGACAGCGCCGGGCGAAGGCAAGGTTGTGGGTAGCAATGAGTGAGGTCAGCTGATAGTCGCGATGTAGCCTAGCGATCAAGGCAAAAACCGAATCGGCGGTGCGGCTGTCAAGGTCACCCGTGGGCTCATCCGCCAACAACAATTTAGGGCCGGTGATCAGTGCCCGGGCCAGGGCGACGCGTTGCTGCTCACCCCCGGAAAGCTCTCCGGAACGATGATGCGAGCGTTGCTCCAGCCCAACCTCGCGCAACCAACGTAAAGCTTCTCCTTCCACTCGCTGCCACGGTTGTCCCCGCAGCAGGAGCGGCATAGCGACATTCTCCAGGGCCGTGAACTCCGGCAGCAGATAATGGAACTGCCAGACGAATCCGATTTCGCGGTTACGAAAATCGGCGGCGCGGTCCCCAGAGAGCGCGTTTAACCGCAGTTGCGCGCAGTATACGTCACCAGCGGAAGCGCTATCAAGCGCACCCAGGATGTGCAACAAGGTACTCTTGCCAGCGCCGGACTCGCCGACGATGGCCAGCATCTCACCCTTATTCACCTGAAAGGACAGGTTATCAAAGAGCACGAGGTCCGAATCGCCTGAGCGGAAGACCTTCTTTAACCCCTCAATTCGCAGCATCGCTGCCCGTTTCATTGGATGCGGTACGCTTGCGTTTCGTTCCAAGACCCCTAGCAGGCGGCTTGCCAAACCCAGCGCACCTCATTCCATTAAAACACGGGACGAGGCCGAATGTTCCCGCACATTCCTGCTTCCAGGAACATACGCGGAAAACTGTATACCTAATATCAAACAACACAATGTGACGATGGTCACAATGGCACGTAAGTGTGGGCACCATAAAAAAATGAATCCCGGAATACGAATTGCCATGCAAAGCGGAAGGCAAAAGGTCTGCAGGGGCCGTCCAGGATCGCTTTATTCGTACCGCAGAGCTTCCGCCGGCAAAATCCGGGCGGCGGACCATGATGGGTACAGGGTCGATATAAAGGACACACCAATCGCCACCAGGGCGACCAAAACGCCGTCCCCGGCGCGTGGAGCGAAGGGCACGTAGTCGATGGAGTAAACCTCGGGCGAGAGCGAGATCAGGTGATAATGGCCGCCGATCCAAGACAACACATACCCAAGGATGAGGCCAATAACCGTTCCGAATGCTCCGATAACAACGCCCTGAGCGATAAACAGGCGTCGGACTTGCGAGCGGCGCGTGCCCATCGACATGAGCACCGCAATGTCCTTGGTTTTTTCCATGACCATCATCGTGAGAGAGATCAGAATGTTCAGTGCCGCCACGAAGACGATCAGACCTATGGTGATAAAGGTGACTAACCGTTCCAGGCGCAGGGCATGGAACAGCGCCTTGTTTTGTTCCATCCAGTTGGCGGTCATGAATCCGTGGCCTCCTGCTAGCTCGATCTCCCGGGCTACTTCCCGGGCTTTGTAGATGTCATCGATCTTGAACTCAATCGTGGAGACCACATCGCCCAAGCCGAACAGGCGTTGCGCATCGGAGAGCCGGGTGAAGGCCCAGGAAGTGTCGTAATCAAAAAAACCCGAATTGAAAATTCCCACCACTCGAAAACGGATGTACTTGGGAACCATGCCGAAGGGCGTGAGTTCCCCTTGCGGGCTGGTCACCAGAACCACGGATCCGACAGTTGCGCCGAGAGCGTCGGCCATGTCCTTGCCCGGAATAATGGGTGGCATCGCGGCAACGCGTTGTTGGACGCCGGAGAGCAAGTCGGGGGACGTTGGAAGGCGGGTCTCTGACCCCCTCTGGCCGGGTCGAAGACCCGACCCGACACTTGCAGATTGTTCGCCTCGAAGATCCGACCCGACACTGGGAAGGCTCTCCTCCAAATCGTTGGCTGAGCCAATCGTGATCGACTTCAGAAGGTCGCTGACCTTGCGCTCTTCGGCTGGAATCATGCCCTTCAAAACTGCCCCACTGGCTCTCGGGCCGCGAGAGATCAGCACTTTCTCATAAATCGCCGGGGCCGCCGCAATCACGTGCGGCTGTTTGGAAAACCGCTCGAGCAGCGGCCGCCAGTCCTTGATGCCGTCGCTCTGAACCCGCATGAGGCTGATGTGCGCGGTCGAGCCCAACAGGCGATCCTGCAAGTCCTGGCGAAATCCGTTATTGATGGCGAGCGCCACAATCAGGGAGGCGACACCGGCTGCCACTCCTGCAATCGAAATGGCAGTAATGACGCCAATGAAGGCTTGACGCCTTTTGGCACGCAGGTAGCGGGTGGCAACGAAGAGTTCGAAGCGCATGAGGAGCTTTCAGCTATCAGCTTTCAGCTTTGCGTCTGGATTATAAACAGTTCAGCCGGGGAAGGATGGCGGGGACCGAGTTCCGGTAGGTGCGGTATTCCTCTCCGAAACGCTGCTCGAGTTCTGCTTCTTCCATTCGGATCATGATGGCGCCGGTGATCAAGGCAAAGGCGGTGAGCGCGTAAAGCGCAACCAGGCCGGTCCCGATGCTCCATGCCAACATTTCACAAAGGTGTCCGAGATAGACGGGATGGCGGACGCGAGAGCGGATTCCGGAAGTGATCAATCGCTGGTCCGGGTAGTCCGGCCGAATCTCGGCGAGGCCGCCTAGTTGGGCACCGGTGAAGTTTTTTTTCGCGTGAGGATAAATCCAAAGGCCACAGCCAAACCAAAACGCAGCGGGCAGCCAGGACCACCAACTGGTGTATAACAACACTTCGCGCCATGGCCAGGTAATGGCGCCTACGACGACCCACATTGCTATCCAGAGCGGAACCAAGACGAGATAGGGATTGCGACGCCGCGAACGCCAGTATTCGGCAAAAGGATGAATGGCAAGCCATAAGCCAGGGACGGTGGAGTAAACCACGCACGCGAGCCAAGCCAGGAGATGGAGGATGGGGAGCATGACAGGGAGTCGAGTCTGCGCAAAAACCGACGCTGCGCTTCGCATTTCAATTTCCCTCGAATGTCGTCATCCTGAACCGGCGTTAGGCGGTGAAGGATCTGGCGTGCAGCGCAGATGATGCCGTTCTGCACGCTAGATCCTTGGCGGGCTGAACGCCCGCTCCGGATGATGACATGGTTATCAGGTTCCCTGGCCGCGAGATGAACAAATTTTTGTGCGATCCGTTGGCCAAGCTCCGGTTATCGGCCACGGACCAGGACCTTGGCAGTTCCCATATTGTCAAAGCGGTCGTAGGCACGAACAACGACAACATGTTCCGGGTCATCTGCACTCGAATTGGCAGACCTCCTGGCTCCCGTGCTGGCCTGTTGCAGCGCGGACTCACTGTCGTTGCCCGACAGCTTAATCTGAAAGTTGTAGTCTTCCGCCCGGTTGTCCGAGATCTGGTCCACCGGCTCGATAAATTGCCAGTCGCCCGCATCAACGGAGTATTCGGCCCGCTTGATCGGCGAAAAGCCGTCGGCGGCGTGGAAAGTGACGTGAATTTGTCCGCCTTGCATGGAGGCCGTCAGGCCTTCGATTTGGGGAGGAGTGGTGTCAACTTCGAAACGTCCGCTTTCCTTGTCGCTGGTAAGAGCGTCCCCAGGGGAATGCGAGGGCGCGTCGGAAGCGACTACTTTGATGGTGTAGCCGCCATCCGGAAGCAGCCCGGCGTCGAAGGAGTAAAACTTGTCGGTGATCCCGTCTTTCAAAAGCAACCAGCGGGACTCGTGATCGCCGCGATAATAAATGGAATAGACCAGTTGGTCGTCATTATCATCGTGAGCCGACCACTTCAGGCTAATAGCATCACGGTCGCGCATAGGCGCCGGCGGCGGCATGGTGATTGCGGGATCGACGTTGACCGGCTTAAGTATCTGCGGGTAGCGCATGCCCACTTGCATGGTGACATCGTCGATCTGCGGGGCTACATTCTTCGGCAGGTAGTTAATGACAACGCTGTCCACGCGCGGTGCGGGATTGCCGGCTCGCAGCACCGCTCTCCATTGAACGAAACGTGCAGCTGGAACGTTAAGAGAAGCGTCTTTTTGGAAGTCAACCGGCTGCCAGGAACTCCAGTTTCGGTCTGGGTTGTCTACATTTCCGCTGCGGGCGAAGAGCTGAACGTTTCCGACTCCCCGGAATTGAGCCCGACCCCAACGCGAGAAGATGTGGGCATCGAAAATGTCGCTGTCGTAAGTGCCTTCCGCGGTGAGCGCCGGGCCAACCTGGAACACCTTGCCCAGATTGCTGGTGGAAGCATAAAGGCCGCCCCCAGGAGCCTTGGCAAAAGCTGTGACTTGGGTAGCGCCAGCCTTGATTAGATCGATGAATTCATCCTGCCCGGTAATGGAGAAGATGTGTCCCCGGTTTCCGGTGCCAGCCAGCAGATTGCCGCGTTCGTCGAAAGCCAGAGCGTAGACAAGGTCATTGGAGGAGGTCCAGATCCGCAAGGGTGAACCGTCCGGGGCGATGCGATAAACCTCCGATCCTCCCGTGGCGCCGAGGCCGGGTGCCGGAAATGCGATTGGTCCCGCGGGGATCGTCGGGCCACCCATAGGCTGGATTTGCATCCCTCCCATAGGAGCGTTGATCGCCGTGCCGGCTGGGACATTCGAGGGCATCCCGCTGGCGCGCTTTTCCCCAGCCCCGGCCGCATAGATGTTCCCTGCATCGTCGATGGCTAGCGCTGTGATCTCTTTTTTCGGAGCACTATAAAGAACGAATGCTTGCCCGGTGGGCGCAATACGGTAGACCAAGCCGCTGCCGTCCGAGCCGGCAATCAAGTTACCTTTTGGATCGAGCGCGAGCACACGGATGTGCGCCTCATCACTCTTGAAAAAGACGGTATGCTCCCCCTTGGGCGTGACCCGGTAAATCTCGCCGTGATCGCCGGTCGCGATGTAGAGGTTGTCCTGACTGTCCAGGGCCAGGTCCCAAATGTATTTTGTGCCAGGATCGAAATAGACGCTGGAGGACCATGTGGGACCCTGGTCGGCCTTGCCTTTCTCATTGCGGGTCGGCGCGTTCTTCTTCTGCTCGATTTTATAAACCTTGCCGTCAGGAGAAGTGGCGGCGTAGATCGCGCCTTTCTTATCGGCCACGAGGGCTTGGACTTGAAGTTCCTGTGGCTCGAAAATTGTGCTGGCCTGGCCGTCGGACGTGATTCGGTAGAGCCGGGCTGGGGCGCCAGTGGCAGCAAAGAGCGTGCCAGAGTCGTCGGCAGCTATAGACCAGATGTAAGTGGACGGCGTGGTATAAAGCGGCTTGAAAGCGGGAGCCAGTTGCAGCCCGCCAGTGCTGCGGACGGCCACTCCCTTGGCTGTGCCCTTGTAGAGCTCGTCAAACTTCGACTGTTCCCACGTACGGGTGCCTTCCGTAAAAGCAAGGACCGTCAAGAAAACTACAACTAGGATTGAAAACAGCTTGCGTCGATCAGTAGACAAATTCGTACCTCTCATCGATTTCCAGGGTTCCAGGGAAATTTCAGACTATCACGGTTTGCACGTGTCCGGGTGCAGCGGAGCGGTAAGCGGCGGCAGTCATGCTCGGCGAGACCCATGTCTCGCAAAACCGGCGAGACATGGGGCACCGCGGCAATTACTTGATCGTAATGGTCAACAACTGGGCACCGGAAACAACGTAATCTAGCGCTGTGGAAGCCTCGTTCACCGAGGATTCTCCCAACACCACCATCTCCTGCGTGCCACGCATTCCTTCCATGACGTTCATCACGGAAAGCGGGAGGGTTGGCATGACCTTGTCGGCCACCATGGCTTCCGGATCGGCTTCCAACAGTGAAACGTACAGCCGGTTGTTGGAATGCTCTTTGTTCAGCAGGGCAATGGTGGAGGGCAGGTCCAGCTTGCGGCTGAACATCGGAACATTGCGGCGCATATGGTCCAAGGTGTCACCGTCGCTGACGAGAATGCGCAGAGGACCCTTGGACGTGGAGGTCGGCACGTGCAGCTTAATTTGACGCACGATCCTCTCGCCACGATAAGGACGAAGCACGGTTTCCACGGTGATCTCGTCGCCAGGCCGGGCCTCGGTGACGTCTGTGCGGACGTTCTCGAGACGGGCAAAGCGGCGTTCTTTTACCAGGTCGAAATCGAGTTGCACGCCTTGGATCTTGGGCTGTTGGTAAGCATTGTCGAAAATTCGCCCGAAGCGATCGCCCAGAGAGAGCGCGACCTGCAGGGCCGCCGGAGCCGCTCCATCGCTCGGCGCGAACATGTTCTGCAGGGTCACATCCGGGTAGCCATTGACGCTGATGTGGCCATTCAACCGGTAAGTAACTTCTTCTCCGTATTCATTCAAGCCGCGCAGGGCGTTGAAGACGGTGGCCATCATGGCGACAGGGCTGAGGCGCGCGTTATTCAGCACCTCATAATGAAATTGCTTGTCGGCCGGTCCCCCGTGGATATTGAGCGTGACGGGAATCATCTGCGGGTCTCTGCCCAACATGCCCATGATGCCGGTGTGGCGGTCCTGTACAAAGGAGCCGACCGGCTCGGTAGCGTTCACAATTTTGAACGCGTTCAAGGGCGACGGCAGTGTGGCCAAGATCTGCGCCTTGGTCATGGGTATATCCACCATGCCGTACTGCAACAGTGGGTGGCCACAGGCCAGAAGCCGCTGCGGATCGATGTAGGTTACGGTGCAGGTGGCGGCAATATCCATGTCGCCGCGAACCAGGACGGCGCTTACCGCGGAACCGGCTTCCAGCGGTTCGGGCTGCTTAATATCGCTGACCGAACCAGCGCCCATGACCGGGATAATGCCGGCAGAGGCAAACTGCGGCGCGAAGCGCCGCACGGTTTCCTCGTCAAAACCGTTGAATACCAGCGGGGTATCGATCGGTTTCAGGTAGTTGGCGACGCTTTGAAGCAGAAGAGCGCTGGGGTCTCCGGGTCCAGAGGTCTTGCTGGGCACGCTGGGACCTGACCGGGCAGACGGCATTTCCACCGGCTTGCTGCGATCCATGGCGTTGATTTCCAGCATTTCCGCGATCGGGGTCACCCCGGCAATCGGCTCCTTGGAAAACTCGCCGATGCGGAAGGCAAGCGCGCCCGCCAGCTTGCCATCAATGTAAACAGGGCTCCCGCTCATGCCGGCGACGACACCCGTGTACTCAACTTTCTTCCCGTGCAGACGTATGAGGATAATGTCGCCCCTGGGGCCGTTGATGTTCTTAAGGATGCCCAAGACCTCGACGTCCATCGGCTCGGGTTTGACGCCTTC
>Ga0209267_1000257_pt1 | contig 39288 bp, 32 predicted proteins | sample GraSoiAngelo_137_FD_185894 | JGI IMG/M metagenome (GOLD analysis project Ga0209267, IMG submission 185894) | Grasslands soil microbial communities from the Angelo Coastal Reserve, California, USA - 14_0929_09_30cm (SPAdes) (version 2) | ecosystem: Environmental > Terrestrial > Soil > Grasslands ... | reverse complement strand
AATTGAGCTCGCGTGGTTGCTATATCGATACACTCGAAGCCATTCCCATCCGTACCAGATTACGTCTCTGCATCCGCGATGGCATGAGCACATGCGAAGTCCGTGGCAAAGTGATCTACGTGCATTCTGGCGGCGGCTTCGGAATTTTCGGCATGGGCGTGCTGTTTGAAGAGATGGATGCCGAGCAGCACTCCGCGATCGACGCGTGGCTGCGCGGACTGGCGGCGTATCCTGGGGAAGATTCGGGAAAGAATTCCTTCTCTCAAATCAGGCTAAGGCCTGCGTGAAAAGCATGAAAAGAGAATAGCGACTGATGCCGCTCTCGAATCTTCTGGTCCGATTCAGCACGAATGGGCTCTGGCCTGAAGTCCGGGGCTTTACGGCCCCACGGGTAAGGCCACCGGTTTAACTCATCGGCAACGACAAGCGACCTGCCACGAAGCACTCTAGTGTTTCCCCGCTCTGCTTTGCGAGCACGGGCCCCCGGCACGGCGGTAGCCTGCAGCGACGGCGGTAGCCTGCAGCGCTGTTCGCACTGGCAAAGAAAAGAGGTATCGCCGAGAACGCACGGCGAAAGCTGGCGGGTCAAATAAACGGTTATGCAACTCAGAGTTAGCCTGCCGAAGGGCCCATCAGCGAATTGCAAGTATGGCCGCGAGACTTTGGTGTTGGACACCTCCAGAAATCCATGGCGCGATGGAGGTAGAAAAGCGGCGCGAAGGGTCCGTGACCGCAAAATTCTCAGTTGGCGGCCCGGTTTTTGTTGCCCTCGACTTTTTCTGGGCAAGAGGTGGCACCGGAACTGTTTCGATCCCGCCTACGGAGGTAACGGCGATTAGCGGCCCTTGGGATAGTGGCTTTTACTCGGCAGGAAAACAGCGCTCCGTGCACCAGGAGCAGAGAACAGCACTTGGTTTTCACCTAGGAATGAGGCGATGACGTAAGTATGTGTGGGGCGTCCAAAGAGGCAGGTATCTTCAGGGAGGCTTCATGCACATTCGCGAGGTATTGCCACTGGTTTCGCTGTCGTTGGTTTGTCCCGTGATCGGGAACGCCGGACGCAGCTTGTCCGAGGAAGACACTGCAAAGATAAAGCGAGTGCACAGCAAGTACGAAGAAGCTTGGCTCAAGGGAGATGCAGATGGCGTGCGCTCTCGCTTCACGGCGGACTGTGTGTTGCTGCCGCCACACGGAGACAAGCCGCGTATCGGGCAAAAGGGATTGAACGAATACTGGTTTTCGCCCGATGCTCCGCTAACTCAGATCACCAAGCTGGTCGTGACACCGCAGAATATCGGTGCCGACGGGGAGATCGCGTGTGTGTGGGGGACGGACGAAGTGGCCTGGACGACGGTGCAAAACGGCAAGACGACGAGCGCGTCGCACAAAGGAATGTTCTTGAATGTTCTGCGCAAGCAAACGAATGGGGAGTGGAAGATGTCGCACCATATGTGGGATGACAGGATTGAGCCTCGTTGAGCTGCGCCGTCGGTGTAAGCGACACCATCGATCATCAGCGAGAAGAATGCGAGTTCTAGCCCAGACGAACGTGGTAGACGCCTTAACCGGATCAAATCACCTGCCGCCAGATGTGCGGTAACCGAATAAGCCCGCCATGCGTAGTAACATCGAGAGATTATGCTGCCAACAGGTAATGGTTCCGCGGTGTGTGCCAAGCGCGTCTCGCGCCACTATCAGATGGGTGCTGCGCTGATTCGAGCCGTGGATGACGTCACACTAGACGTCCCAGCCGGGGAATTCCTGGCGCTGCTCGGAAGCTCCGGCTCGGGGAAGTCCACCCTCCTAAACCTCATGGCGGGTCTGGATCGCCCCTCCTCCGGCGCCATCTTCGCGCAGGGCCGTAATCTTTCCGAGATGAACCCGCTCGAGCTGGCGCGCTATCGCAGCCGCACCGTCGGTATGGTTTTTCAGTCTTTCAACCTCCTTCCGCGCATGACCCTTGAGGAGAACGTCGAACTGCCCTTGCGTCTCGCCGAAGTGGATCGCAGTGCGCGCGCGGGGCGCGTGCGGGAGGCTCTTGAGCACGTGCGTCTGGAAACGCGTTTGACACATCGCCCGAGTGAGCTTTCCGGTGGGGAACAGCAACGGGCTGCGATGGCGCGGGCACTGGTGAATCGCCCTGCCTTGTTGCTGGCCGACGAGCCAACCGGCAATCTCGACAGCGCCACCGGTGAATCCATCATGGTCTTACTGCGTAAAATCCAGCGATCACTCGGAATGACCATTGTGCTGGTCACGCACGAACGTCATCTCGCTGAAAAATTTGCCGATCGCATCGCCTCTGTTGCCGACGGCAAATTGGTGAGCGACGGGGTGCAATCGTGAAAGCCAGCGACCTCGGTGAACTCGCTCTCCGCAATCTGCGCGAGGCCATCTTGCGCAACTCACTGACGACGCTGGGAGTCGCCGTCGGCGTGGCCTCACTGGTCGCCATGCTTTCGCTGGGCGTCGGCCTGCAAGAGCTGGCCTCAAAGCGCCTGGCCAATTCCGGTTTGTTTGATACGGTGCTGGTCACCTTGCGTCGCAACCTTCGTGATTTCAACCGCCCCACTACGGAAAAATCTGCGTCCCCGCAAAAAGTGCGATCTCTTGACGAAGACGCCCGCAAGGAAATGGAACGCTTGCCGAATGTCATCGAAGTTTATCCGCAGATTCGCTTCCCCACGGAAGTACGTTACGCGGGCAATCCCTATTCCACGGTCGTGGCGGGTGTGCCTGCTTCTGCCCGTGGGAATGGCGCCTACGATGGCATGCAGGGCAGCTTTTTTTCGCGTCCGGCCGCCGATGAGGCCATTCTGCAGATCGAGTTTGCGAAGGATTTATCTGATCAGCCTTCCACGCTGATCGGCAAGGAGCTCGTGGTGCGCTACGTCGAGCGCCAGCCGCTCGCGCCCCAACCTGTACCGACAGATCCGCCGCGCGCCGGAAATGTCGACCGCTCCGCGGTTACGTCTCCCCATGACAGTGCCAGCGAAGGCTTTTCCATTGTTCCTCGGGAGAAGAAACTCCGCATTGTCGGCATTGTCGAGACCGAACCGGCCGCCGGGTTTGCCGGTTACGGTAACGGCCGCTTGTTCATCCCGCTTGAGGTTGCGTCGGCGCTGCGGGCCGCACAAGTGAATGATTTGAGGGATGCCGTGCGCACATCGAACGGCAAACCAAGCTATGCAAACCTAACGGTTCGCGCCAGGAGCCCCTCCCAGGTGGAAGCGATTGAAACCTCTATCAAGAACATGGGCTTCTCCACCTTTTCCTTGCTCGACGCCACGCGCAATTTACGCCTCTTTTTCACCATCTTCGATCTTCTCCTCGCCATCTTCGGTAGTTTGGCGCTCACCGTCGCCACCATCGGTATTATCAACACTCTGGTAATGGCCATTCTTGAGCGCCGGCGCGAAATCGGAATCCTCAAGGCGCTCGGCGCCGCCGATCGGGACGTGAAACAGCTCTTCTTCGTCGAAGCCGGAGTCATGGGTCTGCTGGGCGGGGTCTTCGGCGTGGGTATCGGCTGGCTCATCGGCAAAATCGTGACCTGGGGTACCAATCTCTATCTGCAGCGCCAGAATTTGCCTCCGGCCCATGTGTTCTCCGTGCCGTGGTGGCTGGTCCTGAGTGCGATTGCCTTCGCCATCCTCGTGAGCCTCGTCGCCGGGCTCTATCCCGCAACGCGCGCCGCGCGTCTCAACCCCGTCGAGGCCTTGCGGTATGAATAGATCCCGGCTGCTTCGAGGGGCGGTGCTATTTTTGGGTTGCCTCGCCTTTGATCACGCCGTTTTTGCGACGGGCCGGGCAGAATGTCTTTCCGCGGCTAGCAAAATACTAGGTCATCCGGTCGCTTACTGCGTGCTCCTGCCACCTAGCTACGACGCGGAAAAGACGCGCCGGTATCCCATCCTCTATCTTCTTCACGGCCTCGGTGACAACGAGCAAATGCTCATCCATTCCGGCGGTTTCAATCTCGTCGAGGACCTTTGGGAGCGCCATCAGCTCGGTGATTTGCTAATCGTCACACCGGATGGGGGTTCCAGCTTCTACATAAATTCCCGCGACGGCCACCGTCGTTATGAGGATTTCTTTCTCCGAGAATTTCTGCCGCAGATCGAAAAACGCTATCGCACCAGGGCCGGGCGCGCCTCTCACGGCATAGCCGGAATTTCCATGGGCGGATACGGCGCGCTGCATCTGGCCTTCCTTCATCCGGAGCTCTTCGTTTCCCTTGGCGCCCACAGCGCGGCCCTGCTTGAGAAAATTCCCACAGTCGCAGCCAGCGATTCCCGCCAGCTTGCCAGGTCGCGGATTCTCGGTGACGTCTTTGGTTCTCCGCTCGACCCCGTCTTCTGGAAACACAACGACCCCCTGACCATCGCGCACACGGCGAGTCTCGCCGGATTGCAGATCTACTTTGATTGCGGCTCCGAAGACGATTTTGGTTTCGACGCCGGTGCCGTAGCTCTGGACAAAACGCTTGACTCGCGTCACATTCCCCACGAGTTTCACCTCTACCCCGGGGGTCACAATTGGGTCTACGTGGCAGAACATCTGCCTGCTCTGCTCCAATTTCATTTCCGCGTATTCGAATCGGCCTCAAGTCGGCGCAATTCGTCGCAATAGTTTTCATGATTGCCGCCAGTAAGCGCCAGTAAGATTGTTAGGAGAAAGGGATTCAGGGGGTTGAGTTGCCATTCTTGGAAGGGCAAGGATAAGGCCTGGGCCATCGGCATGAAAACGGCGATCGTAGGAAAATCTGGCAGTGCTTCGCTAGAAGCGCTCCCGCGTCGCTCCGACTCGCAAACACAAAACTAGACAACAGCAATCTTTCCGGTTGAGAAGGTGTGGCTGCCGCATGTATCGTTTACGTTTCCGGAGGAACAAAAACTTGAGAACGACCTGGCTCGCTCTTCTAGTTGCATGTCTTAGTACCCCAGTGTTCGCGCAGAAACACCCGCCGAAGCAGACCCCTGATTCCGGCCAGAAGCAGGCAGAGACTGCCGGGGCGCAGACCGCTGACACTCAGAAAGAGAGAGAAGAAGGCGAGGACAAGAACCCGTGGAAAGGTCTGCAGTATCGCCTGGTCGGCCCATTTCGTGGCGGGCGCGTGGTCGCGGTGTCAGGCGTCGTCGGACAGGATAACGTTTATTACTTTGGCTCCACCGCCGGCGGCGTGTGGAAGACGACTGATGGTGGCCTCAACTGGAAACCAATTTTCGACAAGACGAAGGATGCATCGCCGGCGATCGGGGCGATAGCGGTTTCCGAATCTGACCCCAATGTCGTTTATGTGGGCACGGGAGAGGCGTGCATTCGCGGCAACATCGTTGGTGGAAACGGTGTTCACAAGTCGATCGACGCCGGGAAGACGTGGAAGTTTGTTGGGCTTGCCGACACGCATGCCATCGGACGCCTCGCCGTGCACCCCAAGAATCCTGACATCGCCTTTGTCGCTGCGCTCGGACATCCCTTTGCCGATAACGAAGAGCGCGGCATCTTCCGCACGCAGGATGGCGGCAAGACCTGGCAGAAGGTGCTCTATAAGGATGCCCAGACCGGGGCCATCGACGTGGTGTTCGATCCCAGCAACTCCAATGTCCTGTTCGCTGCATTGTGGCAAGCTCGGCGCACCCCGTGGAGTCTGGATAGCGGCGGCGTAGGAAGCGGCCTTTATCGTTCCCGAGACGGCGGAACAACTTGGAAAGAACTCAAAGGACACGGACTGCCCGAGGGTATTCTGGGCCGCATCGGAATCACGGTCTCCGCCGCAAACTTCAACCGCGTTTGGGCGGTCATCGAGGCAGAGAAGGGCGGAATTTATCGTTCGGACGACGGCGGCGATTCCTGGCACTTAACCACCGACGACCACCGTTTTCGCCAGCGGGCCTGGTACTACTCGCACATTTTTGCCGATCCAAAGTCAGAAGATACGGTGTACATCCTGAACACTGCGGCGTATCGATCCAATGACGGAGGCAAGACTTTTAGCCGAATCCGCGCGCCACACGGAGATCATCACGCGCTGTGGATCGATCCCACGAATCCCAAGCGTCTCGCGAATGGCAACGATGGCGGCGCCACTATTTCCACCGACGGCGGCGATTCCTGGACCAGTGTGTATAACCAGCCCACAGCGCAGTTTTACCATGTGATTACCGACAACCGGTTCCCGTATTACATCTACGGCGCCCAACAGGACAACTCCACTGTGGCCATCGCCAGTGCCAGCGCAAAAGGCGCGATTGATCGCCCGGACTGGTATGACGTGGGTGGCGGCGAAAGTGGCTACATCGCACCCGACCCGACGGACCCTGAGATCGTGTATGCCGGCTCTTACGGTGGCGAGATCACCCGCTACGATCATCGCACGGGCGAAGAGCAGGCCATCAACCCCTGGCCGGTGAACCCGATCGGCTGGTCTGCAGGCGACGTCAAACACCGCTTCCAATGGACCGAGCCCATCGCTTTTTCACCGCACGACCCCAAGACGATGTACTTCGCGGGCGAAGTGCTGTTCAAGACAACCGACGGCGGCATGAGCTGGACGATCATCAGTCCCGATCTGACGCGCAACGACAAGTCAAAACAGTTGTCCTCAGGCGGCCCCATCACCAAAGACAACACCGGTGTCGAGGTCTATGACACGATCTTCTCGGTCGCGGAATCACCCGTACAGAAGGCTCTGATTTGGGCAGGAACCGATGACGGATTGGTTCAACTCACGCGCGATGGTGGCGAGCATTGGGAGAACGTCACCCCCCAGGCCATGCCGGACTGGGGCACGGTGAGCATGATCGAGGTTTCTTGGCGTGAAGCAGGCACCGCTTATCTCGCCGTCGAACGCCACAAGTTGGACGACTTCGCACCCTACGTGTTCAAGACCACAGATTTTGGCAAGACCTGGACCAAACTGGTCGCGGGGCTTCCCCCGAACGATTTTGTCCATGCCGTCAGGGTCGATCCCCGGCGTACAAGTTTGCTTTTCGCCGGAACCGAACAGGGTGTGTACGTTTCTTTCGATGATGGCGCGCACTGGCAGCCGCTTCAACTGAATCTTCCGGCGGCCCCGGTAAACGACCTGGTGATTAAGAACGCTGACCTGGTGGTGGCCACGCACGGACGCAGCTTCTGGGTGCTGGATGACATTGCTCCGCTTGAGCAATACGAAGATTCGATTCCGCAGCAGGAGGCTCACCTGTTCACGCCCACCTCAGCGAATCATACGGTCTTCCGGGGTTCGTTTTTTGCCCCCAGCGGCAGTGTTGGAAAGAATCCGCCGGCAGGAGCCGTCATTAATTATTGGTTAAGAGCTTCCCTCAAGAGGCCAGACCAGGCGAAACCGCAGGCTTCTGGTGGTGGTGCTGAGGGCGCATCGGCAAAAACGGAAGCCACCCCGTCGACTTCCTCAGAAGGCAAGAAGACTGATGCCGACGAGGCCCCAAAAATCACTATGGAGATACTGGATTCCTCGGGAAAGGTCATCCGCAAATATCCTAAGAAGGAAGAGCCAGCCAGCGACGAGGAGGAAGACTTCTTCAGCCGCGACCGCAATGCGGGCGGCCTGCCTGCCGACGCGGGCCTGAACCGCTTCGTCTGGGACCTGCGCTACGAGGGAGCGACGAAGGTGCCACACGCGCCACTCTGGGGCGGCAACACCGACGGTCCAGAAGCGCTGCCGGGCGCCTACCAGGTACGGTTGACGGTGCTAGGCAAGAGTTACACTGCGCCGCTGGAGATCAAGGCTGATCCGCGGTTGAAGATCGGTCAGGAGGATCTGGCCAAGCAATTCGATCTGCTTCTCAAGATCCGTGACAAGGTCACAGAAACGGACGATACCATCATCCAAATTCGCGATCTTCGCGAGCAGATCCATACGATTAACAAGCGCCTGAAGAGCGACCCTCGCGCCAAGGCCATTGCCGATGCCGGCAAGAGGCTCGATACCGAGATGACCGAGGTGGAAGAAGCGCTTATCCAGACCAAGGCCAAGAGCGGTCAGGATGTGCTCAATTTCCCGGTTCGTTTGAACAACCACCTGGTTGCCTTGAGTGGTGTCGTGGGGAGCGCGGATTCGGCCCCCACGAAGCAGTCCTACGAGGTGTTCGATATGCTCAGAAAAGCGGTGGATGAACAACTGGCAAAATGGAAGGCGATTGTCTCGACCGCAGTAGCGGCCTACAACAACCTGGTGAAACAACAAGAGGTTCCCGCACTGATGCTGACGCAGCCCGAGGCAGGAAAATAACCAAGCCATGGCTCCCCACTCTCTCGAAAGGCCCGGCATGCCTACTCGACCATAGCCGCGCGTCGTGCCTGCGATGCCGTGCGAAGATTCCGCAAGGTTATAATCACCACCACCTATGACGCTGGCAGCGGGTACAAAACTCGGGCCTTATGAGATCATTGCACCGCTGGGTGCAGGCGTGGCGCTGTTTCAGACACACACACGACAGCCGATTTCCGCCATGGATCTGTTTTGGTACGATTTGACCGTCGATGGCCAGAAATCTCTAATCAACGCAAGAGTGGATGAGCCGAGTTCGGCGCCGTTGTCGATCATTTTGAATTGGGCCTCTGAAATAGAGAAGTAGGCCGGTCTTTGGCTCGGTCAACCGCCGGAACAACTGTCCATACCGAAAATGCTATCCGGCGCGAAGGCCTTTGAACGGCAGGGTCTTCACTTCTAGCGGCGCTTGAGAGCCTCGAGTTCCTCGAGGGTGCGCGGCCAGTCCGATCGCAAAAGGCGAGACAAACCGCGATCCGCAAGAACTTTTCCACCAGTTTGGCATCGAGCACAGTAGTTCGTTTCGTTGTCCGCGTAGAGAATCCGCTGAATCCTTTCTCCACACCTCAAGCAAGGCTCTCCATAGCGTCCGTGAACCGCCATTTCCTTGCGAAAGGCGGTCACCTTTTCGGGAAAGCCAGCCTGCGCTTCTGCGCGCAGCCGGTCGATCCACAGCCCGAGGGTATGGCGCGTCGCAGCGAACAGCCTTTCCCATTCGTGCGGCTCCAGCTTGTGCGTGAGCGCGATAGGCGACAGTTGTGCTGCGTGCAAGATTTCATCCGAATACGCGTTGCCGATCCCACTGACCAGGCGCGGATCGGTAAGAGCTCTCTTGAGCGTGCGGTTTTCGGCCCTGAGTGCCTCGCAAAACGAGCAAAGATCACTCTTGAAGATTTCGATTCCTCCTGGGTCGACGGAATGCAAGCCGTCCTCGCCAGTTAACACACTCAACGATGCGCGGTGCTTTGTGCCTGCTTCGGTAAGCACGAGAGAGCCGCTGGGAAAATCGAAGGCTGCTAGACTCCGGCGGCCCACCAGCATTGCCTTGGGGTGCCGCCAGTGCAAACGGCCAGCAATCATCAGGTGCAGCACCAGCCAGAGATCGCCTTGCACTCCAATCGCGATTCGCTTGCCGATTCGCCGCAGTTCGCGGACGACGCGGCCCTGCACATTCGTTATTGGGGGTTGCGCCGTTCGAAGCAGAAAAGGGCTTGCCAGTCGCACTCGTTCGACCGGCTGCGCGAGGATGCGCGGTTCGAGGGCAGTGATGTAGGCGGCGATATCCGGCAGTTCCGGCATGCCTATCAGCTTGCAGGCCGGACCTGTGCTTTTGCAACCTAACTCTTTTGGCGGAGGGGAATTACCGGTTTCTGGTGGAACCGCGGCCGAGTGGGAAATTGACGAAGGCCCACCATGGCCGACTCGTCAAAGAAGTGACTCGCTCGGAAGCCGATCGCAGTGGTTGCGTTCCGCGCTGGGCCATCGATCCCTGGACCACCATCCGGTTATCGTCTTGACTGAGCGCTTGCGTGTAAACCTCCACCGTGATCCGTTCAATCACAAGACGAAATCTCGACTGCCGCCAGAGGTCACCACGTGAATCACTCGTTGTCCTTGGTTCTGTTTCAGTTGAATCTCGGTGATGTCCAGCCAGAGGAATTTGTGGGCGCCCACGCCAACAATGTTTCTGAGGGTAGGTAGCCCTCCATCGTCCACCACCTCGAAGCTAACCGCTTCTTTGAAACGAATGGGTGTCCCGCCGATTTCTGTCTTGGTCTCTTGGCCATTGGTGATCTGCACCTGGGTGCCCGTCTTTGTGATCGTCTGAGCGGCGGTAAGAAGCGCAGCCAGTGGACCCCGGACGGCTACATTCGACTCGAGCAGCGCCTGGCTGACGAGTGCGCCAGAAGTGTTGATGTCATCTCCTAAGGTGCGGAAGATCTGCATTCCTAAACTTACCGAATCTGCGCCCGAAGACTGCGCTTCAGCAATAATACGTTTGATGTCTTCGACGGTTAGCGCGGTGTTTGCATTTGCTCCGACTGGCAGTCCTACGCCGGCCGGCCCTGATTCGGATGGCGACATGAATTATCTCCTTTCGAAGCGATCAGCTGGGATTCGCAATTGGCTGGCCCAAATCGTTGAGTGCAGTTCTTAGAGTGCTCCTCATGGCTGATCGACGTGTCGAACCAGAAGGGAGCGCCAAATGATACTGCACCGGCACTGATAAATCCCCATGGGACACCAACACGACAATGCTCCACCGTAGCAGGCCAGGCCGTACGCGCAAGAGACGTCCCAACCGATCGGCAATGCCAAGCGCTCCAGGGCGCGTGCGCCAAGCTCTCGCCGACTTTATTCCGCAAACGAGTCAATGTGTCCTGCATCCCTGTTAGCATCCGACCCAGCTTGCTGATACTTCTCGAACTATCCTCATACCGTCGCCGGCAGTGCGTCTCGCGGAGGTTTGCGCAGCCAAAGATCGCTTACGATAGTTACGCAATCGGCGTCCATGGCCAAAGCCATGACAGGACCCGGCGAAAACGCTCAATTGCGAACGACCCTCGTACCACTCTGGCCAAGCTGGATTTGTTCGGCAGTACGATTTCCAAGGCCAAGTGTCGCGAAGGAATGTGGGACGGCCAAGTCGACCCCCTGCTGGGTTCGGAGTGGACTTTGAACCGGCCGCTGATCATGCCGTGATTATAAACTTCTTTTGAACAGGCAGGACCGATCTGGGTCCTTCGGCAGTTCGCGGAGGCCTCCTTCGAGATCCGCCACGTGGTTCTTCAGTGCCCGCTCAACTTGCTCGCCGATCTTCCAGCGGACAGACGCAGCGGGAGATAGGTAAAAATCATCCTCACGGCTACCTCCCATAATCTCCGAACCAAACATCAGATCCTGCGCCGTTCGAAAAAACTCGGGAAGAGGGGTTTCGATCGTGTTCTGCACACGGATGCAGTGGCAGTGCCGACCACCTTACAATTCCGGAAAGGAATTGACGCGCGCAGACCGCGCTCCACGAACAGTGGCGCTGCGAAGATTTCTGATCTCCAAGCAGAATAGATGGCCCTGGGCAGGAGCAACCATCATTTAGACGCCTCAATAGGCCTCAATAATTTACAGCCTCAATAATTTACAGTTGACATCTTAGCTCTATGGTTCTATAAGTGCGCTACTTCAGGACTTGGCCTCAGTGAGATTTCAGGCTTCGATTCGTCTAGGATCGTCACTCCGGGGCCGGGGTTTCCTTTTTCGAACTTGCCGGTCGCGGTGACTTGGGGCCATTCTTTGGCGCGAGATCACGCAGAACCGGCAGAGCGACGTGAGGTGATATGGCTCAGTATGATTTCGAATTGGCCCTAGCGCGGGAGCTGCTTTCTTCGGGAATCACTGACGTCGATTTGGACTTGCATCCCGCGCCCGAGAAGTTGCAGCTGGCGGCGGCTCCGGGTGCCAAGCTCGGAATCCCTTTTCCTCCGGGGCTCGCTCCTGTTCCTCAGCCGATCAATCCTGCACCGAACCCATCCGCGCCGCTCCCGCCGGCTGACGTTCTGGTGGTTACCTGGACCGTGGATGAGGTGGGCGCTTTGGCGGACGTTCATACGCCCGGTTTCACCAAAGATCATTGGTATCGCTATAACAGAAACTACGCTCAGTACGATCCGCAAATCCGCAAGGGAGCTCCAGCAAAGGTCGCCCAGCGGCTGGGGAGCTATTTTCCGTCCAAGATCGGAAACAAATCGGTGTTGCTGTTCAAATCCGAGCTGCACTTGAATCAGGACAGCATGGAAACTCCTCCGGGAAGCCCCGGCAATGCCACTTTGCCAGTGAAGGATTTATTTCATCAGTTAATTGATGAGGTTAAACCCAAGATTTTCTTGACTACAGGTACTGCCGGGGGCGTCTACGCAGAACAGGACCTGGGAGACGTTGCTGTCACGCGCGGGGCCAAGTTCCGAGTAAAGCAAGAATTTAGGAACGCCCCGTTTAAAAACAGCGTCTATAAGTCCGACTGGAACCTGCCTGAAACGCAACTGGCTGCCGCCGTGCAGCTTATGGCGAATTTTAAAGACAAGCTGGCTCAGCCAGATGAACTGCTACCCCCCACGGTCAGCTTCACGACGCCGCCAGGAGGCTATCCCAAGCCCTCTCGCCCGGACACTCCAGATATCTGGCTGGATGGACAGACGGTCAACGGCAAAGTGCGCATGCCCAAATTCCACCCCATCCTCACCACCGACTACTTTGAGTACGGCACCTCCAAGAATCGCCTCGATCTAGAGGGTTGCGCTGTCGAAATGGGCGATGCCGTACTCGGACTTTGCATTGAAGAACGCAAGAATTCCGGTCGCTCCACACCCTTTTGGGCCGTGGTGCGAAACTGCTCGGACCCGCAGATCAATGGCGACCTCAAGGACTTGCCCAAGTCGCAGAGTCTGCAGGTCATGTGGGCAGTTTACTACTACAAGGGCTATGGCTATTGGACTACCGTCATGAGCGCTCTGGCTTGCTGGGGCATCATCGCCGGACTGTAGCTGGAGTGTATGAGCGACAGCCGAGTTCCAACGGAAGTCGAATTAGTCTTTGAAGTGATGCCTTGCAACGCACTTCGCGTGGCCCAGGAACCAGGCCAACAACCACACCCCTGTTCCTATTTCCGAAGTTGGGGTACCTATCACAGCTATGACTATGAAACCTCCGGACCTCCTCTGCAGCGCGGCATTCTGCAAAAAAGCCAATACTTGGGGCGAGCGCCTCTGATCCCTGAGTTACTGAGCGGTTGCCGGAAAGCGCCACTGATGGCCGTGGGAATCAACCCCAACCTGCCCGGCTGGTGGCCCAACACTCAAAACTCCATCAACCCGATGTTTGACGATTTCAAACAATATGCGCACTACTTTCGCTATCGCGAAGTCGCCAAGCTGCAACTTCCACAGGCCGACTATACGGCCTTCGGAGGAGGTCCTCAAGACGCTCCCCCGGGATCGAAACTGGAACTTGCCGTCCCCCAGGACGACCATGGACTGCGAACGATTCGCGTGGAATTGCAGGATCAGAAAATGTATCAGGCCTACCAGTCGCTACTTGAGGAAGTGGCTGTGGCATTGAGTCTCCCCGCCGACCACAAGCTCACGATTGGGGAAGACCTCTCCTACGGCAACATGATCGCCTGTCCTTCGGCGAAGTGGACTACCAGAGCCGATCCCAGCAACCCGAGCCTACCTCCAATGACTCTGGCACAGCAGGCTGGCATCGTGGAGGAATGTTTTCACACCAGGCAGTATTTCCTCAGGCAACTATTCCAAAGCTTGCCTACACTGCTTCTGGTGTTTAGCCAGAGTACCGCGAACGCCTTCATGGGAGCTCTCAAGGGGCGCTTTTCGGCTGGCAATCCCAGTGTGAATGATCCCGTCACGGCGTTGCTTGATCGCGACATCCGGCTTAAGTACGGCGATCTTCCGAACGGCACGGAGCTTGATGCGGAGGTCATTTTCGCGCCCCATCCGACGGGGGATCCGGCCAGCTGGGCGACCGCTAAGCCGAGGGTCATCCAAAAGCTTAAGGCCAGCGCCCAAGCGGGACGTTTCCAATACAATCCGGCTACAAAACACTTAACCCGTCCCGGCGGATCTTGCTCGTTTTGTACCATGCTGGAGATTGGGCCTTGCGACTATCTGGAGGAAATCAAGTCCCTGCCCGTCCCTCTACAGCTCACGGGGATGAGTGTTCCCACTCCGGCGGTGGACAAGCCGGTGCAGAACGAATTACTGAAGGAGTTCATTAGGACGACCCACCCTGCGCCTGACGGGTGGGCCGCTGGCGATGACGGCTCGAATCGCGACTCGGCCAAACAGGGCTAGGTCGGAAGTTGCTTTGTACCTCCAGAACGCTTCTCAGGCGCTCGCCGTAGCCAACCGTTCCTCCTGCTTGCTGGGCGTGCCTCTCTCTCCATCACGCTACAGCGTTGGAGCTTATTGGTGCAGGCGCACTGCCGTCTGGTGGCAGCTCCGCTTCGGGTTGGAGCAAACATAGGGTTCAACTATCTGATTGTCCGGCCCGATGCATGTTTGCGTGTAGACACACCAATACTGATGATCAGTGGTGGCGGGAACGCTGGGGTCGGGTGCAGCGGGCGTGAACTGTCCTTTCCAAGTAAGTGCCGGACAGAGATCGCTATGATTGCGATTGAATCGCTCCGCGTGCGTGAGCATCGGCCGTTTGTCCATAGTCTAGGCCAGCGCAGGGTGCGAAGGTGGAACGTCGAACCCTGCAGCTTGTAGTATGGCTCGTTTCAGGGCAACCTTGGCAACCTGAATCTTGTATCCGTTCTGGCCAAGGCTCTTGGCTGGTTTCAAAGCTGCCTCGCTCGCCGAGGCCGCAATACTCTCGTCCAAGGTTTGTCCCGTAAGCAGGTTTTCCGCTTCCCTCGAACGCCAAGGAGTTGGAGCGACATGTCCTAGGACGATCGACGCTGCCGTCACTTTCTTGGCTATGGTCGACAACGCCACCGTTGCAGTAGCCACTGGCCAATCAAATCCGTGCTTCTGACGAACTTCATAGTAGGCGGTTGCTGATCCGTCTGGCGGAGGCACATGCACGGAGGTCAGGAGTTCGTTGGGTTCGAGGTCGTGTTCGCGTTCCTGTTCCGAGCTCGGCGCACGGAAGAAACTCTCGAGTGCGATGGTCCGCGAATTCTTCGGCCCGGTGATCGTAACCGTCGCGCCCAAGGCAACCAACACCGGAGCGATTGTCGATGGACTCACAAAGTAGGCCGGCCCGCTATTCCCGAGGATGGCGTGATAGCGATTGTCGCCCTGTAGTACGAGAGACTTGCCGCTTGAATCGATAGCCAGGAGCCCGTAACCGTTACGGAAATACCAGCACCGTGGCCGCTGGCAAAGATTGCCGCCGATGGTGGCCATATTGCGGATCTGCGGACTGGCAGCATCCGCGATGGCCCTTGCCAGCGCTGGATACGACTGCAGCACACCAGCATCTCGGGCTATCTCGTCTAATCTAACAAGGCAGCCAACCTGAAGTCCGGCTTTCTGATCCACGGCCAGGGTGTTCAATGCCGCGATCTTCTTGATGTTTAGTACGCGGGAGGGGGTGACGATATCGTCTTTCATCAAGGCGATCAGGTCAGTTCCGCCCGCCAGAATCTCGGTGTTTCCCCATTGATTTTCCAGCAGTGCGACAGCTGAATCTTGGTCTGCCGGACTCAGGTAGACGAACGGATTCATGACGGAACACCTAGCGCGGCAAGTACCCGGTCAGGAGTGAGAGGAAGCGACGGCACGCGGACGCCGATGGCATTCGCGACGGCATTCGAAATCGCGGCACCGGGCGAAATAACGGGCGGTTCACCGCAGCCCACGATGCCGCGTTCATCGTATCCCTTCCCAGACATCAGATGAACTTCGAGCGTGCCGATGTCCCCGATCCCACATAGCCGATAGAACTCGACGTTCGGGTTAAGCATTCGTCCCAGGTTCTGATCCATTATCTTTTCTTCGAACAACGCATACCCTACGCCCATGATCAGCGCGCCATAACATTGGCTCAAGGTTGCCTTGCGGTTGATGATCAACCCGCAGTCCTGGACGGCGACCAGCCTGTTGATGCTGACAACCCCCGTTTCAACGTCGACGGAAACATCCGCCATTTGTACGCCGCCGACACCACTATCGTTCAGCGCTCCGGCTCCGGGGTTCACGCCTCTTGCGGTGATGGGTAATGCGCCGATTGCGGCACACGCTTGCTTCCAGGTGACCGTCGACTGTCCATCAGTGACCTTACCACCTGCGGCTTTCAGCTTGCTGGGATCTGCATGCAGTGCTGGGGCGATCTTCGCGAACAGTGCCTGAAGGGCGTCTACCGCGGCACGCCGCGTCGCCGATCCCATCCCGCCGACCGTCCCGCTACCGCCGGAACCAGCTGAGGAAGATAGCGAACTGTCCCCAACTTGTATCTCAATGTCTCCGACTTGAAGCCCGAAAGTCTCGGCAGCGATGATTGCCATGACGGTTCGCGTTCCCGTACCGATGTCTTGCGTGCCCGCGGAAACAGCGACCGAGCCGTCCGAATTGATCGTCAAGCTGCAGGCAGCGGGATGGGCAGTGCCAGCCCAGGTGTGGAAGGAAAGCCCCAAACCCTGGCGGATGGGCCCTGCGCTGCCTTTTCCACGCGGGTGCCACCGCTTCGTCCAATCCATGGCCTTGGCCGCCACAGAAAACTCTTCTTGGTAAATCTTGGCCCGCGGCCCGGTCAGCGCGATGTTTGCCAGCACAAGATCGAGCGGATCCATGCCGAGCTTAGCGGCAAGGTCTTCTAGCGCGCACATCGTCAGAAGGCAAGCCTGAGGCTGGCGCGGCGCTCGCATCGACCGGGCGCTGCCGATGTTGTTGATAATGGTGGTGTGCTGTTTGCGCTGGTTTGGAACGTTGAACAAGTAAGGCACGGGAAAATCAGCGCCGCCCGTGACGCCGCCGGTGCCCCAGGTCTCGGACTCCCAGCCTGTGAGATTGCCCTTTGCGTCCGCGCTGAGCTTTATCGTCCCGTATGCCGATGGCCGGCAACCGCCCGTTTCCTGTTCGGTTCGACGGTTGACGATCAACCGTACCGGGAGCCCTCCGGCAAGTTTGGAAAGCTGTGCAGCGGCTAAGCCCCAGCGGTCTGCCGCGAGTTTCGCACCGAAGCCGCCGCCTTCAAACTCGGCGCGGACACGAATTTTGGAAGCGGGCACTCCGAGTGCCTTGCTCATCTGTGTCACAATTCCCGATACCGATTGAGTGGAAATGTGCACATCCAATGCTCCTGAGCGCCAAGCGACAACGCTGCCGTGAGGTTCAAGGCAGCAGTGTGTGATTACTGGCATTGAGTAAGTTGCCTGCACAACAGCCGCTGCTTTGGCAAACGCGCCGTCAGGATCACCCTGCACTTCCGGTTTCATCGGCTGGGCAAAACCGTCAGGAGGGTGCGGACTGGCATCGAGCACGAGATGCGGCAATTCGCTGTATTGCACTTTCACGGCTTTGGCAGCCAGTTGTGCCGATAGTTCATCGACAGCCGCTACCGCCACGACGTCATCGCCTGCCCAGAAGATCTCCGTGCCGGGTTTCTGGATGACCGTGACGGCCTTACAGCCGGGGACTTTTTCAGCCGCGCTAGTGTCAATGCTGATGATCTTTGCATGCGCGTAAGGACATCCCACGGTAACGGCATATAACATTCCGGGCGCTTGCACATCAGTCGTATAAGCCGCGCGACCGGTCACCTTGAGAGGCGTGTCGATGCGGGTGACGTCCGTGCCGATGGTAGTCCGGCTGCCGGCTATAGGCCACGAGTAGTCAGCCACGCTTCCTCCCCTCCGTTGCCATTGCGGATGTCTTGGGAGTCTTGGACATGCTCAGCAGTGCCTCTTCGATCCCTGCGTAGGTGCCACATCGGCAGAGGTTTCCGCACATACCCTTCCGGATGTCCTCTTTGGTTGGAGAAGGATTGTCGGCCAGAAATGCGGTCGCCGACATGATGAACCCCGGGGTGCAGTATCCACATTGGGACGCGTCAGCAGCGACAAAGGCCTGCTGCAAAGCATCAAGAGTGCCGTCTGGCGCAAGCGATTCGACGGTCTCGATCTTCGCATCTTGCGCATCGATAGCCAGAATCGAACAGGAGTACACCCGCTTGCCATTCACGAGCACGGTACATGCGCCGCAGGTTGCGCGATCGCACACCTGCTTCGCTCCCGTGAGGCCTAGTTTCTCGCGTAGCACTTGGAGCAAGGTAAGACACGGCTCGCAGTTTATGGACTGTGCTTGGTTATTTACATTCAATTGGATGCTGACCGGGCCTGGACCAAGATCCATCATGTAAACCACCATTTTGGGAGGTTCGCGCGTCTGCTTGGCGCTTGTTCTTGGCGGTTAGGCATAGCGACCGCCACAGAGACTGAAAATGTGCTCCGCTCGCTAATCCGAGCAACCCTGCTGATCGACAAACACATCAAGTTCTCAGGCGCGGAATATTCGACATGTGCTGGCGCAAGCTCTTCAGCGCTGAGCAACTTTAGAATATGTACCTTGCGCCTTCGATACCTAAAATGTCAACCAAATAGGTGGTTAAAATAGGTGGTGCAATGATGTGCGGGCTGGCCGTATGCAAAAGCGAAACTGCGGAATCAACGGCAACCGCACAGTCTCGCACTGCTGGAATCCTGGCGCAGACTGCCTAGCAGACATTTTATAACTACAATGGCATCTACCTTGACGCCCGCCGCTAAAGCTTGTTACGCTCCGCCACCTTGAAACAGCTTCCCCAGGAGAACCTCTCGTCGAGGGCCGCGGCGCCCCATGTGGGGAGCACATGAGCCCTAAGGATGTACTTGCAGTGTTTGGCCGCGACGTAATTTGAAACCTTCTCAACGCCCGCTAACGGAACGCCGGATGCTTCGGCGCTTTTAAGCAACACGAAGACAGAAAATGAGGACTGTGTACCCTCGATCTGCGAGCCGCTCGAGCTGCCAATTACCAGCTCGTGGAAGTAGGAGCGCCACACCAAGGACTGTAGGCCAAGAGTCGTCCGGGCTGGTACACCAACCCCGCACCGATAAATAGCAATTGACACCCGGGCTTATGTTTAGCTCATCTGATAAGTAAACCGGACATGTCCGGTAACCGGGCACGGGCAACCGCAGCCTTTTCCTTGACAGTCTAGGAGAGAAGGGTTATATTCCTAGCTCATCTAGGAGAGATCGTTTCCGTGGGCAAACAACTGGACCTTCTGCAAGGCACCCTCGACATGTTGATCCTCAAGGCCGTTTCGCTGGGGCCGCTACACGGCTACGGGATTCTGCTACGCATCCAGCAGATTTCGAAAGATCGGCTGGAGATTCAACAAGGCTCGCTGTACCCGGCACTGTACCGCCTGGAACACCTGGGCTGGATTACCAGTGAATGGGGCGAGTCGGAAAACAAGCGCAAGGCCAAGTATTACCGGCTCACGGCGGCCGGAAAGCGCCGGTTGCAGGCGGAAACCCAAAACTGGAACAGCATGGCGGACGTTATCGCAGGAATCCTGGGCACAAAACCGGAGGAAGTGTGATTTTTTGGAGCCGGCTTCGCTCTTGGTTGCGGGCGACTGGCCATCGTGCTCGTATGGAAAGCGAAATGGATGCGGAGCTCCGGTTTCATATCGAGGCGCTCGCCGCCGATTTGGTTCGCAGCGGCTTATCGCGCCAGGAAGCGCTGCGCCGCGCTCGCCTTGAGTTCGGCGCCATCGAGCGCGTCAAAGAGGAAGGCCGGGAGGCGCGCGGTGTCAGCTTTGCTGATGAAATGATGCAGGATCTTCACTACGGACAGCGTGTCCTCTCGAAGAGTCCGGGCTTCGCAGTTGTCGCCGTACTCACACTGGCTCTGGGCATCGGTGCCACGACCGCGATATTCAGCGTCGTCAATGCGGTCTTGATGCGGCCGCTGGCCATGGAAGATCCCTCTCGCGTGGTGTATTTGCAAGAGCAGTGGCGGGATCTTTTCCCCGGCGTCTCAGTCGGCAACTTCGCCGATCTAAAAAGACAGAGTACCTCTTTCGCCAAGCTATGCGCCTCGAACAATGCTAGTTTCAACCTCGAAGCACGAGAACTCCCGGAGCGCGTGGATGGCGAAATCGCTACGGCGGATTATTTCCCGACCTTTGGAGTGCGGCCCATCGCCGGACGCTTCTTCACAGCCGCTGAGGACCAGCCCGGTCAGGCGCGTGTTGTGGTCATCAGTGAGCGGTTGTGGCGCACGCGGCTTCATGCCGATCCCTCCGTCGTCGGCCAGCCAATACGCATCAACGGCATGCCTACCACAGTGGTTGGCGTGATGCCCAAGAGCTTCGATCCATTGCTAAGCAACTCTGATCTTTGGATTCCGGCGGCCTACACCGCGGAGCAGCTGGCCGATCACGATGACCATTATCTGAATGTGATGGGTCGTCTTAAGGCAAGTGGGTCGTTAGGGGAGGCCCAATCGGAGCTCCATGTGATTGCCCAACGCCTGCAGCAGCAGTACCCGCTTGACGATAAGGACCGCGGTTTTCGCCTGCAGCCGCTCGCTACCGCGCTGCTGGGCGACCAGCGCTTGGGCCTGCGTATGATGCTCGCCGCCGTCGGCTTTTTGTTGCTGATTGCCTGCGCGAATATTGCGAATCTGCAGCTGACCCGCTCTCGCTCTCGCCAAAAAGAGATTGCCATGCGGGCGGCGCTGGGTGCTTCGCCGAACCGCATCGTACGCCAGCTTCTTGCGGAAAATCTCGTGCTCGGGCTTGCCGGCGGTGTTGTTGGTGTTTTGCTCGCGTACTGGGCCGTATCCTGGATAATCGCCCACGGGCCCGCCGAAATGCCGCGGCTGGATCAGTCGCGTATCGACGCCAGCACGCTCGCCTTCGCTTGTGCGGTTGCTCTCTTCTCCAGCTTTTTCTTTGGACTGGCTCCGGCCCTTCGCTCCGCTTCGACTCGTCTGAACGAGGTCTTCAAGCTGGGCTCCAGCACGTCCGGGGGCGCTCGCGATCGAGTCCGGAGTCTCCTGGTAGTCTTAGAAGTGTCCCTGGCTTTAATTCTGATGGTTGGTGCTGGACTGCTGGTCCGCAGCGCGCTGCTGGTGTCGCATGTCGATGCGGGCTTTGATACTTCCAACGTCGTTGTCGGGCGCGTCGGACTCCCCGATCCTGGCTATCACGATCCCACCGTTGCGCGGCAAACGTTTGAACGTATGATCACGGTCGCGGCGGCTTTGCCTGGCGTTGAGTCGGTTGCGGTCGTTTCGCGTGCTCCACTTGCTGGCGGCGGAGGCAGCAATGGCCTGCTCGCCGAAGGCCAAGCAATTGACCCGGCGAATTTCGTGAATTCGCAACTGCAAATCGTCTCGCCCAGCTATCTCTCCACCGCCCGCGTGCCACTGAGAGCCGGCCGCGACTTCACTCCCCAAGACACGCGAGACCGCACTCTCGTTGCCATCATCAACGAAACTCTTGCTCGCACCATGTGGCCCGGCGAAAACCCCATCGGCAGGCGATTCGTTTGCTGTGAGGCCGGACCGAAAGGCCGTATGGACCCGGTGTGGCACGAGGTCGTCGGAGTGGTGGCGGATGTGCGCGCATGGGGTCTCGACCACCAGGTCCAGCCGGAGTTTTACATCCCGATTGCGCAAATGCCGCCCAGTGCATGGGATTGGATTGGACGCACCATGGACCTGGTGGTGCGGACTCGCGGGGGCGTGGTGCCAGTCCACGAGTTGCAAAGTGTAGTGGCCTCCGTCGCGCCCGCTGTGCCGATTTATCGGCTCTCCACCATGCAGCAGAAAATCTCCAGCACGCTCGAGCGGTCGCACTTCGATACCTTCCTGCTGGCCATTTTTGCCAGCACTGCTCTACTACTTTCATCAGTCGGAATTTACGGAGTCCTTTCAAACATTGTAGCTCAGCGCACGCGCGACATCGGGATTCGCATGGCGCTTGGTGCATCGCAAGTGCAGATTGCTTGGGATGTGCTGGGCTTCGGAATGCGCCTTGCCGGCATCGGACTGGCTCTAGGCCTGGTCGGCGCGTTAGCGGCCACGCGCTTGCTCTCCTCTTTGCTGTTCCGTGTGCGCCCCACCGACACAATCACGTTTACTGCCGTATCTCTGATCTTGCAGGTTGTCGCGTTGCTGGCCAGCTACCTGCCCGCGCGCCGCGCCACCCGCGTCGATCCCATGGTGGCCTTGCGTTACGAGTGAGGGCTATTTCGAACCACAAGCGAATCATGAAACCTGCGGAACTTCAGTGGAGCCTTTCTGAATCGCTCACAAATCTGCTTCATCAACGATGGTCGCGAGTTCTCGATAGCGACACAGCGCGTTTGCCAGTTGCATCTGACGAGGGGTGCGACATTCGGGCTCGAATAGACGCGGGCTCCCCACCACAATAACCGCCGACATTCCCCGCGAAGTTGCAACATTCAGTCGATTCAAACTGAAAAGAAATTCCATTCCCCGCGGGGCTTCTTCCGGCGACGACGTCGTCAGTGAATAAATCACCACGGGTGCCTCTTGCCCCTGAAATTTGTCCACCGTCCCGATCCGCATTTTCTGCAGCCGGGCCGATAAGTCCGCTACCTGCGCGTTATACGGTGCCACAATCAAGATATCGTCTTCCTTTAGCCGCCGCCTATTGTCCGCGTCTCGGAACCATCGCACTTCCGGCTTTAGCAATCCCTCCACAATCCGCGCCACTATTTCCACTTCCTTTGCGCAGGAGTTCCGATTCCCCTCGTGCTCCACGGGAACAAACCACAAGCCGGCCCCGTTCAGACACGGGTGTCCTTCCAGCACACGACTGTGCGTCAATACTTCGGACTGCAATCGTTCTTCGTAAAAAAGTTCCGAAGTGAACTCGCAGATTGTCGGATGTAGCCTCCACGTTCTTGGCAACAAGAATCCCGTGTCCGCCGAAATCGTCTTATGGTCACCCAGCAGGTGCTCTAGCGCCGATTTTTCCGCCCCATCCGGATGGCTCCCCTTCAGTGGCCGCTCCAATTGCTGCGGATCGCCGATAAGCACAAGACTCCTCGCAGCCTGCGACACCGCGAGCACATCCGCCAGCCCCATCTGTCCCGCCTCATCGATGAACAGCACGTCCACTGCTTCGAAAGCTGCTTCCGGCGACCACAGCCACGACGTCCCGCCCAACACCTTTGCTCGGCCGGATTCTAGCGCCGCCCACCCCTCCTCGTTCTTCCTGGCGACGGCAATCGCTTCGGTAGGTTCTTCCACGTCCGACCGCTGGATGCACCGCACACCTTCCTGGTTTCCTTCCTTCGCCGCACCCACCACTTCTTCGAGCAGCTTCCGAATCACTTTGTGGCTCAAGGCGGTAATGCCAATCTTTTTTCCCTCCTTCACCAACTCACAGATCATTCGCGCGCCTGTGAACGTCTTTCCCGCGCCCGGCGGCCCCTGTATCGCAAACACAGAATCTTCCAGCGCACATACGATCCGGCAAGCTGTGCTCTTGGGGCCCTCGCCGGCCAGCGGCTCCAGCGTTTCGCCTCTCGCGAGGCGCGGCCGCTTCCGCAGCAGCAAGTCTCGCCCCGCACGATATCTTCCGGCAGCCTCAATACCATTCGCCGCCACCCACTCGCCGACCCGGAAAAGCGCCTCCGTCTGCTCCTTCACCTTAAGCGGCCGCTCCCAGACGTACACCGCAGTTGGATGCAGTTCAGCAGTCTTTCTCGTTTTCTTAATATCGATGGTGTGTTCCACAGGGTCGATTGACAACACGCTACCGAACTTCTCGCCTTTGTAATACAGGTCTTGCTCGACGCGCGCTTCCGTCTCCTGTTTCGCGAATGCGTAGCGATCTACGGGAATCTTTCGTTCAACCACCAACCTCTCCAGCAACTTCAGCCCCGCCAACCCCGCTTTCTCTTCCAGCAAATCCAGATCGTCCAGCTCCGCCAGCCGATAACCCTCCCAAAACGTCGCCTTGTCCTCTCGTCGGTGCCAGTCCTGCAGCTGCGCTAGCAGCCACTGTGCCTGCTGCTCGTTGGTACGCGCCTTCGAGTCCGCCGGTATCCCTGCGGTTAATTCTTCTACCAGTGCCACAACGCGCTTCTGTCTTTCATCCAGTTCCTCGGACCCCTCTTCCGCCCGGTCCACAAATCGCGGCACATCAGTTGCGCCTTTCACCAATTTGCTCCGCTCCTCCTCCAGCCAATTCCTCAGCTTGGCCGTGGAAAAGCAATCTTCGCTGTTGTATCCCTCCATGGCTTCGCGAGTCGATTCCGGCAGCTCTTCATCGCCCCAGCCCAACTCCAGCCGATGCTCCACATAGCGCATCGCCGCCCGCGACACATCCAGTGGCGTCTTGCGCTCGAATTCGTAAAACGCCTCGATTTTTTTCAGCGAATACTCTTCCACGCTCGCCCGCACGCCTTGCTTGAACGCCTGATGCAAATCTACCAGCACGCCCGCTCGCAGTATCCGGTCGATTTCGTCTTCCCGCGTTACATACATTCCCATCAATCGTTTCAGCGCAGCCGGCTCGTACGCGCCGAAATGATACACATGCATCTTGGGATTCGCTTCGCGCCGCCGCATGACTTCGTCCACCAGCCACTCGAATCCCTTTTTTTCCTCCTCGCGATTCAGCGCCCAGCGCTTCTCGTAACGCAATTCGTCGCCCGCATTGTTGAATGCCAACCCGAACAGATATTGCAGTCCCCATTGGCCAACGAACGGATCGCCTTCCAGATCAACAAACACATCGTCCGCCGAAGGCTCAGGCAATCTGCAAAAGCCCAATCCCTCCGCAACCGGCAAAAGCACCTCATGCACCAGGCGCTTCTCTGAGCGACCGGTCACCTGCACCCGCGCCTGCTCGCGCACGCGCTCGATTCCTTCCCTTGAACCATGCTTGGGTCTCTCTTTCAGCGGTATCGGCAACACCGCCAGCTTCGCCATCGTCGCGGTGTCCCATTCTTCCAATTGGTTCCGTTGCTGCTTCCGAATTCCCGCCACCAGCGACAGATGATCGTCCCCACGCCGCCGCCTATCGCACTCGCGAAACCACCGGCACACGTCGCAGTGCGCCACCGGCTCTGGGTACGTCTCGATCCTGCTGCCGCCTTGCACCGCCCGAGCCAGCCGGTCCTTAACGCAGCGGAAGTACGCCGCATATTCCGCCAGGCGATACGCTTCTCCCTCAAAGTTTTCGCCGGGAGGGATTACCCACATCCATTCCGGTCCACATCCCTGAATCTTTTGCAGCAGCTCCGAGTATGACGACAACTGCAAAATCGTGGCCGCCCTGGTTTCCCGCGTCAGCTTGCAGTCGTACACCTCGTACGACCAATTCCCGACCTGGCTCGGCTTCGCTACCCTTCTGAGAACGTCCGGCCGCCCAAACCAGCGGCCGTGGCTCAATGCGCCCTGGGCAATTACCTCCACCCCGCGCTTCATCGCCCGTTGGGTTTCCCCCAAGACCTGAGCTTCGTCCCCCGCGTTCGCTAGATTCAGTACCTCCAGCCCGCACTTGTCCAGAAACGCCAAATAAGCCGCCTCGTGCAGCGCGCCGCGCTCCCGCACAACCCACAGGTCCGGCGCCTCAAAGTCCGGCGCAGTCCGCTCTCCGCGTGCAACGCTAAGATCAAGACGCGTAAGGTGACGACAGGCAAGGTGGTTGCTGAGGTCCGTCGCCGCTAGACGAATTGCACCGCCTACGTCTTTCATGTCTCCGAATAATACCTGTATGAACTGGCTGATACTATCTCCAGCAAAACGCCAAGCAAAAAGCACGCGTTGTACGCTCTCTCCAGGGCTTCGGGGGGTGCCAACGTGGGGTCAAGTGGTTCTTCTTGGCAATGCGGTGCCCGCGGTTGAGAATTTGCTCGATGAGCGTGAGTATCTCCCGCGATGTATCAGCTGCCTGTTGGACTCGTTTTTTTCACTGCCGTTAGAAAAAATTCGAGCCACGTCTCCCACTCTGGAGTGCGTGCAGACAACCAATCAATGCCGGTATCTCTGTCAGATGAGGCGGATAGAATTCTTGGGTACCACAGCTATGCCAGAGTTCCTTGGAGCACTTCGCGGAGTAGCTCTTGCTTTTGCATGGTGAGCTTCTTCCCTTGCGCCGTAAGGTAAAACACGTCGATAGCCTTGTGGCCTTCCGTATCGATCAACGCGACTTCGATGTTGCACCCCAAGCGCGCCAGCGCCGAACCGATCTCATAGAGCAATCCCGGATGGTCCTGGGTAACGATTTCGAGCAGCGTGCTGTGTGCCGAAGACGCGTCGTCGAAGTTGATGCGCGTCTCGACGGTGACCTTGGGTGCGCGCCCGCGGCCGGCGCTTTCGCGGCTTTTCAGGAGTGGTTCCAGGGGCGCCTTTCCATTCACGACATCTGCGAGGCTCTTCTCGAAGCGCTCCGCCTCGCTGGGGTTCAGCTCCAGAGTGCGGTGCAGATCTGCGAAGTGGAAGGTGTCCAACACCACGCCGGCGGCATTCGCGAAGGCATCCGCCTTGTTGATGTTCATGCCCCAGCCCGTCAGCACGCCCGATATCGTCGCGAAGAGTGCCGGGCGGTCCGCCGCGAGCAGCGTCAGGGAGAAACCATGGCGGGTGGCGAGGAGCTCCGTCTGCACGGGATCCGTTCCCAGCTTCTGGTAAAGCGCCAAGTGCGCCGCAATCTCCGCCGCCGAATGCACGGCGAGATACCGCCGCGGGAATCCTTCGAGGAACCGCTCGATCTCTTCGAGGGTGGTGTCGCCCGCCAGCGCCTGCACCCGCTCGAGCAGCGAGCCTTCATCCGGCGCGTGCAAGCGGTCGCGATCCAGCGTGCGGCTGAAGTGGTTTGAAGTGGCCACGAAAAGCTGCCACAGCATTTCCGCCTTCCATGGCGTCAGCGCTTCCGGATTGACGGAGTGAATGTCTGCATAGGTCAGCAGGCATAATCTTTGCAGACGTTCCAGTGTTGTGACGGACTGCGCAAAGGCCGAAACGGTGGCAGGATCAAAGATGTCTCTCCGTTGCACGGTGGCCGACATGTCCAGGTGGTGTTCGATGAGGAAGTGAACTTCTTCTTTCTCTTCCGACGAAAGGTTCAATCGCTTGGCGGCGCTAGCGAGCGCCGTGAGGCCGCCCGTAACGTGATTCTCCACGGACATTCCTTTGCCCACGTCGTGCAGCAGCAGCGTCAGAATCAGCAAGTCCCGCCGCTCGGCGGTCTTCCACAGCGGCCCGAAATGCGCTCCGCGCTCATCCGGCGGCTCCGCCAATTCCTGCAGGTGCTCGATGGTTCGCAAAGAATGTTCATCCACGGTATAGCGGTGATAGAAATCGCGCACCACCAGCGAGTCGATCATCCCGAATTCCGGCAGGATTTCCGTCAGCAACCCCAGCCGTTGCATCGACCGCAAAGCCACACCCGGATAATCGGAGCTCAGAATCTCTCGCAGTGTGGCCCAGGGAATCTCCGTGTTCTTCGGAGGAAGTTCCGGATGTGTCAGGATATAACCGATGCTGCGCTCCGCCTCACGGCTCAGCGGAGTACCAGTGCGAGCGGCTTCCGCGAAGAGGGAGTAGGTGACCGCGCGGTCCGACAGCACCGGCTGGTCGAGCACCTCGAGCAGGCCGTCACGCACGGCGAAAAACTTGTCGTCACCTGGCTCGGATTTGGCGGCGCGCGCTGCGTTGAAAAAGCGCTGCCGCAGCGTTAACGGCATGGGCGCTTTCTGCTCGAGATAGCGCAAGAGCTGCCGGTTCAGCGTGCGGGCGTGACGAAAATACTGGCGCATCCATTCGGCAGGAGTCCGCGCCACCCCGTCGCCCACACCCAGCCCGCGTTCTGCTGCTGCCGCCTGCAGCTCATAGGTGAGGGTGTTATCGTTCCGGCCGTTGCTGTAATGCAGAAAACATCGGATGGCGCTGAGAAAATCGACGGCCGCCGCGGACAGCTCTTCCTCCGCGGCGGTGATGTTGCGAATCCCTTTTCTTTCGTCGACGATCTGCCGCAGCCAGATGGCCGCTTGATAATCGCGCATGCCGCCCGGCGACTCTTTTACGTTGGGTTCGAGGTGAAAGATCGTATTTCCGTAGCGTGTCAACCGCTCCCTGGTCAGCCTGTGGATTTGCGCCAGCAGAAAGGGCCGCGCTTGTTTCTCCGACGCGGGCAGCACTTTCGTGTCCAACTTGTCGAAGAGCGCGGCATCGCCCGCCAGGAATCGGCGATCCAGCAAGGCCAGGTGGAACTCCGCATTGTCTTCTTCGATCCGCTTACACTCTTCCAGGGTGCGCCCCGCCGAGCTGACCCGGAATCCGATGTCCCACAATGTTCGCGAGAATTCGGAGATGAGCGGCCTTGATTCCTGCTCGATTCTCTCGTTTCCCAGCAAGAATAGAATGTCCAGATCGGAGTAAGGGAACAGCATCCGCCGCCCGTAGCCGCCGAGCGCCAGCAGGCAAAGCCCTTGCGGCTCGCGGCTTTGGACGCGCAGGACTTCGTCAAAGATTTGCTGCACGTTGCGGTCCGCCAGCTCGCACAGCGCGCGCAGCGTTTCTCGCGCACTCGTACCGGTCTCAAATTGTTGCCGGATGCGTTGCCGTTCGGTGTCGGCCTGCGAGCCGAGCACGGATAGGGGCGTTGGGGAACCTTGCATGTTCTTTGCGGGTGGGATGCCCGGATCGAGACTGGGGCGTGCAGCGGTCGTCACGTTGATCGCCCTGCGGTCAATAAGCTGGCTGCCCGGCGGCCAAAAATGATTGGCTAGAGCGCGTTTTCACCGCGTTCCTCGTTGCGAATCCGGATGGCTTCCTCAACCCTCGATAGGAATATCTTACCGTCACCAATCTTCCCTGTCTTGGCTGTCTTCAAAATTGTGTCCACAACTCGGTTCACTAGCGCATCCGGCAGCACCATCTCCAATTTAATTTTTGGCAGCAGGTCCACCGTGTATTCGCGTCCGCGATACACCTCGGTGTGACCCTTTTGCCGGCCGTGCCCGCGCACCTCTGTCACCGTCATCCCCTCGATGCCTATTTCGCGCAGGGCATCTTTCACCGATTCAAACCGCGAGGGCTGAATGATTGCCTCAATTTTCATCATGGGTGATTCCGCTCCGCCCCCTGCCTGATGCTCCTTGTCAGCTTTCCCTACGACTCAAGGTTATAAGCCTCTTCGCCGTGTTGTGTAATGTCCAGTCCTTCGATCTCGTGCTCTTCCGGCACGCGTATGCCGGTCAGCAAGTCTACGATCTTGAGCAGCACAAGCGTTCCCACCAGCGCAAAGACCCAGGCGATCAAGACACCCATGAGCTGGTTGCCGACCTGGCCCCAATGCCCGTCCAGCGCGCCGACGGCCTTGCCCGCTCCAAAGATGGGGTTGATTACCTGTTGAGCGAACACACCGGTTAGCAGCGCTCCGATCGTGCCGCCCGCGCCGTGCACGCCGAAAGCATCCAGCGCGTCATCATATCCGAAGATGGCCTTCACTTTCGTCACCATCCAGTAGCAGACCACGCCCGCGATCAAACCAATCGCCAGCGCCGGCATGGGCCCCACAAACCCGGCTGCCGGAGTAATCGCCACGAGTCCCGCCACCGCGCCTGAAATCGCACCTAGCGCGCTGGCTCGGCCGTTCTTGAACCATTCCGCAGCGCTCCAGCTCAGTGCCGCTGCGGCAGCCGCGAAGTGTGTGGCCACGAACGCGCTGGTGGCCAGCGAATTGGAAGCGAGCGCACTACCGGCGTTGAATCCGAACCATCCTACCCACAGTAGACAGGCACCGATGAAGCTCAGCACCAGGCTATGCGGGGGCATCGGCTGCTTTGGATATCCGGTGCGTTTGCCAAGATACAGCGCGCAGACCAGCGCGGAAACGCCCGAAGAAATGTGCACAACCGTACCACCCGCAAAATCAAGTGTCGGAAATTTTCCTCCGAGGGAGGCGTTCAAGAACCCGCCCTTACCCCACACCATGTGCGCCAGCGGCGCATACACCGCCAGAAACCACAGCGCCAGGAACAGGACCGTGCCGCTGAATTTCATGCGTTCGGCGGTCGCGCCGGTAATCAGTGCCGGCGTAATGATCGCAAACATCAACTGGTAGACCATAAAGGTGAGTTGTGGAATCGTTCCGGCGTAATCTGGATTCGGGTCCGCACCCACACCGCGTAGAAACGCATGCTCGAAGCTGCCAATAAAATGGCCATCGCCGCCAAAGCACAAGCTGTACCCGACCAGCGCCCACATCACCGTGATCAACGCCATCAACGCGAAACTCTGCATCATTATCGCCAGGGTATTTTTCCGCCGGACCAGGCCGCCATAGAAAAGCGCCAGCCCAGGTCCGGTCATCATCAGCACCAGCGCAGCGCTCACCAGCATCCAGGCGTTGTCCGCGGAGGACTGAGCCGCTTTCACGTCCTTGTCCAGCTGCGCCAGTTTTTCATTGACTGCTCTGGGGATTTCCGATGTCGCGGCAGAGGCCACTATCGTCAAAGGAGCGGCTGAAGAGGCGGGCGTTTGTTGTGCCAAGAGGGGAGCAACAGTGAGCAGGAGGGCCCCAAGCACCAGGATAAAGCTGAAACTACACTTCCATCCTACGCACTTCATAGATGTGTCCGCTCCGCTGGTTCTGGATTCGACTTCCGGGGGCCCGCCACTTCGTCGCCCTGCATTATACGCATGCGCGTTCTTGGTCACAGTTTGAAATTTTCATTCCCTGGATTTGTTTTTCTGATGCGCCGCGGTCCTGTGGTTCCGGACGACTCGACCCGTATACTTCTCCGAACGGTTCCCTTTGTGCAAGGTATCCTCCAGCGTATAATGCCGAGCGGCGCGGTGCATGGTGATCCGAGCCCGATGAGGATGGATTGACCCACGGCCATGACTGACAGGGTGCCCATGGAAATCAACGTGCGCGAATCCGGCGGAGTGTCCGTACTGGAAGTTCACGGCCGCCTCACGATCGGCGAGCCTGCCGAGCAGCTCCACGACGCGCTCGAATCTGTGATCAGAGGTGGCGCGAAGAAAGTTGTCGCTGTCCTGAACGGCATCCCGCAGATTGACAGCTCCGGGATCTCCACGCTCGTGCGCATCTCCATCAAGCTCGCCCGCGAAGGCGGTGTGCTCCGTTTGGTCTGCGGCCCCGGCCGCGTCCGCGACGCCCTCACCGTCACCCGGCTCGTCGAAGCCATCCCGACTTTCGAGTCCGAATCGGCCGCGCTCAACAACTTTTAGCTGTTTTCGCACTGCTCGTTTCAGGCGTTGGCCATATGCTACACTCCCGCTTGATGACAAAACGGAATCGTTCTCGGAGCGCATGGCGCATGGCTGCTTCCGCTTTTCTAGCGCTCCTGGGAGCCGCGTATTCCCATTCTCAGGAGACTTCCTCGGTCACCCTGCCGGAAATCGAAATACGCACGCTCGCAAACCGCATCCTTCAAGAAGCCGGGAAATTGGATTGCAAGCCGGAGGACTGCAGCATCCTGGTTGCAAATTTCACGCTTCCCTCAGGCGCGACGTCGCAACTAGGCATACAGCTCGCTGACGCGTTCTCGAACCAACTCGCCTCGCAGCAGAAGGCCATTCAAGTCATCGAGCGTTCGCGCTTGCAAACGTACCTGGAACAAGAACGCATTCCCGCCACTCTTCTCAACAGTGAAAAGGCTATCCGCTGGCTTGGGAAACAACTGGGCGCCACGGCCGTCCTGAGTGGTACAACCGAGGGCCAGGGCGCGTCCGTGCGCGTCCAGGTGACCTTACGCTGGTGCGAAAAGGAGAGGGCAGGCCCTGTTGAGGAATTCTCCTTTCCGGATCCTGATTCGAACACTGATCTTAACCCTATTGATTCCTTCCCCAAAACAGTTCCTTCTTCCAACTCGTCCTCTATCCCGCTGGTCCTCAGAGCCGGAGTGGGCGGGGTCACTTCTCCTGGTTGTTCGTACTGTCCTCAACCGAACTACACCAATCCTGCTCGAGAAGCCAAGTTCAATGGCACCGTGCTTTTGCAAGTAACCGTTTCCGAGGCGGGAAGCACGGTAGAATCCAAGGTTATTCGTGGAGTGCCGTTTGGTTTGAATGAGGCGGCCATGAACGCGGTACGCGATTGGAAGTTCAAACCCGCAACGCGCGAGGGTGAACCGGTAACCTGCATGGTTATGATCGAAGCGACCTTTCGCCTCCATTAGCGGAGTGAAGTATTTAGAGTCGGTGCTCGGGGAATTGCCGGTGTTGGGGAGCGAGCCTGGCTATCCGCCCTTTTTCAATTCGGCTAGAACCAGCTTAGCCAATTCTTTCAGGGTTTCAAATACGCCCAATCCCTGAATAGCCACGCCTTCCAAAATCGGCTCGCCCTTTTTCTGGAGCTGCTTCGTCAATTCCGGCACGGTCATGGCGTTCGGCAGGTCGCGCTTGTTTAATTGCAGCACGTACGGAATCGTCGCGAAATTCAAGTTGTGCTCTTTCAGGTGCTCCATCAGGTTTTCCATCGTCTCGAAATTCGCGTCCAGCCGTTCTTCCTGCGAATCCGCCACGAACACCACGCCGTCCGCACCTTTCAGGATCAGCTTGCGGCTGGCTTCATAAAACACCTGTCCGGGGACCGTATATAAATGAAAGCGCGTCTTGAATCCGCGCACCGTTCCCAAATCCAGGGGCAGGAAGTCGAAAAAGAGCGTTCGGTCCGTCTCGGTCGCCAGGGACACCATCTTGCCCTTCTGGTTTTGTCCGGTGTGGTCGTAGATCCACTGCAAGTTGGCGGTCTTTCCGCCCAGACCTGGACCGTAGTACACCAGCTTGCAGTTAATTTCGCGAGCAGGAAAGTTGATGAAAGGCACGTTGTCGTCAACCAGAATTCGGCCACAAACTTATAGCATACGCGGCGCAGGCAGGCCAGCCTTCGCGCCCCGCGTGTCGCCTTGCGTGTACTGCACCTACAGTGTCCGCGATTCCGCTCCGAACTCCACGCCCTATTTTTGGCCCATGCCTCCGTTCGGTAACGCCTGACAGTTCCGCTCCAGACCAGTCGACTGCCGCTCACATCCGTTGACGCCAGAATGCTGCTCTGCTAGCATTCGCCCCATGGCAAAAGCGCGTAAGCCCTCTTCAGGGTCATCCAGGCATTCCAAGGGCAGGCCGCGGAGTCAGCCTAAGTCACAGAAAAAAAAGACTTTCCCTCCCGCTCCGCCCGCCCAGCGGGGGGGTGTCGAGCTAGTTGATCCCCGCGTCCAAGCGCAACTTAAAGTCTACGACGAAGCCCTAGCCCTCTTTCATCAGCAGAAGTTCGCCCGCGCCAAGCAGGAACTTGAAAAAGTCCTGGAGGGCCCTAGCAAAGAACTCGCGGATCGCGCGCGCATGCATGTGAAAATCGCAGAGCAGCGCATGAAGCCGTCCCACGAGCAGAATCCGCGCACCGCCGACGAGCATTACCAGCGTGGCGTGGCCATGATGAACATCGGCCGATGGGATGATGCCCGCGAAAGTCTCGACAAAGCCCGCAAAGCCGCGCCCAAGGCCGACCATATTCACTACGCGCTGGCCGCGCTCGATTGCCTCACCGGCGAAGCTGATTCCGCCCTGGCCAATTTGAAGGTCGCCATTCAGTTGCGTCCGGAAAATCGCTATCACGCGCGCAACGACGAAGATTTTGCCTTCCTCCAGGAAGACCCGCGTTTCACCGAGCTGCTCTATCCGGAGAAAGATGGCACCGCCGGCTAGCGATTTGTGTCAGGGCAGGCCTTAACCCGTCCTGTTTTTTCTTCTCTGCGTTCTCTGTGTAAAATTCCTTTTTCTAGGGCGAATTCTCTTCGGAAATCCTGAAAGCCGATGTGAAAAAACGTGCCTCCCAACCAAAGACTCTTTCCCGCGGCTTCCGCGTCGTCGCTCTCGGAGGCGGCACCGGCCTGTCCACGCTCCTCCGCGGCCTCAAGGAACTGGTCATTCGCCGCACCGACGAACTCGCCAGCACTGAACGCCCCATCTCCGATCTTGCCGCCATCGTCACGGTCACCGATGACGGCGGCAGCTCCGGCCGCTTGCGTCGCGAAAACCGCATCCTTCCTCCTGGAGACATTCGCAATTGCATGGTGGCACTTTCGAAAGACGAAGCCCTTCTCGCCCGCCTTTTCCAATATCGTTTTCACGCCGGTCGCGGCCTCATCGGCCACAACTTCGGCAATCTTTTCCTCGCCGCACTCACTCACGTCACCGGCGATTTCACCAAAGCTATCCGTGTCAGCAGCAAAGTGCTCGCGATTCGTGGCCGCATTTTTCCCTCGACGCTTTCGAACGTGCACCTGGTTGCCACACTCGAAAACGGCCACACCGTCCACGGCGAAACGCGCATCACCGCTAGCCGCACTCCCATCAAAAAACTCAAGCTTTCTTCGCGCCGCGTGCGTCCGCTCAGTGGGGCCGTCGAAGCCATCAAGCAGGCCGACCTGATTCTTCTCGGTCCTGGCTCGCTCTACACCAGCATTCTCCCGAATCTGCTGATCCCGGAAATCGCCAGTGCCATCGCCAAATCGAATGCTCTGCGCGTCTACGTCGCCAATCTGATGACCCAGCCCGGGGAGACTGCCGGTTACGCTCTCGCCGATCACCTTCGCGCGATCCAAAAGCACGTGCCGCGCCGAGTCATCGATTGGGTGATCGCCAATCGCCAAGCTGTGTCGCCCGAGGTGGCTCGGCGCTATCGCGCGCAGGGCGCTGAACCGGTGGCCATCGATCTTCCCGCGCTCCAAAAGCTCGGCTTCCGCGTCATCTTGGACAACCTCCTCGAGGAACATGGCGTCATCCGCCACAACGCCCGCCGTCTCTCCCGCCTCCTCCTCGAAGAATTCCTCCACCGTTAACCGGTATCGGTCACCGCTCCCTGGTTGCATTTCCCTTCGCATAGGGGCGGGTTTCAGCCTGGTTCTTTCTTCCTGCCGTACAGCCCAACTCCAGCAACCTCGCTCCTTCCCGCCAAGCCCCTTCCGTCCCGCCGAGGGGATATTAAATCGAGTCAAGAAGGGGAGACATTCTCAGCTAGATTTGACATCCATGCCCGTAAGTGCTGATGGTTTGTCAGGGCACTAAGAAGCAAAAGGCGCCCCGACAACGTTTGGGCGCCCCTCTGCGTTAAAGGTTGTGCAGCCGTTAGAAGATGATCTTCGCGACTAGCTGAATGTTGCGGGCTTCGCCAGGGCCGATGGCCGGGGCGCCGTTAAAGTCGCCAATGGTGTCAGTTACTTGGCCGAAGCCGCTGGTCGCGGTACACACTCCGGTAATTGCCATGGGGGAACACGTGCTGCCCACGGCCCCAACCCCGGAGGAAAGATTGATGCGGTTGAGAAGATTGAAGAAGTCCGATCGGAGTTGGATCTTGACCCGTTCCGTAATCGTGATGTTTTTGATGAAGGAGAGATCCACGTCTCCAAAGCCGGGTCCATAGTACTTGTTACGAGCGAGGTTGCCTGTCGTGCCCGGGCACGCTGTGCCGCCCGGGGAGCAGAACGCGGCGGGGTTCCACCATTGCACCCCAAAAGTTGGGTCGAATTTGTGACTGATGCCTGCGTACGGGTTGCCGATGAGGTCCAGTCCCAAACGCGATTCATCGGAAGGCTGTCCCCTATGCCAGTTCATCACAGAGCTGATTTGCCAGTCGTTGAACACGCGCTTCGTCAATGCAGAAGACGCCCACGGTGCTTTGGGCACGTCATAAGTGCCGCTGATGGTAAAGAGACTCCGAGTGTCGAAATCACCGTTTCCATAATCGGCTTTGAGATTGAAAGCGTCATCGGCGATGGCGCCTCGGTACTCACTGACCTCGTCCAACGCATGCGACCAGGTGTAAGCAAACTGCGAGGATAGTCCGCGCCAAGCTCTCGTGCGGAAAATGGTCTGCAATGCGTTGTAGTTGGAAGTGCCGATGGTGTTGAGTTGGAGAATGTTCCCAAAGTGCGTAAACGCCCCACCTTGATTGATGTTGGACACGATGTTGAGCTTGCGGCCCTCACTTCCAACATATCCAATCTGGAACACTGCGGCGTTGCCTAGGCCTTTCTCAATCTGAAGGTTGTAATTATAGAAGTAGGGTGTGCGGAAATTTGGACTCACGGAATAGGCACCCAAGCCCTGAGGGTCGCCTGCGGCAGCGCAATTAGGATCGCTGCAGGCTTTGACTCCGGGAAAGATCGACGCCCCTCCGCCCTGGACAGCATCCCAGTTGTAACCATTGCGCGAATACGTGGAGACGGGCGTCGCGCCAAATGGGTTGCCCTGAATCCCAGAAGGCGCCGAGACGGGCGGCCGGAAATCCAGGAAGGGGTTCAAGTTAATTTGGTCATAAAACACGCCAAAGCCTCCACGGACGACCAAGTCACCCTTCGCCGTGGGCTGATACGCGAAGCCGAGACGAGGAGCGAAATGGTTCTTGCCGGGGTTGAAGAGGGCATGGCTGCCATCTTGCACCACAAATCCGGTTCCCGGGACAAAGTTGGCGATGTCTTTCTTGTCGCTTTGCATCGGACCAAAGTATTCATAGCGCAAGCCGTAACTAAGGTTGAGCTTCCTAGTGAACTGCCACGAATCCTGAATATAGGCGTTGAAGGCGTTGACGTGCACAAAGCGTTCAGGGTCACCGACGGCAATTGTAGAGCCGCAGGTAAACCCCGCCGTGCTGTGGAAGACATCGCAGGCTGATACGTCACCAGCCAGGAAGTCGGCCAAAGCCTTTGTTAACGGGGTTTCCGTTGCAGTCACCGGATCAGCAGCCCAAGGGCCGGCGGAACCGTCGAAGACGAACTTTCCTGTTCCGCGACGATGATAGAACTCATTCAGTTTTCCGTGGCGGAATTCGGCTCCATAGCGAAACTGGTGCTTTCCGACACTGTAGGAAACGATGTCGGTAAAGTGCAGTGTCAGGTCGCTTCGACCCTCGGGCGGCGTCAGACCAATCTGTTCAAATCCACCGGAGCCGCTCTTGGAAGGAGGCGCGATGACAATATTAGGAGCGCCGTGGATGGGCTGTCCGTGGGCGGTCGCGTCCGGGCTAAGGAATATTCCCATGGCCTTAGTATCGAAGCTATTGTTGTTGTCATGGAACAACTGGTTGAAGTAGCTGGCGCCAAAAAGGAATTGATTGGTCCACCTCGATGATAACGTGGAGTTCAAAACTGCGCCATAGTTTCCGTCGTGGAGCGGCGCCACTTCGAAATAGTACGGCAAATTGGAGCTGGCCGTTCCCAACGCTGGGCTGCCGCCCAGTGGTGCAGTCTGGTTACCTTGACCGATGATGGCGTGCAGAGAAAGATGATGTTTGTCAGAAATTTGGTGATCCACCCGAGCTACGCCGTTGTAGCTATATCCAAACTCGGAGCTGGGGCTGAAGAAGTTGCCAGTTGTAGCAGGCAGGCTACCGATTGTGCCTCGCGGCCAGAAGCCGCTCGTCCCAATCGCATTCTTTGACGCCGCACTTTCCGCCACGCCGTGAGCCGCCAGAACAGCCAGGGCCTGGTTTACCCAGGCGTCCGAAGGTTCTGTTGCAATTCCGGAAAGACCAAATACGAAGTCGTTCTTCTCGTAGCTGAGGAAAACGAAGGTCTTATTCTTGATGATCGGGCCACCCGCTGAGAACCCGTAGTTTTCGTTGCGTTCTCTTGGAGCCTTAGTGCCAGGCGCCGGAGTAAAGAAGGGGGAGGGGGAAGCGAAGTATTCGTTCCGATTGTAGTAATAAAGTGACCCATGAATGTCGTTGGTCCCGGACTTGAGGACAATGTTGGCTGTGCCACCAGCGTTACGCCCGCCTTCGGGTCCCGAGGAGGTCTGCACTGAAAATTCCTCAGTTGCGTCAATCGGCAGGACAGTGCCGGCAATCCCCGAGACGCCACCCTGATTGATGGCCGGAATGTTGTGCCAGAAATCGTTATTGTCCACTCCGTTGATCTGCCAATTGATCTGGTTGGGTCGTGTCCCATTCAGAGAGCCGAAGCCGCCCACGTTGTAGCCGCCGAAACCCGGTGAAACACCAATCATTTGCGTAAAATCGCGGCCGTTCAGCGGAATGTTTTGCACCACGTCGTCGGGAATGGTCATGGTCTGGGTTTGCGTGGTGGTGTCGAGAGTGAGAGCGGCGGCGGACACCTCGACCGTGGTAGTCTGCTGCTGCAAGGTCAACTTCACCTGCAGTGTGTGGATTTGGCCCGCCACAACTTCCACTTTGTCTACCGTGAGTGTGGGAAAGCCCGTCGCGGTGACCGTGACTCTATAGAGCCCTAATGGGATATCCTGAAAGGCAAACGCTCCCTCACTAGTCGTCGTGGTGGCGTGATCGATCCCCGTGGCGATTTCCGTGGCTTTCACCGCTGCATTGGGAACCGACGCTCCCGACGGATCGGTGACCGTTCCGTTAATCGTCCCGCGGAACGTCTGCGCGTTACCGCGAGCGACAAGACAACAAGTATTGCTAAGACTAGGCGCTTCATAGGATCAACACCCCCCTCATCGAGATCGCACTACAACCCGCAGCCCCTGCGTGCCCGACCCGCCCGGAGCACGCTAAAAAAAAATGGAATTCACTGAACAGCCATACGGCAAACCGTTCGCACCACTCGATTGATCGAATTCTGTTTTTGAAAATTAGGACAAGCCCCCGGACCAGCTCGCCCTTCCTCGAATCAAAAATCAACACGACACTGAAACCAATATGGCCGTGGTGTCTGATTTTTAACCCGCCCCTACGTTCCGTGTCAAGGAGAATGAATTTCATTCGACAAACCCAAAAATTTCATCTTCTGGGCGCTCCTGCAGCGCGTTTTTTCGTTGACATCAGCCCGTAAATTTGCGCCTGTCCAACGCCCTTTGCGCACTCGTCACTACCCATCCTCTGCCGCTTCCTGCTACCTTTCTTCGAAGGATTTTATTTCAGCTAACTTTGGAGATCCTCATGGCCACATTCGGATTGATTGAATACCAGGATGCCTCGCCGGAAGTCCGCGCCGTCTACGACGACATCATGGCCACACGCAAGATCGATTGGATTAACAACTTCTGGAAGGCCATCGCGCACGATCCTGCGTTGCTCAAGCGCACCTGGGAAAGCCTCAAGCAGGTCATGGGGGCGGGTGCCCTCGATCCGCTGACCAAGGAACTGATTTACATCGCCGTCAGCGTCACTAACAATTGCACCTACTGTATCGCCTCGCACACCGCTTCCGCCTTCGGCAAAGGAATGACCGATGCCATGTTCAAGGAGCTCCAAGCCATCATCGGCATGGCCAACGAAAGCAACAAACTCGTCACCGGCTACCAGGTCGAAGTCGACCAGCGCTTCCAGCCCCCTCTTCCGCGATAGCCTCGCGGCTTTCCGCTGCTTCGAACCGCCGCTCGCAACACCTGGCCGATCCGCGAAAACGTTGACCTGTCCTTTCGTACAGGTTGTTTCCGCCCCAGTACTCCAGTACTATGGTTAGCCCCCTTCGAAGAGGCACAACATTA